>Ga0070681_10005518_pt1 | contig 12222 bp, 10 predicted proteins | sample KBSC83BmetaG_FD_65650 | JGI IMG/M metagenome (GOLD analysis project Ga0070681, IMG submission 65650) | Corn rhizosphere microbial communities from Kellogg Biological Station, Michigan, USA - KBS C8-3B metaG | ecosystem: Host-associated > Plants > Roots > Rhizosphere | place: USA: Michigan...
CGTTGCCCACATGCCCACAGCTGCGCCCACAGCTAGCCAAAGCTTCATTCTTGACTGGATAACCCTCATGTGAGCGCGAGGGTGACGATTAAAGACAAGCAAAGGGGCTCACCAGCACCTCCTCTCGGCCTATTCGCATCCTGCCGCACAGCCGTGGGTCAAGCCCGGGCATGACGGCTTGGTTTAGTCGTACGGACAGAGCAGGAAAATTGGACTCCCAATAAGGACAGTCGGCCCTACACTGGCCAGACGGCGCAGGCGAAAGATCCGCGCCCCGGAGGGAGGAAGCATGACCCAGCGCGCTCGACTGGCCGGCCTGTCCACCGCCTTGCTGCTGCTCGCCGCCGCGGCCTCGGCCGCGCTGGCGCAGCCGGCGGATTTCTATCGCGGCCGCACCATCACCATCTATGTCGGCTTCGCGCCGGGCGGCGGCAATGACGGCTATGCCCGCCTGCTGTCGCGCCATATGGGCCGCCATATACCGGGCAATCCCACCATCATCGTCGAGAACGCTCCGGGAGCGGGCAGCGCGCACGCCATCGCCGCGATGGATGCGCAGGCCAAGGACGGCACGGCGCTCGCCACCTTCAGCGCCGACCTCATCAACGGCGCGCTGCTCGATCCCGAGCACGTCAAGGTCGATTTCGCGAAATATATCTGGCTCGGCTCGACCGCGCTCGACGACCGCATGTGCGACGCCGCCACCGCCAGCGGCATAACCAGCTACGACAGCCTCATGAAGGCCAAGCAATTCGTCGTCGGCACCGCCGCTCCGGGCTCGGTCTCCTACACGCTGGGCGCCATCCTCAAGAACATGTTCCATGCGCCCGTGAAGTTCGTCCAGGGCTACCAGAGCAGCGCCGAGGAGAACACCGCGATGGAGCGCGGCGAGCTCGACGGGCTGTGCGCCACCTGGTCGACCAGCGTGCGCCCGGACATGATTCGCGACGGCAAGGTCAAGGTCATCGCCTGGTTCGTGCCGATGAAGGCGCCCGGCACCGAGGCGGCGCCCTATCTCGTCGATATCGCCAAGACCGACAAGGACAAGCAGATCCTGCGCTTCCTCGAATCGGTGGCCGAGATCGGCCGGCCCTATCTCATGTCGAACCAGGTGCCGCCCGATCGCGTGGCGCTGCTGCGCAAGGCCTTCGACGAGACGGTCACCGACCCGCAGGCGATCGAGGATTCCAAGAAGGCCAACCTGCCCTTCAGCGCGGTTTCGGGCGAAGGCACGGCCAAGGTCGTGCAGCAGATCTACGGCGCTCCGGCCGACATCATCGCGGCGGCGCGCGTGATCGCCAAATGAGCCGCGGATGAGCCTCGGATGAGCGGAGCCCGCAGCGGCTACGATTTCGTCATCGTTGGCGGCGGCTCGGCCGGCTGCCTGCTCGCCTATCGTCTGAGCGCCGATCCCCGGCGCTCGGTGCTGCTGCTCGAAGCCGGCGGCGAGCCGCGCGACCCGCTGATCGGCATTCCGCTCGGCCTCGGCCTCATGCACGAGCATCGGCTGCATGATTGGGGCTACGACACCGAGCCCGAGCCGGGTCTCGGCGGCCGCGCCATCGAGGCGATGCGCGGCAAGGTGCTGGGCGGCTCGAGCGCGATCAACCATATGAGCCATGTGCGCGGCAATCCCGGCGATTACGACCGCTGGGCGGCGCAGGGGCTCGCCGGCTGGTCCTATGCCGATCTCCTGCCCTATTTCCGGCGCTATGAGAGCTGGGAAAACGGCGCCGATCTCTATCGCGGCGGCGACGGGCCGCTCGGCGTGACATCGTCGCGCTGGAACGATCCGGTCGCCGACGCCTTCATCGCCGCCGGCGAGGCGCTCGGTCTCCGCTATACGCCCGACATCAACGGCGCGCGCCAGGACGGCATCGGCCGCGGCCAGACGACGATCCGCAACGGTCGCCGGCACAGCGCCGCCGCCGCCTTTCTCGATCCGGCGCGGGCCCGCCCCAACCTCACGATCGAGACGCGCGCCTTCGCGACGCGCCTCAATCTCGAGGGCCGCCGCGTCACCGGGGTCGAGTATGTGCGCCGCGGCCGCCGGCGGACGGCCGAAGCGGCGGAGTCGGTGATCCTGTCGGCCGGCGTCTTCAACACGCCGCAGCTCCTGATGCTGTCCGGCATCGGGCCGGCCGAGGCGTTGCTGGCGCACGGCATCGCACCGCTGCTCGACCGGCCGCGGGTCGGGCGCAATCTCCAGGACCATCTCGGCGCCATGGCCGCGGCCGAGCGGCCGCTCGCCGGCAGCTTCCAAACCCAGCTGCGCGCCGACCGCATGGCGCTCAACATGCTGCGCGCCTATTTCCTCGGCAGCGGGCCGGCCACCTATCTGCCGGGCGGGCTGCACGGCTATGCGAGGCTCGGCCCCGATTCGCCGGTGCCCGACATCCAGCTGATGTTTCGCGGCGTCTCCTCGCATCCGCATCTGTGGTTTCCGGGACTGGTCAAGCCGCATCCCGACAGCCTCGGGGTGCGGGCGATCCTGCTGCATCCGAAAAGCCGCGGCCATGTCGCCCTCGCCTCCGCCGATCCGTTTGCCCGGGTGCGGGTCGTGCAGAATTTCCTGGCCGAGCCGGAGGATCGCGACAGGCTGCGGCGCGGCGTGCGCCTCGCGCGGGCGCTGCTGCAGCATGCGGAGCTCGATCCCTACCGCGGCAAGGAGCTCGCCCCGGGGCCGGCGGCCGACGACGACGCCGCGCTCGATCGCTGGATCGCGCGCACGGCGCTGACGGCGCATCACCCTTGCGGCACCTGCGCCATGGGCCCGGAAGAGGAAGCGGTGCTCGATCCCGAGCTGCGCCTGCGCGGCATCGACAAGCTCCGCGTGGTCGACGCCTCTGCCATGCCCGATCTCGTCTCGGGCAACATCAATGCCTGCGTGCTCGCCATCGCCGACCGGGCGAGCGACCTCATTCTCGGCCGGCCGCCCCTGCGCGCCGCAGCACCCTCCCGCGCCGAGCGGCTCGAAACCCTGCCGGCCTGACAGGAGCCTCGTTCCATGCCCACCATCGACAGCGACGCGCATGTCATCGAGAACATCGAGTCGTGGAAATATCTCGAGGATCCGAAGCTGCTGCCGTTTCTGGTCAAGCAGGAGAGCGGCGGCGACCGGCTGAACACCGAGGGCAAGCGCAAGAGCGATTTCTGGGTGATCGACAACCGGCTGTTCGAGCGCGACCAGAATCTCGGCTCCAACACCAGCGTCGAATCGCGCGAGATGCACAGCGTCGAGTCGCGCATCCGCCATATGGACGAGCTCGAGGTCGATGTGCAGATCCTCTACCCGACCCTGCTGCTGCGCCCGATCGCCGACAATGCGCCGCTCGAGCTGGCGCTGGCCAAGAGCTACAACCGCTGGCTCGCCGAGATCTGGAAGGCCGGCAAGGGACGACTGCGCTGGGTCGCGGTGCCGCCGCTGCTATCGCCGCCGAAGCTGCGCGACGAGCTTCTCTTCGCCAAGGAGCATGGCGCCTGCGGCATCTTCATGCGCGCCATGGAGTGCGACAAGCCGCAGACCGACGCCATGTTCCATCCGCTCTACGATCTGGCGGCCGAGCTCGACCTGCCGATCTGCTTCCATCTCGGCACGGGCAGCTTCACCGTGCATGCGCTCTACGACAAGGACACGACCTTCACCAAGTTCAAGCTGCCGACGGTCGGCGTCTTCCATTCGCTGATCATGGGCGGCGTGCCGCAGATGTTCCCCAAGGTGCGCTGGGCGATCGTCGAGGCCTCGGCCAACTGGATCCCCTACCTCGTCAACGATCTGCGCGGCCGCTTCAAGCGGCGCGGCAAGCGGCTGCCGGACAATGTGCTGGCCGCCAACAATATCTATGTCACCTGCGAGGTGACCGACGATTTGCCCTATGTGCTGCCGGTCGCCGGCGAGGACAATCTCATCATCGGCACCGATTACGGCCATTCCGACAGCTCGAGCGAGATCGAGGCGCTGCGCCTGCTGCGCAACGACAACCGCATCGGTCCGCGCGCCGTCGACAAGATTCTGTGGGACAATCCCCGCGCGCTCTACGGGCTGAATTGACATGATCGCAATGAACACGCGTCTCGGACGCAGCCTGCTGGCCGCCCTCGGCCTCTTGCTGCTCGGCAGCGGTCCGGGCGCCGCGCAAGAGCAGCGGCCGGGCGTCTGGGGAACCAAGGCGCCGATGCCCATGCGCCGCCAGGAGACGGCGATCGCGACGGTCGACGGCAAGATCTATGTCATCGGCGGCAACCGCTCGCCCGACGAGAAGGGCAATGCGGTCAACAGCACGCGCACCGACGAGTACGATCCCAAGACCAACAAATGGCGGGCCCGCGCCGCCATCCCGCACGGCACCAACCATGCCTGGGCGGTCGGCGTCAACGGCAAGGTCTATGTCGTCGGCGGCTTCGACGAAGGCAACAAGGCCGGCACCTACGGCGTCTATGAATACGACCCCAAGACCAACAAATGGCGCGACCGCGTCTCGCTGCCCGACCCGCCGCGCGGCTCGGCGGGCCTCGCCGTCCTCGACGGCAAGATCCATGTCATCGGCGGCCGCGATACCGACAAGAGCTTCGAGACGCACGACGTCTACGATCCCCGCACCAACCGCTGGAGCATGGCGGCGCCGCTGCCCCCCGGCCATGGCCGCGACCATATCGCGGCGGTGGCAGCCATCGGCGGCCAGATCCATGTCATCGGCGGGCGCTTCGCGCGCTCCGACAAAATGACCGACCAGCACGACGTCTACGATCCGAAGACGAACAGCTGGCATGCCGAGGCGCCCTTGCCGACGGCGCGCAGCGGCGGGCCGGGCACGGTCTATCGCGGCCTCATCATCGTCATGGGCGGCGAGCGGCCGGGCGGCCCCATGTATCTCCAGAACGAGGCCTACGACCCGCGCACCAAGAAATGGCTGACGCTGGCGCCGCTGCCGGAAGGGCGGCATGCCACCGGCGCCGTCGTCCTCGGCGACACGCTCTATATTCCGGGCGGCGGCGCCGAGCCGGGCGGCGGCAAGCCGGTGAAGACGCTGCTCACCTTCACCCTGCCGAAAAACATGCGCTGACATTGTACGGGACCGCGCCAACCTAGGGCGAATTCCGGTCACCGTGCGACCGGAATTCTGCCCAAGCCGTTAGGCGAAACCTCCGGTTTCGCCGGTAGGCGCGCATCTTCACCCTCTCATGTTGAACCGCCAAAGCGGTTCAACATGAGAGGGATCTGCGCTAGTTTGCCGCCCATGATTCGCGTGACCAAATCGATCGCCCTCGAGGAGAGCGAGCTCGAGGAGAGCTTCGTGCGCGCCTCGGGACCGGGCGGCCAGAACGTCAACAAGCTGGCGACGGCGGTGCAGCTGCGCTTCGACGTGCTGAATTCGCCCTCGCTGCCCGAGCCGGTGCGGGCGCGGCTGCTGCGTGCCGGCGACCGCCGCCTGACCCAGGACGGGGTGCTGGTGATCAGTGCCCAGCGCTTCCGTTCGCAGGAGCAGAACCGGCGCGATGCCCGCGAGCGGCTGCTGACCGTGATCCGGAGCGCCACCGTCGCGCCGGTGCCGCGCCGGGCGACCAAGCCGACCAAGGCGTCGCGCAAGCGGCGCCTCGAATCCAAGGTGAAGCGCGGCCACACCAAGAACTTGCGCGGCAAACCGATCCAGGACTGATGAAAATCCCCGTCGTCACGGTGCTGGTGCCGCTCATCGTCGGCTGCGCGCAGTTCATGCAGCAGCTCGATTCGACGATCATTGCGACGGCGCTGCCGGTGATCGCCGACTCGCTCAAGGAGGAGCCGCTCCGGCTCAACCTGGCCATCACCTCCTATCTCTTGAGCCTCGCCGTCTTCCTGCCGATCAGCGGCTGGATGACCGACCGGTTCGGCACGCGCACCGTCTTCGCCTCGGCAATGGCCGTTTTCACCCTGGGCTCGATGCTGTGCGGCCTCGCCGATTCGCTGCTCTTCCTGGTGGTGGCGCGCATCATCCAGGGCGCCGGCGGCGCCATGATGCTGCCGGTCGGCCGCATGATCATCCTGAAGACCGTGCCCAAGGAGGCGCTCGTCTCGGCGATGAACTGGGTCACCATCCCCGGCGTGCTCGGGCCGCTGCTCGGGCCGCCGCTCGGCGGCTTCATCGTGACCTATTTCTCCTGGCGCTGGATCTTCTTCATGAACCTGCCGGTCGGGCTGCTGGGCATCGCGCTCATCTGCGTCTTCGTGCGCAACATTCGCGAGCCGGGCGTCCATCGGCTCGATCTCGCCGGTTTCCTCATGGTCGGCGTCGGGCTCGCCTGCCTGGTCTTCGGCTTCACCACCATGGGCCGCGGCTTGCTGCCGCTCAGCACGGTGATCTGGCTGCTGATCGTCGGCAGCGCTGCGAGCCTCGCCTATCTCGTCTATGCGACGCGCGCCGCCGCGCCGCTGCTCGACCTCAAGATGCTGAAGGTGCCGAGCTTCCGCGCCGGCATCGTCGGCGGCGGCCTGTTCTATATGGGAGCGACCGCCGTTCCCTTCCTGCTGGCGCTCCTGTTCCAGCTCGGATTCGGCCTGACGCCGGTGGAGTCGGGCGTCATGACCCTGGCCGTCGCCTTGGGCTCGGTGTGCACCCGCTTCAGCCTGACGCGGCTGCTCCGGCGCTTCGGCTTCCGCACGGTCACCATCGCCGGAGCGCTGCTGCATGCGCTGTGCCTGCTGGCCTGCGTGCTGTTCCATGTCGGCACGCCCTATGCGCTGATCCTGCTCACCCTGTTTCCGATGGGCTTCGCGCGCTCGGTCACTTACACCTCGCTCAACTCGCTGCCCTATATCGAGATGCAGCCGTCCGTGATGAGCCGGGCGCAGAGCTTCGCCTCCATGGCGCAGCAGCTGTTCGGCAGCTTCGGCGTCGGGCTCACCGCCCTCATCGCCCATGGCAGCCTGCTGCTGCGCGGCGGGGCCGAGATCCGCCCGAGCGACCTGGCGCCCGCCTTCCTGATCATCGGCCTCCTGTGCGCCGCATCCCTGTTCAGCTTCCTGCGCCTGCCGGCCGATATCGGCGCCGATGTCAGCGGCCGCAGCCGGGGGTAAATCCGCTCTCCAACGGCCGGACACGGGACGCGGGTGGTTAACGTTAAGCTTTATGGACTATTAATCGGGCCGGTTTATAGGCTGGGCGGGGCCACGGGCCCGGCCTTTTCCCAAGGGAGGCGGATCGCCCGTCCGGATGGTTCGATGAAGCGCCTGCTCTTGCCGGTCCTGGGACGGACGCCGAGCGCCGAACGCGCGGCGCTGGCCTCGATGGGGCGCGAGATCCGTGCCGTCGGCAGCGCCGCCCAGCGGCGCGACGCGGCGGCGCGCCTGATGGCGACCGCCGTCGCCTTCGAGATCGTCACCTATCGCCGCGCCATCCGCGTCGCCATGCTGGGCACCGCCCTGCTGGTGCTCGCGGTGATCTTCTATATCTGCACCGCCCAGGTCGAAGAGGTCGCGGTCGCGCAAGGCCAGATCACGCCCTCCAGCGCGCTGCAGACCGTGCAGCATCTGGAAGGCGGCATCGTCGCCGCGATCCTGGTCAGCGAGGGCCAGCTGGTCGAGGCGGGCGACGTGCTGGTCCAGCTCGACAACCGCCAGGAGATGGCCGCGCTGACCGAGGTCACGGCCCGCTATGTGACCCTGCAGCTGCGCCGCGAGCGGCTGCTGGCGATCGTGCAGCAGCGCGAGCCCGATTTCGAGGCGATCGGCGCCGGCTATCCGCAGCTCGTGCGCGAGCAGGCGCGCACGCTCCAGGCGCAGCGCGACCAGCAGCGCTCGGCGCTGGCCGTCCTGACCGCCCAGATCGGACAACGCACCCAGGAGCTGTCGCAGCTCCGCGAACAGCTCGCGACGGCGCGGGACCAGGCGAAGATCGTCACGGAACAGGTGGATTACCTGCAGAAGGCGGTGGATGCCGGCGTCACCTCGCGCCAGAGCTTCCTGCAGACCAGCCGATCGCTGGCCGCGGCGCGCGGCGAGGTGGCGCGGCTGACCACCCAGATCTCGATCAGCCAGCAGCAGCTCGCCGAGGCGCAGGAGCGGCGCGACAATGTCGGCCACTCGCAGGTCCAGGATGCGAGCAACGAGCTCGCCGATATCGGCGCCGAGATCGAGCAGGTGCGCGGCATCGTCGACAAGGAGCTCGACCGGGTGGCGCGGCTCGACATCAGGGCGCCGATGAGCGGGCTGGTGCAGGACCTCAAGGTCCATTCGATCGGCGAGGTGGTGCCCGCCGGCGGCCAGGTGACGCGCATCGTGCCGGTCACCGAGGAGCTCGAAGGCGCGATCCGGATCAGCCCCAACGACATCGGCTTCCTCAAGGTCGGCCAGCGCGTCCGCATGCGGGTCTCGACCTTCGAGACGCGGCGCTACGGCGAGGTCGAAGCGACCCTGACCCAGCTGTCGGCGATCACCTTTCCCGACGACCGCGGCGCGCCCTACTACAAGGGCACGGTGAAGCTCGCAAAGAATACGATCGGCAAGGGCGAGGAGGTCGGCCGGCTGCTGCCCGGCATGACCTTCGAAGCCAATATCATCACCGGCTCGCGCAGCCTGGTGCGCTATCTGCTCGCCCCCAGCGCGGTCCGCGAGGCGGCGGCGGCCCCCGACCAGACCGCCGCCGAGCGCTAGCTTAATCAAGCCTTAGACATTTTGACTTAGATCGTTCGGCCGGAGCGGCCCCGGGGCCGCCCCCGCCTCAGGTGAGAACAGTGGACAGCCTGGTTTTTATCGATACGCCTCCCGCCTTCGATCCCCGCCTCGAGAACGTCCTCTTCCTGGCCGTCGCCGGCCGCCACCGGGTCCGCTGCATCATCGGCGCCAAGGCGCTGCAGGAGCATTTCGGCGCGCAAGGCCGCTCGCAAGCCGAGCTGATCGCCGCCTTCCAGCGCGGCCGCCGCGACATCAAGCTCGCCGCCATGCGCAAATACGCGTCGCTGGGCCAACCGGTGGCGGAGCTGGTGCTGGTGGCGCGCGATTTTGCCGGCGGCAGGTCGCTGGATGCCAGCCTCGCCAAGCATCTCCGGCTCGATCGGGCAGAGCGGTAAATCGGCCGCAGTCGGGCGCCCGGTTGATCCACCGGCATTTGCGACAACTACTCTTCTTGCCGCTCCTGTGCGATAATCATCAACATATCGCGGTTCGCCCGGGGCAGCATGTACCACGCGTTCTACGGTCTCGCCAGGATGCCCTTCCAGGGCTCGCCCGACCCGGATTTCCTCTATGCCGGTCCGGCGCACCAGGAAGCCCTCGCAACGCTGGAATACGGCGTCGATTCCGGCATGGGCTTCGTCATGATCACGGGCGAGATCGGGATGGGCAAAACGACGCTCATCCGGACCTATCTCCGGCGCGCGGCGCGGCCCGACCTGTTCATCATCTATCTCTATCACCCGCTGCTCACCTTCCGCGCCCTGCTCGCCGCCATCGCCGAGGAGCTCGGCCTGCCGGTCGCCGAGCCCGAGCCGCACCAGCTGCTGCGCCAGATCCGGCGCGACCTGCTGCAGCGCCATCAGGAGGGGCAGCGCGTCGTGCTCGTCATCGACGAGGCGCAGCGGCTGCCCGAGGAGACGCTCGACAATCTGCGTCTCATATCCAATCTCGAGACCGACGACGCGAAGCTGCTGCAGATCGTGCTGGTCGGACAGCTCGAGCTCGAATCGATCATCGCCTCGAAACAGCTGCGCGCGCTCGACCAGCGCATCAGCCGGCGGGCGAAGCTGCCGCGGCTCAACAACAGCGAGGCCGAGGCCTATATCCGCCACCGGCTGCGGCAAGCGGGCGCCGACGAGCCCGAGCAGGTGATCTCGGCGGCGGCCATGCGCCTCATCGTGTCGCTCACCGGCGGCGTGCCGCGGCGCATCAATGCGCTGGCCGACCTGGCCCTCATCCGCGGCTTCGGCGCCGGCGAGAAGCCGCTGACGCGGCGCTCGGTCCTGCGGGCGCGGCGGCGGCCCGGACTGCCCTCCTTCACCATGCCGAGCTTCGGCGAGATGGGTGCCTTGGTGCGGAGCGCACGCATCGTTCCGGCCGCGGTCGGCATGGCGGCGGTGGCGGTCATCCTGCTGGCCGGGCTGCGCTTCGCCGGCCTGCCCTCGGCACCTGCCGCCGGCGGCTTCGAGGGCGGCGAGCTCGCCTATGTCGTGAGCAAGCCCGAATCGATGGACGCGCTGGCCAATCGTCTTTACGGCGCGCATGCGCCGCAGGCGCTGCTCGAGATCAGCCGCAACAATCCGGGGCTCGATCCGCAGGCGCTGCTGAATGACGGGCAGGTCGTGTTCTTGCCCATGCCGGGCAATTCGCCTTAGCTTGCGCCGGCGGCGCGCCTTCCGACCCGGCGCCGGGGTAACCCTATTTTATCGCATTTATCCTATTTTTTCTGGCCCCCTTCCGATTATTGTAGCGCCCGCGGCGCCGTCCGGCTGCCGCAACCGCCCGATCTTTGCCGCCCCATCCTCCGCTTGCCTGCAGCAGGTATCAGCATGAGCGACGGTTCCGACAAGCAAGAGGAAGGAACGCCGGCGAGCATCCTGCTCGTCGATGACGCGCCGGAGCGGCTGCAGGAGTTCCGTCATCTCCTGCGGCGCGAAGGCAGCGTGCAGCTGGTCGCCAGCTCCGACGAGGCGCTCGCCGTCGCCGCCCGCCAGAAGCCGGATCTGGTGCTGCTCGACGGCGCCTCCAGCTCGATCGACGGCTACGAGCTGTGCCGGCGGCTGAAGGCCGAGCAGGCGACGCAGGACATTCCGGTGATCTTCGTCACCGAACGCGATGCCGATGCCAATAGCGATAGCGATAGCGACGAGGCGAAGGGACTCGGGCTCGGCGCCGTGGACTACATCGCCAGGCCCCTCACCTCGCCGGTGCTCTATACCCGCATCGTCAACCATCTCGGCGTGGCGCGCGCCAATGCCGAGCTGAAGCGGCTGGCGACCACCGATCCGCTCACCGGCATCTTCAACCGCCGCCATTTCCTCGATCTCGCGGGCAAGGAGATGGCGCGCATGCGGCGCTATCGCACCGAGGCGAGCTGCCTCATGCTCGATATCGACCATTTCAAGCAGGTCAACGACACTTACGGCCATGACATCGGCGACCAGGCCATCACCGCCACCTCGCGCACGGCGCTGCAGGCGCTGCGGCTGGAAGATCTGCTCGGCCGTCTGGGCGGCGAGGAGTTCGCCGCCATGCTGCCGATGACGCCGCTGGCCAAGGCCGAGACGGTCGCCGAGCGGCTGCGCCTCGCCATTGCCGGCCTGCGCATCGCGACGCCGCAAGGCGAGCTGCGCTTCACCGCCTCGATCGGCCTTGCCGAGATCCTGCCCGACGAGCGCAGCTTCGAGGAAGCGCTGAAGCGCGCCGACGCCGCGCTCTACCAGGCCAAGCGCAACGGCCGCAACCAGGTCGTCATCATCTGAGCCGATCGGCCGCCGTCCGGTCTGCAGACCAACTGGAACGACGTGAGTCCGCGCGGCACTTGCGCCGGGCTGCCGCGCTCTCGATAGTGCCGGGAGCAGGAAATCGCGGAGCAAGGTCGTTCGGAACATGGCGGAGGGCAAGCGGGAGCGGCTGGTCGATGTGCCGGTGCTGGTGGTGGGCGGCGGCCCGGTCGGGCTGGGCCTGGCGATCGAGCTCGGGCTGCGCCGCATTCCGGTGACGCTGATCGAGATGCGCGACGGCAGCGTCTCGGTGCCGAAGATGAGCCAGGTGCATGCGCGCACCCTCGAATTCTGCCGCCGCTGGGGCATCGTCGACCGCGTCTTCGATGCCGGCTTCCCGAAGCACCATCCGCAGGATTTCGTCTATTGCACGAGCGTGCTGGGCCGCGAGATCAGCCGCGTCAAGACGCCGTCCTACAACGAGAAGCCGACCGACGACCCGGCCTCGCCGGTGCGCGACTATCAATGCCCGCAGCTCTATTTCGATCCGATCCTGCAGGACTTCGCGCGCACCATCCCGGATATCACGCTCGGCTATTTCACGCGCCTCGATTCCTTCACGGAGGAGGAGGACCGGGTGGTGGCCGACGTCACCGACATGCAGAGCGGCGCCCCGCGGACGATCAGCGCGCGCTATCTCGTCGGCTGCGACGGGGCGCAGAGCCTGGTGCGGACGCGTCTCGGCATCGGCATGGGCGGCGCCGGCCGGCTCGATCTCAGCGTCTCGATCTTCTTCCGCTCGGCCGCGCTCGGCACCATGCACGACAAGGGCTGGGGCCGCTTCTACCG
>Ga0070681_10005519_pt1 | contig 12221 bp, 8 predicted proteins | sample KBSC83BmetaG_FD_65650 | JGI IMG/M metagenome (GOLD analysis project Ga0070681, IMG submission 65650) | Corn rhizosphere microbial communities from Kellogg Biological Station, Michigan, USA - KBS C8-3B metaG | ecosystem: Host-associated > Plants > Roots > Rhizosphere | place: USA: Michigan...
TGACGTAGGCGGCGGCCTGCTGGGAAATGTTGGTCCAGCCACCGAACAGGTTGATCGGCACGCAGTCCTGGAAGCTCTTGTAGTACTGCGGGTCAAACGCCGGCGAGGCCACGCGGCAGATCGGGTTGCCGCTCGGATTGGCCGGGATCGGCGCGGTCGGAGTGGCGTTGGAATCCACCGCATCCAGTGCGAAGAACAGCCGGTCGACGCGCGTTCCGTTGTTGTCGATGTAGTTCTCGCGTGAGGCGCCGTAATTGAAATAAGCGTCGAGTTTCCAATCGCCGAACAGCTCGGCCTTGGTTCCGATCGTGCCCTGGTGAGTGATGTTCTGGGTGATCTGGCGCGTTTCCCCGAGCGGGTTGCCCGGTACGTTGTTCAGGTAGACACCGTAGCCGAAGTACTGCGCGGTGAGATCGTCCTTGCCGGGGTAGATCGCACGGTACCCCGCGCCGGGGCCGCCGGCCCCCGTCGATAGAGGTCCGGTGGCGTTCGGGAAAGCAGTCACGAGCGCATTCTGGATCTGGGTGCGTTCACCGGGGGTGAGAAACGGATTCTCCACACCGATCTGTGCCTGCCAAATGGACAACAAAGCGGCCGACTGCCACCGGATGTTGGAGGCGTCATCGGAGTACATGCCCTGCGCGTACACCTGCACTTTGTCGTTCACGTCGAACGTCGCGTGCAGGAAGGCGTTCTTGCGCTTGTACGCAGGCAACACCTCGTCCATCGAGTTCACGCTATAGGTCTCGTTGGGCGTGGCAAGGCAATTGCACGCGTCCCCCACGGACCCCAGTATTCCGGTGGGCGCGGGCAGCAGCGATTTTCCGTCCGTGCTGAATTGCATGCCGTTGAGCGGCCCTGCCTGGACGATGGTGCCGTTGTAGCTGAAGTTCGTCGGGATCACGTAGGGTTTGACTATCCACGTCGGGCCGCCCGTCGGCCCCGGCACGCGCGAAGCCTGATTGAACCAGGGCCGGTCCTTCAGCGAATCGAAGTCGCTGATCGCGTCCTGGTTGAACTCCGAGATCGAGCCGATGATGTGCAGCTTCTCGCCGAACTGGTGGCCGAAAGTCAGTGAGAACTTCGAGTTCGCGCCGTCGTGGCGCGAAGTGATGCCACCCTGGGCCTCCGCTTTGACGCCCTCGAATTTCGTGTCGAGGACGAAGTTGACGACACCGGCAACCGCGTCGGTTCCGTAGCTCGCCGAAGCGCCGCCGGTCACCACCTCGACAGTCTTGAGCAGCGTGTCCGGGAAGGATGCAATGTCGACCGAGCCGAAACGGCTGTTCGCGACTGAGCGCCGGCCGTCCAGCAGCACCAGGGTGCGGGAGATTCCCAGGCTGGTGTTGGCGCCGCGCAGGTTCACCTGCGAGCCGCTGGGGCTCTGCCCGCCGAGGGCCTGTTGGAAAGTGTTGTTGCCGAAGAACTGCGGCAGGTTGTTCAAGCTGTCGATGATGTTCGTCGGCGCCATCTTGACCAACTCGTCCTGCGTCACCGAGGTGACCGGCGTTGGCGTCAACATCCCTGGGGATAGCGTGATGCGAGACCCTGTGACCGTGATCTCTTGCAAGCCCGCCTGAGCTTGTTCGTCAGCGGCGCTTGCGATGGCTGGCAGCGCGAGTACGGAGGCGACGGCGGCAGCGACTGCGTGCTTGCTCACCGTACGCACTTCCTCGGAAATGGCCATGAATCTCCCCCTCTATTTATCTATGCGAGATCGTGTGCCGAGAGAAGCCGTGTTGTATGCAACCCACAACGGCCTGTGTTGAATTGTCCGGAGAATAGACAACACTAGTACCGCCGACAACGGCGGTGTTCGCGCAGGGTGGAAAGAAAGTTCCCTTTTGATGGAGTGGGCAGGCGAGTGTGCTCGCCTGCCCACCTGGCGGAACTACTTGCCGGCGATCACCGACAGATCCACCGCATCGGCCATCGCCTGGTACCCGGAATCGTTCGGATGCAGGTGATCCCGCTCGTTATAGCGTTTGTCGAAGGTCCGTGGGTTGCCCGAGTCGGCCACGGCGGGTGCAAAATCGATGACACCGTCAAAGGCGCCCCCCGTCTTGATCCAGGTATTGAGCTCCTCCCGGACCGCCTCTCCGGCGGGTGAGGCATATCCCGCCCCCTCGTAGGGCGTAAGTGTTGCGCCGATGACACGCACGCCGTGCTCATGGGCGCGCATGATGATTTGCTTGTCGGCCGCCTCCAGGGCGGCGGCGTCGACCGGCTCTGTCGGGCCGGCCGTGGCGAACCCCCGTCCGATGTCATTGATCCCCTCGAGCAGCACGATCGCCTTGATGCCCGGTACGCTCAGAACGTCCCGGTCCAAGCGCGCCAGCGCATTGGGACCGGCGCCGTAGCGCAGGAGTCGGTTGCCGCTGATGCCCGCGTTGACGACAGCCCAATGGCGCCCGGCCAAGCGCTCGGCCAGCCGATCCGGCCAGCTACGGAAAGCGTTGGCCGTGGACGCCGCACCCTCGGTAATGGAGTCGCCGAGCGTTACCACGACATCGGTAGGCGCCGCGGGCTGAACTTCCACGAGAGTGACATACGCGGGAGCGCGCATGAGCCGTTCTCCCGGGAGGCGGGCGGTGCCGGTGAAGTCCCCCGATGTCCCGGCGACGTACTGAAACAGCGCCCGCGGGGGACGAGCCGGAATGACTCCAGGCACGTAAACCGAGACATAGAGCTTGTCGAGCGCTTTCGTGGGCAGATCCACCGGATCGCTCAACACGGGGGCACTGGAGGGAATGCTCACTCCCGCTTTGCCGTCGAAGGTGACGACGTGGTCCGTTCCCGCAACGACGGCACCGTCTGCCTCCGCTTGGCCAATGTGTACGGCACCCAGGGTCAGCGTGTCGGCGCCGCCTTCGTTCGAAAGGCGCAAGCGGACGCGTCGGCCGGCCGCCGACACCCTCACAACCTGACGAAGCGTGAGGTTGGAAAGGTCGGTTGCCGCCACTTCGACCGGGATGTTGCCCGGGTTGTCGAGCAAGGGCGGCGGCGGACGGGGCGCGGGAGGCGTGGCCGCCGCGGGAGCACCGAGAGGGACGACGACAGGTTGCGCGCCTGGCGGCGGCCCGGCGGGAGGGGGACTCACACCTGGGGGGAGGGGCGCGCCCACGTAGCCCCACGCACCGATCCAGGTATCCGTCGCCGGAACGCGAGTGGCAGCCAGTGCCGCTCCTTGAATGAGCGCTCCCAACAGCATCAGAACTCCGGCCCATCGTCTCGTGCTTTTCATCGCTACCCCCTGTTGAGTTCGGGCGCCATAGTACTTAAGAACGGGCACGCGACGGAGCGACCCGCATTAGACCTTCGTATAAGTCGCCGAAGATGGTAACGTTAACACGTGAAGCTTCCGATCCTGCTGGCTCTCGTTGCCGCGCTGGGCTCCCGCGTTGCTGTCGCCGCCAGCCCGAGCGACCGGTGGGTCGGCTCGTGGGCTTCGGCTCAGATGATTCCCAACGCCGACGACACGGTGCCGCGCGAGAGCTTCCGTAACGCGACGCTTCGCCAGATCGTGCACCTGTCGGTGGGCGGCTCCAGAATCCGTGTGCGTCTGGCGAACACTTTTGGCACCGCGTCCCTCAATCTGATCGCCGTCCACGTGGCGCGCCCCGTCTCGAGGGGCTCCAGCCGGATCGATCCGGCCTCCGACCGTGTCGTCACCTTCGATGAGAAGACGGAGGTCTCGATACCGGCCGGAGCGGAGTACACCTCCGACCCTCTCGACTATCCCGTGACGCCGCAGTCGGATCTGGCGGTGTCCCTGCAGTTGGAGGCGGGCCCCGAGCAGGAGACGGGCCATCCCGGTGCGCACGCCACCTCCTACCTGGCCGCGAACTTGTCCGTCTCCGCCGCCGAGCTACCGTCTGCGAAGACCTACGAGCACTGGTACTTTTTATCCGGCGTCGATGTCGCGGCGACCGCCGGCACGAGGGTCGTCATCGCGCTGGGGGATTCCATTACTGACGGCCACGGCTCAACGACCGACGGCAACGATCGTTGGACGGACGATCTCGCGCGCCGTCTGCAGCAGAACGAGCACACCCGCGACACTGCATTGCTGAACCAGGGGATCGGCGGCAACCGGTTGCTCACCGACGGCTGGGGCCCCAACGTGCTGGCGCGACTCGACCGCGATGTCTTCAGCCAGGCCGGGACCCGCTATCTCATCGTGCTGGAGGGCATCAACGACATCGGTATGTTGACGCACTCCGCGCCGGCAACCGACGCACAGCATGCAGAGCTGGTGCAGAGGATGATCGGAGCCTATCGGCAGATCGCGATGCGCGCACATGCGCATGGCATCAAGGTCATCGGCGCCACCATCCTGCCGTTCATGGGGTCCGACTACTATCACCCCGGGCCGGCCGACGAGCACGACCGGCAGGCAGTCAACGCGTGGATCCGCGCGCCCGGTCACTTCGATGCGGTCGTGGATTTCGACAAAGTCACGGCGGATCCGGCGCATCCCGAGCGGTTGCGCGCGGAGGACGATTCCGGCGACCACCTTCATCCGTCACCTGCCGGTTATCGCGCGGTGGCCGATGCGATTCCCTTGGAACTGTTCCGGTAGAATTCCCACTCATTCAAACGACGTGGGAGCGTGGATGAGACTCGCAGCGACGGCGGTTCTGGTCACCCTTATTGTCGCGGGCGAGGCGGTTTCTGCCGCGCCGACGGCTGAGACTCTCAAGGCTCGTATCGATACGCTCAACGCGCGCGCGGAGCATCTCTCCGACGTTGCCGCCATTGCGAAGCTGCAGCGTGCCTACGGGTACTATCTCGACAAAGGCTATTGGGACGAGGCAGCGGATTTGTTTGCAGACGATGCGACCATGGAGGTCGGCGTCGATGGCGTATACGTCGGAAAGTCTCGCATTCGCGAGCGCATCGTCAAGGAAGGGGGCGGGTGGGCAGGCCCCGGACTGCGCTATGGGCAGCTCAACACCCGGATGCAGCTGCAGCCGGTGATCGACATCGCCGCCGACGGTCGCGCGGCCCACGCCCGTTGGCGCGAGCTCGCACTCACCGGTCAGTTTCATGAGCACGCCGAGTGGGGCAGCGGCGTATACGAGAACCAGTACGTCAAACAGGGGCAGGTCTGGAAGATCTCCGTTCTCCATTATTTTCCCAACTTTGTTGCGCCGTATGAAGACGGCTGGGCGAAGCTGCCCGCGGCGCCGGAAAACTGGGTGTCGGCGACAGGCCGTGCATTGCCGGCGGATCGACCGCCTACTGTCCTGTACCGCCCTTTTCCAAATATTTATACGCCGCCATTTCACTACTCTGCACGCGAAATCGGGGTGGTGCAGCCCTCAGGGAAGGCGCTCGTGCGTGCAGAGACCCCCGTCGTCGCGGAGTTAGATCGCGCGCAACACGATCTGGAGAGGCTCGAATCGCGGGACGCGATCGAGAACCTGCAGGCAGCGTATGGCTATTACGTGGACAAGGGGTTGTGGGACGAGGCGAGCTCGTTGTTCTCTCGGGGCGGCAGCTATGAGTACGGCCAGCAGGGCGTCTATGTGGGTCGCGCTCACATTCGCAAGGCGCTCACCTTGCTCGGGCAGAAGGGACTGCGTCAGGGTCAGCTCAACGATTATCCGATGCTGCAGCCGATCATCGACGTGTCAGCCGACAATCGCACCGCCAAGGCCAGATGGCGCAGCGACGTGATGCTGGCCGCCGACGGCCAGGGAGAGTGGGGCGGCGGAACGTACGAGAACGAATACGTCAACGACCACGGCGTGTGGCGTATCGGCCAACTTCACTTCTTCGTTACTTTCTTCGGCGATTACGCCAAGGGCTGGGTGAAGCAACCCATTGCGATGGAGGGTCCGAGCAAGACAGTGCCGCCGGACCGACCTCCGTCCGAGGTGTATCGATCGATACCCGCGGCTCACATGGTGCCGTATCACTACCCGAATCCCGTGGCCGGCGCCGAGCCCTCGATCGAGCAGCCCGTAGCGCTGACCGACATGACCCCCGAGCTGGCCGCGGTCGCTGGCCGCGCGAACGTGTTGGGTCACCTCGTGGAGCTGCTGAAGGACCGTGTGCAGATCGAGAAGCTGCAGCGCTCATATGGATACTACGTCGACAAGGCTCAGTGGCCTGAGATCGCGAAGCTGTTCTCCGCTCAGGGGACCTACGAGATCGGAGGGCGCGGGGTGTTCATCGGTCCCAAGCGCGTGCTGGAGTATCTGGTCACCGGGCTCGGGCCGATCGGTATCGAAGCTCATCCGGGATCGGTCCTCGATCACCAGCAGTTCCAGGGAATCGTCGATGTCGATCCGGAGGGCAGGACGGCGAAGGGTCGCTGGCTGGCATTCGTCATGGGAGGCGGGCCGACCGGAGATCCGGTCTGGGGAGATGCCATCTACGAGAACACGTACGTGAAGGAGGATGGAGTCTGGAAAGCACGCAGCTTCCGTGCGCCGTTCACCATGTATGCGAGTTACAAAGGCGGTTGGAAGGACACAGCGACTCCGAACACCCGTCCCGATAGTTTTCCGCCACCGCCCGATCTGCCGCCGAGCACGATCTATCTCACGTACCCCAGCTATTACGTGCCGCCTTTCCACTATCCCAATCCCGTGACCGGCAGGCAGGCTCCTCCACCCGATCCTGCGGCGGGAGGCACGACGATGTTGGAACGGCGCTAACCACGATTTGCGCGCACAGAGCCAAGGGGACGTTATGAATCTCGATCGCAGGCAACTGCTAGCCAGTCTCGGCGGCGCGACCGTCGTCGCTCGTATGAGCGATGAGGCAAAGGCGGATGCCCTGGAGCATCACCTGATCGCGCGCACGAACGCCACCGCGGCGGCCTTCCCGACCGCCAGGGAAATCGAGGAGCAGATCGCTACGCGACCGCGGCGCAAAGGGGTGGGAAACCTGTTCGTGTCCGACCAGGGCAACGTCAAACTCCTGGAGCGAATGCCGGAAAAGCCCACGCTGGCGGACTATTTTCGCCTGCGGTTCACCGCCACTTCCAATCATTGCTTGCAGAGCGCCAATCGGGCGATGAGCACAGGGGTGTCGGAGGAGATCGTGCTCGCGTGCCTATTGCACGACACCGTGCAGGAGCTCATCAAGGTCGATCACGGCTGGTGGGGTGCGCAGATGTACGAGCCCTACGTGTCGGAGAAGGTCGCCTTCGCCATTCGCTACCATCAGGCACTGCGGTTCTACGCCGATGAAGCGCATGGCTACCAGTATCCGGACTTATATCGGCGCATCTATGGCTCCGACTATCGGCCGGAGCCCTACATCGAGCAGACCTATCGGTGGGTGCGCAAGCATCGCTGGTACCTCGAGCCGCGCATGGTGACCGTCAACGACCTCTACGCATTCGAGCCGAACGTGCACCCGAGCTTTGAGCAGTTCACGGACATCGTCGGCCGCCATTTCAAGCAGCCGAAGGATGGCCTGGGATTCGACGGGAGCCCCGTGGCGCACATGTGGCGCTCGATCTCGACTCCCGATCATCCCCTGTAGGCCATCGATCATCCACGCCGATCGTTGTCGTCCTGCTTGTGTGGCGAAGCCTCGGGGCGGTGTGGCGCGGGCTCGGACTTGCGCGGTTCCGGCTCGGCGTGGTGCGGAGCCGCGGGTGGTGGCGGCGCATGTTCGGGGGGCGCGTGTTCGGCCGGTCGCGCGTTGCGCTCGGCTGGCGGAGGAGGTGCCACATGCTCGGGCGGTCGCCCGCTGCGCTCGGCCGGCGGAGGAGGCGCGACATGCTCGGGTGGTCGGATATTTCGCTCAGCCGGTCGAGGCGGGGCAACGTGCTCCGGTGGCCTCGGCGATCCTCCACGCTCCTGCTCGGGATGAGGCGGCGGTCCCTTGCTCAATCTCAGGGACTCACCACCGGGATGCGGCGGCCCCCCATGCGGCCTCTCGGCACGGACGACCTCGCGCGGCGGCGCCTCATGCCTCGGAGGCGGACCGGCCGGGCGTTGATGACTGATCGAGCGATGAATCCATTCATCGCGCTGCGCAAACCAGGGTCGATCGTGGTAATGCCGGCCCCAGTAACTGTCGATCGAGAAGGTCAGGACCGGCAGGCCGAATTCGGGTGCATACGTATAAAAAGGAACGTAGCCGCCCTGATATTCGTAAGTGATGTCGGGCGCATAGAGCCAACCGCGATTGTCGGCGAAAGAGACATCGCACCAGCTCCAGTCGTCCAGACATCCCTCCACCTGAAGGGGAGTGTCGGCGTCTAGCTGGGCCACTTCGGGATAGGAGCTGTCGGGGCCCGCTCGGACACTGACGACATCGGTGGTCACCGCGTTCTCGGCGAGCGCGGCAATGGAAAACAACATCAACACTCCGCCGAAACCGAGGTGTAGAGAAGTCGCCGCTCTCATGGTTAAGCTCCTGAGCTACGCTACAGTTTCTAACGCGCGCTCGGCGCGGGGGTTCCGGTCGGCGGGAAGCTCAAGGGCAAGCGCAGCCGCGGCTGCTGTACAATGTGCGGTAACGGTAGCGAGGGGGTGGTATCCGATGATCCGAAACATTCTTTGCGCAGTGGTGGTCTGCGCGCTGGCGGCCAAGGCGATGCCGGCTGGTACGCCCGCGCCCGCTGCGGAAGAAGCCGCGGCCGCGATGGTGCGACTCACGCCTTCAGAGATCTCGGCGCTGGCTAACGGAAACGGCTCGGGCGTTCAGATGACAAATCTCATCGGGGACCCCACCAAGCCGGGGCTCTATACGGTGCGAGTGGCCATTGGGCCTCATACGCAGGTGCGGCCTCATTCTCATCGTGACAACCGCTCTGTCACGGTGATGTCGGGTACCTGGCACATGGGATACGGCACCGCGTTCGACGCGGCGGCCCTCAAGGATCTCCCGCCAGGCAGCGTCTATACCGAGCCAGCCCGTCAACCTCACTTTGCGCAGACGACGGATGAGCCTGTGGTTATCTGGGTGACGGGCAACGGGCCCAGCGATACGAAATTCGTGACGCCCTGAGTGTGCTGCAGGTACTCCATGCGCGCTCATTTCCGCGTCGCGGTCCTGCTGTTCTCTTTCCTTTCCGTTCTGGGTCCGGCGCAGGCGCGCTCGCATCGCCCGCCGGCGGCGGATGCCGGAGAGCCCGGTCAGTTCGACTACTATCTGTTGACGCTGTCCTGGTCTCCCACGTATTGCCTGGTGCACGCGGAGGACCGCTACGAGTGCGGTGGACGAGGGTACGGGTTCGTTCTGCACGGCCTCTGGCCGCAGTTCGATTCGGGCGGGTACCCGGAAAACTGTCTGGCCGACTCGAGGTTGTCGCCTGCAGCCGAGGCCGTGGGTCGCACGGTGTATCCCAGCCCCAGGCTGATGCTCCACGAGTGGCAGCGTCACGGGACCTGCAGCGGCCTGGACGCGGTGAGTTACTTTCGAGCCGCCGACAAGGCGCTGGCGACTGTGCGCATCCCCGTCAGGTTCTCGGCACCGCGGGCCTCAGTTACCTTGACGAGCGAGCAGATCGCCGCTGAGTTTCGTGCTGCCAATCCCCGCATTCCGGAAAACGGGATGACCGTCGCGTGCAGCCGGGGGGAGTTGTCGGAGATTCGGCTTTGTTTGAGTCGCGACCTGACGTTCAGGTCCTGCGGGCGACGGGTTCGCAACAGCTGTCCAGCGGTTCCCGTCGAGGTGCCGGCGTCGCGCTGAGGGCCCGGCGGGTTGCGCGGCGGGTGTGCGGGCGCGTGGTGTGCTCGACCGCTGCGCGCCCGGCTCACTGCGCGGCTAGCGCAGTCGCCTGGCGGTCCGCCTCGGCCGCTTCCGAATTTCGTCCGCGGGCACGCAGGGATTCCGCGATGACGTGCCAGGCCATTCCCTGCAGTCGTCCGTCGCCTTCCGAGAGCGCCAGCGCCCGGCGGCTGATGCCGTCGGCCTGAGCGGCGTCACCCGCGCTCAAGCGCATCTGGGCGAGCTCTACCCACAGCAACGGATTGTTCGGCTCGATGCGCACTGCGCGTTCTATCGTCGCCGAGGCCAAGTCGTAGCCTGCTTTATTCATCTGGGTGTGCGCCTGCGCGACCAGCGCGGCAGCCGCGGCGCCCAGATGGAACTGTTTGGGTTCGGGCAGTGGAGGAGTGCGCTCGGCCGGTGCGGGGGGCTCAGCCGGTGGCGCTGTCGCGTCGGAAGCGGTCTGCGCTTGGTCGCCGAACGCGTCGCTCGCAGCCGCGTGCACCGCCGCCACTCGCGAGACTTGGGGTGTGGGCACTGCGGCGGTCGGCATGACGTCAGTCGCTGTCGTGCAATCGAACAGGCGTCGCCGGTGTCGGTCCGTCCAAGAGGCTCGTGTGCAGGCGTTCTGCACCAACATCTGCTGCGCCTCAGGCCAGCTCATGCAGGTCGGCACCCTGACACTCGTGCCGTCCTGAGCGTTGTACGCGTAGCGCTCGATGAGCTGGCTGCACCAGCTGTCTGACATCGGACCTTCGACAAATGCCTGAGTGGGCTGACCCGTCGCCAGCGAGACGATCATGACGAGCGCGTACGAGATCACCGGAAAATTGTCTCGGTTGCGGTGGAGCTGCGGGCCGCCGGGCGAAATTGTAGCACTGCCCTGCGCGCCAGAAGGGCAGCAAGCGATGCGCCTGGGGCGGCCCTTAGGGCAACTCGAATACCACGACCGTCGTTCCGGCAGATGGCGCCGACACCTCCGGAACGTAAGCGCGGCTCGCCGCGCCCATCGGGCTGCCACTGCCGACGACCGCTGCGACGTACTGCCGTCCATTGGACTCGAAGGTCACCGGAAATGACTCCGCGGCAGCATTCAGTCGAGTGCGCCACAGCACTTTGCCGTTCGCCTGATCGTAGGCGTAGAAATAGCGATCGACGTCGCCGGCAAACACCAGATCGCCTGTCGCCAGAGCGGCAGAGGCGAATGGGATCCTCTGCCGGTGCGTCCACCGGATGTGCCGCTTCTGCAAGTCGACGGCAACGAGCCGTCCGAACCGACCATCGTGGTTGACGGGGCTGCGCGCACTGAAGCGCATGTCGAGCCCGCCTTTCGCCGTCTGGTCGGCGCTTCGGGGAACGTACGTGTAGTCCGCGCAATTCTCCAGTATCGGCACATAGAGGATGTGTGTCTGAGGATTCAGCGCAGTCGCCATCCAGTTGCGCGCGCCGATACTGTTCGGGCACATCAGCTCCGCCTTGCCGGCCCGCGGCTGGAGCGCCGGATTGACGGTCTTTTCACCTGTCGCCGGGTCGATCGCGGTCACCAGGTTTTGCAGGCCGAGGTCCTGCGAGAAGACATAGGCCCCCGTGGAGGCATCCAGCGCATCGAACAACGCGGTCTTGCCGCCAGTCACGACCAGCTTGCGCGCGTGTCCGTCGACCTGAAGACTTACGAGGGACTGCTCGAACACCCAATCGAGGTCCCAGACATCGCGCTTCTGGTGTTGATAATACCAAGCTAGCGCGCCGTTATCCGGGCGCAGTGCAACGGTTGAATCGGTGTAGAGACCGGCATTGGAAGTCACGCCGTCCGCTCCCGGTCGCGCCTCCAGCAGCGTGGCCGTGTCGTACGTGTTGCCGATGCCGTAATACACCAGGCCGGTACCGGGATCGTAGCTGCCGGCAGTCCACACTCCGCCACCGAATCGTTCCTCGACCGGTGCGCCGTTCCAGGTGTCGCCGCCCGGCTGCCCCGGGCGCGCGAGGGTGTGAAAGCGCCATCGCTCCTTGCCGCTGTCGGTATCGAGGCCGACGATGAAACAGCCTCCGGGACTGCTCACGCCGAGACTAACCCCCACGATGAGGGTGCCCTTCACGACGACGGGCGCGCTATTGAGCGCGAGGCCGCCGGAGTTGCCGCCAATGATCTCCTGATCCCAGACGAGATGACCGCTACGGACATCCAAGGCAATGACGTGACCATCGGACGTCGACGCAAACAACTTGTCGCCATAGATCGCGAGCGCTTTTCCGTGCGATGCCGCGAATCCGCCGGCAGCCGAGGAGCGTATGTATTGCCACAGCAGATCGCCCGTGCCCGCATCCAGCGCCTGCACCGCGGGTCCGCTGTAAACGAACATCACTCCATCGTGAACGAGCGGGGTGATTTCATTCGTGCTCTGCGGAAGAACCCAACTCCATGCCGCACGCAGACGCCCCACGTTCGATCGGGTGATCTGTCGCAACGGGCTGTAACCTAGGCCATCGTACGTGCGGCGCCACATCATCCAGTCGGCAGGCGCCGGGTTTTCCAGCATCGC
>Ga0070681_10005521_pt1 | contig 12220 bp, 10 predicted proteins | sample KBSC83BmetaG_FD_65650 | JGI IMG/M metagenome (GOLD analysis project Ga0070681, IMG submission 65650) | Corn rhizosphere microbial communities from Kellogg Biological Station, Michigan, USA - KBS C8-3B metaG | ecosystem: Host-associated > Plants > Roots > Rhizosphere | place: USA: Michigan...
TCGCGCCGACCGGGAAATTGCGGGTGGCGATCGGGATCAGCGCGGCCGGCGGCGCCTTCTGGTCCAACAAGAACGAATCCGGCGCCTATGTCGGGGTACCCGTCGATCTGGGGAAGGCGATGGCGGCGCAGCTCGGCGTGCCCGTGGAATACGTGGCCTATCCGAACTCCGGCCAGATCACGGACGCCGCGTCGAAGGGCGCCTGGGACGTGACGTTCCTGCCGCAGGACCCGGAGCGCGAAACCAAAATGTCGTTCGGGCCGGTCTACGAGGTCGCGGATGCGACCTACATCGTCAAGGCCGGTTCGCCGATCAAGGATTTTGCGTCGCTCGACCAGGCCGGCGTCAAGGTGGCCGCCGTCAACAACACCACGACCATGCGCGGCGCGCAGGCGCATCTGAAGAACGCCAGGGTGACGGGCTACCAGACCTATGACGAAATCTTCAACCTGTTGAAGAATGGCGAGGTCGACGCATTCGCGCTGTCGCGCGACCAGCTCAACGCGCTGTCAAAGAAGATTCCGGGCACCAGGGTGCTGGACGAGACTTTCAAGAAGACTGTCACCGCGGTTGCGGTCCCGCTCGGCCATCCCCAGTCGTCTGCCTTCGTCAGGAAGTTCATGACGGACGCCTTGACCGACGGCACGATACGCAAGGCCTATGACAACAACGGTCTGAAGGACAATCCAATCCGGACGCAGTGATGCTTCACGCCTGAGGCGTCCGCGGGGAAGGATATCCCACAGACGCCGATCAACGCTCGGTGTGTTGGCCTAGTCGTTGGCTTCGGGCGGCAGGAAATTCACTTCGTGATCGGCGGAGATGCGCACGACTTCCGCGGGGTCGGTGAGATTGTGCAGCTTGTCGAACAGTGCCTCGAGTTTCTGCATCGGCGAAACCCAGAACAGGGCGCGAGCGGGCTTGTCGGATTTGTTGAAATAGCCGTGCGGGATGCCGCGCGGCATGCGCACGAGATCGCCGGCCTGCGCCTTGACCCAGACGCCGTCGAGCTTGAGGTCGAGCGTGCCTTCCTGCACCAGGATGAACTCGTCCTGGGTCGGGTGGACATGCACAGGCACGAACTGTCCGGGATCGCTGTTGGTCTCGAAGGCGAAGGTGGAGTCGGTCACGGCCTTCGGAAAGTAGACCTGCCCCAGGATATTCCAGGTCTTGCCGCGATACCCCTGGCCGCTCGGGGTGATGCCTTTTTCCAGTGTCGCCATGATGCCCTTCTCCTGCTGGATAGGACGCGAGCATCCGACAGGTGCGGTCGGCTGTCTATCCGTTTAACGAAAGCGTTGCGGATTTTGAGCACCGCGCAAACCGCCGTTCAGGAGCGGGAATCACTCATAGAGCCTTTACGAAACGGGAATGTCGCGGTTGGAATCCTCCGAGTCAGCCAGACATTCGCTATCTTCATCCCGCAAGAAAGCCGACCGCGGCTCCGGGACGGAAAACGGGTGGTCCCGGCGCCAAAAAAGCGCGATCGAGATGATCGGAGGCTCCGATCGAGGCTCAGGACTGACGAAGGAACGAAAATGACTGCGGGATCGCAAGCCGCGTGTATTCGACCAGAGGCGGCGGTTGAAACCGATCCACGCTGGGCGCGCGTCCTGGCGCGCGACCGTTCGGCCGACGGCCAATTCTGGTACTCGGTTGCGACCACCGGGGTCTATTGCCGACCGTCGTGCCCTTCGAGAGCCGCAAATCCGGGGAATGTCGGTCTTCACGGTTCGCTGGCCGAAGCGAAAGCGACCGGCTTTCGGCCGTGCAAGCGCTGCAATCCGGATGGTCCGTCAGCCGATATCGAGAACGCGGCGATCGTCGCCAGGGCGTGCCGCCTGATCGAAGAGAGCGAAGAAATCCCGTCATTGAAGGGGCTCGCGCAGGCGGCCAATCTGAGCATCAGCCACTTCCATCGCTTGTTCAAAAGCGTAACGGGCCTGACCCCGAAGGATTATGCCGAGGCCCGTCAGGCTTCCCGCGTCCGCGATGGGCTCACCAGAGGGCACAGCGTCACGGACGCCATGTACAATGCGGGATTCAACTCCAGCGGCCGCTTCTACGAAAAATCCAGGGACATGCTCGGCATGACGCCCACGCAATATCGCGCCGGAGGAGCGAATGAAGACATCCGGTTCGCGGTGGGACAATCCTCGTTAGGAGCCATATTGGTGGCGTCAAGCGACAAGGGTGTGGCGTCGATCCTGATCGGCGACGATCCGGATGAGCTTGTGCGCGATCTTCAGGATCGTTTTCCGAAGGCGCGGTTGGTCGGCGGCGACAAGGAATATGAGTCCATGGTCGTCCGGGTGGTTGGTTTCGTCGAGACACCGCAAATCGGTCTGAACCTTCCCCTCGACGTACGCGGCACGGCGTTTCAGCGACGCGTGTGGCAAGCTCTGCAGGCTATCCCGGTTGGGCAAACCTCCTCCTATTCGGAAATCGCTCGCAGGATTGGAGCGCCGAAAGCCGTTCGCGCCGTGGCCAGCGCTTGCGCCGCAAACAACATCGCGGTTGCGATCCCCTGTCACCGGGTCGTGCGCAATGACGGCGCATTATCCGGTTATGCCTGGGGGTCGAGCGCAAGCGCGAGCTTGTCGCCCGCGAGGCAGCTGAGGCGTAGTCGCCGCAAGGCGATGTGAAGGCAGGCCCGAGCCCGGCCGGCGCGCAACATGGCCAGGCACGCTACCGATCGCGCCGGAGCGCTTGATGCACCCTCGAATTCGAAAGGCCACGCTGTTCGTCCGCCGGCCTTTCTCGATTTCAAAGCAAAAAGCGGAGTTCTTGTCCGGGGCCCTCCTGTCAATCTTCCGTCCTCACCCGAAGGAGACGCCAGGAAATGAATGCCCCCCATATCGTCAGCGAGCCATCCATCCTCTATTTCGGCACGCCGGTCGTGCTGATCAGTACTGTAAACGAGGACGGCTCGGCCAATCTCGCCCCCATGTCGTCGGCATTCTGGCTGGGCTGGCGTTGCATCCTCGGTTTGAATGCGCTCTCCAAGACCACGTTAAACATGATCCGCACCGGCCAGTGCGTTCTGAACCTGCCGTCGGTGGACAATGTCGCGGCGGTCAATCGTCTGGCGTGCCTCACCGGCAGCAATCCGGTTCCCGCCGGGAAGCTGGCCAGGGGCTATACCTACGAAAAGCGCAAGTTTGAGACGGCTGGGCTGACGCCTGTTCCCTCACTGACGGTGGCGCCGCCGCGCGTCCTGGAATGCCCGGTCCAAATGGAAGCCGTCGTTGCCGCGAAACACGATCTCATGGAAGACGATGATGTCACCCGCGGCAGGATCGTCAGCTTCGAAGTCCGCGTGACGCGCGTTCACACTCATCCAGACATCATGATGGATGGTTTGCCCAACCGGGTCGACCCCGACAAGTGGAGGCCACTAATCATGAGCTTCCAGCGATACTACGGCGTCGGTGACGAGGTTCATGACTCGACTCTCGCGAGGATTCCCGAAGAACTTTACCGGATGCCCGACATCGCGAGGTCCCGCACGGCCGAGTTGGTCAATTCCTGACGGGGCGACCGAAGATTTGGATACGCCGGCAAGAAACGGAGCGTTGCTGCAATGCCGTCCGTCTAGCGTCCATGCCGGAAGCTTGATGCTTCCTGTGACAAACGGAGAGATGAAGACATGTCTAAGGAAGATGACAACAAGGCCATCGTCGGTCGCTGGTTTACGGAGCTCTGGGGCAAGACCTGCGACCTGAATATCGTGGACGAACTCGCGGCACCCGACATGCTGTTGCACTACTCGCTGCACGAACCCCGCCGTGGCCGCGATGACATCAAGGCCTTCATGACCGACTTCAGGGAGGCGTTCCCGGATCTCAACTTCTGGGGCGTAGCCGACCTGATCGCGGAAGGCGACTACGTCGTCGCTCGTTGGGCGGGAGGCGGAACGCATACCGGCCCCGCTTTCGGTGACTTCCTGGCTGGAGGTCTGCCGGCCAACACCGGCCGCAAGATGACGTTCACGGGAACGACTGTGCTGAGGCTCAAGGATGGCAAAATCCTCGAGGAAATCGGCCTCGACGACGGCGTCGCAGCCTTGACGCAACTCGGCCTCATCAAGAAAGCGGCCTAGCGCATGATCCGGAAAAGTGTCTTGCGGTTTTCCGAAAAGATCATGCGCAAACAAGAATCTAGAGCGCGATGATGATTCATCCTAATCTCATCGCGCTCTAGTTCGACCGCTCGCAATGACGCGCTAACCGCGTGAAAGATGTAAGGCGGCATTCCCCGGAGTGCCGCCTTGTCATATGAAGAAGCCCCGGGGGTGCAGCTCGTCTTTCTCGCCCCTTATCTCGCCGCCCTCCTGGAGACCACCCTTTGTCCTCTACACTCATGTCGGGCTTCCCTTCAGCCCAAACCGATCTGGTGACCTTGGCAAATTGGCGAACTGCTCCCTATAGCAGATGGGCCTTTCAGCACGTGCGAGAAATCGTGCCGTCGGCAGACATTCCCAACGCGCCAAGCGATGTTTGGAAGCTGGCGTCCGAGCCGAAGGATTTCTCTTCGTTTCGCTTCGAGCACGGCGGCAAGCAGTACAGCATCGATAAATTCCTGGACGAGACCGACACCGATGGTCTGGTCATTTTGCACGGGGGCAAGGTCGTTCTCGAGCATTACGACAACGGAATGACTTCGAGCACGCCACATATTCTCATGTCCGTCTCGAAATCGCTGACTGCGATTGTTGCCGGCATCCTCATCGAGCAGGGCAAGCTCGATCCCGAGCAAGAGGTTGTTTCGATTATCCCGGAGCTCAAGGATTCGGTATATTCCGACGCGACGGTGCGCCACGTGCTTGATATGCGAGTCGGACTTGATTTCGATGAGAACTATCTCGCGACCTCAGGGCCGATTGTCGAATACCGCAAGTCCACGAATTGGAACCCTTTGGGTCCGGGGGAGCGCCCAAACGATCTTCGTACATTCCTCGCCAGTCTGAAGGAGCGGAATGGGCCTGACGGCGGGCCATTCCACTATGTTTCGACCAATACCGACCTGTTGGGTTGGATACTCGAGCGGGCAGGCGGCATCCGATTTGCCGATCTCCTGAGCACCCTGCTGTGGCAGCCAATGGGTGCCCAATGCCCCGCTTACATTACCGTCGATCGCCTTGGAGCGCCTCGCTGTGCTGGTGGTATCTGCACCACAACGATGGATCTCGCCCGCGTCGGCCAGTTGATCGTGCAGAACGGCCGCCGAAACGACACGCCGATCATCCCTGCCAACTGGATCGAAGACATGTCAGGTGGCGGCGATCCGAAAGCTTGGGCGGCTGGCGACCTGATTTCCTATTTTGGTGATCGTGCGATGCACTATCGCAACAAGTGGTACATTCTCCGAGAAAGAGACATTGCACTGGGGCTGGGTGTCTACGGTCAGAACGTCTTTGTCGACAAGGCAAACGAACTCGTCATCGCAAAGGTTTCCTCGCAAGCTCCTCCGCTCGATAAGGGCCTCATCGACCTGACGATTGCATTTGTTGAGGCAATGAGCGATCACCTTTGTTGAAATCGGCGGATTGAAGACCGCCTTTCAGCGACGAGCTTGAAATCCTCAAGTTCGGCGTTTTTCGTTTTGAGAACGGCTCGATTTCATACTAGTTCTAGCAAAAAAGGGAGGAAGTCATATGAGCCGGAAAACACTTACGCGCAGGTCCTTCATGGGAGCGGCCGCAGCAACGGCCTTGGCTCCCTATGTGCAGCGCGCCTACGCGGCAGGGCCCATCCGTGTCATCAGCCATCGTCAGCCGGCCCTGGAATATTACACGGACCAGATGAAGAAGGCGCTTCCCGAGGGCCAGGTTTCGGTCGAGCTGATGCCGATCGACAAGGAAGTCGAGTTGGCCTCGATCACGATGTCGGCCCGCTCCGACGCCATCGACGTCGCCTACCTCAACGATACCACCATGCAGAAATTCGCGGCCAGCGGCTGGCTGGAGCCGCTGGATGATCTCTGGGCAAAGCACAAGGATGAGTTCAAGCTCGATGACTACCCCAAGTCGGTCATCGACTCCATCAGCTACAATGGTCACATCTACTCGATGCCGATCCTGACCAACACGGAGATGTTCTTCTACCGTGAGGATCTGTTCAAGGAGAACGGCCTGGCGCTCCCAAAGACGATGCCGGAATATCTGGAAGCTGCGAAGAAGCTGCATCAGGGCCGCGTCTCCGGAACCGTCATGACATTGAAACCCGTCGACGGCTGCCTGAACGAGACGCACTGGTACCTCAATGCGATAGGAGAGGGCTGGTTCGACAAGAACTGGAAGCCGATCTTCAATCAGCCGGCCGGCGTGAACGCCATCACCATGATGAAGCAGATGACGGCATTCGCGCCGCGCGGCTTCACCTCCGCTGCCAACGATGAATCGACCATCAACCTGCAGCAGGGATTGGCGGCCATGGGGCTGCAATGGTTCACGCGTGCAGCCTCGATGGATGACGAGAAGAAGTCGCGCTTTGTCGGGAAGATCAACTGGATCGCGCCGCCCGGCGGCGGCCAACGCATCGCCAATGATGGATATGCCATCTCGAAGTACTCCTCAAAGGACAAGGATGCGATCTTCCGGATGATCGCGACCGCAGCCGGTCAGAAGAGCATGCAGAAGGGCGCGGAGTTCGCGATGCCGCCGCGTCTGTCCGTGCTTGACGATCCGGACCTCGCGAAGAGATATCGCTGGTATCCGGCCGCCCGCGCCTCCCTCGAGGTCGGTAAACCGTTTCCGCCGATGTCCGATTTCCTGGATGTCGGCGCCATCGTCACGCGATACATCCTGCAGGCCGTGACCAACGAAAAGGAAGTCAAGGCGGCGCTGGATCAGGCCGCCGCCGAAACCACCGAGTTGCTACAGTCCAGAGGCTATTACAAGTAACGGGCTACTACGAATAAGAAGACTGTTACAAACAATCCCCATTGCCGCGCTGCAGGGCAACGCCTGCCGCTGCAACTGAGCCCGCCTCGAGAGATTTGTCGTCATGCGTTGGCAGCGCGGCCTGTGGCTGTTCCTGGTTCCAAGCTTCGGGTTGATGACGCTCGTGCTTTTGTGGCCGCTCGGATATGCCGCCTATCTCAGCCTTTTCGATTATCACCTCGGCTCGCCGGGGATGCGCTTTGTCGGGCTTGCGAACTACGCGCAACTCTTGAGTGAAGCCCGCCTCTGGCATTCGCTGTGGACCACGATCGTCATTGCGCTCGGATCGGTCGCCGTCGAATTTGCGCTGGGTTTCGTCCTTGCGCTCGCGCTCTACAGGATCACGTTCAGCGTGCGCGTCTTCATGATCCTGCTTTTCCTGCCGCACATCATCACGCCGGTCGTGGCGACCCTCTTCCTGAAATGGATCCTGACGTCGAACTGGGGTCTGATCGACGCGACATTGCTGACCTTCAACGTCAATCCGCCGGACTGGCTCGGCAATCCCGTCTGGGCGAAGATCTGCGTCGTCCTCGCCGACGCCTGGATCTTCACGCCCTTTGTCATGCTGGTGCTGTACGCCGCCCTGCAGACGCTGGATCTCGCGCAGATCGAGGCGGCGAGGATCGACGGGGCCAATGGCTGGCGCATCGTTCGCCACATCGTCCTTCCGTCGCTGGTGCCGGTGATCGTCTTCACCGTATCGGTCCGGCTGATGGATGTTTTCCGGTTCTTCGACACCATTTACGTCCTGACCGGCGGCGGCCCGGGGACCGCCACCGAGACGGTCACGATGTACACCTACCAGCTCGGCTTTCAGCTCTTGCAGGTCGGAAAGGCATCCGCGCTGGGAATCATAACGCTCATCGTCGTCGCCGCGATCATCGCGACGTTCAGCCGCATCCTGCAGCGCGGCTACGGGAGAAGCTGATGAAGGCCCGCCGGATGACGCGCGTGCGGAACGAGACGCTGCTGGTTGTTGCGCTCGCGATCTTCACCTTCATGAACCTCGTCCCGCTGCTCTGGGCCGCCTTGACGTCCGTCAAGAATCCCGCGGACGCGTTCACGGTACCGCCGACCATCTTTTTCCAGCCGACGTTCGAGTATCATCGCCAGGTCTGGGCCGATCGCGGCTTCGTTAACTACCTCCTCAACAGCCTGATCGTCTCGGCGGGCACGGTGCTCATCTCGGTGCCGATCGGCAGCCTTGCCGCCTACGGGCTGTCGCGCATGCCGACGCGCCGGGCTTCCCCGATCCTGTTCGGGCTGTTCACGATCCGGATGTTTCCCCACATGCTGCTGGCCATTCCCTTCTTCGTGATGGGCAGCTTCCTCAACATGATCGACACCTATCCGCTGCTCATCCTGGCGCTTGTGGCGATCAACCAGCCATTCACGATCTGGCTGATGTACAGTTTCTTCCTGGATATCCCTCGCGATCTCGATGAGGCGGCGGCCATCGACGGCTGCAATCTCTGGCAGACATTCCGGATCGTGATCCTGCCGCTGGCTCGCCCCGGCCTCACGGTCGCGGCTCTGTTCAGCCTGCTGCTCTCCTACAACGAGTTCCTGTTTGCCCTCGTGCTGACGGGCATCAAGACGAAAACCCTGCCGGTCGCGATCGCCTCCTTCGGTGGCGAGGACGTCAGCGACTGGTCGATATCGGCGGCCGGCGCCATCGGCATCATGCTGCCCATCGTGGTGATCATGCTGTTCGTTCAGCGCCATCTCGTGCGCGGGCTCACCATCGGTGCCGTCAAGGGCTGAACCATCAAAGGATGACGATCCATGGCCGAAGCACTCATTGTTCTCGATCCCGCCTTTGTCGTGGGAAAGACGGACCCGCGTCTGTTCGGCAGTTTCGTCGAGCATCTCGGGCGATGTGTCTATGGCGGCATCTTTGAACCCGGGCACCCCACGGCCGACGATCAAGGCTTTCGGCAGGACGTGCTGGAACTGGTGCGCGAGCTCGGTGTCACCATCATCCGGTATCCCGGCGGAAATTTCGTCTCCGGCTACAACTGGGAAGACGGTGTCGGTCCGCTCGACAAGCGGCCCCGGCGCCGGGAGCTGGCCTGGTTCTCTACCGAGACGAATGCGTTCGGCACGAACGAATTCATGGCCTGGTGCGCGAAGGCCGGTCTGGAACCGATGATGGCGGTCAATCTCGGCACCAGAGGCGCGGACGAGGCGAGGGCGCTGCTGGAATATTGCAACGTGAAAGGTGGAACTGCGCTCAGCGACTTGCGGCATGAGCACGGGCATCCGGCTGCCCATAACGTCAAGCTCTGGTGTCTCGGCAATGAAATGGATGCGCCGTGGCAGATCGGTGCCAAGACTGCCCGTGAATACGGCACGCTGGCGCGTGAATCCGCCAAGCTGATGCGCTGGCTCGATCCCGGCATCGAGTTGGTCGCATGCGGCTCCTCCAGCCGCAGCATGGCGACATTCGCCGAATGGGAACGGATCGTCCTGGAGGAGACATTCGACGTGGTGGAGTACATTTCGCTCCACGGATACTTTTCCAAACATGGCGACAGGTCGCGCGACTTCATGGCCGAGGTCGATTGGGTCGGGCGCTACATCGACGAGATTGTCGCCGTCGCCGATGGCGTGGCCGCCCGCCGGCGATCACCGAAGCGGATCATGCTGTCGTTTGACGAATGGAATGTCTGGTATCGCACCCGCGACCGCGCCACACGTACGAAGCCGGGTTGGCCTGAAGCGCCGGCTATTCTCGAAGAGCTTTTCACGATGGAGGACGCGCTCGTCTTCAGCGCCGCGCTGCTGACGCTGATCAACCGGTGCGACCGGGTGAAGGCGGCGTGCGTCGCTCAACTGGTCAACGTCATAGGGCTGATCATGACCGAGACGGGGGGACGGGCGTGGCGGCAGACGATCTTCTATCCGTTCCAGCATGCCTCGCAGTGGGCGAGGGGAACGGTCCTCGACATGCGCCTCACCTGCGGCACCTTCGCGGCCGGCGACGGCGAACGCTTCCCCGATCTCGTCAGCGCCGCCGTGCTGGCCGACGACGGCAACAGCCTGGCCCTTTTCTGCGTCAACCGGAATTTCGACCAGGCGATCGATGTTGCGATCGACCTGCGCGGTTTGGAATTGAGCGATTTCCTCGAGAGCCGCGTCCTGAAGTCGGATAACCTGAGCGCGGCCAACACCGCGGACGATCCGGTACGCGTGCGGCCCGAACACGGCCCAGCCGCAACGGGCCGGGAAGGTGTCTGGCGCCTGACCGTTCCGCCTGCATCGTGGAGCGTGTTCCGGTTTGGATGCCGGAATACGGGGAATATCCCTTAGGTCTCACGCGGCGGTTGTCCGCGGAATCCACGCGCTGACCATCCGTTGCCGAGAGCGAAGCGAACAGGTGGGAGCAGAAGCTTTTCCGCTCCTGATCCAACTCAGACTTCCGGGGAGACGGCGGCCAGTTCACGAAGCGAGGCAGCGGCGGCGTCAAAAGGAGCACTTGATTTCCTGCTGCGACCGGCGACAATGGCGCCGCGCCAGCATCACGGTACCAAAGCTTTATACAAGACGGGGAAAACTCGCTCGGCGACGGCATACCACTGCAGCGCGGGAGGGTGCCGATATGTCCCTATGGATCATGCGCCGGCTGCAGAGCCTGGCCTGCCAGGCATTCACGTCGGCTCGCGCCGCAACCGCCACCCGCGCCGGAAGTGCGGGGACACCTATCAATGACCGTCGAGACAACATGTTGCGCATGCGAAAGCGTGCGCGTGCGTTGAACCGTGGAGGCGCGATCGTCTGAAAGGTCGCTTCAGGCCGGCGTTAGACCGGCACAAGGAATGCGCAAGGCATCACCATTACCAGGGAGGAATGAATGACGAGGGTAACCCGACGTAACGTCCTCAAGGGCGGCACCGTGCTCGTAGGCGGCATGGCTGGCATCCTGGCCACCTGCCGCGCGCCAGCCCTCGCCCAGGGCACGACGGTGCACTGGCTGCGCTGGAACGACTTCGTGCCGGCTTCCGATCAATTGCTGCGCAAGGAGCTCATACCCGCCGCCGAGAAGGCGCTGGGAATCAAGATCAATCTCGAGACCGTGAACGGCAACGACCTGCAGCCGCGCATTACCTCGGCGATCCAGTCGGGTTCGGGTCCCGACGTCATCATGCTCTTCAACAATCATCCGCAGATCTATTCGGAGAGCGTCATCGACATGTCCGAGCTCGCAACCAGCGTGAGCAAGGCCGAGGGTGGCTATTACGATCTGTGCAAGGCGAACACCACGGACGGCCAGAAGGTGATCGCGATGCCGTGGACCATAGTCGGCGCCATGATCGCCTACCGAAAATCGTGGTTCGACGAGGTCGGCTCGACGACATTCCCCGACACCTGGGAGAAGTATCGCGAGGTTGGCAAGAAGCTCAAAGCCAAGGGCCGGCCGATCGGCCAGACGCTCGCCCACACCTTCGGCGACTCGCCGACATTCACCTATCCCTACATGTGGTCGTGGGGCGGCTCCGAGATCGAGAAGGACGGCAAGACCGTCAATATCAACAAGAAGGAGGTCATCGACTCCGTCAAGTTCATGACGGCCTTCTGGAAAGAAGCCCATGATGAGGGCGGACTTGCCTGGGACGACACCAACAACAACCGCGCGTTCTTGTCGCAGACGATCTCCGCCACGCTCAACGGCGCTTCAATCTACATCGAGTCGTTGCGCAACCCCGACAAGTACACCACCGAGAAAGGCGTGCCGCTCAACACCGATATCCAGCACTCGCCGTTGCCCAAGGGGCCGGCCGGGCAATTCGCCATGCACACCTTCTTTTCCCACGTCATTCCGAACTACTCGAAGAATCAAGCCGGGGCGAAGGAGTTGCTGAAGTGGATCCACACCAGGGAAAACTATGAGCCCTGGTTCGTCTCGCAGAAAGGTTTTGCGACGCCGCCGACCCATGAGTGGGAGAAGCACAATTTGTGGGAAAAGGACAAGGTGATGACGCCCTTCAAGGTCGCCGGGCTGCTCGGCCAGACGCCAGGCTATCCGCTACCCTCGTCGGGCAAGAAGCCTGCCGAAGTGCTCACCAAATATATCATCACCGACATGTACGCCAAAGCGGTCCAGGGCGCGACGGCGGAGGATGCGGTGAAGTGGGCGGAAGGTGAGCTGACGAAGATCTATGTTTGAAGAACCGACTCACCGGCCCATGCGGCGGCAAGATCGCCGCCGCATGGTGCGCGCATCGAGGTGAAGCGAAATGGCGGTTGCGGAAACCCAGGTCTACATGCCACCGG
>Ga0070681_10005522_pt1 | contig 12219 bp, 10 predicted proteins | sample KBSC83BmetaG_FD_65650 | JGI IMG/M metagenome (GOLD analysis project Ga0070681, IMG submission 65650) | Corn rhizosphere microbial communities from Kellogg Biological Station, Michigan, USA - KBS C8-3B metaG | ecosystem: Host-associated > Plants > Roots > Rhizosphere | place: USA: Michigan...
GTGACGACCGCCTTCGCGATTTCGGGGACGATCGCGCGCACGTGCGGGTCGTCGACACAGAGCACGGCGACCCCGTAGAACGGCAACCGTTGCAGGAAGTCGACGAATGCGCGCGACAACTTCGCGAAGTCCTGGCCGTACGTCTCCATGTGATCGGCGTCGATGTTCGTGACGACGGCGAGCACGGGCGTCAGGTAGAGGAACGACGCGTCCGATTCGTCGGCCTCGGCGACGAGGAATTCGCCGTGGCCGAGACGCGCATTCGCGTCGGCCGCAAGCAGCCGCCCGCCGATGACGAACGTCGGATCGAGCCCGCCCTCGGCGAGCACCGACGCGATCAGGCTCGTCGTCGTCGTCTTGCCGTGCGTACCCGCGACGGCGATCCCCTGCTTGAGCCGCATCAGCTCGGCGAGCATCAGCGCGCGCGGCACGATCGGAATGCCGCGTTCGCGCGCGGCGAGGACCTCCGGGTTGTCCAGGGGGACCGCGGTCGAGACGACGACCGCGTCGGCACCTTCGACGTTCGCCGCCGCGTGGCCGGTCGCGATCCCGACGCCGAGCGCGCGCAGGCGCCGTGTCGCCGCGCTTTCGTGCAGGTCCGAGCCCGATACGCGATAGCGCTGTGTTGCCAGCACTTCGGCAATGCCGCTCATCCCGGCGCCGCCGATGCCGACGAAGTGCACGCGCTTGACCTTATGTCGCATTCCGGTGCTCACCCGCGAGTGCAATGCACGCGTCGGCGACCCGATCCGCCGCATCGCGCTTGCCGACGCGGTGCGCGTTGATCGCCATCGTCAGCGCATCCGCTCGCCGCAACGCGCGAAGAACGCCGGCTAGTGGTTTGTCGCGGCCGAGCAGTTCAGGCTGCGTCATCACGATCGCCGCGCCGGCGTCGAGCAGAAAGCGCGCGTTCGCCGTCTGCTCGTCGGCGATCGCACCGGGCAGCGGCACGACGATCGCTCCCAATCCCGCTGCCGCGAGCTCGGCGATCGTCAGCGCGCCGCCACGACACACGACGAGATCGGCCCATGCATAGCGCGCTGCCATGTCGTCGATGAACGGGACGCACTCCGCGTCGACGCCGGCGTCTGCGTACGCCTGGCGTACGTGCTCGATGTGCCGCGCGCCTGCCTGGTGCACGACCTGCGGCCGCGCCGTCGCCGCAATGGCGGCGAGCGCCGCCGGAAGCGCGTCATTGATCGCGGCGGCTCCGAGACTGCCGCCGACGACGAGCACGCGCAGCGGACCGCTGCGATCGGCAAAGCGTGCAGCAGGCGCCGGCAGCGCGACGATCTCGTCGCGAAGCGGGTTGCCGACCCACGTCGCGTGCGCGGACTTCCCGCGTATCGCGTCGGGGAAGCCGAGCAATACGCAATCCGCGCCATAGGCGAGGATCCGATTCGCGAGGCCCGCGACGGCGTTCGCGTCGTGCACGATCAGCGGCTTGCCGCTCGCAACGCCCATCAGCGCGCCGGGAAACGAGGCGAAGCCGCCAAAGCCGAGTACGACGTTCGGCCGGCGGCGGCGTATGACGCGCACGCTCTCGATGCACGCGCCAAGCAGCGCGTACGGCCCTAACACGAGCGTTCGCAGTCCCTTGCCGCGCACGCCGCGGAACGATACCGGCTCGAAGTCGACGCCGTGCTCCGGCACGAGCCGCGCCTCCATGCCGTCGCGCGTGCCGAGCCAGAACACGCGGCAGCCGCGCGCGATGAGCTTCGCCGCGACGGCGAGGCCCGGGAACACGTGTCCGCCGGTGCCGCCCGTCGTGATCATCACGGTGGCGCTCATTCTGTGAAACCCCTGAGCAACCGCCTATTCTCGTAATCGATCCGCAACAGGATCGCGACCGCGATGCAATTCGCGACGATGCCGCTGCCGCCAAACGAGAGCAGCGGCAGCGTGAGGCCCTTCGTCGGCAGCACACCCATGTTGACGCCCATGTTGATGAACGTCTGGACGCCGATCCACACGCCGATGCCCTGTGCGACGAGCGCGGCGAACGGTCGCGACAGCCGCGCCGCCTGGCGCCCGATCGCGTACGCGCGAAACAGCAGCCACGCGAAGAGCGCCATCACGGCCACGACGCCGAAGAAGCCGAGCTCCTCGGCGATCACGGCAAGCAGGAAATCGGTGTGCGCTTCCGGCAGGTACAAGAGCTTCTCGACGCTCGCGCCGAGCCCGACGCCGAACCACTCGCCGCGGCCGAACGCGATCAGCGAATGCGAGAGCTGGTAGCCCTTGTGCAGCGGATCGGACCACGGATCGAGGAAGTTCGTGAGCCGCTGCACGCGGTAAGGCGCCGCGATCAGGATCGCCGCGAGCGCGACGGGCAACGCCACTGCGAGGCCGAGGAAGAGCCGCCAGTCGAGGCCGCCGACGAACAGGATGCCGAACGCGATCGCGAGAATCACGACGAAGGCGCCGAAGTCCGGCTCGAGCAGCAACAGGCCGCCGATCAGCACCATCACGGCGCAAAGCGGCGCGAAGCCGCGCAACAGCGTCTGCCGCAGCGGCTGCTCGGCGTGCAGGAACGCGGCCTTGCGCACCGCGTAGCTCGCCGCATAGAGCACGGCGGCGAGCTTCATGAATTCCGACGGCTGGATATTGAAGACGACGAGCGAGAGCCAGCGCTTCGAGCCGTTCACCGACTTGCCGATGCCGGGAACGAGCACGAGGACGAGAAGCGCCGCACCGGCGATGAAGCTCCATGCAGCGACGCGCTGCCACACCTTGACGGGGATCTGGAACGCGAAGAACGCCGCGGTGAGCCCGAACACGAGGAACAGCGCGTGGCGGGCGAGGAAATACCATGCGCGATAGCCGGTGTGCGGCGACGCCTCGGCCATCGCGATCGACGCCGAGTACACCATCACGAGACCGAACGCGAGCAGGATCAGCGTGCACCACGCGAGCGACAGGTCCCACGTCATCATCGCGCGCGGCTCGCGCGGCAGCGGAGAAAGCGGCGGCCGCCGCAGCGTCGCGCTTGCAGTCAGTCGCTTACGCATCGACGTCCGCCGCCAGGCGCGCGTTGACGAGATCGGCGAAGCGCCGGCCGCGCTCGACGTAGTCGCGGAACTGGTCGAGGCTCGCGCACGCGGGCGACAGCAGCACCGCGTCGCCGGGGGACGCGAGGTCGATCGCGCGCTCGACGGCGAGCGCGAGCGTGCCGGGCGTCTCGACGCGAACGGGACTGCCGGCAAGCGCGCGCTGGATCTGCGGGGCATCGCGTCCGATCAGCAGCACGGCACGGCAGGCGCGATCGACGGCGGTGCGCAGCGGCGCGAAGCTCTGGCCCTTGCCGTCGCCGCCTGCGATCAGCACGACCGGACGGCCGATGCCTTCGAGCGCCACCTGCGTCGCCGCGACGGTCGTGCCTTTCGAATCGTCGACGTAGAGCACGCCGCCCGCATCGGCGATCGGCGCCATCCGGTGCGGCAGTCCGCGAAACGCGGCGAGCGCATCCTGCATCGGACGGCCGAGCTTCGCCACCGACGACGCGAGCGCGAGCGCCGCGAGTGCGTTCTGCACGTTGTGGCGACCGACGAGCGCAAGACGCGACGCCTGCATGATCAGTTCGCCGCCGCGCGCGAGCCACGTGCCGTCGGCGCGCTCGACCAGTCCCCATTCCTCTTCGGACAGCGGCACGCTGGCGCCGAAGGTCTGCACCGTGCGTCCCGGCAGCCGCATCAGCCGCACGATCGGATCGTCGCGGTTGATCACCTGCACGTTCGCGTGCATGAAGATCCGCGCCTTCGCCCCGGCGTAGTCGGCGATGCCCGGGTAGCGATCCATGTGATTGGCCGATACGTTCAGCACCGTCGCGGCGACCGGCCGCAAGCTCGACGTCGTCTCGAGCTGGTAGCTCGAAAGCTCGAGGACGAACACGGCGGGCCATCGGGCGCCGGCTTCGATCGTCGCGAGCGCGTCGAGCACGGCATGTCCGATGTTGCCGGCGACGATCGTCGACAGGCCGGCGGCTTGCGTCAGCGCGCCGGTCAGCGACGTCACCGTCGACTTGCCGTTGGTGCCTGTCACGGCCAATACCTTCTGGTCGGCCGGCAGCGCGCGCGCGAAGAGCTCGATGTCACCGACGATCTCGACGCCTGCCTCGACCGCCGCGCGGATCGCCGGCTGATGCTGCGACACGCCCGGGCTGATCGCGATCAGGTCGGCGCCGTCGAACGTCGCATCCGAGAACGCGCCGGTTTCGAGCGGAACGTTCGGCAACGCCGCGGCGAGCGCCGCGCGGTTCGGCGGGTCGCTTCGCGTATCGGCCACGCGCACCTGCGCGCCGTGACGGACGAGATGACGCGCGAGCGACACGCCCGTAAGGCCAAGGCCGAGCACGAGGGCGCGACGGCCGCGATAGCGGGGTTGCACTAGCGGGCCTCCGTCATCTGAGCTTGAGCGTGGAGAGCCCGAACAGCACGAGGAGCATGGTGATGATCCAGAAGCGCACGACGACCTGGTTCTCCTTCCATCCCTTGAGCTCGTAGTGGTGATGCAGCGGCGCCATCCGGAACACGCGGCGCCCCGTGGTCCGGAACGAGGCGACCTGGATCATCACGGACAGCGTCTCGACGACGAACACGCCGCCCATGATGAACAGCACGATCTCCTGGCGGACGATGATCGCGATGGCGCCGAGCGCTGCACCGAGCGCGAGCGCGCCGACGTCGCCCATGAACACGTCGGCCGGATACGCGTTGAACCAGAGGAAGCCGAGTCCGGCGCCGCCCATCGCGCCGCAGATGACGGCCAGTTCGCCCGCGCCGGGAATGTGCGGAAAGCCCAGGTAGCGCGCGAACACCGCGTTGCCGCTCACGTACGCGAAGATGCCGAGCGCCGCGCCGATCATCACCGTCGGCATGATCGCGAGGCCGTCGAGCCCGTCGGTCAGGTTCACCGCGTTGCTCGTGCCGACGATCACGAAGTACGACAGCGCCATGAAGCCCCAGACGCCGAGCGGGTACGAGACCGTCTTGAAGAACGGAACGATCAGGTCCGCCTTCGGCGACAGCCCGGCCGCGAACCCGCTTTCGACCCAAGCGAGGAATAGCTGGACGAACGTGCCGTTGCTCGGGGCCGATACCGAGAACGCGAGGTAAACGGCGGCGATCACGCCGATCAGCGATTGCCAGAAGAATTTCGCGCGCGCCGGAAGTCCCTTCGGATTGCGGGCGACGACCTTGCGCCAGTCGTCGACCCAGCCGACCGCGCCGAAGCCCAGCGTGACGAGCAGGACGACCCAGACGAAACGGTTGTCGAGGTCGGCCCACAGAAGCGACGTGACCGCGATCGACACGAGGATCAGCGCGCCGCCCATCGTCGGCGTACCTGCCTTCGTGAGGTGCGTCTGCGGGCCGTCGACGCGCACCGACTGGCCGATGCGCATCCTCGTCAGCCACGCAATCATCCGCGGCCCGACGACGAACGAGATGACGAGCGCCGTCATCATCGCGAACACCGCGCGCAGCGTTATGTAGCCGAAGACGTTGAAGCCGCGCACTTCGCGCGACAGGTGCTCGGAAAGCCACAACAGCATCAGTGCGCCTCTTCCTTGCGCTCGCCCGTCAGCGCGGCGACGACGCGTTCCATTCGCATGAACCTCGAACCCTTGACGAGCACGCTCGTGCCGGCCGCGAGCGTGCCGCCGATATCGCGCGCCAATTCGTCGACCGACGCGAAATGGACGGCGCTTTCACCGAAGGCGTCCGCCGCTTCGCGCGCGAGCGTCCCGACCGTTACGAGCCGCTCGATGCCGGCCTGCCGCGCATACGCGCCGATCTCGCGGTGAAACGCGGGTCCCGCGTCCCCGACTTCGCCCATGTCGCCGAGCACGAGCACGCGCGGCGCGGCGCGCCCGGCGAGCACGTCGATCGCGGCGCGCACCGAATCGGGGTTCGCGTTGTAGCTGTCGTCGATCACGTTAACGCCGGCCGTCGTCGTCGCCGGGGAAAGCCGGCCGCGCAGGGGCCGGAACGCCTCGAGCCCGCGCACGATGGCCGGCAACGCCACGTGTGCGGCGTGCGCGGCGGCCGCGGCGGCGAGCGCGTTCGCAACCATCTGCCGCCCCGGTACGTGCAACAGCGCGCGCGCGCTGCCGGCAGGGGTCGAAAGCGCAAGCGCGCTGCCTTCGCGATGCGCTGCGTATCGCGCCGTCACGTCGGCGGTCCGGTCGATGCCAAACGTGACGACAGCGGCGCCCACTTGCTCGGCGGCGTCGCGCCACGTCGCGACGCGCGGATCGTCGGCGTTCAGAACGGCGCTCCCCGGCGTGCGCAGCGCGAAGACGACGTCGGCATGCTCGGTGGCCACTTCGTCGACCGAGCGCATGAATTCCTGATGCTCGCGCTGCGCATTCGTGACGACGGCGATCGTCGGCTGCGCGATCGCGGCGAGCTCGCACGTCTCGCCGCGATGGTTCATGCCGATCTCGAAAACCGCGAGCCGGTGCGACGCACGCAATGCGAGGATCGCGAGCGGCAACCCGATCGCGTTGTTGAAGTTGCCGGGCGTCGCCGCGACCGCGTCGGCGCCTGCCGCGGCGCGGAAGATCGACGCGATCATCTCCTTCGTTGTCGTCTTGCCGTTGCTGCCCGCGACGACCGCTACCGGAATGGCGAAGCGACCACGCCAGAACGCCGCGAGCATGCCAAGCGAGCGCAGCGGATCGTCGACGGCGATGAGATTGCCGCGCAGCGACGACGCGCGTGCGCGCGCCACGAGCGCGGCGGCCGCGCCCGACGCGAGCGCGCGCTCGACGAAGTCGTGCCCGTCGAAGCGCTCACCGCGCAAGGCCACGAACAAATCGCCGGGGACGAGGTCGCGCGTATCGGTCGTGACGCGCCTGATGGGTACGGACACGCCGATCACGGAGCCACCGACCGCGCCTGCGGCCGTCGCCGTGTCCATCATCCGGCCCTCCGATCCGCGAGCACGCCCGCCACGCATTGCACGTCGGAAAACGGGACGCGTCGGCCGTTCGCTTCCTGATAATCCTCATGACCCTTCCCCGCAATGACGACGACGTCGCCCGCGCGCGCGCCGCCGATCGCCTGCGCGATCGCCCGTGCGCGGTCGAGCTCCACGGCAAAATCGGCCTTGACCGACCGCAGGCCCTCGACGATCGCGTCCGCGATCGCGGCCGGGTCCTCGGAGCGCGGGTTGTCGCTCGTGACGACCACGCGATCGGCGAGCCGCCCGGCGACCTCGCCCATCGGCGCGCGCTTGCCGCGATCGCGGTCCCCGCCCGCGCCGAACACGCAAACGAGGCGGCCTGCGCGGGCGACCGCGGGCCGCATCGCGGTCAGCACCTGCGACAGCGCGTCGGGCGTATGCGCGTAATCGACGACGACGAGCGGCGCGGCGCCGCCGCCCAGGCGTTCCATCCGGCCGGCGGGTGCGCCGAGCCTCGACATCGCCGCGAGCGCGTCACCCAGGGCGACGTCGCTTGCGAGAAGCACGCCGAGCACGCCCTGCAGGTTCTGCACGTTGAACGCGCCGGCGAGCGACGTCGACATGCGGCCGCGACCCTGCGGTGTGCGGAACGCGATCTGCGTCGTTTCGGCGCGGAGGTCGACGTCGATCGCGGCGATGTCCGCGTCGTGCGCACCGTACGTCGTGACGCGAACGCCGCTCGCGGCGGCGCGCCCGGCGAGCGTACGGCCGAACGGATCGCCGACGTTGACCACCGCAGCGCGCAGACCCGGCCACGCGAAGAGGCGCGCCTTCGCCTCGCCGTATGCGTCCATCGTTCCGTGATAATCCAGATGGTCGCGTGTCAGATTGGTGAAGAGCGCGACGTCGAACGCGGTGCCGTTGACGCGACCCTGGTCGAGCCCGTGCGACGAGACTTCCATCGCGACCGCGACGGCGCCGCCACGCTGCCACGCCGCGAGCGACCCTTGCAGCTCGCACGCGTCGGGCGTCGTGTTCGCCGACGGCGCGAGCGCATCGGCGAACCCGTTGCCGAGCGTACCGACGATCGCGGTGCGGCGCCCGCAATGCGAGAGCGCGCGCGCGATGAAATGCGCGCACGAAGTCTTGCCGTTGGTGCCGGTGATGCCGATCATCCACATGCTTCGCGACGGATGATCGTAGATCGCCGATGCGATCGGACCCACGTTGGCCTTCAGGTTCAGGACGGCGGCGTGCGCGACATGCGCGTGCGCGTTCCACGCAAAGCCGCGCGCCTCGAACACGACGGCCGAAGCCCCGCGCGCGAGCGCATCGTCGATGAACGCACGCCCGTCGTGCGCGGCGCCCGGATACGCGGCGAATGCCATGCTGGGTGCGACGCGACGGCTGTCGGCGGTGATGCCGGCAAGCGGCGGCAACGTCGCGACCACCGCATCGGCTTCGGTTGCAGTCATCGAAGCGCTCGGATCCGCCACGTTACGACTCCTCCTCCACTTCGCTGCCCGGCGGCGGCAGCACGACATTGTCGATCGGCGCATCGGTCGGCACGCCGAGCATGCGCAGCGCGCCGCCCATCACGCTCGAGAAGATCGGCCCGGCGACGCTGCCGCCGTAGTAATCGCCGCCGGTCGGCTCGTCGATCATGATCGCGACGATGAGCCGCGGATTGCTCGCCGGCGCCATGCCGACGAACGAGGCGATGTACTTGCGCGTGTATTCGCGGCCCTCGACCTTGCGCGCGGTGCCGGTCTTGCCGGCGACGTGATAGCCCGCCACCTGCGCCTGCGGCGCGGTGCCGCCCGGTTGCGTCACGAGCTCGAGCATCCGCCGCACGGTGCGCGCCGTACCGGCCGAAATCACCGGGCGGCCGGCAACGGCGCCGTCGGCCTTGAGCAACGTGACCGGCTTCAGCTCGCCATCGTCGGCGAAGATCGTGTACGCGCGCGCAAGCTGCACGAGGCTGACGGAGAGGCCGTGCCCGTACGACATCGTCGCCTGCTCGATCGGCTTCCACGCCGACGGCGCGCGAAGGCGGCCCGACACTTCGCCGGGATAGCCGGTCGATGGCTTCGTGCCGAAGCCCGCCTCGGTGAACATCCGCCAGAGCGTCTCGCGCGGCAGCGACAGGCCGATCTTCGCGGCGCCGATGTTCGACGATTTCTGAATCACCTGCGCGACGGTCAGCGGACCGGCGCGGTGCGCGTCGTGAATCGTATTCGGGCCGATCGTCAGCGCGCCCGCTTCGGTGTGGATCACCGTGTCAGGACGCACCTTGCCGGCCTCGAGCGCGGCGGCGATCGTGAACGGCTTGATCGTCGAGCCGGGCTCGAACGTGTCGGTCAGCGCGCGGTTGCGCATCCGGTCGCGCGCGGCCTTGTCGCGGCGGTTCGGGTTGTACGTGGGCCAGTTCGCGAGCGCGAGGATCTCGCCCGTCTTCGCATCGAGGATGCAGAGACCGCCCGCCCTCGCCTTCGTGCGCTCGATGCCGGCCTTGAGCTCGCGAAACGCGAGGTATTGCAGGCGCGAGTCGATCGACAGTGCGAGATCGCGCCCGGCCTGCGGCGCGCGGATCGCCGCGACGTCCTCGACGATCTCGCCGCGGCGATTGATGATCACGCGCCGGCTTCCCGGCGTCCCGCCGAGCCATTGCTGCTGCGCGAGCTCGATGCCTTCCTGGCCCAGGTCCTTGTCGCCGGTGAAACCGACGATCTGCGCGGTGACGTCGCCGCCCGGGTAGTAGCGGCGATATTCGTTCTGCTCGTTCAGACCCTTGATGCCGAGCTTCATTGCGCGCTCCGCCGTTTCCGGAGAGAGCTGCTTCGCGACGAACGCGAAATCGCCGTCGCCCGCGATGCGCGACGCGATCTCGCGCGGCGTCGTGTCGAGCACGCGCGCGAGCGCGGCGAGCTCCGCCGGCGATGCGCTGACCTGGTCGCGAAACACCCACAATGATTTGACCGGCGTCGAGATCGCGAGCGCCGCGTCGTTGCGATCGACGATGCGGCCGCGATGCGCGGGCACCTCGATCTCGCGCGAGAAGCGCGCGGCGCCCTGCCCCTGCAGGAAATCGTTCTCGACCCATTGCAGGTAGAGCGAGCGGCCGACGAGCACGACGAAGAGCAGCGCGAGCGCGCCGAAGAGGACGAGCGCGCGCGTGCGCGGCAGCTCGGCGGGCGGAGGTACCGGCTTTCGCATCGCCGCTCTCATGGACGCCGCTCTCCGGAATCGGCGGCCTGCGCGACGGCCGCGCTAGTCGCGGTCGGCGGCGGCCCCGCCGGCGACTCGACGATCTGCACCCGTGACGCGGCCGGCAACTGCATGTGCAGCGATTCGCGCGCGATCTTCTCGACGCGCGCCGGCATCGCCCACGTCGACTGCTCGAGCGAAAGCTGACCGTACTCGACGTCGAACTGCCGTGCGTGCGCCCGTTCGCGCTCGAGCTCGACGTAAAGCCGCCGCGCCTGGTGACGCGACGTGACGAGCGACAGCGCGCAGGCGACGAGCACGCAAAGCAGCACCAGGTTGACCCGTGTCATCGCTGCAACGCGTCCACGACGAATCCGCGCGGCCAGCCGGAAGGCAGCGGCGCATCGGTGCGCTCGGCGACGCGCAGCACGGCGCTTCGTGCGCGCGGATTGCGCGCGATTTCCCCCGCGCCCGGCTTGATCGCGCGGCCGACCTGCACGAGCGGCGGCCGCGGCAGTTCCGACGTCGGGATCGGCATTCGCGCGAGGCGTTCATCGCCGCCGAACGGCTTCGACGCGAGCGCGACGAAGCGCTTGACGAGGCGGTCCTCGAGCGAATGGAAGCTGATCACGGCAAGGCGCGCGCGCGGCGCGAGGATTGCGGCGATTCGGGGCAGTGCGAGCGACACTTCGGCAAGCTCCCGGTTCACCGCAATCCGAAGGGCCTGGAAAGTGCGCGCCGCCGGATCCTGACGCCAATCACCCCGCGTCCGCGCGCCGACGGCTTGCGCGACAATCGCGGCGAGCGCGCGTGTCGACACGATGGGCTCGCGCTGCCGAGCCGCCGCAATCGCTCTTGCAATCGATTGAGCAAACCGTTCCTCACCATAGTCGCGGATCGCCTTCGTCAGTTCGCCGACCGTTGCCTGCGCGATGAACGCGGCGGCCGTCTCGCCGCGCGAGCGGTCCATCCGCATGTCGAGCGGTCCGTCGAGCCGGTATGAAAAGCCCCGCTCGGCACGGTCGAGCTGAGGCGAGGAAACGCCGAGGTCGAGCAGCACGCCGTCGACCGTGTCGATCCGAAGCGGTGCGAGGAGATCGGGAAGCGCCGAAAACCAGCCGCGGCGAAACGTGAACCGTGGGTCGTCGATCGTCGCGGCGGAACGCTCGGCGTCCTCGTCGCGATCGACGCCGACGAGGCGTCCGCGGGCCCCGAGCGCGGCGAGGATCGCGCGCGCATGTCCGCCGCGACCGAACGTCGCGTCGACATACGTGCCGTCGTCGCGCAGCGCGAGCGCGGCGAGCGACTCGGCGAGAAGGACGGGAGCATGCCCGTCGTCGGGGGCATTGCGCATCGGCGATTCAAAGGGAGAGACCCTCGAGACCCGCCGGCAATCCGTCCGGGAAGCTGATCGTCTGCGCGATCTGCGCCTGCCACCTGACCTCGTCCCACAACTCGAGCTTGCGGCCCTGGCCGACGAGGACGACGCGCTTGTCGAGGCTCGCGTAGCGGCGAAGCGCGGGCGGCACGAGGATGCGGCCTGCCGCGTCGATCTCGACTTCGTCGGCGTGGCCGACGATCAACCGCTGAAGCGTGCGAATCTTGTCGTCGAACGACGACAGGCCCATGAGCTGCGCCTCGATCGGCTCCCAGTCGGCAAACGGGTAGATCAGCAGGCAGCCGCCGTGGTCGGCGGTGACGACGGCGCGGCCGTCGTCCCCGACGAGGCCCTGACGATGACGCGCGGGAATGGCGAGACGCCCCTTGGCATCGAGCACGAGTTCCGAGACGCCGCGAAAGACGGTCCGGCGCGCCGCTCCCGCGCTCGCTGCCGCGCCCGCCATGTCGCCGTTGCCGCCTGCCACGGACCCACCCTCCGCCCCGCGAAGTGAGCGCTTATGGACGCCGCGCCGGGGTCACCGGGCGATGGTCCAATGACTCACCGTCGTGACCCACTTCACCCCACTTTTTACCACTCCGGGCGAACTATACGTGGATCCTTTCCCGCCGGTCAACGTTTTTCTTGCGCTGGAACAACGACTTAGTTCATAAACGCAACACCCTTCTTTTACTGCAAAATGAGTTACTTAGCAACGCTTGTGAAAG
>Ga0070681_10005523_pt1 | contig 12218 bp, 13 predicted proteins | sample KBSC83BmetaG_FD_65650 | JGI IMG/M metagenome (GOLD analysis project Ga0070681, IMG submission 65650) | Corn rhizosphere microbial communities from Kellogg Biological Station, Michigan, USA - KBS C8-3B metaG | ecosystem: Host-associated > Plants > Roots > Rhizosphere | place: USA: Michigan...
TCATGGAAGGCGGTCCGAGCCACGTCGACCTGTTCGATCCCAAACCCAAGTTGCTCGAGCTTGGCGGCCAACCGATGCCGGCGTCGTTCGGCCGTCCCATTACGGCGATGGGGACTTCGAACAACACCTTAATGCCCAGCAAGCGCACTTTCAAGCAGTATGGGCAGAGTGGCATTTGGGTTTCGGACTGGTATCCGAACATTGCCGAGCACGTGGATGACTTGGCGGTGATCCGCTCGGTAACGGCGGATGGCTTAAATCATGTCGGCTCGGTTTGCCAGATGAATACTGGCTCGATTCTCGCGGGCCGTCCCGCGATGGGCGCATGGACGACCTACGGCTTGGGCTCGGCGAATCGGAATCTGCCCTCGTTTGTCGTTTTGCTCGACGACAAAGAACCGGTCGGAGGTCCCAAGAACTGGAGCTCGGGATTTTTGCCCGCGACTTATCAAGGCACACAGTTTCGCCAGGGCGACACGCCCATCCTGCATCTAAAACCGCCGCAGGGGACAACTCCCGAAGAGCAGCGCGGCAAGCTCGATTTCCTGAAGCGCTTGAATGACCGCTTCTCGCAGCAGAATCCGGGCGATACGGAGCTGGATGCGCGCATCGGAGCCTACGAACTCGCGTACCAGATGCAATCGGCGGCGCCCGAAGCGGTCGACCTGAATAAAGAATCGGAAGCGACCAAGAGACTTTACGGCCTGGATGAGCCCGAGACCGCTGTGTTTGGCGCAAATTGTCTAATGGCGCGCCGGCTGGTGGAGCGAGGTGTGCGCTTCGTCGAGTTATATGCAGGCTCGGGCAGCGGCTGGGACGCGCATACGGAACTCGAGAAGAATCACTCCAAGCGCTGCCGCGCGTCGGATAAGCCGATCGCGGGACTGCTGGCGGATCTCAAGTCCCGCGGCATGCTCCATGACACTCTGGTCGTCTGGGGCGGGGAGTTCGGCCGCACTCCATTCAATGAAAAGGGCGACGGCCGCGATCACAATCCCTGGGGCTTCACCATGTGGATGGCAGGCGGCGGAGTAAAAGGCGGGCAGTGCATCGGCGCGACCGACGAGATCGGCTTGCGCGCCATCGAGCGGCCCGTTCATGTCCACGACATGCACGCTTCGATTCTGTGGCTGCTGGGGATGGACCATGTCGCGCTTACCTACATGCACAACGGTCGTGCGGAACGGCCGACCGAAGTTTACGGAAGCGTCGTTCAAGAACTCTTCGCATGACCTTCGTCCCCCTCCTGTTCGCGATCTTCGCCCCGGAGGACGACCGTAATCTCGCCAAGCGCTTGCAGCAGCGCGAGCCATCGGCGCTGGCCGAGCTTTACGACCGCTATGGCCGGCTGGCGTACTCGCTGATCTACCGCATCGTGCACGATGTCGGTGTGGCGGAAGATCTGGTGCAGGAAACTTTCTTGCGCGTCTGGAACCGTTCGCAAGGATTCGATGCGGAACGCGGTGCGCTCGGCGCATGGCTGCTGGCCGTAGCCCGCAACCGCGCGATCGACTACGTACGCTCCGCGGGCGGCAAAATGGCGCGCGGCGCACTCGAATTGGAATATGCCGAGCACCCCGCGCTATTCGGCAATTTTGAAGCGGATGTTCTGAGCCAGGACCGGGCGCGTAGCGTGCGCAGCGCGCTCGAACGGCTCAACGAAAACCAGCGGCACGTGATCGAGCTGGCGTATTTCGAAGGACTTTCTCAAACCGAGATGGCGGAACGCATGGGTCAGCCACTCGGCACGGTGAAGACCTGGGTGCGCACCGCGCTCAAGAATCTTCGTGACGATCTGGCTGAAAAGGCAATTACGGCATGACCTGCGACGAACTGCGCGAACAATACGAGCGATACACGCTGGGTGTGCTGGATGCCGACGAGCGCGCCGAGCTGGATACGCACCTCCGCAGTGAAGGTGACCCGTGCATCGACGGCGTGCGGCGGGCGCGCGAGCTGATGGCGACGCTGGCCCTGACAGCGCCCGAATCACATCCGCCCGCCCGGCTCCGCATGAAAGTGATGGGTTTGGTCGGGGAGCCAAAGACGAGCTGGTTTGGTGTGCCCGCGTGGATCGCAGCCACGGTAGCACTGGCGGTCATCGCCGCATGGCTCGCTTATTCGCGGCGGGAGCAATCGCGTGAGCTGGCGGGCGCCCGGCTCGAAGCGCAGCGCAAGAATGTCGAGTTGGTCCGCCTTAACGAAGCTTTCTCCCTGATGAACGATCCCGCCGCAAAGCAGCTCGTATTCGGGGAGAACGCGCCCAAACCGCGCGGCCGTGTCTTCGTTAACCCGAGGCAGGGCGTCCTGCTGCTCGCCTCAAACCTCACACCCGCGCCATCGGGCAAGATCTACGAGATGTGGATCATCCCTAAAGGCGGCGCGCCGCTACCGGCCGGATTGTTCCAATCCGAATCCGACGGAACCGCCATGTATTTGCGGAAAGGCGCTGTGGATGTCGCCACCACCGGCGCCATCGCCGTAACGATGGAGCCGGAAGCGGGCTCGCAGGCGCCCACGACGACACCGTTGATTGTCGCGGCGCTGTAGAAACTCTATTGCAAGTTACCGAGCCGTGACCAAAGGGCGGTCCGCGAACGGCCCAGCGGAGCTACTCGGCGGCCAAAATTGATATATTGCCCCCGTTGAACATTTTTCTCCAAAATGCGCCGCCGGATCGTGGCCATAGCTTCGCCTCCATGTTCCGGCATTTGGGAGCATTTGGGCTTTTCTTTCTCGCGATCCTTGATAGCTCCCCACTGCCAACATTTGGCGGACCTGACATCCTGATAGCGATCCTGGCCGCCAGTCATCGCAACCCATGGTACGAGTATGCAGCCGTTGCAACAGTGGGCTCGATCATCGGAGCTTTTCTCACATTCCGAATCGCACGCAAAGCCGGATCGGCTTATCTGAATACTAAATTTGGAGAAGGTAGGATGTCCGCGCTCCTGAAACTATTTAAGGAATGGGGTGCCGGGACTTTAGTCGCCTCCACCGCCATTCCTTTCCCGTTCCCTACCAGCCTGTTTTTCGCGGCAGCAGGCGCCTCCGGCTACCCGATGGGCAAGTATCTGACAATTGTCGCCATCTGCCGGACTGCTCGATATGCAGTCATCGCCATCGTTGCAGATCGTTACGGGCGGCACTTCATCCGCATGTTCCGGCATCCCACGCAATATTGGGGTTGGCTGTTGCTGTTTGCCGCCATGATTTTCGTTCTGATCGCTGGGGGCATCCTGATCAACAGGCGGCTAGCGAATTCATCCGCTGGATGAACGACGTAAACGTTGCGGCCTCAGTGATCCTTATTCCCGGTTGCTGCGCGTTGCCATCTGCCTCCCCTATGCTTCCGGCGGCCCGAAAGTAGCGGGTCGCTGAGGGGCAGAACAGAAAATAGGCGAGGACGGCGAAAAGCAGACTGTGAATTGCCAATTCGGGCAGCGTGTGAAAGGCGCTCAGAATCACATGTAAGCCGATCCAGGCGAGCGCAAGCCAGCGCGCCCAGTTGTGGCCGCGGAGCATATACACTCCACACAGAACCGCTAGGAGGCGGATGAGTCCGATCCCTATCATGTCGTATTGAAAGGGATTCTGCGTTCTGAACTCGGTGAAGTGTTTGGCGAGGCCGATCACGCCCGTCAACATGTACACGCTCCCGATGATGGTCACGGCGAGGGGACGTTTGTTCATTTGGGACGGCTTTCCGATCTCCCAATATTAGCCGAATGAATCGACATTACGTCCCGCGTCGCGATGGTTAGCGAAAGCTGCCGTTTGGCGCCCGCGAGCCATCCCTGTGCCACACTGTAAGATAAGTGCCATGGATGAAAAACTGGACATCCGCGAAAAAGGCGGGGTCCGTAGTGGGGAACAGCAAGTCTCTGATCGCCGGCTGTTCATGCAGCTTTTAGCATTTGGCGACGCGGAAAATACATCGATGCTGATTCGCGAACTCGACGCGGCGCGCATGCCGGCAGTGCTTTATGTAGACGCCAACGATCCGCATGGCGTGGGGCTTCTGACGTGGAGCGATGATCCGGAATTTTTCGTCGGCAAGCTGCGAGAGTTCCTCAAACGGCCCGAATTTGCCGCCCTCACGCCGAAACTGGAGTATTCGATGCTCGGCCGCACCTACGCGCTAGGCCATGAGCCGGACCTGCAGGATTGGCTGCTGGAAAAACCGAAGCGCGCAGTGACGAATCGTAACTCTCTGTGGGCGGTTTGGTACCCATTGCGGCGCTCAGGAGCGTTTTCAGCGCTGCCACCCGAGGAGCTAACGCCTATCATGCGCGAGCACGGAAAGATCGGGCACGCGTTTGGGGAGGCAGGCTATGCGCAGGACGTCCGCCTGGCGTGCTTCGGTCTCGACAAAAACGATAACGACTTCGTGATCGGACTCATCGGCGCCGAACTTTATCCGCTTTCAGCTTGCGTACAGGCCATGCGCAAAACTCGCCAGACGTCGCAGTACATTCAACAGATGGGACCATTTTTTGTCGGAAAGGCAATTTGGCAAAGCCAATGACGAAGATCTTACTTCCTTTATTCGCAGGCGCCGTGCTGGTTTTCGCCGCGGCCGCTCCCAAGACCTATACCGGCGTGATCACCGATACCATGTGCGGCAAGGACCACGCCATGATGAACATAAAGCCGGACTCCAAGTGCGTAGCCGAATGCGTCAAATCCGGATCGAAGTACGCGCTCCTGGAAGGTTCAAATGTCTACGAGTTGAGCGACCAGAAAACGCCGGAAAAGTTCGCCGGCCAAAAGGTCAAAGTTACCGGCACGCTTGAGGGACAAACGATACAGGTCAAATCCATCTCGGCAGCTAAGTAAGCTTTTGTCGAGCCATTCTTGCCGCTCAAGAACACCAGATGATTCAGGTCGACAATCTCACGAAGAGCTTCCGCGACAAGAGGCGCGGCGACCGGTCCGTAGTGGATCACATCTCGTTCGATGTTCGTGACGGCGAAATATTCGGATTACTTGGACCGAATGACGCCGGCAAAACTACCACGCTGCGTATGTTGGCCACTCTGCTAAAACCTACTTCAGGCCGCGCCACTGTGGGCTGACGCGATGTAACAGCCGAGCCCACCGCCGTGCGCCGCCAGATCGGGTTTCTTTCCGGCGATATGGGCCTGTATCATCGCCTGCCCCCGCGCGAAATTCTGCGAGTCTTCGGTGAGCTGAACGGCCTCAAAGGCGAATACCTGCGCGCACGCATCGAGGAGCGTCTGTAATGATCGCCATCGCGCTGTTCGCCCGCGGCTTCAAGGAAGCCCAAAGCCTCCTCACCCCCGTCGTCATGGCGGTAGTGGTGCCGGCGGTGATCAGCTTGCTTCCCGGTCTGGAATTGAATGTCGGATTGGCATTGATCCCCATCTTCAACGTGAGCCAGTTGATCAAAGAAATCGTGCTTGGAGAGTTTTCGCGGCTGAGCTTCATAATCGCCTTCGCTTCGAATGTTTTCTACGCGCTGTTGGCGTTCTGGATTTCCGTCCGCATCTTTAAGACGGAGAGCGTCCTGTTCCGCAGCTAGACCAACCGCGTTTCGGGTATCATGAATTTCCTATGATCCGCATTCGGCTGCATGCTGCCGTCCTCGGGCTCGCGATTTTCGCGCCTGTGCATGCTCAGGAAAGCGCCCCTGTATCCAGTCAAGTCATCATCATGAATCTCGACGGAAGCTCGCGCCGGGAGATCTATTCCGCAGCCAAGCGCATCGAAGCGCCCAACTGGTCGCCCGATGGCAAGTATCTTTTGTGGAATTCGGAAGGCAAGATCTGGAAATTCGGTTTGGCCGGCGGTGAACCCGAAGCGGTGGATGCCGGCACGATCCGCGGCATCAATAATGATCATGGCATCTCGTCCGATGGCCGCTGGTTCGCCATTTCGGCCGGCCAGATCTTTATTCTTCCGTCCAACGGTGGCGTGCCCCGCCAGATTACGGACAAAAAGCCCAGCTATTTCCACGGCTGGTCGCCCGACGGTAAATGGCTGGCATACTGCGCGGAGCGTTCAGGAAATTTCGATCTCTACCGCATTTCGAAAGACGGCGGGGCAGAAGAGCGCCTGACGTCCCACGCCGGTTATGATGATGGACCCGATTACTCGCCCGACGGCAAGTGGATCTATTTCAATTCCGACCGTTCGGGAAGTTGGGACATCTGGCGGATTCCTGCCAATGGCGCGGGCCCAGACGACGCACGCGCCGAGCGCGTTACAAGTGACGAATCCGAAGATTGGTTTCCGCACCCTTCACCCGATGGGAAGTGGATCGTTTTTCTCTCGTTCCCCAAGGGCACCAAAGGTCACCCCCCGAACCAGCATGTGATACTGCGGCGCATCGCGGCGCCCGGAAAGAAATCCGCTGCAGGCACGATCGCCACGCTCGAAAAACTCTTCGGCGGACAGGGGACCATGAATGTCAACTCGTGGTCGCCGGATAGCAAGCAGTTCGCATTTATCACTTACACGTTGAGCGGGGGAGCCGCACAGTGACTCATCCCCGGCGCAGCGGTATTGTTTTCCTGTTGGTGCTGCTGAGCATCATGACGTATATAGACCGCATCATCATTACGATCGCGGGCCCCGGCATCATCAAGGAGTTTTCCCTTTCAGAAACCCAGATGGGCACAGTGTATTCCGCCTACCTGCTCAGTTATTCGATTCTGATGATTCCCAGTGGACAGTTCGCCGACATCTTTGGCCCGCGCCTGGTATTAACGGTTATGGCGCTCGGATCGGCGCTGTTCACGGGGCTCACGGCGCTCGGCGGATCGCCTGGTTTAGGCAGTTACATCGGCATCATTGCGTCATTTTTGGTGATGCGGCTCGGAATGGGGATTTGCGCATCCCCCGTATACCCTACCAGCGGCAAGATGAATGCGAACTGGAATCCACCCGAGCGGCGGGCGCGCGTATGGGGATGGATTGCTTGCGGCGCAGGAATTGGCGGTGCATGTACGCCGCTGCTGTTTTCACTGATGAACGTCCGCTTTGGATGGCGCGGCGGATTCTTGATGGCCGCGCTAGGGAGCGCAATCCTCGGTGGCATCTGGTACTGGTATGCCCGCGATTATCCACCGGAGGAAATGCGCGCGCGTAGCATCGCCGCGCCAACCCGCACGCCTACGCCCTGGAAAGAGCTGTTCACCAATCGGGACCTCATGCTGCTCACCGCCGGTTATTTTACGGTCAACTACTTCGAATACATTTTCTTCTTCTGGCTCTATTACTACTTTGGACAAATTCGCAAAATGGGCACGGATCAGAGCGCCATCTACACAACGCTGATGTGGATTGCGTGGATTGTGATGACGCCCATCGGCGGTTGGGCCTCGGACCGCCTCATTTTGAAATTCGGTATTCGCAACGGCCGCCGTATCGTGCCGGTAGTTGGGTTGACGCTGAGCGCTCTCCTGGTATTCGTCGGCTCGAATGTCACCGGTACTCTACCGACGGTGATACTGCTGTGCCTGTCGCTCGGTTTCGCGGCCAGTTCGGATGGACCGTATTGGGCGGCTGCCATTGATGCCAGCGGCAAGCATGCGGGCACAGGCGGTGCGATCTTTAATACTGGCGGTAATCTCGGCGGAATGCTCGCGCCGGTCGTGACGCCGGCGGTTGCCCGGATTGCGGGCTGGTCATGGGGATTGTACGCCGGCGGCGCAGTCGTACTCGCCGGAGTGGCCGTCTGGCTTTTTATCGGAGGCGAACCCATGATGCGCGCGAGAGAAGCCGCGCATGAGCCCTAAACTGGAGGCGTCGCCGACTTCCGCTGTTCCAGCACGCCTTTGATCTTTTCCGCAAGTTGCGCGGCGGTATACGGTTTCTGGATGAATCCCGCGATACCGCGCCCGGTAAAGCGCCGGATAGCCTCCATTTCGTTATAACCGCTCGAAACGATGATAGGGACCTCCGGCGAGATAGCTTTTAATCGCTTGAACACTTCCTCCCCACTCATCAGCGGCATCGTCATGTCCAGCAGAACCAAACTTACTTGTTCGCCATAAGCGTGAAACAGATCGATCGCCACAGGACCGTTTTCGGCTGATATCACCTCGTACCCATAACGCTCCAGCGCCGTCTTGGCCGTCTTACGAACGATCTCTTCGTCGTCCACAACGAGCACCGCGCCGAAGCCGCGAAGGTCTTTCTGCGACTCCGGTGCTTTCTTCTTGGCTTTCTCGGCAGCCGCTGGAATGAATATCTTGAACGTAGTGCCCTGCCCCGGATGACTGTAAACCTTGATCGAGCCGTTATGGCCGCGCACGATGCCCAGCGTGGCCGCCAAGCCGAGCCCACGGCCCAGGAATTTCGTCGTGAAGAACGGATCGAAGATCTTCGCCTTGGTCTCCTCATCCATTCCCTGGCCCGTATCCACAACTTCGAGGAAAACGTAATTACCCGGTTTGAGTTCACCCTTTGTCGAAAGTGACTCGAGATAATGGGTGTCAATTTCCTGCGCGCCGGTAATCACTATCACGGTGCCATTCTGGTTTTCCCCGATAGCCTCAGCGCCATTGATGACGAGGTTCATGATCAGCTGCTGCATCTGGCTCGGGTCCACCTCGATGGCAGGCAAATTGCCGTCCAGCTTCAGCCGGATATGAACATTTTTGGGTACCGCTCGTTCGATCAGGTGGCTGATCTCGCGCACCAGTTCCGAGAGGTCGATCGACTGGGTGACGAAGCGGCCTTTGCCTGCGAATGCCAGCATCTGATGGGTTAGATCGGCGGCGCGTGAGCTGGCATTCACCACGTCCAGTAACGCGGAGCGGTTCGGATTGTCGCGTGGCAGCGCTTCGAGCACCATGCTGGCATTTCCCATGATGCCCGTCAGCAGATTATTGAAATCGTGCGCGATCCCGCCGGCGAGCAGACCCAGGCTCTCCAGCTTTTGCGTCTGAAGCAACTGCTCTTCCATCCGGCGGCGTTCGGTAATGTCGCGATAGTTTACTACGATGGCCTGCACGCTGGGATTGTCCAGCAGGTTTTTGGCGGCGCCCTCTACCCAGCGCCACGATCCGTCTTTGTGCCGCGTTCGGTATTGGGCCGTGATTTCGCGCCCGGGATTATGAATGACCTCTTGCAGTTTCTCCCCTAGGGCCTCCCGGTCATCCGGATGCACCAGATCGGTTAACCTGACGCCGAGCATTTCGTTCGTCACGTGCCCGAGGACCGGACGACCCAGATACGCCACGACGCCGTTTCCATCGACGAGCGCGAATCCATCGGAGCTATTTTCGATGAGCGCCCGAAACTTTTCTTCGCTAGCGCGCAATTTCTCCTCGGCGCGCTTCCGGTCGTCGATGTCCGTGGCAGCGCCAAACCATCTGATGATCTTTCCACTGGCGTCCCGCATCGGTATGCTGCGGCTAAAAAACCAGCGGTATTGCCCATCTGCCCGGCGAACCCGAAACTCCACATCGAAAGCGCGCCCTTGGCTGATGGCGTGCACCCACTCGTGTTTTGTCCGCTCCACGTCATTGGGATGCACCACGTCGAGCCACGCATAGGCCGCCGCCCCACTTTCAGGCAGTCCCGTGAATTTATGAAATCGGGGGCTGATGTAATCGGCGCTCCCATCCGGCAAGTCGGTAAATAAAACCGAGGGAACGGCCTCGGCTAACAGCGCATACCGGGCCTCACTCTCCTGCAGCTGTTTTTCGAATTCTTTTCGCTCCGTGATATCGCGATAATTGGCGACGATGGCGCCTACATCCGGATCGTCGAGCAGGTTCGTAGCGACGGCCTCGATCCATCGCCAGGACCCGTTTTTGTGGCACACGCGAACTTGCGCGTTCGTCGATTGCCCGGGCTTGCGGGCCATCTCAACCAGCCGGGCGCGGATCGTTTCGCGATCCTCCGGGTGCAGCAGTTCCAATCCTTTTTTCCCCGCGAACTCCTCCGGCGAATATCCAAGAACTCGCTCGGTTGAGGGACTTGCATATAGGATTTCGGCGTTTGCATCAAGGAGGGCAATCGCGTCAGAGCTCTTCTCAATCAGATTGCGGAACTGGCGCTCGCGTTTTTCCAATTCGTGGACGACGTTCTGGCCAAGCGAGCGCAACTCGGAATCGCGCAGTTCCCGCTGGACCACCGGAAGCAGTCCAGCCAGGTTTTGCTTCATGACGATGTCGCTCGCACCGCGCTTGATCGCGGCGACCGCGGCTTCGTCAACAATGGTGGCCGATGTGATGACGAACGGGATGTCCAATCCGTGCTCCCGGATGACATCCAATGCGGCCGAGACGGTGAAATCCGGCATTGTATAGTCGCACAGGATCATGTCCCAGCGCCGTTCCTGCAGGGCTTCCCGCATTTGGCCGGCCGTGTCCACGCGCCTAAAGGACGGGTCGTACCCCCCGCGGCGCAGCTCCATAACTACGAGCTCCGCGTCGTCGGGAGAATCTTCTACCAAAAGCAGGTTAATTGGAACGGGGCGCTGCTCGGCCATGAGTTCGCAGATGGTCCATATATAAGATTTACAAACTCGGGCCTGCCATGACAAGGATACTAGCGTTATCCAGGACGAACTGTACAGAAGCTAACGCTTTTTTGCATAATTCGCGCGGAGCGGCTCGGGCGGTCTAAAAATGGCTTGCTTTGCAGGCCCGCCTATGACATCCGAAAATTTCATTTTTCGAGACACTATTTTACGCGGCAAAGTTGCTTTCATTACCGCAGGCGGTAGCGGCATTTGCCTGCGTATTGCCGAGCGCTTCTCACAGCATGGTGCGAAAGTCGCACTCGCCGGCCGCACGCAGGAGAAGCTGGATGCTGCGGTCGCCGGCATCCGGCGCGACGGAGGTGATGCTACCGGATTTGCCGCGGATGTTCGCGATTATGGCGCCATCGGCGCCGCTCTTCAAAAGACCCGCGACCAGTACGGCGAAATCGATATCTTGCTCTGCGGGGCAGCCGGAAATTTCCCCGCTCCCGCGCTGGGAATGTCTGCCAATGGGTTCAAGGCAGTCGTCGACATCGACCTGCTTGGCACTTTTAACACCTGCCGTGCGGCCTATATGCATTTGCGCAAGCCTGGCGCTTCCGTGATCGCCATCTCGGCAACGCATGCATTCCGGCCCATTGCCTTGCAATCGCACGTATGCGCGGCGAAAGCCGGCGTCGACATGCTCATCAAAGTGCTGGCCGTCGAGTGGGGCGCAGCGGGTGTGCGCGCCAACGTGGTGACACCCGGCCCGTCGAGGATACCGAAGGGATGCGGCGACTGGCGCCGACCGAAGAGATCCGAAGACGAATTGCGGACGCCATCCCGCTCCGCCGCTTTGGGAGCAAAGACGAGATCGCGGATCTGGCCCTGTTCCTCTCATCGGATGCAGCCGCATATATCACGGGCGCGGTATTCGTCTGCGACGGCGGCCAGTCGCCGACGGGGTCGACCTTTGCAACAGCCGCACCGGAGTGACTGTGGTGTATACAGGCATGAATGCCTATTCCACTCGTCGTGCCTGCAGCTCAGTGGAGTAGGCATTCATGCCTGCAGTTTAAAAAGCCACTCTTCCGGTACCTATCCGTCGCCACGAGCTGTTGCACGTGAGCAACATGGACGTCCATGCCTGCGGGCTTCGCCCGAACAGCGGCCGCTCTGCGATACTATCGCAGTAACGGATGAATCCGGATTTTCTCGTCGTCGGCGCTGGTGTGGCCGGGCTTCGCGCGGCCATCGAGCTGGCGGAGGCCGGTCAGGTGCTGGTCATTGCCAAAGACACACTGCACGAATCCTCCTCCGAGTACGCGCAAGGCGGAATTGCTGTTGCGTTGGGCGATGATGACGAGGTCGAACTCCATGAAGAGGACACCATAGCGGCCGGCGATGGACTGTGCAATCGCGAAGCGGTGCACACACTCGTCGAGCAGGGTCCGGCCGCCATCCAACAACTCATCGGATGGGGCGCCGAATTCGACCGCGAGGGCTCTCGTCTCTCCTTCACGCAGGAAGGCGCGCACAGCCGGCGGCGAATTCTGCATGCACATGGCGATTCCACCGGGCGTGAAATCGCCCTGACACTTCAACGCAAAGCGTCTTCACTGCCGAATATCACGTTCCAAAGCTATGCCGCGATTACCGACTTACTGAGTAGCGACGGCGAGGTTTCAGGCGCCATGGTCTATGACGAAAAGGCGCGACGTAGTAAACCCATCTTCGCCCGTGCCCTTCTTCTCGCCACGGGGGGACTGGGACG
>Ga0070681_10005524_pt1 | contig 12217 bp, 10 predicted proteins | sample KBSC83BmetaG_FD_65650 | JGI IMG/M metagenome (GOLD analysis project Ga0070681, IMG submission 65650) | Corn rhizosphere microbial communities from Kellogg Biological Station, Michigan, USA - KBS C8-3B metaG | ecosystem: Host-associated > Plants > Roots > Rhizosphere | place: USA: Michigan...
AGCCTTCCGTCCGAAGGTAAAACGATAACGACGGCCAATACCGCGGTCAGCCTGGCGCAGACCGGAGCAAAGGTATTGATCGTCGACGCAGACATGCGCAGGCCGCGAATTCATACGGTTTTTGGTATGGAAAACGGATCGGGCCTGAGCTCGCTGCTTTCGAGTCCGGCAAAAGAAGAGGATGTGCTTGAGCTTATCAAATTCGATACTTCGTCGAATCTTTATGTGATGACATCAGGCCCGGTTCCGCCGAATCCTGCCGAGTTGATAGGCTCGGAGCAGATGACAAGTTTGCTCAAGATCTTGCAGAACAACTTTACGCATGTCGTGATCGATTCGCCGCCGATCGCGTCGTTCACTGACGGTGTGCTTATCGCATCAATGGTTGACGGGGTGATCTTGGTCGTACAAGCGGGCAGATGTTCGCGGCAAGTCCTAAAACGATCACGGCAGCTTCTGACCGACATCGGCGCAAGGATCTTCGGCGTGATCCTGAATCAGGCAAAGCTTGGAGCAAAGGAAAACCACTATTACTACGAGAGTTATTACCATGCAGATCATTACAACGGTAGCGCGGAAAAGAATGAAATCTAGGCGCTGGTAGATCAAAGATCTCCTTCTTTTATTCATCTCGTCATCAGCCGAACGGTTTATGAGCGCCAAAATCATTAGCGAGATCCAATCTAGCCAGAACGGCCGCGCGTCATATCTGATTCCGATCATCGTGATCTGGGGAATGACCGCGGCGGCCTTTGTCGGTGTAGTAACGGTCGAAACCGGACTTTCCGATCAGTTGCGAAGCTATTACCTTGTGCCTTGGGCGTTTCTGACCTGCGCCGTCGTTTTGAGTCCGTCGGCGTATCTGCTGTACAAAGGAAAATTTGACCCGTTTCATCCGCTCGTTTTTGCCGCTTGGTCGTATATCTTTCCGGCATTTGTTCTCGGTGCGCTATTTATATCATTCGGCTGGGTCAGTCCGTATTTCTTGGCATTTATCGATGACCCTCAGTACAATCTGCCGCTTTCTCTCATATACGTGATGATCGGATTTGCAGGTTTGACCGTAGGATATGCCTTGCCGGTCGGCGGATATGCAGCGAGAAAAATTGAAAAGATATTGCCGTCCTGGGACTGGAAACTTTCCGAAGTACCGGTTTCCGGAATGCTACTGCTATTCGCCGGGATGGCCATTAGCATCCTCGGATTCGTTCAGGGAATTATCGGTTATCAGCGGATCGTGGAGATCGGCGTGTTCGACGGCCTGATATTTTCGCTGCTTGTAATGGCGACCGAGGGCAACACGCTTATCTGGCTTTCGTTCTTTGGATCGAAGAAAAGAACAATAGCCGTTTGGATCGCAGTCTTTATTTCGATTATTTCGGTTCCTATCCGCATGGCCCTTTATGGAAGCCGCAGCAGCCTTCTGTTAAGTCTTTTTCCGATTGCCATGGCATTTCGCTATTCGGGACGCCGCCTCAAAATGTGGCATGCGCCGGTTTTCGCCGTTCTATTGGCGATCGCGATAGCGATCGGGATGATATACGGTACGACGTTTCGCAATCTTAAAACCTACGAAGCGAATTCTACACCGGAAGACTATCTCAATACCGTCGGTATAACTTTGGATTATCTGTCGCGGGAGAATTTCGACGCACTTTTCAGCAACGGAACCGAATATCTCTTGGGACGTGTGGAAAATCTTAGTTCGCTCGGCGTCGTCGTCGCAAACTATGAGAAGCTTGCTCCGTATGAAGCAGCTTACGGCCTGGAAAACAATATCCTGAATGATGCATGGACGGCCTTCATACCGCGGTTTCTCTGGCCCGAAAAACCGGTCGTTGCCGACACCTCGGCTTATAGTGAATTGTACTTTAATTATGGTGAAAACTCGTTTGCGATAACTCCTTTCGGTGACCTTCTAAGAAATTTTGGCCCAATAGGTATCCCACTAGGTATGGCCTTGCTGGGGATTTACCTCCGGGTTATATACTCAAGCCTGATCGCAACCGACTCACCTGCTATTTGGAAAAAAGTGGTATTTGTACCACTCTTGACAAATATTTCGTACGAGGGGTTCTATTCGGCGATTTTCCCGTCGATCATCAGGTCCGGCTTTGTTCTGCTCGCAAGTCTTGTTGCCGTTAATTTAATAATCAAAGCCTCACGGTCGCTGCGGGCACCGAGATCTATTTGAAAATTGCCACGATAAACGGCGTCTCTCGCACCTGAAATTATTGTTCTGCAACGCTCCGTCTGCCATCGCGGCGGTTTCCCGATCCAGCACTTGTCTGCTTTACCGGGATATCTGCTTGTGGTGTAATATTTCCTTTGGGCACGGCAGATTTTGTTCACTCTTGGATGGAAATGGCTAAGACTGTTTTTACGAATGGATGTTTCGACTTGATTCATCCGGGACACGTTGATCTTCTTGACCGCGCCCGGAACCTTGGTGACCGTCTTGTGGTTGGAATCAATAGTGACAGCTCTGTGCGGGCCATAAAAGGATCGGAACGGCCCGTTCAATCGCAGGATGACAGGAGAGCGGTTCTTTTGGGCCTGAAATCGGTTGACGACGTCATAATATTCGACGAATTGACACCGGAGCGTTTGATAAAGGAACTAAAACCGGATGTTTTGGTCAAGGGCGGTGACTGGAAGGAATCTGAGATCATAGGCGCCGATTTTGTTAAGGCCCACAACGGAAAGGTCTTTTCGCTGCCGTTAAAAGACGGATTCTCATCGAGCAGGATCATTGAAAAATTAAAAACCGTCGAACCTGAAGCTTCCGAAAAAAACGGGACGATTATCCAAAAATCCTTGGCGGAGCATCTTGCCGTGTTCGAGAGGGTTGTTGCAGGGCAGTGCGGCGCTATTGGATCATGCGCGGAGCTGATAATCGAGACTCTCAGGAACGGTAACAAGATATTATTGTGTGGTAATGGCGGAAGCGCCGCCGACGCTCAACACATCGCTGCCGAATTTGTCGGCCGCTACGAAACCGAACGACGAGCCTTTCCGGCTATCGCGTTGACCACCGACACGTCCGCGCTCACGGCGCTTGCAAACGATTACGATTTCGAAAAAATATTTGCCAGACAGGTCGAAGCTCTTGCCGTCGGGGGCGATTGTCTTATTGCGATCAGTACCAGCGGGAATTCCCCGAATGTGATCGCTGCCGTCATGGCGGCTAGAAGAGCGGGATGCACGGTTATCGGGCTGACCGGAGCACGCGGGAAAAAACTAGCGTCCCTGTGCGACGCATGCGTTTTGGTTCCGTCAGATAGAACGGCCCGAATCCAGGAAGCTCATATTGCGATAGCCCATATCTGGTGCGAAAGCGTTGATATCGAGTTCGCCTCATAGGTAGCCAGTTTTCTGTTGATGATCGATTCGAATCTCTTCAAAAGTTTCCGACGCACAAGCATTCTTGTTCTCGGCGATGTAATGCTTGACCGCTACTGGTGGGGTGAGGTCACGCGTATTTCACCTGAGGCACCGGTGCCGGTTGTACGGCTCAAGCGAACCAGCACCGCGGCGGGCGGCGCGGCAAACGTTGCGGCAAATATTTCCGGTCTCGGCGCAAGTCCGGTACTGGTAGGCGCGGTCGGAAACGATAGCGAAGGCGAAGCAGTGCGATCCATACTTTCACGATCGGGCGTGTCGCCGGAACACCTTGTCACACTTGCCGACAGGCCGACAACCGTGAAGACGCGAGTGATCGCCCACAGCCAGCAGGTTGTTCGTGTCGATCATGAGCACCACGAACTCTTAGATCCCGACGCGGAAGCGGAATTGATTGACTCGGTAATTAAGCTGATACCCAGGTGCGACGCCGTTGTTCTTTCTGACTATGCGAAGGGGCTCCTTTCTGAATCGGTGATCGAATCCGTCATTCGTGCAGCAAACGAAAACGGAAAAAGCATCCTCGTTGATCCAAAGGGAAAAGATTTTGGGAAATATGACCATGCAACGCTGTTAACCCCAAATCTCGGTGAGGCAAAAGAGGCCTGCAAACTCGATGGCCAAGGCAACCTCGCGCACAAGGCAGCTGAATTACTATTGTCGGCGCATGCCTTCGGTTCCGTTCTGATCACTCAGGGCGACGCCGGGATGACGCTTTTCCAACGAGATTCCGATCCGCTCCATTTTCCGGCGATCGCCAAACAGGTCTATGACGTTACGGGTGCGGGCGACACGGTGATTGCAACGCTTGCGACGGCGCTTGGTGCCGGCGGCGATCTTGCGACGGCGTGCCGTCTGGCGAATCTGGCAGCAAGTATGGTCGTTGAACAGGTGGGGACGACGCCGATTCGAATCGAGGATCTCGAACGGGAATCGCAAGGCGGCTAATCTGGTTTGTTTGCGGTGAATTTCAAGAAGATCTTAATTTTTCGTATTGGGCATTTGGGCGACACGGTCGTCGCGCTCCCGGCATTTTGGCGGATAAGGCAAGCGTTTCCGGAAGCCGAGTTGACGCTGCTGACAAATCAGGACACGAAGAACAAAAGCTACGTTTCGCCGCGCGATGTACTGCCGGAAAAGGGCCTCGTCGATTTATGGATGTCATACCCTAACAATGTCACCGCAGTAAAAGCTCTTGCTCTTGCGGCAGCCGTTCGACGAAGGCAGTTCGATGCAGCCATCTATTTGATGCCGAGCGGAAGAACGCAACGGCAATTGCTCCGCGACCGATTATTTTTCCGGCTGGCGGGAATTCAAAGGATACTTGGGTTTGAGTACTTTGAAAGGAACTCTCAGCGCGAAGCAGGGAACGAGCTGAACGGGCGCATAACAGAACGCGAATTTTTATTAGAGTCACTCTCCTTTATTCAGAATTCGTCGAACGATGTAGATTCCAAGATGGACCTTCTGTTGACCATCAGTGAAATCAGCAAGGCCGAGAAATTGTTTGAAAACAAAGCAGGAACGCCCGATTTGGAGAGCGGCTTCCTTCTGGCTGTTGCTCCGGGCGGAAAGCGATCTTCGCGAATTTGGGAGGAAAGGCGATTTGCAGAGGTTGTTGAACGCCTGGTTGAAAATAAAGGCGTGTTTCCGATCATATTTGGCGGGCCGGAAGACAGGAAGAGGGGCGATCGCCTGATCGGACACTGGCAAACGGGTCTCAATGCCGCAGGGTGCCTTACGGTTCGCGAATCGGCCGCGCTGCTGCAAAAATGTACTCTTTATTTGGGGAATGATACCGGCACGATGCATCTTGCGTCGGCCGTCGGCGTTCCGTGTGTAGCCATTTTTTCGGCCGCGGACCGCGCCGGGCAATGGGAACCGTTTGGCAAAAATAACCGGATACTTCGGAAACGGGTCGATTGCGAAGGCTGTGGCCTCGACGTATGTTGCTATCAAAATATGTGTCTCGACCTGATCACTGCCGACGAGGTTTATGCAGAATGCGCAAGCCTGCTCGAGAACAGTGAAATCGAAGAGAAACGGGAAGTCGAATACAAGATAGCAACCTAAATTGCGCGAAAACAAATTGCTGCGATGGTTAAAGCATTAGTTCTAGGCGGAAACGGAATGCTCGGTCACAAGCTCGTTCAGCGGCTTGCTTCCGTTTTCGACGTGTACACGACATTGAAAGGTGATCGCGACAAGTACTCGCGCCTCGAGATCATCAGTCCTGAAAGAGTGTTTGAAAATCTCAATCTCAAGGATGTTGATGCGTTGACCGAGATCATTGAAAACGTGTCTCCCGATGTCGTAATAAACGCGGCTGGCGTTGTAAAACAGCGGGACAGTGTGAATGACAGTTTCGAGCCGTTGCTGATAAATGCGGTTTTCCCGCGGAATTTGGCCATGTTGGCTGAACGCTTTGGGTTTCGAGCTATCCTTTTTAGCACCGACTGTGTTTTTGACGGTAAGAAAGGTAACTATTCCGAATCGGATCCGCCGACTGCCGGGGACCTTTACGGCGTGAGTAAGTATCTCGGCGAAGTGCGATCAAAAAATTGCCTCATAATACGAACGTCGATGATCGGTCGCGAGATCAGTACGTCCCAGGGGCTCGTTGAGTGGTTTCTTGGACACGCAGGCGGCGAGGTGGCTGGATTTACGAACGCGATCTTCTCCGGCTTTCCAACCGTTGTTCTAGCCGATATAATTGCAGGTTTGATTCTCGATCATCCGAATTTGAATGGTTTGTATCACATTTCCAGCGACCCGATAAGCAAGTTTGAGCTGTTGCAGCTAATAAATGCGGCGTTCGATGCAAGGATCAAAATACAACCGTGCGATGAGCCGAGAATCGATCGCAGCCTTAATTCGGACAAATTTAGGAGCGAAACGGACTTTCACCCTGAAGCCTGGCCTGCGATGATCGAGCGAATGGCGCTTGATCCGACGCATTATGACGAATGGAGAAAATGAGTATTCTTGAAGGAAAAAGGGTTTTGGTAACCGGCGGTACCGGTTCGCTTGGCCAGACGCTTGTCCGGCGCATCCTGACCGGCGAGATCGGACGTCCGGCGCACGTCACGGTTTTTTCGCGCGACGAGGCAAAACAGCACTATATGCGGCTCGAATTTATGCATCGCGTTGCCGCAACGGACGATGTCATATATGAAAATTCCCGAGACCTGTTGAGTTTTCGTATCGGAGATGTCCGTGATTATTCCACACTATTGGCTGCTCTTCGCGAGGCAGACGTTGTATTCCACGCTGCCGCGCTTAAACAGGTGCCATCGTGCGAATATTTTCCTTTTGAAGCAGTTAAGACGAATATCCACGGAGCGGAAAATCTGGTTCGCGCGATCCGTGAAAACGATTTGTCGATCGAGGCCGTGGTCGGCATTTCTTCGGACAAGGCGTGCAAACCAATAAACGTAATGGGAATGACAAAGGCGATCCAGGAACGCATCCTGATCGAAGCAAATCGCGCTTGTCCAAGAACCCGCTTTATGTGCGTTCGCTATGGCAACGTGATAGCCTCACGCGGTTCTATCGTTCCGCTTTTTGTCGAACAGATAGAAAAAAATCAGCCGATCACCATTACGCTGCCTGAAATGACACGTTTTCTGCTCACGCTCGACAAGGCCGCCGATACTGTCTTTGCCGCTTTGGTGTCCGGCCGCGCCGGTGACACCTATGTACCAAAGGTTCCGTCGGCAAACATTACGGACGTTGCAAAAGCCCTGTTGAAAGGCAAAGATCTGCCGATAATTTATACCGGAATACGGCCGGGCGAAAAGGTTGATGAAATAATGGTGTCCGAAGAGGAGTGCTTCCGGACCCGTTCCGATGGCGACTACTACGTCATCGTACCGGTCCTGCCGGAGCTGCGAGGGGATTGTGAATTCGTTCCCGCTCTTAGGTCTGAATACTCGTCAAAGCACGATAATATTTCGGTCGAGGAATTGCAAAATCTGCTTGGCACGGCCAACGACGAGATCAAGCGCTTCTTGACCGCAAACAGCTGAGCCAAAAATTATGAAGATAATGACGATCTTTGGCACGCGGCCTGAAATTATCAGGTTGAGCCTGATCATCAAGACACTTGACCGGTTTTCCGACCATATAGCGGTTCATACCGGACAAAATTATCATACGGGTCTCAGCGATATCTTTTTCGATCAGCTGGGCGTTCGTCAACCCGATGTCTGCCTCAATATCAGATCCAGCAGCTTTGCGGAGCAAGCGGGACAGATCTTGTCGTTGGTGGATAGAGAGCTGGAAAACCGCAGGCCGGATAAGGTATTGATACTTGGCGATACGAACAGTGCTCTCTCTGCAATTGTGGCAGCGCGTCGCGGCATTCCGGTCTATCACATGGAAGCCGGAAACAGGTGTTACGACGACCGCGTCCCAGAGGAGGTTAACCGGCGGCTGATCGACCACGCAAGCACGTTCCTGATGCCGTACACGCACGGTAGCAAGGAAAAGCTGGTTCGCGAGGGGATTGAACCGGAGCGCATTTTTGTAACCGGAAATCCGATCTATGAGGTTCTGAAGCACTACGAAGACCAGATAGATTCGTGTAAGGCCGTCGAAAGTCACGATCTAGAGGCAAAAGGTTATTTTCTCGTTACGCTTCATCGGGCCGAGAATGTTGATTTGCCTGATCGGCTCGCTCAAATTTTTGAAGGTCTCAGTAAGATCGCCGAAAAATATGAGAAGCCTGTCGTGATAAGCATGCATCCACGTACGGCCGAGAAACTTGAAATATTCGGCCTAAACCTGCCGAAAGACAAGTTTATGATCCTCGAACCTCTGGGCTTTTTTGATTTTGTAAATTTGCAGAAAAATGCTTTTGCCGTTTTGAGTGACAGCGGCACTGTTCAGGAGGAGTGCAGCATTTTCGGCATTCCGAACGTAACGCTTCGCGATGTAACTGAGCGGCCCGAGACGATAGAGTGCGGCAGCAACATTATTTCCGGCTCAGACCCCGAATCGGTCGTTCGATGCGTTGATCTCGCGACCGCAGAAAAACCGGCGTGGACAGCCCCTGCCGAGTACACCGTTGCGAACGTTTCCCAAACAGTAAGCAGAATCGTTTTGGGAAACCTCAGCGTCCGAAAACATATCTCATAGTTTTAAGTCCAGATGCAAAATAGTACGGTTTCGAAAAAAAGGATAATGGTCTTTTGCGATTTTTATCTGCCAAGCAAGCAGAGCGGCGGCGGGATGTGGACCGTCGTAAATCTGGTTTCGAGATTTTGCGACCGCTTTGATTTTTTTATCGTCACGAGAAATTACGACAGCAAGAGCGATAAACAACCATACAATTCTGTCAGGACCGGAGACTGGAACGACGTGGATGGAGCAAAGGTTTATTATGCGACTCCACGGTCGCTGACGCGTTTCAAAGCTGCCGCGCTGGTCAACGAGGTTTGTCCGGATCTTGTATTTCTGAACAGCGTTTTGAGCCTTCCGGTCTTAAAATACCTGTTTGCACGCCGCCAAAACCTTGTTCCTCGGATACCCATGATCGTCGCGCCCTGCGGCGAACTATCGCCGGCCGCTTTAGGGTTGAAACCGCTCAAGAAGAAAGCTTTTCTCTCGTTCGCAAAGGCCGTAGGACTTTTCGGAAACGCGATCTGGAAAGCGACAAATGAAGTGGAAAAGCAAGAGATCTTCGATTATGCCGGAACCGCGATCGAGATCTTTTGCGCGCCTGACCTTGCGCCTGAAACGGTCTATCCCGATTACGATCAGGCCTTGAAGCCGCCGAAGTCTTCGGGTATGGCAAAATTTTCCTTTCTTTCACGATTGACCCGAAAAAAAAATCTTCACTATTTTCTCGAGCGGCTTCGGGCGATCGATAAGGGCAGAGTTGAGGTTGACGTGATAGGTCCTTTGGAAGACCGGGCATATTACAAGGAATGTATGGCGATCGCAAATGAACTGACCGATACGATTTCTGTGCGATTCTTAGGGCCATTTTCAAATCAGGAAGCCTTGACTCGTGTTTTGGAAAGTCATTTTTTTGTTCTGCCGACGCTTAACGAAAATTTCGGATATGTAATGCTGGAAGGCCTAGCCGTCGGCTGCCCGTTGCTGATAAGCGACAAAACGATCTGGAGCGAAATAGTTGTCGAAAATGCCGGGTGGGCAATTCCATTAGAGAATACTGCGGAATGGATCGAAGCGATCAACTGCTGTATCGCGATGGATCAGGAAGAGTATCGCAGGATGTCCGAACGTGCAGTCCGGTTTGCAAATGCCTGGATATCGGATCCTTCGGCCGAAATGGCAATGGCCGACATAATCGACTACGCTCTTGTTAAAAACCTTGTTAATGAACCGCGTGTAACTTTCGCGTAAAAGCTTTCGCTTCCAGATCTGATGAACGGTGACAGTAACAATTCAGCCCGTTTGTGGGTCGCCTCTGAGGTCTACTACCCCGAGGAAGTATCCACGGGTTACTATCTGACTTCGATCGCCGAAAGACTTGCCCCGGACCACAACACGAAAGTCATCTGCGGCCAGCCAAATTATGGCGCGCGCGGCACCAAGGCGCCAAAACATGAGATTCACAAGGGCGTGGAGATCTTTCGCGCATCGAGTACGCTGCTCGATAAAAACGTGATTCCTTTCCGGGTCATCAATATGCTGACACTCGGCATCTCGGTTTTCTTTATTGCCTTGCGTCAGTTTCGGAAGGGCGACCGGGTTTTGGTCGTCACTACCCCACCGAGCCTACCCTTTACCATTGCGTTGGCAGCCCTGATACGCGGGACGGGTTACACGCTGCTTCTCCATGACTGTTACCCTGAACTTCTGGTGGCAACCGGAAAATTGAATAAGAATTCGATCGGCGTGCGGCTGATCAATTTTTTTAACCGCTGGTTGTATAAACATGCTGAGAAGATGATCGTAGTCGGCCGCGATATGAGGGAAATGATGCTCAAAAAAACTGCCGGCTTTGATATTCCCATATCGACGATTCCCAACTGGGCGGATCTTGAGACGATCCACCCGTGCCCAAAATCGAAAAATGCCCTTTTAAAATCGTTCGGTATAGAGGACAAATTCGTTCTGTTGTACGCCGGTAACATCGGCCATCCGAGTGATGTAGAATCAATAATCGAGGCAGCCGAAAGACTGCTCGACCGTCCGGAATTTCACTTTCTTTTTATCGGCTCCGGGGCAAAAAAACAGTTTATTGAAAACGCTGCACGTCGACTAAGGAACGTAACTTATCTCGGAACCAGGCCTCGCAGCCAGCAGGTCGAGTTTCTCAACGCATGCGATGTCGCTTTGATCTCGCTGGTCAGCGGAACTTGGGGTGCGGCAATGCCATGCCGGACATATAACATACTCGCAGCCGGAAAGCCGATACTGGCACTGACGGATGAAGCGTCAGAGCTTGCCTTGGTCATTGATGAAGAGGATGTGGGTCGTCATATTGTTCCTGGAGATCCGGACAAACTTTTAGCTGCGATCCTTGAAATGTACGAAAACAAAGATGCACTTTCAGCGATGGGGGATCGTGCGTATACTGCGGCAAAGCAAAAATATTCGCGTTCGACAGCGATCGACAAATACCGTGCAGAATTTGGCGGAGCATTACAATGAATGCAATTGTTTCGATCGACGTAATTGATCAGATTTGTTCACAAAAATCAGGCTGAATCAAGTTAAACCTTGTTGAAAGTCGTTTATAGTGTTATATTTGTATTTGGATTCGTCTTTCCGTTTCAACTTGAAATTTGTTCCTATAGAAACTCAAGGTATTACTTTAACAACCGATTTCCGGGGCTGATAATTGGCCACAGGGACGCGAAATGGTTATGTGGAAATTTGAATATCGCAACATTTTGCCACCATCTGTTTTCGCTTTTTTGAGAAAAATATTGACGTAAGTCGAGAAAAGTGTTAGATTTGCACAATATTCAGGAGATTTTGTTCTCTCACTTTTAATGGATCGCAAAATGTTGGCCGATGGGCGTCTTCTTGATAAGCATTTTTGTTTTGAGTCGTATGGCGTAATAATTCGCATCGAGAGCCATAGAACGGATTTGCTTGATGGCGCCGAACGCGCGGTTCGCAAGGGATTGGTCGGTCAATTGCGTATAGTTGACAATCAGGAAACCGAGCATGCGTTTGGCATCGGTATCGGCAAGGACGGTTGGTATTTCATACGGGACAACGGTGAAGTTCAGTCGCATTCCCGCAAGCGGCACGAATTATTTAAGTACCTTGATACGCTTGTCCGCCTCCGAGTCGCAGAATTTGCTGTCGATCGCGTTTTTGTTCATGCCGGAGTGGTCGGATGGAACGGAAAAGCGATCGTCTTCCCCGCAAATAGCCGACACGGAAAGACGACGCTTACCGCCGAACTTGTGCGAAACGGAGCGACGTACTATTCGGATGACTACGCTGTTTTTGACTCCGACGGTTTTGTTCACCCTTTTGCACGACTTTTGTCAGTTCGACAGGAAGTGCCAAAAGGACTGCCGGGGAAGGTCGTCGATGTCGATGTAAGATCGTTGGGTGGCACGGCCGGGACCGAACCGCTTCCAGTAGGTTTTGTTCTTTTGACGGAATTTAAGGACGGTGCCCGATGGAAGCCGAAAATTCTTTCGCCCGGCGAGGGAATGATCGAGATGATAACCCAGACGATCCCAATAAGGCGGGTACCCGAGTTTTCGTTAAAAGTATTGAAAAAGATCACTACCCGCGCGACTATAGCAAAGGGATTCAGGAATGACGCGAAGGATTTTGCAAAAAAGTTTTTAGAATTTGTCGATAGCAATTAAATTAA
>Ga0070681_10005525_pt1 | contig 12216 bp, 12 predicted proteins | sample KBSC83BmetaG_FD_65650 | JGI IMG/M metagenome (GOLD analysis project Ga0070681, IMG submission 65650) | Corn rhizosphere microbial communities from Kellogg Biological Station, Michigan, USA - KBS C8-3B metaG | ecosystem: Host-associated > Plants > Roots > Rhizosphere | place: USA: Michigan...
GTCATCGAGCAATAAATCAGCCGCGGATTTATTTTTTTCATCTCCTGATAACCAATGCCGAGCGCTGCAAATGCGCCGGCGCGGTAATTCTCGATCAGCACGTCGGCGTCCCGCGCCAGCTGTTTCAGAATGTCGCGGCCTTTCTCGGTTTTAAGATTCAGAGTAATCGCCCGCTTGTTGGAATTCTGCGCGAGATAGTTAGTCCCCATATCGTGGCGATTGAGCTCGAGATTATCGCCGGTGTGTCTGCTCTGGTCGCAGTCTTCAGGATTTTCCACTTTGATGACATCGGCGCCGAGCACTCCGAGTTGATAGGCCGCAAAGGGGCCCGCCAGAACGTGCGTCAGGTCGATTATCTTGATTCCTTCAAACGGTCTCATCACGATACGCTCCGTCTCTATGTATTTTGGATATCTTTTATCAGATGTGAGGATTTGCCGCCATGACACGAATCGACAGCGTAGCGCCGGCAAAATACGCTGTGTTCTTATTGTTACTCGTCGCGGATCCCGGCAGCCTTGATCAGCTTGCCCCACTTGGCCATATCGGATTTTATCAGTGCCGCGAACGCATCAGCAGAATTGCCGACAGGTTCAACCCCGGCGCTAAAAAGCCGCTCTTTCGCCTCCGCCCCGGTGAGCACTTGCACGATTTCCTGGTTTAGCCAGTTGATGATTGCCGCAGGCGTATAAGCAGGCGCCAGAACGCCGAACGACGATGTCGATTCATAACCGGTTAAACCCGCGCCCGAAACCGTGGGCAAACCGGGTGCCAGTGCGGACGGCTGCGCAGCGGTAACGGCCAATCCCCTCAATCTGCCGGCTTTGACGTGCGGTGCCACGGATGTCGGCGAAACAAACATCAACTGGACCTGACCGCCGACCAGAGCATTGACTGCGGGTCCGGTGCCTTTATACGGGATACGCACTATGTTCACGCCGGCCATCGCTTTGAATAATTCCGCCGCGAGATGCGACGGGGAGCCGGTTGAACCCGAACCATAGTTAAGCTCTCCCGGCCTGGCCTTGGCAAGAGCGATCAACTCTTTGAGCGAGCGGACCGGCAGCGATGGATGCGTAACCAGAACGTTGGGCGAGTTGCCCGCGAGTGTGATGGGAGAAAAACTTTTTAGTGGATCGTATAGGGTATCGCGCATGAATGGCGAAAGCCAAAGGGAAGTGCCGCTTAGCAGCAAGGTGTAGCCGTCAGACGGCGCCCTCGACACGAATTCTGCCGCAAGCATGCCGCCGCCTCGATTGTCGACAATTACCTGTTTGCCCAGCCTGCTCGAAATGCCTTGCGCAATCAGTCGCGCCAGGAAATCGGTGCTGCCCCCTGGCTCGGACGTAACGATGCGTATCGTCCTGACTGGATAATTCTGACCGAACACCGCGCCCGTGCCAAACAACATCATGCCGAAGAAGATAAGGCATGCAATAGGGCGCGGCGCCAACATAAATCTTTCCCGGTAATTCAAGTTCGACGCATGCAATTCAATTGTTGTTGCGCAATGTGTCGACCCCTAAGTGGAACGCGCGATACCGGGCTATAATCGTGTAAGCCGGATCCAGCGTCAGTCGCTCTCATGGAGCGGCCCCGTCAACTCATTTGAGGAGTGATCTCATGCAGCCATTGAACACCGAACCGGCGGCCGCAGCCGGCGAGCGCACGCTTGAGCCCACCGTTTTCAAGTATACGACACCGCAAACGGAAAAGCCGAAGACGATAGTGCGTCTGTGCCGAAGCGATCTTTTGTATTCTTCCGTGCAGGTACTGAAAGAGGGCGGCGAAAACAATATGCACGCGCACAATGCGCAAAACGGGTTCTGGTTCGTGCTGAGCGGGAGGGTCAGGTTCTATGGCGAAGGCGATAAAGTGCTGGCGGAACTGGGGCCGCACGAAGGCATCCATATTCCGCGTGGTTTCTATTACTGGTTCGAATCGTGCAGCCCCGAACTGCTCGAGCTGCTGCAGGTGGAAGCGATCGACCTGACAGTCAAGCAGAATCTTCGGCTCAATGCGACGCAACGCCAGGACCCCAGCCAGCAGATCAAGATCATTTCTTAGAATCGCTGCTGACTTGTTCAGGACCACCGGCGGATGAAATCGCAAGGCCGGCGCGCACGCGCGCCGGCGCTGCCTGCGACGTTCAGGACAGCCACTATGCGCGCCGCCTGCTTTGGGTGCGGCGTCGCGCTTGCGCAGACTACGATGCAAAGCGGCGCCCAGCCGTATCCGGGCAAGACTGTCAGGGTCGTGCACGGTTACGCGGTCGGCTCCGCGATCGACTTGTTCTCGCGCCCGCTTGCGCAAAAGTTAGCGGAGGCGCTCGGCGCGCAGTTCGTGATCGATGCGCGCCCGGGCGCGACCGGGACGATAGGCAGCGAGATCGTCGCGAGGAGCGCACCCGACGGCTATACGCTGCTCGCGGCGCCCTCGTCAGCCATGGGCAGCACGCCACATCTGCAGAAGCTTTCCTATGACACGCTGCGCGATTTTGCGCCGATCGCTCAAATCGACGAATTTTACAGCGTCATCGTCGTGCACCCTGCGGTGCCCGCGAGGAATTCCGCCGAGCTGATTGCGCTTGCCAAATCAAAACCCGGATATCTGACCTTTGGATCGACCGGGGTCGGCAGCGGTTTTCATCTCAACGTCGAGAATTTTGCGATGCGGGCGGGGATCAAAATGCTGCACGTTCCGTACCGCGGCGGCGGCTCAGCCGCAATCGCCGATCTGATCGCCGGAAGAGTCGACCTGATGCAGGATAATCTTGCAGTTGTAAAACCGCAGATCGAAGCCGGCAGGCTGCGCGCGATCGGAGTCACCGGGCCGCGGCGGCTCGCGGCGCTGCCTAATGTGCCGACCATCGCTGAGAGCGGGTTGCCGGGATATGAATCGGTGGGCTGGCATGGCTGGCTGGCGCCCGCCGGAACGCCGAGAGAAATCATCAGCCAGTTGAATGCATCCATTCGCAAAGCGCTGGCACTGCCGGAAATCAAGTCGTTATGGAACTCGCAGGGAGTCGAGATCGTCGACACCACGCCTGAGCAGTTCGCGGCGAGAATGCGACAGGACTACGAGAAGTACGGCAAGCTGATCAAAAGCCTCGGGCTGGAAATCAGGCAATGACGCGCGCGCGTCAGGTTTGCACGCAAACGGCCGCCGCTCAAATATCCTTTCTGGCGAGTCCCAGCTCGATGAAGATGGCTTTCGCCTTGTCGTAATCCGTCTTGAGAAAGCGCGCATATTCCGCCGCGCGCAGATAATCGCTTTCCCAGAAATTCTGTTCCTGATCGGCGCGCCACTCATCGGTCTTGACGAGCCGGGAAAATACGCTGTCCCAGTAAGCAACTTGCGCCGGGCTTAACTTGGGCGGACCGATCGCTCCCTGCCAATTGGCGAGCACGATATCCACACCCTGCTCTTTTAGAGTAGGGACCTGCGCGAGCACTCCGCCGAGCCGGCGCCCGGAGGAGATGCCGATCAGACGCAGCTTGCCGCTCTGCACGTGTGGCAGCAAATTCGAGGCGACGGTCGTAATCACGTCAACGTGTCCGCCAAGACCTGCGGTCATCAATTCGGCTCCCTGAAAGATCGCGAGCTTCATCTTCCTTGGGTCCGTCCCTGCCGCACGCGCAAGCTGCGCGCAGACAATATGCAGATAACTGCCCAGGCTGTTGGTGGCGAAGCTCACTGCGAGCGGATCGGTGCGCAGGCGCTCGACCAGATCCCGCGCCGTTTTTAGCGGCGACTCGGTGCGCACTGCGACGGCGATGTACTGGCTGCCGAGCAGCGCGAGCGGCGTGTAGTCGGTGTAAGTGAACGGCGCGGTACCGATGATGTAATTGGTCAGGATCGTCGGCGATGCGATCTGAAACCAGTGTGCATCGCCCGCGTGCTGGGCGAGGAAAGTCCACGCCACGTTGCCTCCGCCGCCCACGCGGTTGACGACATTGCTCGTAACATTGAGCAGCGCTTTTGCCTGCGCGATGCTCTGGATTGCTCGCGCGCTTCGATCCTGCGAACTGCCGGCGGTGAGACCCACGACAATTTCAATGTTTTTCTCGGGCTTCCACGCGGCCGTCTGAGCATAGGCCCCGACGGCGCAGATCTGAAACAGCGCCGCCGCAACCGCGCCATTACGCCAGCGACATGCAAGAAGCGGCGTGATTGCTTCCGCATTCCTCGGTTGAATAACGCGGCGATAAACGCTTGTGGATGATGTTGTCATTGCGACGACCTCAGTTGATTCTTGAAATTCTTCCCCGCACCGATGTACGGCAACCCGAAAAAGTTTGCCGCGAGGCATTGAGTTGACTTTGCATTATTTCGTATTTTTCGAGATCATGCGGTAGACTTTGTGTCCTGACTGAGACTGGAGAAAAGATGCAAGCCTATCCAAATCATACCAAACGCGAGCTCGCTGCCGGCAAACTCGCGCTCGGCCTGGGGGTACGCCAGGCACGCACGGTTGACATCGCCGCGATCGGCAAGACGTGCGGTTTCGAGTGGCTGTTTATCGACATGGAGCACAGCTCGCTCGATGTCGATACCGCGGCGCAGATTGCGAGTGCAGCGCTGCCGCTCGGGATCACGCCGATCGTACGCGTGCCCGGCAAAGAACACCATCACGCGTCGCGCCTGCTCGACAACGGCGCGCAGGGCATCGTAGTGCCGCACGTGGACACGGTCGAGGAAGCCCAGCGCGCGGTAGCGTACTGCAAATATCCTCCAATCGGCACGCGCTCGGTCGCGGGCGCACAGCCGCAATTCGCATTCCAGAACGCGCCGCTGGGGGAAGCCACGCAGATCGTCAACGACGAAACGCTGGTGGTGGTCATGCTCGAAACACACCAGGCAATCGCCAACGCGGACTCGATCGCTGCGGTGGCAGGCGTGGATGTGGTGCTGATCGGTACCAACGACTTGTGTGCCGAGATGGGCATCCCGGCGCAATTCGCGAATTCGAAAGTCGAGGACGCGTATCGCACCGTAATCGCCGCGTGCCGCAAGCACGGCGTGCATCCGGGGATGGGCGGAGTCTACGAGCCCAAGCTGATGGAGAAATATATAGGGCTCGGCATGCGTTTTATTCTGAGCGGCAGCGACTTCAGCTTCATTATGGCCGGCGGGCGTGAGCGCACGAGCTTTCTGCACGGCATCAAGCTCTGAGCCGGACATGCGCGTTTATCCGCGATGCTCGCAGCGTATCGCCGCAACTGCGGTGGCGCTTTTCGGTGTGAGCTTCGGAGAAGCGGCGCTCGCACAAGGATATCCGATGCGCCCGGTGCGCATTGTCGTTGCGCTTGCACCGGGCGGCGGGACCGACAACCTGACCCGCATCATGGCGCCCCGGCTGACCGAATTGCTGGGACAACAGATCGTAGTGGAAAACCGCGCAGGGGCCGGCGGTCAGATCGGGACCGATTATGTCGCGAAGGCCGCGCCCGACGGCTATACCATTCTCAATGTCGACACCTCATTCGCCAGTAATCCGAGTTTGTTCTCCAGGCTTCCTTACGACTCACTCAAGGATTTCGCGCCGGTTTCGCTGCTCGCCTCGGCGCCGGTCGCGCTCGTCATCCATCCCTCGGTGCCTGCGAAAACACTGAAGGAGCTGCTTGCGCTCGCGAAATCACGGCCGACACTTTTCAATTTCGCGATGGGCGGCTACGGCAGCGCGACACATCTCGGTGTCGAGCAGTTCAAGTCCGTTACCAAGATCGATCTCGTGGTGATTCCCTATAAGGGCGGCGGCCCGGCAACCGCCGACGTGCTTGCGGGGCAGGTCGTGATGATGTTCGGCGGTCCGAGCTCGCTCGCTCAGCATGTGGCAACAGGCAGACTGCGCGCGGTCGCGGTGACCGGCGCCCGACGCATCCCCGCGCTCCCGGGCGTGCCGACATTCGCCGAAGCGGGATTGCAGGGCGTCGACGCCGGCAGCTACTGGGGCTCGCTCGCGCCCGCGGCAACGCCGCGCGAGATCGTCAACACGTTGAGCGGCGCAATGATGAAAGTGCTGCAGATTCCCGAAGTGCGCCAGCGTCTGATCGGACTGGGCTATGAGCCGATCGGCAGTACGCCCGAGCAGTTCGCGGCCAACATCCGCAGCGAGATGGAAAAATGGGCGAAGGCCGTCAAGGAAGCGAAAATTCGCGTCGAGTGACGCGAGTCAGCCAGCTCGTTCTGTTTGCCGTCTGTCCTGCGTGAGCGCAAAAAAAACCGTTGCACCCTGATTGGGTTTCGCCTCGGCCCAGACGCGGCCGCCGTGGCGGCTTACGATGCGCTGCACGATCGCAAGCCCGACGCCGGACCCCGAAAATTCATCGCTGCCGTGCAGGCGCTGAAACACCCCAAATAGCTTGTTGTAGTACTGCATGTCGAATCCGACGCCGTTGTCGCGTACGCTATAAACGGATTCGGCACCGTCGCTGTTTCCCCGGATCTCGATGACTGGCGCGTCGTTTTTTCCGGAGAACTTAATCGCGTTCGACAACAGATTTATCCATACCTGTCTGAGCATGGCGCGATCGCCCCACGCCACCGGAAGCTCCGCGACGGTGATGCGCGCTGATTTGCAGGCTTCATTGGCCTGGAGTTCCCGCAAAACATCCTGGACCAGCGCTTGCATGTCGACCTCGATCGCGGCAATCTGCGCGCGACCGAGTCTGGAAAACGCCAGCAATTCGTCTATCAATATCCCCATCTTCCGGCTGCTATCGCGAACCACGCCCAGCAGACGGCGTCCCTCGTCATCCAATCGGTCGGAATAATCTTCTTCGAGAAACTGCGAGTAGCCATCCACTGCGCGTAATGGAGCGCGCAGATCATGCGAAACCGAGTAACTGAAGCTCTCAAGCTCGGTGTTCGCGGCTGTAAGTTGACGCGCGCGCCGCTCGAGGCCGGCGTTGAGCGACTTGATTTGTTCCTCCGCGCGCCTGCGCTCGGTAACGTCGGCCGAGATGCCAAGCAAGTAGCGTGGCTTGCCACGATCATCGAAGATGGGGATCTTTCGCGTATGCAATATGCGGGTCGCGCCTGTTGCCGTATGGATGGTTTCCTCGGCAATATCCATCAGGACGCCTCGTTCAAGAACTTCTCGATCTTTGGCGGTAAAGGATTCCGCGTCCTCCTTAGGGTAGATATCGAAGACGTTCTTGCCGACCAGTTGATCCTGCGAATAGCCCAGCAGCGATTGCCCGGCTTTGTTGTAGCGCACGAACCGCAGATCCGCGGCGTCCTTGATGAATACCATTATGGGAATATTCTCGAAGATAGAATCAAGAAATCTGTTGGAATCGCGCAGCTCCTGCTCGGCATCCCTCCGATGCGACACCTCGCGCCTTAACAACCAGAACGCCGAGATCAAAATTGCAAACGCCGCGCAATTGCCCGCCACAATGACGATAATCGTGCGCTGTGCGGCGGCGTTCGATTCGTCGGAGCGTTTGATCAACAGCCTCTGTTCTTCCGATTCCATCTCCGCAACCAGGGCGCGGATTTCGTCCATGATTTTTTTCCCACTGCCCGAGCCCAACCGCTGCTGATCCGGGACGAAAGTTCCGGCGCGCTTGCCGTCAATCCCGCTATCAAGTATTCGATATCTTTCTTTGATGAGCTGCTCGAGTCGGTCGAGCCGCCGCTGCTCGCGCGGGTTGTCGGAAATCAACTCGCGTAACGACTCCACTAAACGCGGCAGCTCCGCTTGCGCCGTATGGTAAGGCTCGAGATAGGCAGCGGCACCCGTTACCAAGTACCCGCGCGCGTCGCTTTCCGCACCCCTGAGCTCGGAATGCAGCGTTTCGAGTTTCATGAGGATTTCATTTGTGTGATCAATCCAGCGCTCGCTTTCCCGAATTCCACTGATGTCTTTGTAGGTGAGGATGGCGATCGTCGCGAGAACCACGAGCGCGATGCCGAAGCCAACAGTCGTGGCGTGCAGCCTGAACCGACCCAGATCTTGCATACTGCAAATTCCCCCGCGCGCTTATTGTGCTGATTTATAGTTTGATTTTCGCCTCCAGCGAACTTGCATTGCAACAAAAATCTTGATCTGCAGGACATCTGGCAACAGCCAGACCGCGAAAAGTCACTCGATTTGACAATTCTTGAGATGCCAAACACGATTGGGAGCGCATGCAATAAACGCGCGGACACGAAGGAATCCCGCAATTCTGCGGGAACGCGGCGGTCAGCGATTGCGGAAAGGAAATCGACCGCGCCAATAACGGATCAAGAGCCAGGCACCGAACATGCCTCCCAGATGCGCGAAATGCGCAACGCCCTGCTGCGTTCCAGTAACACCCAGGTAGAGTTCTAACGCGCCGTAAATTGCGACGAATACCGGCGCCGGCATCGGGATCGGCGGAAAAAGCAGCATGACCATTCGGGTTGGAAAGTACATTCCATACGCAAGGAGCAGCCCGAATACGCCGCCTGAGGCGCCTACCGTCGGATAGGGTTCGCCGCCGGCAATCGCCGAGAAAACGAGCTGCGTGATCGCCGCCGCGATCACGCTCAGGAAATACAGGTTCAGGTAGCGCTTTGGACCGAATAACCGCTCAAGCTCTCCGCCAAACATGTAAAGCGCGAACATGTTGAAAAACAGATGCAGCATGTTGCCGTGCAGAAAGCTGTACGTGACGAGCTGCCATGGAGCGAAACCAAGTCCGTTGCCCGCAGTATTGATCGGCCACAGCCCCAAATACACGATGAGCGCATCGCCGACGAGCGCCTGGGCGCCAAACATCGCGATATTTGCGATGATCAGCGCACGCGTGGCGGTAGGAATGGAATAAAACATGCGAAGACAGGAGGCCGGTCGTATTAGACAACAGCTGTGCTGATAAATGCAACGGCTGCACACTCAATTGATCAGCCATGCCGAACCGGGATTTGACAGGTCGCAAAAGCAAATGGCTGCATTTAAGAAGCAGCGAGCGGCCGAGGCGGCGGCTCACAGTCCGGCGCGGGGCGGATTGAAAAGCTAGCCGCCGGCACAAGGCTGAATCGTTACGCTGCGCTCTAGCGCGCGCGGCGAAAGGGGTCTGACCGCCGCTCGAGACGCATTAAATACGCTTGCGGCTTTTCGCCGGGCGTGATCTTAGGCGCGCCCTGCAAAGGTTGCGCGTCGACTGACTGCGTATGATCAGAGTGCGTCGAACGTGGGCTCGTGCGCACGAAGTAGCCGGCGCGGAAACCCACGCAATAGTCATTGAATCCGACCAGCGCGTAAGTCGTTGGTACCGTGCCGTTTCTGCGGGAGGTTTCCCCTGCGATGTAGCCTTGCGCACGAGCGATCGACCAACCGTATTTTTCCGCCAGATTCTTCAGCTTTTCTTCGGATAGTCGTTTCATAACGTCTCCATTAAATTCCGCGTGCGGAAAGCGAAGACAAGGTGCGGATCGGTGGAAGGACTTGACGTTGGCATACCAGAACCCTGGCAGTCATGGTCATTTATAGGGTAAGCACCTATTCTCTTCCAGCCCAGGACGAGATTCTGTGCGAAATTGCACAGTCGCTTACAGATTCTTGCCGCGATTGACCCCGTCGACGCCTAAACTTCTATCGCACGGGCATGAAGAAAGTTTTATTGCTTGTCACGCGTGAGCGGCACGAATCGCACCGCGAGCACCTCGCGCGTCGTGGCCTTGCCGCTTGCATCCTTCTCGATCACCCGCAGCTGCTGCACGCTGGATTGCGGGCCGACCGGAATCACCAGCTTACCGCCGGGTTTGAGCTGTTGGACCAGGACTGGCGGAACCTCGAGCGCGCCGGCAGTCACGATAATTGCATCGAAAGGAGCCTGCTCCGGCCAACCTCGATACCCATCGCCGCTGCGCACGGTGACGTTGCGATAGCCCAGCGCTGCGAGTCGTGCCGCTGCCTGCTTGGCAAGCGGCTCGACAATTTCAATCGTATAAACCTCGCGCGCCAGCTCAGCAAGCACCGCCGCCTGATAGCCGGATCCTGTTCCCACCTCCAATACGCTGTGCGCAGGATTGAGCTCGAGCAAATCGGTCATCAGCGCCACGATAAACGGTTGCGAGATGGTTTGGCCGAGCCCGATTGACAGCGGCCGATTGTCGTAAGCGTAGTGTTGCTGTTCGGCCGGCACGAACTGGTGACGCGGTACTTTTGCCATCGCCGTCATTACGCGCTCGCTCAACCGCGCGCGGCCGGTCTCCGCCCGCGTCTCGCGCGCAAGCGCGGTAATATCGGCGAGCATTGCCGCGCGCTGCGCGGTATAGGCGTCGTCCGCTTCGGCATCAGCGGCGACCATTGCACCGAACAGAAGCGGAATAATTGCGCGCAGCAGCATAGTCAAAGCACGTATAAACGGAGCGCATAAGACCGTTATCGTCGATGCGCCCCGTTAGCGCGACCCCAAATCGGGGTTACAGGCGATCAGCCTTTCAGACAATCGCTCATGAATTTCTTGCGCTCATCGCCTTTGAGCTTTTTGTCTGCGGCGTCCTTGTTGCAGGACTTCATTTTTCCCTGCTGTGCTTTCTGTTTGTCGGAAGCGCCTGCGTCCTCGCCTTTCAGGCATGAGCTCATGAATTTCTTGCGCTCGTCGCCCTTCTTGTCAGTGGCCTTGTCGTTGCACGCTTTCATGCGTTCCTGCTGAGCTTTTTGTTTTGGCGTCGGCTCTTTCTTGGTTTTCTCGGCGGCCGGCGCGGCCTTCTTATCGTCCGCCTTCTTGTCCTGCGCCAGCGCAAGCGGCGACAATGCGAACATGAAGCAACATGCTGCGATCAGTTTTTTCATTTCTGTACTCCCCAGTATTGGTTGATGGGCCATCTTTACCGGACCCCGTGGCCGGCGTTTTCGACCCGGTCCCGGCACGTAACATAACGGACGAGGCGTCAGACCGGCTGACATAGTCCGAAAGCGCCGGCGATCAGTTCGTACGACTCGAGCCGGGTACGATAATCGCCGGTAATGGTTATCACCATCAATTCATCGGCTTCGAACTGATCGCGCAGAGCGAGCAGTCTGGATTTGACAGTTTCGGGTGCGCCGAGCACCACGCGCCTGCGGTTATGCGCGATACGCGCTTTTTCGGCCTCGTTGTAATCGCGGCTTTCGGCCTCATGCTGAGTCGGCACCGGTTGATTGAGTCCGTAATCCATATTAAGACGCCGCAGATCGATACTTGCAGCGCGACGATGCGCCTCGGCATCGGTCGCGGCGCAAATCGCGAATATGGTCAGCAGCGCCTGCGGCTCGCGTGCGCGCCGCGACGGCTGGAAATGCTGCTTGTAGTCGCGCATCACCCGATCGCCGCCATCAGCGCTGATGAAATGCGCAAACGCGAAATTCAGGCCAAGTTGCGCGGCGAGCGCGCCGCTGTAATCCGACGAGCCGAGCAGCCACACCTCGGGGGAGGTCGGGCCCGCCGGCTGCGCCTTGACTTGGGCGAACGGATGGCCGGCGGGCAGCGCATCATCGAGATACGCAACCAGAAATTGCACCTGTTCCGGGAAATCCTCGGCTCCCGAGTAGCGGCCTTCGCCCATTGCGAGCGCTGTGGTACGGTCGCCGCCCGGGGCACGCCCGATGCCGAGATCGATGCGCTGCGGAAACAACGCTTCGAGCATTCGAAACTGCTCGGCAACCTTGAGTGCGCTGTAGTGTGGCAGCAGGATGCCGCCAGTGCCGACGCGGATCGTGGAGGTCGCCGCCGCGACGCGCGTCACCAGAATTTCGGGGCAGGGATCGGCAAGCGCGGCAAGCGAATGATGCTCGGCGAGCCAATAGCGGAAGTAACCCAGCCGTTCCGCCGCCTGCGCGAGTTTGATGGTTTCCGCGATCGCATGCGCCGGAGTAAAGCCGCTGATAATCGGCGATTGGTCGAGTATGCTCAGACGCATCGTGCGCGTTCACCCAACGAAAACGGCGATTATACGGACACCGGCCGCGCGCAGCAGTTTTGCAACAGTTGGCGTATACGCGCGCCTTGCGCTCGCGCAAAACTCTCGCGTCCCGTCGTTGTCCCATGATATAAAACAAGATATAGACATTCAACCCGAAAATCCGCCGATGATCCGCGCCGCCAACAGCATAGTCCCGCTCACACCCGTCGCGCGAATGCGCTATTGGTGGCGCCGTCTCGCCGCTTCGGTGCTGCCTGGGCGCGGCGAGAGTGTGGCCGACCGCGCCACGGCGCGACTGCTGTCACAACTCTCAGATCTGTTCCGAGACCACCG
>Ga0070681_10005528_pt1 | contig 12210 bp, 15 predicted proteins | sample KBSC83BmetaG_FD_65650 | JGI IMG/M metagenome (GOLD analysis project Ga0070681, IMG submission 65650) | Corn rhizosphere microbial communities from Kellogg Biological Station, Michigan, USA - KBS C8-3B metaG | ecosystem: Host-associated > Plants > Roots > Rhizosphere | place: USA: Michigan...
TGCCGGGCTCAAGCCGAGCCCGGATCAGGCCGATGTAGCCCATACGTCCACGTCCGCCCGGAACGGGCCGCGGCGGCGGGGCACCGATGATTTGGGGCATCGGACAACATGAACCTGGGGACTGTGCAGCGGGCCGCCGCGCTCCGGCGCGGCCGGGCCCGGCAACTGGGCGCGGCCGGCTTCGCCGTTGCGTTAAGCGTCGTCGGCCTGGTGGCCGTCCAACCGGCGCAAGGGCAGGCAGCCGGGCCGGCGCAGGGCGGGGGAGCGCCGGTGCTCGACCTGCCCCTCGCGCCGAGGCCGGCGCCGGCCACGACGACGACCGCGCCGCCGGAGACGACGACCACCACGGCGCCGCCGCCGGTCGCGACGACGACCACGACCGCCCCGGCCGCGCCGTCGGCCCCGTCCACCAATGCACCGCTGCAGACGCCCGCACCCCCGCCGGCGCCGGCGCCGGCCAAACCGCCGGCGGTCTCCAGCGGCCCGCAGGCCCAGGCCGAGGTCGAGGCGGTCGCCGACTCGTCCGGGTGGGACTGGCGCACGGCCGGCGTCCGCTTCAACGTTGCCTTCTATCCGGCCGACTGCTGCCACTGGGGCGTCTACGAGTCGGCGAAGTCGGTGATCTGGATCGGGCCGACGGCCTTCGACGACCCGACCCGGCTGCGCTACGTCGTCCTCCACGAGCTGGCCCACGCCTGGCAGTACCGCCAGAACCGCTTCGCCGAGTTCATCACCGACTACACGCCCTGGGGGTTCACGACGATCGGGCCGGCGCTGGAGGCCGGCGCCGACTGCCTGGCCAACGTGTGGGGCGCGGTCGGCGGGCACTACTGGGCCTGCCCGCCCGCCGCCCGGGCGCTGGCCGCCCGTCGCTACGCCGGCGACTGGAGCTGAAAACCCTTATTGCCCGGGGAGTTCCCGGCCCCACGCCGTAGCATGAAGGGATGCCCGCCAAACGAATGCTGACCGGCGACCGGCCGACGGGGAAGCTCCACGTCGGCCACTACGTCGGCAGCATCGCCAACCGCGTCAAGCTCCAGCACGAGTACCAGAGCTTCTTCATCATCGCCGACCTCCACATGCTGACGACCAAGAACACCAAGGAGGACATCGCCGAGGTCGCGTCCAACGCCCGGCAGATGGTGCTCGACTGGCTGGCCGCCGGCATCGAGCCCGAGCTGGCCACGTGCTACCTGCAGTCGGCCATCCCCGAGGTGTGCGAGATGAACACCGTCTTCCAGAACCTCGTGACCGTGCCCCGGCTGGAGCGGATGCCGAGCCTCAAGGAGATGGCCCGCGACGCCAAGAAGGAGGAGATGCCCTACGGCCTCCTCGGCTACCCGGTGCTGCAGGCGGCCGACATCCTCTGCGTCAAGGCCCACGTGGTGCCGGTCGGGAAGGACAACGTCCCCCATGTGGAGGTGACGAGGGAGATCGCCCGGCGCTTCAACAACCTCTACGGCGAGGTGTTCCCCGAGCCCGACTTCCTGATGGCCGACGTGCCCACCCTGGTCGGCACCGACGGGCAGGCCAAGATGAGCAAGAGCCTGGGCAACACGATCTTCCTGTCCGACGACGAGGCCACCGTCCGCAAGAAGGTGGCCGGCATGTACACCGACCCGAAGCGCATCCGGGCCGACATCCCCGGCACCGTCGAGGGCAACCCGGTCTTCATCTACCACGACGTCTTCAACCCGAACCGGGCCGAGGTCGAGGACCTGAAGACCCGCTACCGGGAAGGGAAGGTCGGCGACGTCGAGGTCAAGGAGAAGCTCGCCGCGGCGATCAATCGCTTTCTGGAACCCATGCGCCTGCGGCGGGCCCGGTTCGAGGCCGACTCCGGCCTCGTCGACCGGCTGATCGTCGAGGGGACCGAGCGGACGCGGGCCGAGGTCAAGCAGACGGTCTACGACATGCGCAAGGCCATGGGCCTCACGTCGGTCTACAACCAGATCCGCCGGAAGGCCGAGCGCTCGGCGGCGAAGGAGCCCGCCCCGGCCGACTGAGCGACGCCTTCAAGCGCCGTTCAAGTCACTCTCAAGGCCGCAGGGTGGCCTCGCGGGATGCCGAAGTGTCCTGGCGACCGGGGCCGCGGTCGCCCGTCGACCGGGCCCACCTGTCCGCACAGCCTGCCGGCCGAACGGTCGGGGAGGAGGTCCCCCGCATGTTGTTCCCCTGGAAGCTGCTCTTCCGGTTCTTCAGCGCCATAGTGCTGCTGGCCACCGGCGGGTTCGCCGCCGGCCACGACATCCCGCTGCCGTTCAGCTCGCCGCCCCCGGCGACGGCTCCGGCGCCCGGGTCGTCGACCACGACCACCACCGCCCCTGCGGCCACCGACGGCTCGACGACCACGACGACGGCCCCCGACTCGACGCCGCCCGTCCTCGTGACGCCGGTGCCCGACCCGGCCCCGACCACGTCGACGACCGTGCCCGCCAAGCCGACCACGACGACCACGGCCCCCGCGGCCACCCCGGGTCCCGGCCCGTCCGACACGCCGCCGGTCATTCCGGTCGACGACAACGCCGGCGCCGTCTGCGCCGCCGCCGCCACGACCACCTGCGGCCCGGCCGAGTCGGTTCCCGCCCCGGACGACACGCATGCCGCCCGGGTGCAGCGCTGCCAGGACTGGTGGAACTCGCTGGCCGCCGCCTTCACCGCCAACAACGAGCCGCAGTGGGCCGCCAGGGCCACGCAGATCGCCGGCCAGTGCGACGCCATGATCACCCGGTGGGAGCAGCTCGAGCAGCAGTGGGCGGCGCACCACCAGCCGAAGGGCGACCACAACGGTGACGGCCACCCCGACGACGGGAAGGGCCCGAAGGTCGACCACCCGGCGCCGCCCGCCCCGCCCCAGCCGAAGCAGGTCTCTCGCCACGGCGGGGGCCGTCACTAGAGAAACCCGCGCCGCAGCCGGGGCCCCGGATCGTCTCCACGGTCCGGGGCCCTGTCATGCGTGCCTGCGTCAGGCCGCTTCCCAGGCGTCGGTGATCTCGGCCATCGGGACGAAGACGTCGCCTCCGTTGACGTAGAGCCACAGCGTCGTGGTGCCGTGGCCGGCCGAGACCAGCTCGCAGTCGTCGAGCCGCGAACCGTCGGTCAGCGCCACGCTCACCCGGCGCCCTTCCAGGTGTCCGATGAGATGGGTCACCCGCTCGACCGTCATATCCCAAACTACCAAAAATTTGGCATTCAGTGCAATCACGGCATGAATGTCACAACGGGGCCATCGATGGCCTTGGAAGGCCACCGGACCGTTCCGGCTCGCCCGTGCCAGGATCTCGCCTCATGACCGACCTTCCCGACTTCGGCGATTCCCGCGGGCCTCTCCGGCCCCGGCAGACGGAGGACTTCGACGAGTTCTACGACGGCACCCCGCCGTGGGACATCGGCCGGCCCCAGCCGGCGTTCGTGGCCCTGGCGGAAACCGGCGCTCTCTCCGGCCGGGTACTGGACGCCGGCTGCGGGACGGGCGAGCACGCCCTGATGGCGGCCGGGCTCGGCCTGGGAGTCACCGGGGCCGACGCCTCTCCGAAGGCCATCGCCCGGGCGGCGGAAAAGGCCAAGGAGCGGGGGCTCGACGTCCGCTTCGTGGTGGCCGACGCCCGCCACCTCGGTTCACTGGACGAACAGTTCGAGACCGTCATCGACTCCGGCCTGTTCCATGTCTTCGAGGACGACGACCGGGCCCTGTACGTCCAGAGCCTGGCCGCCGTCGTCCGTCCCGGCGGCCGGTACTTCATGCTCTGCTTCAGCGAGCACCAGCCCGGCGACTGGGGCCCCCGCCGCGTCACGCAGGCCGAGATCCGGACGAGCTTCGCCACCGGCTGGCGGGTCGACTCCATCGAGCCCGAGCGTTTGCACGTCACCTTCGACCCGGCCGGTGTGGCCGCCTGGCTGGCGGCCCTGACCCGGGTGGGTGACCCCCGGGTCTGAGCACGAGTGCCGGTGCCGGGATTTGCAACCCCCTCCACAGTGACAACACCGTAGGTCTGGGTTAACGTAAGAGCCCGGCCGGGCGAGGCGGAACCCGGGGCGGAGTTGCGTGGAGGCCCGATGAGCGGTCGACGACGGTGGACGGCGGTGACCGGGATCGTGGCGGTGGCGGCGGCGGCGGCCGCTCCCGTGGGGTTCGCCGCGCCGGCCGGCGCCGCCCCGGCGCCCTTCAGCCAGACGTGCGCCGACGTCTATGGCCACCGGGCCGCCGGCGACCTCGACAAGACGACCGATCCGGCGGCCGGTTCCTCGGTCCTTCCGGGCCAGTCGGTCCAGGTGACGCTGCGCTGGCCGACGTTCGCCGTGGCCGGCCAGCGGACCCACCGGCTGCTGGAGTGCCTGAGCATCGACGGCGGCCCGGCCCGGACGTGGGTCGACCGGCAGTTCAGCACCGACCAGGGGACGGTCACGTTCAGCGACACCGTGCCCGACGGGCTGGCGCCCCGCACGACGGTCTGCGGGCAGAGCTTCCTGGAGACGCAGGGCTCGTTCGGCCCGGTCACCCGCCGGAGCGCCAAGACCTGTTACCCGGTGGCGAGCGAGAGTGCCTTCCACGCCCTGTCGCGGTCGCCGTCGCCGCCGTCGGCCTCGGCGCCGTCGCCGCAGAACCGCAGCACCCCGACGACGCGCTCGTCGTACTCCGCGCCGCCGAGCGGGAGCGGCCAATGGAAGGCCCCCTGGCCCCCATGGGAGAAAACCCCCAAGGTCAGCGCCGCGCCGACGCCGCTGCTGACGACGCCGACCACGGCCGGCACCACGACCACCACCGCCCCGAAGACCCGCAAGTCGGCCGGCACGCAGGCCGCGGCGCCGGTCACCCGCAAATCACCGGGAGCACCGGCCGGCACCCTGCCCCGGACGGGCGCCGGAGTGGTGGTGCTGCTGGCCGTGGGCGCGGTGGCGCTGTTCTCGGGGCGGCAGCTGCGCAAGGCGTCCGACCACATCGCCGACAGCCTGCCCGTCCCGGCGGTGCCGATCGAGGACGACGAGGAACCGACACTGGTCCTCGGCCGGCGCTGGTAGGTCGCCGGCGCCCGGCCGGCGGGCCGGCGTCCTTTACGTCCGTCTCCGCAGGAACGCGGCCCCGAGCCCTGGAAACCATTCCCGATGCTGGGGGAACGGAGAAAACGGCCCGCCCACGGGCGGCCGGTGCAGCCACGCACGCCCAACGGCCGGCGCCACGGGTGGCGTGCGCCGCGCCGTCAGTACCGGTTCTGACCGGCCCGGGCCGATGAGCGGCTTCGGGGGCCGGCTCGTCGGGCTGCGGCCGACTACCGCCACGCCAGCCTCGACGTCTACGTCGATCCGGCGGTGCACGGCCGGGGCGTCGGCACCGACGCCGTCCGCACCGTGTGCCGCCACCTGCTACGGGACCACGGCCACCACCGGCTGACGATCGACCCGGCCGCCGACAACGAGGCGGCCATCCGCTGCTACGCCAAGGTCGGGTTCCGGCCGGTCGGCGTGCTGCGCCGCTACGAGCGCGGCCCCGACGGCGGATGGCACGACGGGCTGCTGATGGACCTCCTGGCCGACGAGTTCGTCGAATAGCCCTCGTGGCAGGATGCCGCCGTGACGCCCCACGAGCGGTGGATGGACGAACCGGAGGAGCACGACTACCCGGCGGCCGGCGACTACCTCACGCTGCTGCTCGACCCGGCGGCGGCGGCGGAGGTGGTCGCCGGGCTGCAGACGGCGCCGCTGGTGCACCGCAAGGCCAAGGACCTGCTGCGGGCCAGCGGGCTGGCGCTGCTCCCCGTCGACAATCCGCATGTGGCCCGCGACCTGGCCAAGGTCGACCACGGCCAGAAGCTCTCGCCCGTCCTCCTGGTGCGGGGCGACGCCGCCCGGGGCCTCCCGCTGCTGGTGGCCGACGGCTACCACCGCATCTGCGCCAGCTACCACCTCGACGAGAACGCCGACATCCCCTGCCGCATCGCCGACGCGCCCTAGATACCGCTGAGGCGGGGTGGGGGGACCCAGCCCGAGGCGTCGGCGTTGATCACCACCGTCCCCGCCGAGCGGTCGTGGAGCGGACGCAGCAGCGGGTCGCCGAGGGCCAGGAAGCTGATGAACCAGAACAGGTCGCGGGCCCCGGCCCGGTGGATCGCCGCCCGCAGCCGGATCGGCCCTCCGGTCTCCCGGCTCACGACCCGGATGCCGACGATGCGCTTGCCGAACGTCTGGCCGCCGGCCGCCTCCATGAGCACCGGGGCGGCCAGCACCGCCAGCCAGGCCAGCACCCGCACGGCCTGGTGCGAGGCCGAGGTGTGGAGGGCGAAGGCCTGGTCGAAGCCGAGCGCCCCCGACCAGACGAGCGCCAGACCGGCGAAGGCGACGTCGAGGGCGGCGGCGGTGAGGCGGGCCCGGGGGGTGGCGACCTCGGCGGGGCGGGGCGGCCGGTCCCGGGGCGGCGCCGTGGGATCGTCGGCGAAGGCCAGCAGCCCGAAGGCCCGCAGCGTCGCCTTGTGGCCGCAGCGGCCGCAGGGCCGCCGCCACGAGCCGTCCAACGCCCCGCAGGTCGGGCACCGCATCGGGGCCAGGATCCGTCGGACGGGCCGAGGCTGTAAAGGGCCCGAGCGGGAAAGCGAGTCTCTACTTCGTGACCCTGACCGTCCCCCGCATGCCGGCGGCCAGGTGCCCGGGCTCGTGGCATTCCATCGTGTAGTTCCCGGCCTTGAGCGTCACGACACCGAGGTCGACCGACTTGCCGGGGCCGGCCTCGCCGGCGCTGCTCGGAGTGCCGTCCTGATAGATGCCGAGCGAGTGGAAGACGGTGCCGGCATTGACGAAGTGGAACCGGTAGCGGCCCGGCGCCAGCGTCAGCTCCGTCGGCGTGAAGCGCATCTCCGTGCCGGTGACCGCGACGCTGTGGACGGGTCCGCTGCTCCCGCCGCCCCCGCAGCCGGCCAGGAGCGGGCCGAACCCGCCGAGGACCGACAGGGCCAGGGCCAGCGGGGCACGGCGGGTCATCGCCCTACATCCGTTCCGGGGCGGCGATGCCCAGCAGGTCGAGGCCCCGGGCCAGGACCCGCCCGGCGAGGTCGGCCAGGAACAGCCGGGAGCGGCGCTGGTCGTCGCTCTCGGCCCGGAGGATCGGGCTGGTCTCGTAGAAGTCGGTGAAGGCGGTGGCCAGGTCGAAGAGGTAGGTGCAGAGCCGGTGGGGGGCGAGCGCCGCCCCGGTGTCGTGGACGGCGCCGTCGAACGACAGGATCTCGAGGGCCAGCCGCCGTTCCGGTGGTGAGAACTCGCCCGCCGGAGCGAGGCCGCCGGGGCTGACGTCGACGCCGGCCTGCACCGCCTTGCGGAACACCGAACGGACCCGGGCGTGGGCGTACTGCAGGTAGGGCGCCGTGTTCCCGTTGAAGTCGAGCATCCGGTCCCAGTCGAAGACGTAGTCCTTGACCCGGTCGTTGGACAGGTCGGCGTACTTCACCGCTCCGATCCCGACCGCCTCGCTCACCGCCGCCTGCTCCTCGGGGCCGAGCTCGTCGCTGCGCTCGGCCACCACCCGGGCGGCCCGTTCCACCGCCTCGTCCAGCAGGTCGACCAGGCGGATGCTGCCGCCGGCTCTGGTCCGGAACATCTTCCGGTCGGCGCCGAGGACGCTGCCGAAGGCCACGTGCTGCGCCCGGGCCGGCGGCCGCAGCCAGCCGGCCAGCCGGGCCGTCTCGAAGATCATCTCCAGGTGCTCCCGCTGGGGAGCGCCGACGACGTAGACGAGGTGCGTGCCGCCGAGGTCCCGCAGCCGGTAGCGGATGGCGGCCAGGTCGGTGGTGTCGTAGCCGAAGCCGCCGTCGCTCTTGCGGACGATGAGGGGCAGCGGGTTCCCCTCCCGGGTCGTGAACCCCGGCGGGAAGACGCACAGGGCGCCGTCGCTCTCCACCAGCAGCCCGAGCCGGTCGAGCTCGGCCACGGTGTCGGACAGGAGCGGGTTGTACATGCTCTCGCCGGCCTGGTCGGCCGGGGTCAAGCGCACCCCGAGCCGCTCGTAGACGGCGCCGAAGTAGCGCGACGACTCGTCGACCAGCAGCTGCCACAGCCGCAGCGTCTGGGGGTCGCCGGATTGGAGGGCGACGACCCGGCGGCGGGCCCGGTCGGCGAAGTCGGGGTTGGCGTCGAACTCCGCCCGCGCCTCCTGGTAGAAGCGGCCGAGGTCGCCGACCGACAGCTCGTGGGCCGCCTCGGCCTCGCCGACCGACAGCAGGTGCTCGATGAGCATCCCGAACGGTGTCCCCCAGTCGCCGAGGTGGTTCTGGGCGATGACCCGGTGCCCGAGGAACTCCAGCACCCGCACCAGGGCGTCGCCGATGATCGTGCTGCGGAGATGCCCGACGTGCATCTCCTTGGCCACGTTGGGGGCGGAGTAGTCGACGACGACCGTCTCCACGGTGGCGTCGGGAGCGACGCCGAGGCGGGGGCCGGCGGCCGTCTCGACCAGGGCCCGGGCCAGGAAGGCGTCCTGCAGGGTGACGTTGATGAACCCCGGGCCGGCGATCTCGGGCGGGTGGGCGATGTCTCCCAGCTCCACCCGGGCGACGATGTCCTGGGCCAGGTCGCGGGGCGGCCGGCCCGTCCGCTTCGCCAGCGCCATGGAGCCGTTGACCTGGTAGTCGGCGCGGTCGGAGCGGCGGACGACGGGGTCGGCGCCCCGCAGCGACTCGTCCACGGCGGCCAGCGCCCCGGCGAACCGCTCGCTCAGGAGGATGGTCGGATCGGCCACGCGCCGACCGTACCGCGGGCCTCCGGCCGCCTCCGCACCGATCCCGTCACCCCGGAAAGTGTGACTGGCGCTATCTATGTTCCGAATGTGGTTATCCTGGACAACTGTTAGGAAAGTTGCACAAGACTTGAGGGGAGGCGGTTATGCACCGTCGATTCCTGTTCCCGCTGGCCGCAGGTGTCGTGGGGCTGCTGGCGATCTCGCCGGTCTTCGCTGCCGAGCCGTCGCCGGCCAAGGCAGGGTCGGGCCCGGGCAGGGCCACGACGACGACGGCGACCCACAACTCGCCGACCACCGGGACGACGGCGTCCTCGGCGCCGCCGCAGCAGCAGAGCCCGCCGCCCGAGCAGAGCGCGCCGCCGGAGCAGAGCCCCCCGCCGCAACAGCCCAGCCCACCGCCTCCGAGCGGTGGCACCGGCAAGTCGTCGAGCGAGTGCGGCGCGCCCCAGACCAATCAGGCGCCGGCGCCCCAGGTGGGCCAGGCGCCCCAGAGCCACCCGGCCGGCGAGGGCGGCACCGTCGACATCGAGCGGGCCTCGCCGACCGAGCTCCGGGTGGCCAAGGCCAACCCCAACAACGGCTGGCAGCCCGAGGTGACCGGACCGTCGGGCCCCCGGATCACGGTGAAGTTCACCCACCCCGGCTACTCGCCGTCGCTCATCCACTTCGCCGCCTCGATGGACCAGGCGGGCCGCATGATCCACACCCGGGTGCAGAGCTGCGGCTGACGGCGGCCGCCCGGCGTCGGCGCCTCTAGCCTGAGCCGATGGGCCTGTTCTCCTGGATCGTCCTCGGCTTCCTGGCCGGGCTCGTCGGCGGCATGGTCACCGGCGCCCGGCAGGCCCGGGGGTGCCTGCCCAGGGTCGTCGTGGGCGTGCTCGGGGCGCTGGTCGGCGGGGCGCTGGCCCGGGCGGCCGGGATCGGCACGGTCTCCGGCGTGAACCTCGGCTCCATCGCCATCGCCGGCCTCGGATCGGTGCTGCTGCTGTTGGTGCTGGAGGCCATCGAGCGGCGCTGATCGGCCACGGGTCGCGGCGCCGGACGAACAGCAACCCCCGGCCGCCACCGCCCGCCCCGTGCACTGTCCGACCGTCGGAGTCACCCCAGGAGCCGACCCCGCAGCACGATCCGGACGGGCGAGTGGAGGACGCCGAGGTCGGCCCGGGGATCGCCGTCGACCACCAGGAAGTCGGCGGGTGCGCCCTCCTCCAGGCCGGCGTGGCCCAGCCAGCGGCGGGCGGCCCACGACCCGGCGGCCAGGGCGGCGTCGGCGGGCAGCCCGGCGGCGTGGAGGGCCACGATCTCGTCGACGACCCGGCCGTGGCGGACATACCCGCCGGCGTCGGTCCCGCAGTAGATGGGGACGCCGGCCTCGAAGGCGGCCCGGATCCGCGCCCGGGCGGTGGCGTGCAGGCGGTCCATCCGCTCGGCGTAGACCGGGAACTTGGCCCGGGCGGAGTCGGCGATGCCGGGGAAGTTGTCGATGTTGATCAGCGTCGGCACCAGCGCCCCGCCGCTGGCGGCCAGCCGGGCGACGAGGTCCTCGGTGAGGCCGGTGCCGTGCTCGACGGAGTCGACGCCGGCGTCGATGAGGTCGGGCAGGGCCTCCTCGGAGAAGACGTGGACGGCGACCCGGGCCCCGGCCTCGTGGGCCCGGGCCACCGCCGCCCGCAAGGCGTCGGCCGGCCACAGCGGGGTGAGGTCGCCCACGCCGCGGTCGATCCAGTCGCCGACGAGCTTCACCCAGCCCCCGCCGCCGGCCGCCGCCTCCCGGGCCACGGTGTCGACGAGCTCGTCGGGTTCGATCTCCACCGCCGTGTGCGGCGAATACCGCTTCGGCCGGGCGATGTGCCTGCCGCAGCGCACGATGCGGGGGGCGTCGGGCTGGCCGTCGAGGAAGCGGGTGTCGGCGGGGGAGCCGGCGTCGCGCACCAGCAGGGCGCCGGCGGCGGTGTCGGCCCGGGCCTGGGCGTGGAGCTCGTCGTGGTCGTGGACCGGCCCCTCGAATCCCAGCCCGATGTGGCAGTGGGCGTCGACCAGCCCCGGCACCACGAAGCCGCCGGCGGCCACGGTTTCGGCCCCCGCCACGGCGCCGAAGGTCAGGCGCCCGTCGACGACCCACAGGTCCCGCTCCTCCTCGCCGGGCAGGACCACGCCCCTTACGTGCAGTGCATTCGTCATCGGACGGCGATGCTACGACCCGCCGAACCCGTTCCGGCGTTCGTCGCCGCGTCATGGCCGCGGTGAGGAACGCCGGTTCCCGGGGTAGCGCGGCACCCGTGCCCGCTCCGGTGTTCGGCGGCGACTTCCCCGATCCGTTCGTGCTCGTCGCCGGCGGGCGGTACTTCGCCTACGGGACGCAGACCGGAGACGTCAACGTCCAGGTGATGGAATCGGCCGACCTGCAGGGCTGGCGGTATCTCGGCGACGCCCTGCCGAAGCTGCCGCCGTGGGCCGAGCGGGGGAGGACGTGGTCGCCGGCGGCGCTGCTCCGGCCCGGCACCGGTGGCGTCGTGCTCTACTACGCCGTCCGCCACCGGGCCGCCGGTCGGCAGTGCGTCGCCGTGGCCACGGCCGACGACCCCGCCGGGCCGTTCGCCCCCCCGGCGGGGGTCGACGGGCCGCTCGTCTTCCAGACCGACCGGGGCGGATCGATCGACCCCAGCCCGTTCGTCGACGCCGACGGCCGCGCCTATCTGCTGTGGAAGAGCGACGACAACGCCGTCGGCCGGCCGCCCAGCCTGTGGGGGGCGCCGCTGCGGGACGACGGCCTGGCCCTGGCCGGCCCGCCGGTCGAGCTGCTGCGCCACGACGCCGGCTGGGAGCGGCCGCTGATCGAGGCGCCGTCGCTGGTGAGGACCGGCGAGGGCGCCTACGTCCTGTTCTACAGCGGGGGCTGGTGGGAGTCGGCCGGCTACGCCGTGGGCTGGGCCACCGGCCCGGCGCCGCTGGGCCCGTTCCGCAAGGAGACGGTCGACGGGCCGTGGCTGGCGTCGCGGCCGGGGATGGCGGGCCCCGGCGGGGCCGAGGTCTTCGCCGACGGGGCGGGGGAGTGGCGCATCGCCTTCCACGCCTGGACGCCGCCCCGGGTCGGCTACCCCGCCGGCGGGCGCCGCTCGCTGTGGATCGAGCCCCTGGCCTTCGAGGGCGTCCGGCCCCGCCTCTGACCCGTCTCAGACGAGGTCGTCGATCGGGCCGAGCGGGCCCCGGCGGGCGTACCACTCGTAGCCGTAGACGGCGGCGAAGTCGGCGTCGGGCAGCCGCATGGCCGACGACGTCTCGGGGATCTGGCTGGCGTGGGCGGCCATGGCCCGCCGCTTGACCGGCAGGACGGGCCGGACGTCGACGATGCAGTCCACCTCGACCGTCGACAGCCCGAGGGGGGCGGCGGCCAGACCCAGCCCGAGGCCCGCCCGTTCCGGCTGGGCGGCGATGGTGGCCTCCACGACGAGATGCGTCTCCACGAAATGGAGGTACTCCCGGTCGACGGT
>Ga0070681_10005529_pt1 | contig 12209 bp, 11 predicted proteins | sample KBSC83BmetaG_FD_65650 | JGI IMG/M metagenome (GOLD analysis project Ga0070681, IMG submission 65650) | Corn rhizosphere microbial communities from Kellogg Biological Station, Michigan, USA - KBS C8-3B metaG | ecosystem: Host-associated > Plants > Roots > Rhizosphere | place: USA: Michigan...
CGGGGCTAGAAGCCGGCGATACACTTTTTTTCCGCAAATCAATTGACAAAAAACCGTCACTTCCTGTGTAATTAGGCATCCGTCCTCCGGGCCCTCTGACCTATGCAGCGAAACGTCGTCAATCTCGTGGTTGTTCTTGGCATTTTATTTGTCATCACCGCATGCGTTTGCCAGTCCGACCGAAACAAAGAATCGACACAGTCTAATTCCGCCCCCGGCGGCCCTATCAAGGTCAGCGCCGAGAAGAGTCCGGGCGATAAAACCTCGGACTCGACCGATAAGAAGAAGGACGAGGGCGACTTCATCGCACAGCACGAGACCGTCTCGAATTCGCGCTACACCGAGATCGATAAACAGGTAAAGCAGGAGAAGCTTCTCGAAAGGGCTGCTGACGGGCTGAATCATGCCCTGATCCTGCCGCACGACATTTACCTTAAGAGCAAGGACTGCGGCGATGTCAACGCTTTTTACAACCCGGACGAACACTCCGTCACGGTCTGTTACGAGCTGATGGAACAATTTTTTCGCGACTTTAAGAGCGAAGGCTACGATGACAAGAAGGCGTATGACATGATGTTTGACGCCATTCGCTTCGTTTTTCTGCACGAGGTTGGTCACGCCTTGATCGATACTTACAAGCTGCCTGTAACTGCCAACGAAGAAGATGCAGCAGACCGGTGTTCGTCGTTTATAAATATCGAGGAGCTCGGCGATGACGGCGTCAAAGCTGTTTTGGCCGCCGCTGAGGCCTTTCAGGTCGAGTCACGCCAATCGGGCACGCACGAAAGAAATATGGCCGATGAGCACCTGCTTCAGGAGCAGCGGTTCTATAACGCACTGTGCATGCTGTACGGATCTGATCCGGATAAGTATGACACGATCCTGACGAAGGGATTTTTGCCAAAAGAACGCGCCGCGCGCTGCCCGACGGAATACCAGAAAACGGTCGATAGCTGGCAGACTCTGCTTGAGCCGTGGCGGAAATGATTTTCCAAAAATGTCTAGAGGAAGTATGAAACTAAATATCCGCAAGCTCCTTTTCGGCCGAAACCCACGCGTCAGCGGCGCAATGGCTCTTACCGTAGTCTTGCTCATCGCTTTGGGCTGCACCTGCAATAAAGGCCTTGACCTGGGCAACTCGAGCTCAAGCTCCAACAGCAATTCGGGCAGCTCGAGCAATTCGATATTTGGCGACAGCACCACCAGTGACGACAGCAGCGACATGCCCGGCGACGTCCTTGTCAAAGCGCTGGTCAAGTCGACCACCGCGGAATTTGCCGCCGCGATCGAAAATGAGGATTTTTCGACCATTTACAACGATGCGTCGGATGACTTTAAGCACACTTACACCGAAGACCAGATGAAGGATTCCTTCAAAGACTTCATCGCCAAAAAGAAGCTGGTCATGCCTGTCCTTGTAAAGGCGATGTCAATGGACCCTGACTTTACGAGCAAGCCTTCGCTTCGCACCGAGGCCGGCACAGATATCCTGGTCGTTAACGGCAAATATGCGACAAAGCCCGTCCCGATGACGATCGATTACGAATATATAAAACGCGGCGGCGAGTGGAAGCTCTTGATCCTCAAGGTATTGTTCCTGTAAATTCCGAGATCTTTGGAGTTTTGTCAAAGGTGTCATTTTGGCACCTTTGATTTTTGTTGGTCGGGTCGATAGACTTTATCTTTCGCGTCGATTTTTTCTGCCGTCTTTGCGGCCTTTCCGTGAGATAACGGGCTTTCACGCAAACCTCGCGAAGGACGCAAAGGAATCCAATAACTGATGAAAATTCACGAATACCAGGGTAAAGCTATCCTGAAAGAATATAGCGTTCCGGTTCCGCGCGGTATCGTCGCTCGGTCGCCTGAGGAAGCAGAGGCGGCCGCAAAAGAGCTCGGCACCGCTGTCGTTGTCGTTAAGGCTCAGATCCACGCCGGCGGTCGCGGAAAAGGCGGAGGGGTCAAGCTTGCAAAGTCGCCTGCCGAGGCAAAAGAGCTCGCGTCCGAGATGCTGGGAATGCATCTCGTGACCCATCAAACCGGCCCCGAAGGCCGCGAGGTCAAAACGCTGCTTATCGAAGAAGGTCTTCCGATCGATACGGAGTTCTATCTTGGCATTACGCTTGACCGTGTTACGGGCCGCAACGTCTTCATGGCCTCGTCCGCCGGCGGAATGGAGATCGAAAAGGTTGCCGAAGAGACACCCGAATTGATCCTGAAAGAAACCGTCGATCCGGCCGTTGGCCTTCGTCCGTTTCAGGCTCGCAAGCTGGCCTTTGGCCTCGGCATCCCGAACGAGTTGATCAATCAGGCGGCGAAATTCATGCTTGCTCTCTACGATGCGTATGAAAAAACCGATGCGTCATTGGTTGAGATCAATCCATTCCTGCTTACCAAAGACGGACGGCTTATCGCCTTGGACGCCAAGCTCAATTTCGATGACAACGCTTTGTACCGGCATAAAGATTACACCGAGCTTCGCGATCTTAACGAGGAAGAACCGCTCGAAATAGAGGCTTCGAAATACGACCTCAACTACATCAAGCTCGACGGCAATATCGGCTGTATGGTCAATGGTGCCGGTCTGGCGATGGCAACAATGGACATCATCAAGCTGGCCGGAGGCGAGCCGGCAAATTTCCTCGACGTCGGCGGCGGAGCTTCACAGGAACGCGTCGAACAGGCGTTCAAGATACTTCTTGCCGACGACAGCGTGCGTGCCGTTTTGATCAATATCTTTGGCGGCATTGTCCGTTGCGACATGGTCGCGAATGGCGTCGTGGCAGCGGCGAAGAACCTAGGCGTTTCGATCCCGATCGTTGCCCGTCTCGAAGGCACGAATGTAGAAGAGGGTCGCCGCGTACTAAACGAGTCTGGCATCGGTATTATCCCTGCAACGACGATGAGTGACGCTGCTGAAAAGGTGGTCTCCGCCGCCAATGCGCAGTTCTGAATGACATCCGGACAAATTTGCGCTCGACTTAAATGCGGAAAATAGCTACAATTAGCCGTTTTTCGGAAATATCTCTTGAATTGATCGGTTCATTGTAGTAAACAACTTACTACTTCCCAAGACTCAGAGGCTGTCCTTGAGACGGCCCAGCCAAAAGATCATGCGACGCCCCTTTGATAGCCTGGATGACTTCACCGGTAAGATCGGCCAGCGCAAGCAGCCCGATCCGCCGGCGACGCGGTATGTTGAGCCGTTAGGTACTCGCCAAGAGATCGAGCCGTTGGCCGTTTGGGATGGTCCGGTAAAAAATAAGGGTCGCCTCGCCTTTTCCTGGCCCCAGCTAAACGCGGCATCATTCGATCGTTCGTTCGCGTTGGCAGGTCTCGTTATCATCGCACTGGTCATCGGCAGCAGCATTTATTTCCGCGTAAGCGATGTGGCCGTCGAGTTGAGCGACAATACCAGCAACGTTGCGGACGAGCAGCAGCCTGATAGTTCAATGGCAGCCTCGGAGGAGCCTGTAATCTCTGACCTTTTATCTTCGAACAATTCCGTGTTCAAGTTTGATGGGGATCAGCCGGCAAAGCGTCCGTCGAGATCTCGTTCGAACCGGCCTCGCGTCTCTTTTGCGGCATTTCAACTGAGACATCAGCTTCCACGGCCTCAGTTCATCGTTTCTGATTTTATTCCGACGACACTAGTTATCTATGTCGAGAACGGCGTGGTAAAGACCCGTATCGAACCCCAGACGACCGCAGCATATTTCAGGCAGCGGCCGACATCTAATTAGGCTTTCGACCGCATTTGCCAATGCGATCTATCCCATCTGAACACAAAAACTGTAAGTTCCCCGCCTCTTAGCTCTCCATGCATAAAGCGGCCGAAGCAACCATTCCAAATGGTCGTCTCATCCTTTAGGCAGACAAGCTTCAGTCAAATCTTTTAGAAAAGGAACTTAACACAATGAGAGCAGCATCCCTTCTCCTGATAGTATTCGTGTGCGCGTTTATCGGCCATGCCCAGTCGACTGGCGGAAAACGTCTCAACCGGGTTCCGGCTACTTTACAGGCAGCCGTTCCCGATTCAGGCACAAAGCTCCCGATCCGCCGGGTGATCCTTTATTCGAACGGCGTCGCCTATATTGAACGGCGCGGCATCGTGACGGGGAATGCCGAGATCAATCTGCCATTCAAACAATCGCAGGTAGACGACGTCCTGAAATCGATGGTCGTACTCGACCTCGGTCAGGGAAAGATCGGTTCGGTCAGCTACGATTCGTCGATGCCTGCTTCCGCAAGGACCGCGGAGATACCGTTAGACATTCCATCCGAGAGTGAGGAATCTGAAAGCGATGCCGCCGGGATCGCAGGTGTTTTGGTTCAGCTTCAGGGTGCGAAAGTTCTTGTGAATTCGACCAGGGGCACGGCGACGGGCGCGATCCTTTCGGTTGAGAAACGTAAGAATACCGCCAAGGGTAAAGACGCAGTCGAGATCTCAGGACCGCCCACATATTCACTCGTCATCGCGTCGGAGGACGGTGAGATATCAAGCTTCGATCTGAGCGACGTTCGCAGTGTCAAGCTCCTTGACGACTCAATGCGGCGCGACATTAACGAGTTTGCGAACGCGACCGCTTCAGCACGCATCCGCGACGCAAAGACCATTAGAGTCACAAGCAACGGCACGGGGCAAAGAGAGTTGGTTGTGAGCTACATCATCGCGGCGCCGATCTGGAAAACGACATACCGCGTCGTGCTCGATGATCAGGGTAAGCCTTTCTTTCAGGGCTGGGCGATAGTTGATAATGTCAGCGATGAAAATTGGCAGAATGTGCAGCTTTCTCTGGTCTCGGGCTCGCCTGTCTCTTTTATTCAGAACCTGCAACGCCCTCTTTATAGAAATCGACCGATCATACCGATTCCGGAGGACCTGAATTTAAAACCGCAAATTTATGATCCCGAATCAGGAGAAGGGTATGGCAACGGCAACGGAATGGGCGCCGGCTCCGGGAATGGGAATGGGACCGGCAGTGGTGATATTTCACCGTCGGCGGTTGTAAATAAACCGATGTTTGAAGGTGCAAACAACAACTATATCGTCTCGTCCGGTTACTCGGGGAGCAGCATCAGCGATGCGATCGTCACTGAAAAGGGCGGCGTTGAAACGGCGGCGACAGGCGATGAGATCGGAGACCTGTTCGAATACAAGATCGAGCAGCCGATCTCTGTAGAGCGAAACCGTTCGGCGCTGATACCGATAATCCAGACAAAGATGGAAGGCGAACGCGTCTCGATCTTTCGCGAGCCGGAAAACACACCATCCGACGCGGGTAATAAGGACAGCGAGACGGAGGCGGTTCGAAAAGCAAATCCGCGTCCGATGAGCGGTATGCTGCTGAAAAATGTTACTGCAATGACATTTGAGGGCGGGCCAATGACCATTCTTGACCGCGATGCGTATGCCGGCGAGGCATTGATGGAGAGACTAAAGGCAAAGGAGCAACGGCTGATATCGTTCGCGCTCGATCTTGGAACATTAGCGCGCGTCGAAGAAAAGGAGGACCGAGAGCCTGCAAAATTAGTCCGCGTGGTGGACGGTGTGTTTCAGGTCCACTATTTCAAAACGGCCAAGAAGATCTATCATCTTACGAACCAGACCGAGCGGGCGAAGGTCATTTACGTCGAGCATCCGGTGAGAAAAAATTGGATCCTCTCGGAAAATTACGCAAAGCCTGACTATACGACAGCGAGATTTTATCGATTTCGGGTCGAGCTCGGGCCGTTTGAAACCAAAGAGGTCACTGTCGGCGAAAATCTTGGCATGATGGACAAATACGATCTGTCGGCGTTATCGCCAAAGGATCTTGATGTATTTGTTGCCGGAAAATATATCGATGAAGCCGTGCGCGCTCAGCTTGCCAAGTTGATCGACCTGCGAATGCAGATCAATCAGATCAATGCGAAGCTCGCGTTAGCGGAAAAGGAAACTGAAGAGATCACAAAAGACCAAGCACGTTTTCGCGAGAACATCGAGGCGCTATCAAAAACGTCCGAGGCTAAACAGCTTATTGAACGTTACATCGCGAAAGCGAACGATCAGGAATCTCGACTGGAACAATTGAATAAGGACAGTCAGTCGATGACAAATGAAAAGGACACGCTCGAACGTGAACTGGCAAATGAGATCAAAAATCTGGAAATAAAATGATCAAACTTTAACGTAAACACCTTTACGATAGAGCAGCCACATCAGGAACAGAAAGAAAAGTATGAAAGATATCGCGTAGGCGAGCGAAGCATTGATAGGTTGAAACAGCGCAAGGAAAATGTTGTCCACAAGCCATCTTTGAACGGAGATTCCCTTCCCTTCGGGTGTATATCCGACGCGAACGGCGGACATCATTCGTGCAAAGAGGCCCGAAAAGACAAACAGTGCGAGAGCGTTGGCGCCAAAGATCATAAACGGCTTTGCCCACCGGCGATAGCCCTTTATATCGATGAGCCAATAGCAGCAGCCAAAGGTGAACAGCGCCAACGCGGTTGTCACCAGCACGTACGAGCTGGTCCAGAGCGATTTGTTGAACGGGAAAAAGAAATTCCAGATCCAGGCGATCGCGAACAGGACGACGGCAAAGAAGAAAATACCGGAAACGGTGGTGTTTTGAGTTTCAGCTTTAGTTGGCTGATCCTCGTTGTCGGCACGCTTAAGAGCATACTCAGAACGCCTGAGCCACGTTCCTGTCAACACGCCCGAGATCGTCGTCACGATCGCGGGAATGGTCGAAAGAATTCCTTCGGGATCGAAGACCTTGCTGACGCGCCACATATGCGGCTCGCCAATGATCATCCGGTCAACATACGCCGCAAGATTACAGGCCTTGTCGTTGATCGTCGTGACATCGCAGCCGGGCACCGAGATCGTCGTCATTATCAGCCAATACCCGAGCAACAGCGCAAGCGAAATATACACCTGCTGTTTCCAGTTCGTGTGCAGAAAGATCAGCGAAGTGACGAGATAGCAGACCGCGATCCGCTGAAGCACGCCCATCACGCGCATCATGCTGAAGTCGTAAAAGGCGACATGATAGCCGGCGAGCATCATTCCAATGACGCCTACGATCGCGACACCGCCAAGTATCGCCGCGATCTTAAAATTGCGAAGCAGCAAAAACAATAGCGCCGCCGCAAAGACAAGCCACACTATCAGCTTCAACAGATCGGGCGCGTCAGTTGACTGGAATTGAAAAAAGGGCAGAACCGAAACCGCCAGCCCAAGCAGGTAGATCGAAACTGCCCGGGTGATGATCTTGGCGTAAATGCTCGCACCAGCGGTGACAACCCCTTCGCTTTCTTTTTGGGCCGATACGCGTTTTCCAAGCGATATCGATATCGCGACCCCGACGATAAAGAGAAAGAAAGGAAATATCCAGTCGGTCGGCGTCAGTCCGTTCCACTCGGCATGGTCGAGCGGCCAGTACACCGGCGATGTGCCAGGATTATTAACGAGCACCATTCCCGCTATGGTGAGACCGCGGAAGACGTCGAGTGATATGAGGCGATCAGGTTTTTCAGCCATGGCCAAATGGACGAATGTTTAACAATAGACAATTTATAACTGTTTTCACTCGGCTGTCCATTGGCGTTACTATCCACTATCCACTTTTCACTATTCACTGGATCGGATCTAATTCTTCAGTGATAAGTGACTAATGGATAGGAATAAGTCCTAAAGACGAATGTATATTCGTTTTCTGTAAAGAAGCCACATCAGGAATAGCCACACCAGAATAGTACAAACTGCCATCGCAAGCGATGCGTTGATCGGCGTCGCCCAAGTGAGGAAAAGGTTGCTAAATAACCAATCTTGCAGCCCGATCCGCTTGCCCTCCGGACCGCCGACGCGGATGACACCCAATGCCACGGCCAATATCTCCGAGCCTATGTAGAGAGCGATCGCATTCGCGCCAAAAACTACAAATGGTTTTGCCCAGGTTGTAAATTTCTTGATGTCGATAAGCCAGTAACATGTTCCCAGAAAACAAAGCGCGAGTCCCGCCGTGAAAACGACATACGAACTGGTCCAGAGGCGCTTATTGATCGGAAACCAAAAGCTCCAGATCCAACCAAGGGCTACGAGAATAACGCCGAAGAAAAAGAGTCCGGAGACCTTTCGATATTGCTCACTGCTTTCGTCTGAAGTGGAACCACCGACTACCGCCGGCCGTTCTGACTGGAGCCACGCGCCTGTCAGCATTCCCGCGATGGTCGTCGCGATGGCCGGGATCGTGCTCAGCAGCCCCTCCGGATCATATACCTTGGACTGCTGCCACATGTGATTCTCGCCAAATATCGACCGGTCGATGTAGGCCGCGAGATTGCATGGTTTGAGATCTACCGACGTCGTCAGGCAGCCCGGCACGTCGATGAACGTCATTAAGAACCAGTAAACGATGAGCAGACCGATCGCAATAATGACCTGCTGTCGCCAGTTTGTGTGCAGGAACATTAGCGACGAGACAAGATAACAGATGGCTATTCGCTGAAGCACGCCCATGATCCGGACCATTCCCGGATCGAGCCATTCGCCCTTTGCAAAGTCGTAAAACGGAAACGTATTAAGGATCAACCCGATCACGAAGATCAGCACCGCGCGGCGAAATATCTTCAGATACAGATCTCGTTTCGCCCCACCAGCCGCGACGCGCTTGCCGAGCGAAAACGTTATAGCTACGCCAACAATGAATAGAAAAAAAGGGAAGACCAGGTCGGTCGGTGTCCAGCCGTTCCATTCGGCGTGATCGAGCGGTGGATAGATCGCGTCCCACGATCCCGGATTGTTGACCAGCACCATCCCGGCGATGGTAATGCCGCGAAAGGCATCGAGCGAAACTAGACGTTGGTTTGCGATCTCCGGCATGACTATTCTCTAAAATAGTCTTTTCCGGAATAAGTGAAAACTGATAACTAAGAACCGATTATGCTCCGTACTTGTCAATTCTTACCCTTCACTTTTCACTTATTTCGGAAGAAGCTTGTTTACCAGCCTTCTCTTTCTCGCAATCGGGTAATATGCGCCGTGTGATGTCGCGAGTGCCACGCGTACATCGCGAGCGCCGCGTCCAAGGTCCACTTACCGCTTTCGGGGTGATCAAACTGACGTTGAAACTCCGTGTCCGACATCGCGTCTAAAAGTGTCACCCATCGCTGATGAAGCCCATCGATCAGCGAGAGCGAAACCTCGACAGGCAGCTTGCTGTCGGCGAGGTCTGCCCAAAGCGCTTCTTCATACGGACGGATCGTTGGCGTATCTTCGGTCAGCGCGAGCTTGAATCGACAAAAGCTATTTAGATGACTGTCTGCAACATGATGCACGGTCTGCCGAACGGCCCAGCCACCCGGACGATATGGAGTATCGAGCTGCGCTTCAGTCAAACCGTCAACAGCCGCCGCGATGTTTCTGGGCAGATCTGCGATGGTTTGGATAAATTCGGACCGTTTCTCAGGGCCGATGGTCGCTCGGTCAAATTTGCCGACCGGGTAACGAAGATCCTCGGAAATCTCTGGAGTCGTCATATTGAATTATCGAAGAGTTGCCACCTTATTCTCCACCGTAATAGTTTTCAAATCGCGTAAATTCCTTCAAAAACGCGAGCTTGACCGTTCCGGTCGGGCCGTTGCGCTGCTTGGCGATTATCAGCTCGGCCATGCCTTTATTTTCGTCAGTTTCGTTATAGTAGTCCTCGCGATAGATGAACGCAACGACGTCGGCGTCCTGCTCGATCGAGCCCGATTCGCGCAGGTCGGACATCAATGGCTTTGGCGGATTGCGCGCCTCAGGTGCTCGCGAGAGCTGCGACAACGCTACTACCGGAACATTCAATTCCTTTGCCAGAGCTTTCAGTTCGCGTGAGATCGCCGAAACTTCCTGTTGGCGGTTTTCGTTTCGACGTGAACCGCCGCTCATGAGCTGAAGGTAATCGACGACGATCAGGTCTAGGCGCTTTTGCTCGGCCGCAAGACGGCGCGCCTTTGCACGCATTTCGAGCACCGATAGGCCGGCCGTGTCGTCTATGAATATTTTTGCCCGCGAAACTGACTCGATGCCGCCGGCGAGCCGCGCCCATTCCTCTCGCATCAGATGCCCGGTGCGAAACCGATGAGCGTCTATGCGCGCCTCCGAAGCAAGCATACGCATGACGAGCTGCTCCTTCGACATTTCGAGCGAGAAAACGGCGACGACCGCATTTTCCTGGATCGCGGCATTCTGAGCGATGGTAAGACATAAAGCGGTCTTTCCCATCGACGGCCGCGCAGCCACGATAATGAGATCGGTCTTTTGCAGTCCGGACGTTCTTGCGTCAAACTCTCGAAAGCCCGTCGCGAGGCCCGTCAGAGCGTGCGATTCGCCATGGGCAAGCTCGGTGACTTTCTGCAACACATCGCGAGCGATCGGCTCAACATGGAAGAACCCCTTCCTTGTCCTTTCCTCGGCTAAGGCGAAAACCATTTGTTCCGCACGGTCGAGGATCACCTCGGCATCGTCTTCCTCCGCCAACGCCTCGCTCGTGATCTGATTGCAGGTGCGGATCAGCGTGCGGACGACCGATTTGTCCTTAACGACGCGAACGTACTCTTCCAGATTCGAAAAATGCGGCAGGCCGTAGGTCAGATTAGCGATCGTCGAAATGCCGCCGATCGCTTCGACCGGGCCGTCTTTTTTCATCTCTTCGATGATCAGGATGGGGTCGATCTGCTTCGCCTGTTCAAAGAGCGAGATCATTGCGTTGTACACACGGCGATTCAACGGCGAGTAAAAATCTTCGGGTTTGAGGTGCTCGACGGCCTGCGTGATCAAGGCGTTGTCGAGCAGAACGGCTCCGAGAATTACGCGCTCAGAATCTTCGCTGCTCGGCAGCGGCCGTTCGAGATATTGTTCGCGCCGAGCGTCAGGAAAAGGTGATGCCATTTGCTAAATGAAGAGGGCGAAAAGATCGATCCGGGAGAAAATTATTTCGTCTTCGATATTACACGCGAACAGATTTAGAGACAAAAATATTGATTGAAATTCTCAAAAAAAAGATATTCACATGTGGAAAATGAATTGCGCGGTCGATTTACTTTGTGACTCAATCAAAAATTATGGCGAGAAGGAAAGGAATCGCGGCAATCCCCGTACTTATTATCCAAAACAGACGCGGCTTCCGGAGTATTATCGCGACACAACTGACGGCTATGCCGACAAGTGTCATTACAAGACTCAGGTACAACGATAGCCCAAAAAGTCCGATGGAAAGTAACCTCATTCCTGTATTGCCCGTGGCTGCTACAAACCCCAAAGCAACCAGCAGAAGTTCGAACGAACAAACCACAAGGAATCCCAGGCGGCGCCTATTAAGACCATAGCGGTCGAGAAACGATTTCTCCGATCCTAGTTCAAACACGCTGGGAATAATAAAACGTCGCTAAACAGGAAGCAATGTAGGCGTGGAATCGAGCGTAGAAAACAAAAGTGGGCAGAAAGCCCACTTGCAACAAACAAGTTAATTTACAATTACTCGGCCGCGGCCTCTTCCGCCGGTGCAGCAGTCGCGTTTGCTTCCGCAGATTCGGCTTCGTCGGCGTCCTTCTTTTTGGCGCTTCGGCGTGTTTTCTTTTCAGCTTTCGGTTCTTCCGCGGCTTCTTCACCGCCGACGGCCGTCACGTGGACCGGAACGTCAAGCAGCACCTCGCGATGCAGACGAACCTTCACCGTGTAATCGCCCGTCTCCTTGATCGGTTGGCGAAGGACGACCTTTCGGCGGTCGACCTCGTAGCCCTTTTCGCGCAGAGCTTCGGCGATGTCCATCGAGGTAACCGAGCCAAACAGCGTTCCCTGCTCGCCTGCCTGGCGTTCAAAGTTAAGCTCGATGACGCCCATCTGTTCTTTTTGCGCCTCGGCCGTCGCCTTTTCAACCGCGGCTTTCTTCAACAAGGCAGAGCGTTCGTGCTCGATCTGCTTAACGTTTCCCTTTGTCGCAAGCGACGCCAAGCCCTTTGGCAACAAATAGTTACGGGCATATCCAGCCCTTACCTTGACGATCTCGCCTCGACCGCCGAGCTCGTCGATATCTTCACGCAATAAAATAGTAGTGCTTGCCATAAACTCCTCGTACGACAGGCTGCTAGCCTGTCGATGTGAACAGGCCAACAGCCCGTTCTACCTAATCCGCCACAAACGGCAGCATCGCCATCGAGCGAGCGCGTTTGATCGCCTTTGCGAT
>Ga0070681_10005531_pt1 | contig 12207 bp, 8 predicted proteins | sample KBSC83BmetaG_FD_65650 | JGI IMG/M metagenome (GOLD analysis project Ga0070681, IMG submission 65650) | Corn rhizosphere microbial communities from Kellogg Biological Station, Michigan, USA - KBS C8-3B metaG | ecosystem: Host-associated > Plants > Roots > Rhizosphere | place: USA: Michigan...
CTGGACGACGTCGGTCAACCGGTGCTGCTGGACCTGAAGGAGGCGGCGCAGCTGGGCATGGGCCCGCACGGTCTGTGCGTCGGGGCCACCGGGTCCGGCAAGAGCGAGCTGCTACGCATGCTCGTACTGGGCCTGGCGCTCAGCCACCCGCCGGAGAAGGTTGCGATGGTGCTCATCGACTACAAGGGCGGCGCGACGTTCGCGCCCTTCGAGCGGTTGCCACAGGTGGCCGGCGTAATCACCAACCTCGAGGACGACGCCGGGCTCATCGAGCGGGTCTACGCCAGCCTCGACGGCGAGGTGAAGCGGCGCCAGCGGGTGCTGCGCGAGGCCGGCAACGTAGCCAACGTGGCGGACTACGCGGCACTGCGTGAACAGCGCCCGCAGCTGCCGCCGTTGCCGTACCTGCTGGTCATTATCGACGAGTTCGGCGAGCTGCTCACCGCCCGCCCGGACTTCATCGAGCTGTTCCTGACCATCGGGCGGATCGGCCGGAGCATCGGGGTGCACCTGCTGCTGTCCAGCCAACGCATCGAGGGCGGCAAGCTGCGCGGGTTGGATACCTACCTGTCCTACCGCCTGGGCTTGCGTACCTTCTCCGACGCGGAGAGCCGGGCGGTGCTCGAAACACCGGACGCCTTCCACCTGCCGCCGTTGCCAGGATTCGGCTTCCTCAAGGTGGACACCACAATCTACCAGCGGTTCAAGGCGGGCTACGTCTCCGCACCGTACCGACCGACCGTCGCACCTATGTCCAATGTGGAGGTTGCGCGCCCGGTGGCCTACGGCCAGTACAACGCGCCGGTGCCGGAGGACGACGAGCCGGGGCGCATGCCGGAGCGCTCCGTCGGCACCACCCTGCTCGGCGTCGTGGTCGACCAGCTCGCCGCGGCCGCGAAGCCCGTACACCAGATCTGGCTTCCGCCGATGCCCGGCGTCGTCACCCTGGACCAGGTGGCCGGTCCGGTGGCCGCCGGGCCGGACGGGCTACGCCTGTCGGTGCAGCCAACCGCCATGCAGGTACCCGCCGGCGTCCTGGACGACCCTGCCCGCCAGCGGCAAGGGGTGTGGATGCTCGACCTCACCGCGGCCGGTGGCCACCTGGCCGTCATCGGGGGTCCACAGTCCGGCAAGACCACCCTGCTGAACACCATGGTCATGGGGCTGGCCATGACGCACACCCCGCGCCAGGTCGCGGTGTACGGCGTGGACCTCGTCGGCTCCGGGCTCACCCCGTTGGCCGGGTTCCCGCACGTTGGCGGAGTCGCCGGACGCGCCGACCGGCAACGGATCCGGCGGACTGTCGAAGAGGTCCGGCTGATGCTGGAGTACCGCGAGCACCTGTGCCGTGATCGCGGCATCGACTCGGTACACCGGCTGCGCGCGGCGCACGCCGCCGGTGCGTTGCCCGAGTTGCCCAGTGCCGACGTAGTGCTGCTGGTCGACGGCATGGGCGCGCTGCGCACCGACTTCGAGGACCTGGAGCCGCTGCTGGCCGACCTGCTGCAGCGCGGCGGCGGCTACGGGGTACACCTGGTCGCCACGATGCTGCGCTGGAACGACGTGCGCATCGCGCTGCAGGCCACCTTCGGCACCAGGATAGAGCTGCGGCTGGGTGATCCCACGGACTCCTCTATCGCTCGCCGTCTCGCCGAGACGATCCGCGCCGACCAACCCGGCCGCGCACTCACCGGCGACGAGCTGTTCGCTCAGGTCGCCCTGCCCCGCATCGACGGGCTCGCGACCGCGGACGGGACGTCGGACGCGATCGAGCAGACGGCCGCGATGGCCCGGTCGGCGTGGTCGGGTGAGCCGGCACCGCCGGTACGGATGCTGCCGGACCGCCTTCCGGTCCAACTGCTTCCCGACAAGGACAGCGAGCCGGACCAGGTGCCGATCGGTGTGGCGGAGGCGACCCTGCAACTGGTCCGGCTCGACCTGTTCGGATCCGACCAGCACCTGCTCGTGTTGGGTGATGGCGCCTGCGGCAAAACCAACTTGCTGCGCCTGCTCGTCGCGGGGCTGTGTGCGCGGTACACCGACAAGGAACTCGTGTTCGCCGTCGTGGACCCGCGCCGGCAGCTACAGGACCTCGTGCCGGAGCAGCACCTCGGCGGATACGCCCACAACCCTCAGTCCTGCGCGTCGCTGGCCGCCGGTGTGGCGAAGGAGCTGGCCAAGCGGACCGACCTGGTCGACCCGCGGGTGGTGGTGCTGGTCGACGACTACGACCTGCTGGCGAGCACGGGGCAGCGTCCACTGGAGACACTGCTGCCGTACCTGCCGGCAGGTCGCGACATCGGCGTGCACTTCGTGGTCAGCCGGAGGGTTGCCGGCGCGGCCCGGGCCATGTTCGACCCGTTCCTGTTGGGTCTGCGGGAGAACGGGGCGACCGGACTGGTACTCGCCGGCGACCGGTCGGAGGGCCAGTTGTTCCCAGATGTGTACGCCGGGCCCCAGCCGCCCGGGCGGGGCTGGCTGGTCCGGCGCGGCGAACCGGGCCGGCTTGTGCAGACCGCCCTGGACCCGGGAACACCGTGAGCCGGGACATCGTGGCGCTGGTGAGCACGATGCCGGACGTGCCCGCCGTGCTGGCCGGTATGGCCGCCGCCGGCGAAGACCTGCTGGTGCTGCCGTTCGCCGCCGACACCGTGGTGACGCTGGCCGACGCGCCGGACGGCCAGACCGCACGGCCGCTGCTCACCGTCGGCGAGCCGATCCTGGTGTCGGTACCCGGCGAGGTCGAACGCCTGCTCGGCGCCGAGGTCGCCCGGCAGGTATCCACCCCGCTGTGGTGGATCGAGGTACGTGCCGCCGCCGCGCCGGAGCACGCATTCGACATCGCGTACCGGTTCGCCACGGCGTTGGTCGACCGGCTCGGCGGCGCCGTCTGGCCGGTCGAACGCGACAGGGCCCCGCGATGACGCGTTACGTACCGGGCAGACGAGCCGCGGCCACGCCGGATGAACAGACGGCGCTGCTGGACCGCAACCAGGCGCAGCAGGCGGCAGTCTACGGTGAACCGCTGGGCACCGTGTTCGGGCGCGTCAGCGAGCAACTCGGCCTGACCCAGTCCCGCATCGCCGCCATCCTCGGGCTGTCGTCGCCGATGCTCTCGCAACTGGCCAGCGGGCACCGGGTGAAGATCGGGAACCCGGTGGCGGTGAAGCGACTGCAGGCGCTTGTTGAGCTGACCGCCGCGGTCGCCGCCGGCCTTGTACAACTCGCCGACGTCGAGCCCCGGCTCGTCGAGGTCGCGGCGCAGGCCGCGGTCATCACCCAGGGCACGCCTTCGGGCGCGATCATCGCCCCGACCGCCGCGGTCCGGATCGTCCAAGGCCTCTTCCGCTCGGTCGCCAGCGCCGAGGACCTACTCGACGCGGCCGCAATGATCGCAGGCCGGCACCCGGAGATCGCGCAGATGCTGCGGGTGTTCGGCGCCGGGCGCACCGCCGACGCGGTCGCGCATTTCGAGAGCAGCGCTTTGTGATGGAGAAGACGACGTGACTGGCACGACGACGAGGATCCCGCTGCGCAGGCTGGTTGGCCGGTACCAGCTGGTCGACCCGATCGCCGACGGTGGTATGGGATCGGTGTGGCGGGTGTGGGACGCCGAGCTCGGTGGGTACGTGGCGGCGAAGCTGCTCCGACCGGCCGATGCCGGATCGTTGCTGCGGTTCGTTCGGGAACAGTCGCTGCGGGTGGTGCACCCGCATGTCGCCGCACCGACCGGCTGGGCGGCCGAGGATGACCAGGTGCTGCTGACCATGGACCTGGTCCGCGGCGGCAGCGTGGCGCAGTTGCTCGGTGACTATGGACCGTTGTACCTGTCGTATGCGGTGGTGTTGATGGACCAGTTGTTCGACGCGCTCGACGCGGTGCACGGGCGGGGCGTTGTGCACCGGGACGTGAAGCCGTCGAACCTGTTGCTGGAGCCGACCGGCCGGGATCGACCGGTACTCCGGTTGGCGGATTTCGGCATCGCCGCCGTGGTGGGGGAGCCGCGGCTGACGCAGCCGGACCTGATGGTGGGAAGTCCTGGGTACATGGCGCCGGAGTGTGCGCGGGGTGCGGCGCCCGAGGTGCGGCAGGACTTGTACAGCGCCGGCGTGGTCGCGGTCGAGTTGTTGACCGGCGAGACTGGTACCGGACCTCTGCCCGAGAGTCTTCCCGACGTACCGCAGCCGGTCGCCGAAGTGTTGCGGGCGTTGCTGGCGCGCTCGCCTGGGGACCGGCCGGACACCGCCGGCACGGCACGGCAGGCTTGGCGGGCCGCGGTCGAGCGGGCCGGGGTACCACCGGTCGACCCTGGCAGACCGGACGCGATCGAGGTCTTCGACCATGTCGGCCCGTTGCCGGACGGGTTCGGCCCCTCCGGCCCGATCGCGGCCGGTGGCCTGCCAGCCATCCGTGTGCCGGTGGCAGGCGCGGCCGCGGCCGGCCCAGCTCCGGGCGTCCCCCGCCCGACACCGAATACGCCCGTGCCGATACCGGTTGGCGTGCCGGGCATCGGGGGATCTGGCCGGATGCCGGGTGCGGCCGGCATGGCGCCGCATGCGCCTGGTGATCCGGCGGGTGACGGTGTGCCGGATTCCCTGCTGCGATTGCATATCCGTGAGCGGCTGGCGCGGCGCACGATGGCCGTGCTGGGTGCCTCGGCGCTCGCGCTGGTTGTCGTGCTCGCCGTTGTTCTGGCCACGAGCGGCCACGACGCTACCGGTGAGCGCGTGGCACCGGCCGTGTCTGTCGGCGTGTCCGAAGATCCCGCGGTCGCTGGTGCGGTCAACACGACCCCGTCACCGTCGTCAGTCCTGCCATCGTCACAGCCCAGCCACCAGCCGAGCCGCCAACCAGCCACCACGGTGCCACAGGACGGCCACCCGTCCGGTACCGCGACCAGGGCGCCCGCCCCACTCCCGTCCTCCGAACCGATTCCCGCTTCGTCGCCGGTCAGCATTTGTACCCCGGGCGGATGCGCGGCGCACGCATACTTCGTGGCCGACGGGGACCATCTGTTCGTCTGCGACGACGCCAAGGACGGGTACGGCGCGATCGCCCAGTACACCCGCACCGACGTGCCGGGTCAGAACAACGACGCCCGAAACACGGGCGGGAACGGTACCTGTCTCGACCACAACATGAACATGCCGGAGGGCTCCACGATCACCTTCCGGGTCTGCCTGCTCAGCGGCTCCGGTGCGATTTCGACCTGCAGCGCGAGGATCACCACCACCGCGTGATGCCGCGGTCGACCCAGTCGCGGCGGCCGCGGGATCACCGCGGTCGGGATGCGGTGACAAGGGTTCTCGCAAGGTCTCTGGACGTGTACCGTTCGGAAACTCGATCACGGGTTCCTGACGTGCGGCTTCGTCCGCCGTGAGAGCGATGACTTGCGGCATGCTGCCATCCATGATCCTGTCGTTCGGCTACCTGACTCTTCGGCAGGCGCTCCAGCTGATCATCCTGACAGTACGTGGCGAGCACACCAACGCGGTCGAGGTGCTCGTGCTGCGGCATCAGGTCGCGGTGCTGCGTCGCCAGGTGCGCCGGCTGGATCTGGAACCGGCCGACCGGGCGGAGAAATGGACTTCCGAACGGTTCACGCCGCCAGGCAGCAGCCGCAGCAGCGCAAACGCGTTCGTGATGGCCAGGTACGGCAGTCGCAGCAGCATGGGCGGCATCATCGCGCAGTCATTGGTGGGAATCGATGCAGACGGCCGTCGACCTGGCCAAGGTCAGCCCGGACATCGAAAAGGCCTGGGCCTGCCCTGATGCCCTTCTCGGCAGTAACAGGGTTCTCAGGGATGCCGAGTTCCAAGCCGCTAGTCCTTGCGCGGTGGGAGTTTCTGCACGTCAAGTAGAAGCGGGAACCCGAGCCGGTGGCCGACGGTAACGCCCAAGTCCAGAGTCTGCGCGTTGTCGTCGCTGAGAGAGTCCGCTCACGTGCCGCTGGAGTCCAGCGCGCTCTCGTCGCCGACATACGTGCCGGTGTCACCGTCGTATTGGGCGGCGCGGAAGTAGATCGTCTGACCTTCTTTGAAGTCCTTGTTGCAGACCGCCCAGGTGCCGTAGCCGTGCGCGTTGCGGCAGGTGCCCCAGCGACCGTAGTTGGTGTACCAACGAGCCACCGCGGAGGCGCCGTCCTGAGCTCTGTCGTACACCCAGATCTTGTCTCCGTAGGGCTGGAAACACACCGCCGCGCCGCCAGTGCCGGTATATGCAACGCCGCAGTGCATGCCGCTGGTGGGAAAACCGGTGGTGACCTTGACCGCCTCGTCCCACTCGAACGAGTAGGATGCGTGGGCCGGTGACGTGGCAACCGGGGCGAGCACACCCGCTACGCCGCACAGCACAGCCGCCGCAGCCTTCGCGACCGTGGTCCTGACCAATCTGGTTCGCACAAGGAATCCTTTCAACCGATGGCGCCGCCGGGGGCCTCGCATCCGGCGCCGTGAAGGGGCCAGGGGCGAAGCAAGGCAAGCGTTACCGCAGCCTGTTGCCGGGAGGGTTGCCAAGGAGGTTGCCGCAGCCCAGGGAGGTTAGTGATCGCGAGTGGGCCGATGGCGGGCTTTCGCGGGCATGGCTCGGGACGACTGTGGTCGCATGGGCGCATCTTTGTGACTGGGCATTCTTCGCCGTGGGCTCGGTGTTGCCACGAGCTGTGGCAACCCCGGCCGCGATCGCAGACTGGGATGCCGAAGCAGGCGCGTCCATCGGCACCTTCGGCGGTGTTGGCGGCCTTCCCCGATCAGACGGCGACCGAGTCAACCGGCCGTGGTCATTGACCGCCGAGGTCTTCGAGGCGGCGGCGAATCTCGTCTGCTTCGGGGACCCCGATCTCGAGATAGATGTCGAGGGCCTGCTGCCAGTGGCCGCGGGCGGCCTGCGGGTCGGTGCTCTGCAGGGCCTGCGCGATGCCGTTGTGGGCGCGTGCCTCCTGAGGGCGTACGTGAACCTCGCGGGCGAGGACGAGGGCGGATTCGTGATGTGCGACCGCATCGTCGGGACACCCCATGGCGCAGTGGGTCTCACCGAGGTCGTTGAGTACCTCGCTTTCCGAATTGCGGTCGCCGACCTTGCGCATAGCGGTTAAGGATTGCTGGTGGTGCTCTTGTGCCTCCTGGTACCGCATGAGGTTGCGGTAGACATTGCCTAGGTTGCCCAGCGCGGCGCCCTCACCCTGGGCGTCGCCGCTCGCCCGCATCAGCGCAAGGGCCTGCTGGTGATGGTCCAGCGCCTCCTCGTTGCGCGAAAGGCGCTCGTAGACCATGCCGATGCAGGTCAAGGTGGCGCCTTCGCCGCGCTTGTCGCCGGTCTTGCGTCGCAGCGCGAGCGCCTGTTGGTGATGGTCGAGGGCTCCGGAGAACTTGCCCCGCCGCTCGTAGACCAGGCCGAGATAGGTCAGTGTGCTGCCCTCGCCCCACTCGTCGCCGACCTTACGGTGCAGGATGAGCGCCTGTTGATAGTGGTCGATGGCCTCGGCATACTGCCCCAACCGTTCGTGCACCACACCGAGGTTGGCCAGGACGGCACCCTCGCCCCACTCGTCGGCGATCTGCCGGCAGCGGGCCAGTGCGTGGCGCTGGCGCTCGAGCGCTTCGGGGTATCGGCCCAGCCGCTCCTGGGTGATGCCGATTTCGCGCTGTATTTCCGCCCAGGCCTGGTCGTCGCCGAGGTGGGTGGCGGCGCTAAGTGCCAACTCGTGCAGCTCGATGGATTCCCGGCGGCGGCCCCGGGTGCGGAAGTACTGCCAGAGCAGGACGGGTAGTTGGCAGGCGTGGGTGTACCAGCCGTGCCCGGCGGCGTGGTGCACGACGCTCGTAAGGTTGGCCCGCTCTGTGTCACACCAGGCGAGGGCCTCGGCATAGTCCGGCAGTGCTACGGGTGATCTCGGCGGGTGGGTGAGCGTGACGGTGGTCCGGCGCCCCCGTGGATCGAGCAGGCCGGACGCTAGATCGGCGCCGTGCAGGTAGTAGTCGAACAGCTGGGTCAGTGACTGTCGGCGGTCCTCCTCCCGTTCGGTCTGTCGGGCGAGATCGGCCGCGAACTGCCGTAGCAGGTCGTGCAGGCGGTACCGGCCGGCCCGGGTCTGGTCCAGCAGGTTGGCGTCGACGAGGTCTTCCAGGTCCCGCTCGGAGCTAATGGAATCGTTGCCTCCCAGCGCGGCGGCGGCGTGCGCGTCGATGTCGGCGCCGGGATGCAGACCGAGCAGGCGGAACAGACGCTGCCGGGCCGGGCTGAGTTCTTGGTAAGAGAGCATGAACGCCCCGGCCACACTGCGGTCGCCGATGCTCAGTTCGGCCAACCGCCGGTGTTCGTCGCGAAGCCGAACGGCCAGATCATGGACTGTCCACGCCGGGCGGGACCGCAGCCGCGCGGCCGCGATCCGGATAGCCAACGGCAAGAATCCGCACAACCGGACCACGGCCTCGGTATCCGGCCGACATGTCGCGGTCCGGTCGTCGGCTAGGATCTGGGCGAACAGTACGGCGGCGTCGGCGATCGGAAGTACATCCAGGGAAAGCGTCCGGGCGCCCTCCAGATCGGTCAGTCGCCGTCTACTCGTGATCAGGGCCAGGCAGTCGGCGGAACCCGGCAGCAGCGGGCGTACCTGTGCGGCACTCGCGGCGTTGTCCAGAACGATCAGCGCCCGCCGCCCGGCCAATTCGGCGCGCCACCGGGCGGCCCGGTCCTCGAGCGTTTCGGGAATGTCTGTGCTGTGCACGCCGAGCGCTCGGAGCAAGGTATCGAGCGCGGAGTAAGGGTCAACCGGCTCGCGTCCGATGCTGTGGGCGTGCAGGTCGATAAATACCTGCGTGTCGGGGTACCGCTCGGTGAGCCGGTGGGCGGCGTGCACGGCCAAGGCAGTCTTGCCGATCCCGGCCATACCATTGATCGCGGACAGCACCACCGCTGTGCCGGCCGAGGTCGGCAGAGTCGCCAGCAACTGCGCCACCTCCGCTTCCCGGCCGCTGAAGTCAGCGACGTCCCGTGGCAGGTCGTTGCGCGGCCCGGTGGCGGGGCGTCCCGATGGCCGGACGGGTCGGGTCTGCGTCAAGTCCCCGCGCAGTATCCGGCCATGCAGCTCGCGCAGCTCTTGGCCGGGATCGGCGCCCAGCTCGTCGGCGAGGATCCGACGGGTCGACTCGAACGCTTTCAACGCATCGGCCGGTCGGCCGGCCCCGTGCAGCGCGAGCATGAGCTGCGCGGTAAAGCGCTCATGCAGCGGGTATTCGGTGATCAAGGCGGTGAGCTCGCCTAACACCCGCCGATGTCCGCCTGCGCCGAGTTCGGCGTCGAAACACTCCTCCAGCGCGCTCAGCCGCAGCTGCGCCAGTTGGGTGCCGACCCGTTCGCGCAACCGGTCCGACGCTGCATCGGCCAGCAGCGGGCCTCGCCACAACGCCAATGCATCGCGCAACAGCGCCGACCGGCCGGCCGGATCGACCTGCTCACGGGCTCGATCAACCAGCGCCACGAACTGATGCGCGTCCACAGCCTGCGGGTCCACCTCCGCCACGTAACCGCCGTTCCGGCTAACGAGGCGGATATCCGACGCACCGTCGCCGTGCGAGTCGAGCACGCCGCGAAGCCTCGATATGTGTGTGTTCAAGGCCGAGCGCGCCGTCTGCGGTGGCTCGTCGTCCCACAACAGGGCAGCGAGGCGTTCGGTTGGAACGGGCACACCGGAGTCAAGCAGCAGCAAGCCTAACAGGAGACGCTCGCGGCGCCGACCGAGCGGTACTGGTACGCCGTCATGGCTGGCCTCGACGCGCCCCAGCACGCGGAACTGCATTACTACCCACCCCCGGACGGCCGCCGCAGGCGGGCGGGCATCGGCAACGAAACAACGGACGGCACCGCAGTCGCAAATGCAAACTCCCACGTCCGGTCAGGCAGATACGAAGGCCTGCGTCCGGGCCGGCAAGGGCCTAGCCACCGAAACGGCAATCGACTGGGAACCAAACTGTCCACCGTAGATCGAAATGATGATAGATCGCTGCAGTGCGTAGCGCCACGTCCCTGTTGTCGGCACGCGCAACGTCGACACCGTCGCCGTAGCGCTCCTCACAGCGCCCGGATCGCCGGCGCGTCCAACACCGGAGCGCGGGAGATCCTGTGCATGGAACGCTTGAACGGATGCGCGCTCATCGGCCAGGAGCGGAAGCCCTCGGTGCCAGCGGACTGACCGGCGTGGCGTTCAATCTGGTCACACTGGTCATCGTCGCCGCCGACGGGCTCGCACTGCTCACCCTCCTGCTCCGGACGGCCGATCGGGATGGCGGAAGGGATCACTAGTTCGGAAGTTCGAGAAGCCATGATCGGACTCTGCCCGGCAGTACGCGCGGTCAGTCCCAGAGGACGCTGGACAGCACGAGGTTACCGGCAGGGTTGAACCAGGCGAACGTGGGGCTTCCCTTCTCGACTCCAACCGGGGACGAGACAGCCGTGCCAGTGTCGGCGGGAGCGAAGCAGGTGGGGAGGCATCCCTCCGAGTAGCCCAGGTACCAGTGGTTGTTTCTGGCCCGGAAAGCCACATAGAGGTCTGAACCCCAGGCGGACAGGGCGGCGCCGGAGGTCGGGTACGCCCCCGCGGTGTCCACTGTGGTCACCCGGCTCAGCACGGTGGAGCCCACCCAACTCGCCACCGTGAGGGTGTGCGCGGCGTCCGGAGCGACCCAGGCGATGAGCAGGCCGAGTTCGGGGCCGGTGGTGTCGAAGACCAAGCCCGGCCCGTAGGCCGCGGTCTGCGGCAGGACGGTGCGGCCGGACAGCCTCATGGTGTGTGTGGTCGGGCACCCCTCCGTACCCAGCCGGGCCACGTTGAGGTGGTCGGTGGCGTCGGTCCAGGCCAGGTAGAGCTGGCCGGACGGGTCGGCGGCCAGCGCCGGGGAGTGCCGGGTGGTGAGGCCGAAGAAGGCGGTGCGGCAGCCGAACGCGGTGCCGTCGTAGATGGTGGCCGTCAAGGTGCCGCCGGTTCGCCCGTCGGCCCAGGCCAGCACCACACCGGCGGGGTTGTCCGGGTCGGCGACCATGGCCGGGCCCTCGCCCTGTCGGGTCCGTTCAGCAGCGCTGATCTTGGCGATGGTCTGTCCGTGGGACGTGGTGTATCCCACCACCAGTTCCTTGGCCGCCTGGGTACCGTGGGAGCCGGTCCAGGCCACATAGAGCCGGTCGCCGACGTATGCCAGCGCTGGGGCGCCGCTGCCGGTCTGCGATGTGGTGATGTCAATTGCAAATGCGCGTTGGCCGATGGCTGCGTCGACCAGGGCGGCCAGCAGCAGCACGATTGTGGCGGCGGCACCTCTTCGCTTGCTCATCACTGCTCCATAACGGGAGGCCGGGCGATTGACCATGACGGGGAAGCCGCCTCCGTGAGCAGTTTGCCGGTGACAGGGGCAACCGTCAATGCGTCACCGGCGGTCGGGCTATTCGGAAGGCCAAGAGGTGAAGTGACAGTGGACGACCGAATACCCGGTAGCGCGCTGATCGACAGGCTGGCCGGGCTGATCGGCGACCAGCCGGCGCGGGTGCCGCGCGTCGCGGTGCACGGTCCGGACACCGCGGGCAAGACCACGAGCGCTACCTGCATCGACACCTTCCCGCGCCGCAACTCTACCGGGCCGACACGACGTGTCCGCCGACGTGGTCATCGACCACACCGACCCGATCGCGGCGTACGGCAGTGCGTGGCTGGTGGATTCGCACACGACGCCATCCGGGCCGGGCGGGTCGCTGATTGTCCCGTTGTTTGTCGATCTGGTTGCCTTTCGGTGGCCGGCGTCGACGCGTGGCTTGGGCGATGGTTGATGACGGCGTGGATCGGCTGTGGCTAGCCGTTCCAGGCTCCGGGATGCCTGAGGAACCGGGAGGGCTGGAACCGCACCTGAGCGCGGCGTTCGTGGGTCGGTCTGCCGGTCGGGCTGTTGAGCACCGGCTCGGCGGGCAACCGCCTGTGGCAGGGGCTGTGGCAGATTGGTCAGCGGGTGGCCGACGGCTGTCCTGGTCGAAAACTCGGCCGGTGTTGTTGGGCTGGGTTTCATGCGGCGGCTTGGTACTCGTTGAGGAGTTCTCCGAGGCGTCTGTGCCGCTGTATGCGGTCGGTTGGGGCGGGGAACGGGATGACGTTGTGGTCGTCGGTCGGGGCTCGGAGGTCGATTCCATCGCCTTGGTGGCTTCGACCGGTGTTGTAGTGCTCGACGTAGG
>Ga0070681_10005533_pt1 | contig 12205 bp, 8 predicted proteins | sample KBSC83BmetaG_FD_65650 | JGI IMG/M metagenome (GOLD analysis project Ga0070681, IMG submission 65650) | Corn rhizosphere microbial communities from Kellogg Biological Station, Michigan, USA - KBS C8-3B metaG | ecosystem: Host-associated > Plants > Roots > Rhizosphere | place: USA: Michigan...
GTGATGACTGCTGCTTCAGACATTGACTGCCTTCCTGCTTAATGGGAAATCGAGTGCGAACGTTGTGCCGGATTCCGGATTACTCTCCACGCGAATCTTGCCCGCATGTTCCTGAATAATGCCGTAAGTCACCGACAGTCCGAGGCCCGTGCCCCGGCTCTGGCCCTCTTTGGGCGCCGTCTTCGTCGTGAAGAACGGATCGTAAATCCGCTGGATGTGTTCGGGCGCGATTCCCGACCCGGTGTCGGATACCCGCACACTCACGGAATCTCCATTGCTGGTCGCCACGGTCAGCTTGCCGCCGCCCGTCATCGCATCTTTCGCGTTCAAAAATAGATTCAGAAAGACCTGCTGCAACCTTCCCGCATTTCCCTGAATGGGCGAGATACCCTGAGTCAACTCCGATGCCACCTGGACCTTCGCCGTCTTGAACTGGTGCTCCAGCAGTGCCAGCGTGTCGGTGATGATCTTGTTGATGTCCACGTCGGCGAATTCTGTGCCGCTGGTGCGCGAGAAGTTCAGCAGGTTATTCACTATTTCTGATGCCCGGAAAGTTTGACGGGTTATCTTTTCCAGTAATCCAGATTTCTGCGGATCGCCCTGCAGTTGCTTCGCCAGCATCTGGGTGTACGAGGAAATCACCGCCAGAGGCGTGTTGACTTCGTGCGCCACCCCTGCCGCCAGCAACCCGATCGACGATAGCTTGTCGGCCTGCGAAAGCTGGCTCTCCAGTTCTACGCGCTCGGTGATGTCGTCCATGATCACCAGTCGTCCAATCACTTGGAACTTGCGCGTCACCAGCGGAGCGATGGCCACATTGATGGTTCGAGTCTCCCCCGCAGGAGTCTGTAACCGGAACTTGTAAAGGTTGTTGATGCCCGGGTGCTGCCGTACGCGATAGAACTCTTCGACGAATTCCGCCGGAAAGACGCTGCGCACCGGCTGCGTGAGAGCCTGCCAGCGCGGAAGTGCATACATCACTTCCATCTGCGCGTTCCAGCTCTCGATGCGATCTTCCATGTCCAGCGCCATCACGCCCACGTTGATCGACTCGACGATATTCTCGTTGAAGTCTTTCAGGCGCTCGTACTCGGCGACCTTCTGCTGCAGGGAAGCGTATAGCCGCCCATTCTGGATCGCGATTCCGATGTAGCCTCCCAGCGTCTCCAGTAACTCGATGTCTTCGCTCGAAAGGTAATCTCCCTTGTCCGTCTTTCCCAGTCCAAGCACGGCACCCGTTCTCTGTTGAGCGCGGCACGGAATGTAATAATTCAGATCCAAGCGCGCGATCGCATCCTGTGCTCCCGCGCTCTCCCGCGGGACCTGGTGCGTGTTCTCAAAGAACATATGCCCCGCAGGTTCGGGTCGCGGCGCGAGCAGAAAACTCAAGTCAAGCTTTCCGCCGACATTGACGCCCAGCGTTTTGGAGACTACAAACGCTTCTCCCTCGTCCTCGGCACGCAAGAAGATCGCAATCCGATCGACCGACAGCGTGCGCGACAAACGATCGACTACCGAAGACAACAGCGCATTCAGATCTGTCTCCGAACTGAGTTCGCGCCCGAATTCAATCAGCGTGCGCCGGTAGTCGTAAACCGTCCGGTAGAACAGATGGTCCACCCGGTCCTGAATCCATTTGCGTACCGGATCGAACAGGAGCGCAGTGACTACGACCGCCAGAATCAATCCAACCGGTCCGGTGCCCGGCTTCTGCATGTGCACTAGTTCCGCCACCCCGGCCACCAGCCCAAAGTACAAGCCCACCACCGCGGCCGCGGCCAGCGTGTAGACGACGCCCCGTTTGAAGATCAGGTCCACATCCATCAGCCGGTAACGGAAGATGGCGTAGCCAAACGTGAGCGGCAGCAGCCCCAGCGAAAGCACCGCCCAATTCATGCCCGGCGAACCGTTGAGGAATGGCAGTACGTAGAACAATGTGAAGGGAACCACCGCGAGAATCGTTCCTCGCGTCACCCACTTCAATTGTTGCCGCAAGATCGTCGTGCTGGCCCGCTCGTAGCTGTACCACAGCACCGTTGCGGCAGCGATGAACAGGACGGCGCCATACGCCATTTCCTGACGGTCCATGTCCCAGCGCAACAGTCCGCTGGCCTGCGCCAGCCTCAGTGCGATGATGTGTCTCGCGATCAGCACCGCACCCGGCACATAGGCGAGCGCGAGCGTCCACGGACGCTCGCGCACGAACTTCCGCTTCTCCGGAAAGGTCAGCACGAAATGCAGGAACATCGCCGGCTGCAATACCCAGGCAACGATATTGCTCCAGTAGATAATCCAGTCAAAGTCGTTGAATTTTCCGGTGTAGTGGAACGAGTACGCGATAAACGAAACTACGCAGAAAATATAGAAGTGCGTCGAACCCGTCGCCGTCCACCGTCGCAGCAGGACGTACAGGCCGATTCCCAGATAGATAAGCGCAATGAAGCGCAAGTAATTGTTCAGCGAGCGGTCCGCCGGAATCAAATACACGTTCGAATCCAGCGTCACCGACTGCCGTAGCAGCGAGTACACCGCCTTGGACCACACCCCGCTGTGATACAGCTGTCGAACCAGCCCCGGCGTGTTCTTTACATCTTCGCCGTTGACCGCAACCAGCTGGTCGCCTTCTTTAATCCCGCCTCTTGCTCCCGGCCCGCTCGGATCTACCCGGTCCGCGACCAAACGGCCATCGTGTTCCACCCACCAGACCCCGTCATCGGGAGCCGCAAAATCTCTTTCCTTTTCGAAGTTGAAGCCCGCAAACACCACGGCAGCCACGGTCAGCAGAAAGAGAAGGACCGCGACAAAACGAGCTTGGCTCTCTCGATTCATGGGCTTCACAACAGGCCCCGATCCCCCCAAGGCTGGCCCAGGAGAGGTGGTGGAGGCCTCTAACCGATCATGAATGAGCAACTTCGCTGCCACGTGGTGTCCCGATTTGAAACGGGTAAGTACCGCAAGGAAAATAACTTCCAGAATTATAGATGCATTTCCAAACGCCAGCTATGTCTTTTAGAAGTGTTTCTGTGGGATTTAATATGATCCGCGACCATGTAGGACAGCCGCATCGGCTTTCCAGCGGAGCCAAGATCAGATGGATCTATGCGCGTGGCTTATCCGGCCTTGCGATCCCCGCTGGGAATCTCCGTAGGCTCCTCGTCCCATTCAAACGACAGCGCCCGCGCCGTAGTCTCGATCGGCTCCAGCGCCGGGATATCCTCCGCCACCGACGCCCCCAGCTCCGCAAATTTCCGAGCCGACACCAGCACCCGGTTTTCCAGCGATCCGACGGCCTGGTTATAGGCTTCAACAGCCCGGTCCAGATTGGTTCCGACCGCAGTGATATGCGCAGCCAGCTTCCGCAAGCGGTCGTGCAGTTCCTTGCCCAGGCTGCTGATCTCGTGCGCATTGCGCGCCAGCTTTTCCTGGTTCCATCCGTAAGCCACAGCCTTTAGAAGAGCGATCAAAGTCGTTGGCGAAGCAGGGATTACCCTCTGCAGCACGCCCTGCTCGATCAGCCCCGGATCCTGTTCCAGCGCCGCACTGAAAAACGTCTCCCCCGGCAGAAACATGACCACAAATTCCGGAGTCGCTTCGAACTGCTCCCAGTAGCCTTTCCCGCTGAGCGTCTTCATGTGATCCCGAACCTGCCGGGCATGGTTTGCCAGGCACGTGCGGCGAGTATCTTCGTCCGTGGTCTCGAAAGCTTCAAGGAATGCTTGAAGAGGAGTCTTGGCATCCACCACCACTCTTTTCCCGCCCGGCAATTTCACCACCAGGTCGGGACGCAACCTCCCACCTTCGCTCTGGATGGTTTCTTGCTCGGCGAAGTCGCAGTAAGAAAGCATGCCGGCAATCTCGACCACCCGGCGCAACTGAATTTCTCCCCAACGTCCACGGACATTGGGTGTGCGTAAAGCGCGCACCAGATTCCCCGTTTCCGATTGCAACTCTTTTTGCGTCGTAATCAAGGATTGCACTTGCGCCTTCAGATCTCCGTACGCCGAACCCCGAGCCACTTCCATTTGCTGAATCTGCGCATCGACTTTCGAGAGCGATTCCCGCACCGGCGCGACCAGGTCCGCAACCGCTTTTTGCCGCGCCTCCAGATCACCCTTGGCATCACTTTGGAATCGCTTCAGAGTTTCCTGCGCGATTTGCAGGAAGGAAGAGTTGTTGCTTTTTAAGGCGTCGGCGGCGAGGGCCTTGAAGGCATTTTGCAGGTTTTCCCCTGCCTCGGTGAGCAGTACGATCTTTTCGTTGCTGGCCTTTCGTTCCGCTTCCAGCGCCGCTTCCAGCCGGGCGCGCCTCGCGACAAGCTCCTGGTACTCCTCCAAAAGCCGCGCCTGTTCTGCCTTTCCGGCTGCTAATTCCTTTTCTGTGAACGCCAAACGGGCCTGCAGGGCCGCACTCCGCGAACGCAGTGCCAACCAGGCAAGCACAATCCCAAACAACAGGCCAATGCCCCCACTGATCCCTAGTTCCATAGACAGATGTAACTTCTCTCGACCGTTCCCAACCCCTAGCGTACCACCAGCAACAAAGGTTGAGCCTTAACGGCCTTCAGTCGCCGCAGGTTCATCTGGCCGAATTCGATCCCTCCCAGGATCTGATGGGCAGGCACAAAACGGATGAGCAGAACCGCACGACTCCTGTTCCTGTTATTGCTGAGCCTCGGCGCCGCCACCTTGCTGGCCACTAGTGGCCTGATGGCGTTTCCCGCCACCGGGCAAGCGCAGTCGGCCCGCGTTAGGCCAGTAGCTGCCGCGTCCCCTGACATTCCTTTCGACGACGGCGAATTCGAAAGCGAACAGCAATTGCTGGCCTTGGCTAATCAATCGCGCCGCGCCGCAGGCGTGCCTCCGCTGAACCTGGATTCCGGATTATCCCGGGCCGCGCGCACCCATGCTCAAACCATGCTTCAAGCGCGACAGCTCTCACATCAATTTCGGGATGAACCCGCACTTCCTCAGCGCCTCGCCTCCTCCAGCCGTCTGCTTTTGGACCAAGAGGGCGAAAACGTCGCCCTTGATTATGACGCGCTGCACGGCCACGAACATCTGATGCTTTCGCCCCCGCATCGCGCCAACCTGCTCAATCCGGCCTACAACGTGGTCGGGTTGGGCGTGGTTCGCAACGGAGACCGCCTCTATATCGTGCAGGACTTCGGTCATGCCCTTCCCAATTACTCTTCCAACGACGTGAAAGAGCGCGTCGCTCTGGCCGTCGAACGCAAGCGCCGCTCGTTCAACCGCGGTCAACTCGCCCACCGCGATCTGCAGGGCGCCGATGAAGCCGCATGTTCCATGGCGCAAAGCGATAAACTTTCCACCTCCAGCGTTCGCCGTCTCGCCGAGCGTTACACGGTATTGACCTACAGCAGCGTGCATCCTGAGACGCTTCCCAAGCAGGCCTTCCACGCAATTTCAAGCCGCAATTTACGGAGCTTCTCAGTGGGAACCTGCTATGCCCGCAGCGAAACCTATCCCAGCGGCGCCTACTGGGTCGTGCTTTCGCTGGAGTAGAGACACCCGCAACGAATCGGATTCCGCGCTCCGTACCCCTGATTCCGAATCCGACACGTTCGTAATCTAACCCGCCCGCATTCGTCTCCTTACAATCTGGTGGACACAATGTTCGACTGCCTGCAATCCATGCTGGATGAACCGTGGAAGCCGGTCTCGCGCCCGTCGCTGATTGCTTGGCTCGTGTCTTATCTCGCATTCCTCGCCTATGTCGTCTCGGCCCACGGCGGATTCTTATTCATCGACACCGCCAATCTCATCGTTCACGAGGGCGGACACAATCTGTTCGGATGGTTTGGTCCAACTCTCGGCCTTTGGGGAGGCACGCTGCTGCAGTGGCTGGTCCCGTTTCTCCTCGCCGCATACTTCTTTACGGAACGTCAGCTGACGGAGTTCGTATTCTGCGGTTTTTTCTTCTTCGAAAATTGGCTGTACACCGCAACCTATATGGCCGATGCGCGCGCCCAGATTCTCCCTCTGGTCACAACCGGCGATCCCGATTTTGTGGAACACGATTTTCACGCCATCTTCTCTCATCTTGGGCTCTTGAATTACGACACCACAATTGCGCTCGTGGTGCGTGGCTTGGGCTGGTGCGGAATGCTGGCAATGATTGCGTGGTTCGTCTACGAGGCTTCGGAAAAGAAGGATGTTGCCGTACAACGCCCGGATTTTTCAGCGCTGACGCGGCTGCCAATCCCTAAGAAAGCCCCTGGACAATTGCCGCTCTTCGCAATTTCTGAGAAACCCGGGCGTGATGCCGCTGCGCTGAAGAAAGCTCCCACGGCGCCAAATCGGCAATGAAGATGCTGGTGCGATAATGAAGATGTTGGTTTCATCCTCGCGCTCGATCCCAAAGCTCGTCTTTGGAACGGGGGCGGCTTCCAGCCGCGCCGTTAAGAGCTAAGCCCCGAATGGCCCGGTCGCAACCCGCGCCAGGTTCTCCAGTTCCTTGCGATAAATCGGCCGCAACAGGAGCGTCGATAATTTGCGGTCGATCCACCCCGAAACTCCGCTCCGAACCGGAAGTTCCGTCGATATCGTGACCCGCGAATCCGCCGGAGCCGTCCCCGGGTCGACAGCAAATGTTGTCACCATCCCATTCGAATCCAGATAGGTTTCCACCAGCACGCGCCCTGGTTCCGGCTCGCTGATCTCAGCGCGCAGAGTGCGTTTTTGTCCAAACGCGCTCATCTGAAACCGAATCACCGTGCCCGCTCCGTTCCCACCCTGCTCCACCACGAGTCCGCTGAATTGCCGCGGGAGAATCCGCACATGCCCGCCGCGGTAGTTCGCAATCAAGGAATACAGGCGCTCTCGCCGGGCCGGAATAATGGCCGACGCAGTGATGGTGTGTTTCGCAGTTTCTTCTTGCATTCCCGAACTCAACGCTGTCTGGTCATTTATTTATCGAAGTGATTTCGAATCGCCTCCGCCTGCACCCGGGTCACAACCGCCGAAAGCGCAGCCGTGTCCGCCTGCCTCACAGCCTGCACACTGCCAAAATGTTCCAGCAACCGCCGCGAGGTGTTGCTTCCCACTCCCGGAATATCCAGCAGTTCCGTGGCGCGATCTCGCATTTGCCGCCGCTTGCGATGGAAAGTGACCGCGAAGCGATGCGCCTCATCCCGGATCATCTGAATCAGGTGCAGCACCGGCGAGTGATGATCCAACGCAATCGGATCCTTCTCCTGACCGTACACATACAAAATCTCTTCCCGCTTCGCGATCGCCGCCAGCGGCTGGTTGATTATCTCCAGACTCTCCAGCGCCTCCGCGGCCGCGTGCAGTTGCCCCAGTCCCCCGTCGATCAGCACCAGGCTGGGCAGCGGCTTCTGTTCCTCTTGCAGTCGCTTATACCGCCGCGTCACTACCTCACGCATCGACGCGAAGTCGTCCACACCCTGCACCGTGCGAATGATGAACTTGCGATAGTCCGATTTCTTCATCTTCCCGTCTTCCCACACCACCATGGAGGCGACCGTTTCCGCACCCTGAATGTGGGAGATGTCAAAACATTCAATTCGCTTGGGCAACTCCGGCAATCCCACAACTTCCTGCAATTCTTCCTGAATCCTGCGTGCGTTCGGCTTCAGCACGCGGAAGCGCTGATCGTAGGACTGTTTTGCATTGTTCCCCGCCAAATCGATCAGCGAACGTTTCTCCCCGCGCTGCGGCACGATGATGTGAACCCGTGCACTGCGAGCCCCCGTCCCCGCGCTCTGTTCCGACAGCAAATCCTCCAGCTCTTCGCGATCTTCGAAATCCACCGGCACGTAAAGATTTCGCGGGACATACGGCTGTCCGATGTAAAGCTGCTTAAGCAGCGCCGAAAAGAATTCCCCAGGATGGAATTGCTCGTGTAGGGACGGCCGCAATCGCCCGTCCAAGCCGATCGCAGCTGGGCTGGGTTTCCCTTCGGGATCTCCGGCACTTTCAGCGCCGATCGCAGCTGTCTCCAAAGGCTCAGTCGTTATAGGATCTGTCGCGATAGGCTCAACAGCGGCGAATTCCGGCAAATCCTCCCAAAAGAATTCCCGCCGATCCACCATCTTCCCGCCGCGCATGTGAAACAAATTCACCGCCAGCATGCCGTTCTCGCAGTGATACCCGAACACGTCGGCATCGTCCCCTTCGGCCGCCGCCATGCGTTGCCGCTCCTGCAGCTGCTCCACCGTAGAAATCAGGTCGCGATATCGCGCCGCACGCTCATACTCCTGTTCGCCCGCAGCCAGCTCCATGCGCGTGCGCAGCGACTTTGCCAGATCCGTCGGCCGCCCCTCCAGAAACATCTTCACGTCCCGCACTGCTTCCTGATACATCTCGGGCGTTGTCAGATCTTGCACGCAAGGTCCCAGGCACCGGCGGATGTAATACTGCAGGCAAGGACGCGCATGCAGTCTCGTCAAATCCACCTTGCAGGAGGGAATTAGAAAATTGCGGTGAATCAAATCCACGATGCGGTACGCCAGGTTGGCAGGGAAGTACGGCCCGAAGTACGCGCTGCCATCTTTCCGCAGCCGCCGGGTCACGTACACCCTCGGCCACTTCTCGCCTTGCGTCAGCTTCACATAGGGGTAAGTCTTGTCATCGCGCAGCAGGATATTGAAGCGCGGCTTGCGCTGCTTGATGAGGTTGTTCTCCAGCGCCAGCGCTTCTTTGTTATTGGCTACGACGATGTAGTCGACGTCGACTGCCTCGCGAACCAGGGTCCCGGTCTTGGCATCCTCCCAGCGCCCCTCGTGGAAGTAGCTGGAGACGCGGCTCCGCAGGTTCTTGGCCTTGCCGACGTAGATGACCTCCCCCTCGGCGTTCTTGTATAGGTACACGCCGGCTTCAGTGGGAATAGTCCGAATTTTCGCGAGCAAGTCCATTGGAATACGGAACGGCGCCGGCAAACCAAGTGTCATCCCAAGTTCGCCGGCCAGCTACATGGATATTCTATTGGATGGGAAGAGAGCCCTTTGTGCTACAAAAAGGCAGATGAATCCTCGCCATGTACTTCCTCTTCTGGCCAGCCTGTTCCTGGCGCTAGTCGTGCTTCCGGCCAGCTCCCGATCGGCTCAAACGCCCACGCAGCAGCAGAATCCTGAGCTGCCGCAGGTCACAAAATCCCCTGAAGCAAAGAAAGAAGAGGCAGAACGCGCCGCAGCCCGTGCCCCCGCGCATCATTTTGATCGCGTATTGATCGTCGTCCTTGAAAACGTCGACTACGAACTCGCTATCCAGGATAAGAATCTCGCTGCCCTCGCCTCCCAAGGTGCAAGCTTCACCAACTTTCACGCCCTATTCCATCCTTCTTATCCCAACTATCTGGCAATGGTGGCGGCAACCGATTTCGGAACCCATAACCGTACGCGCTACCTCGCCGACAGCCAGGTCAACTTTCCCGACGATCCCGCGCACCGCACCATCGCTGACCGCTTGATCACCTCCGGCCTCGACTTCAAGCAATACGCCGAGGAGTTGCCGGAGGGGACCTGCCCGTGGAATCTCTCCAGCCTGCATGTAGCGCAGAGGCGAGGAGATTATGTCCGCCGTCATGTGCCTTTCCTGAGCTTTCACGCGGTCCAGCAGAAGTGGTGCGACCGCGTCGTCCGCGTCGACTCCGGGAGCGCGAAGAACTTCTTCGTGCAGGATGCCAATAAGGGATTGGTCGCTTATTCCTTTTACACGCCAAACATGGTCCATGACGGCCACGACACGAGCGTGACCGTTGCGGGAGCATGGGTGAAGAAGTTCCTCGACGAGACTTTCCCCGAGAAGTTGCGTAAAGGCACCCTGGTGGTGGTTACCTTCGACGAGTCAGGCGGCAACCGGGATAACCGCATCTATACCCTCTTTCTCGGCGATATGGTCAAACCCGCGAGCCAGCAGGATCCCGCCGCTCTGGGCCGCCTCTACACCCATTACAGCGTGCTCCGCACCATCGAAGATAACTTTGGGCTGGAGCCCCTCACCGCGAACGATCGCAATGCATCCCCCATTACCGACGTCTGGAAGTAAGCTCTTGTGGTCGAGACCTCACCTACTCCTTCGGGCTAGCTGGGCCGCACCTCCCCCACCGTATAAAATTTCCATGCCAAATATGCCGTTTGGCTTCACTTCCTGCTTGGTGCGGCGGTCTGACCACCCGCCGAGAGCGCATCAAACCATTGACAGGTATATACTTAGCGTGTGTCCCTGCGGACCAGACAACTGGCATCTGCCGTGCATTGTGGGATGTGGGACTTGTACAACAGTAAAGTCATCCCAGGGATTTGCATCAAAAGTTCAGGCGCGCGGGCCAACCCAGATCGCGCCACCAAAGAGGAATCAAGGAGCCTTCACCCTATGAACCGCACTTCGTTAGCAATTTGCCTCGCCGCCAGCTTGGCCGCCACTGTCGGATGCAGCAGCAAAAACTACGTCAAACAGCAGACGACCCCCCTCATCAACAAGACCAACGAGCTTGACGACCTGACCGCCAAGAACACCCGCGACATCAAGGAAGTCGATGCCCGCGCCCAGGCTGCTATTCAAGCCGTCAACACCAAGACCTCTGAAGTCGAGCAGAAGACCCAGACCGCTGCTCAGAATGCGACCCAGGCTCAGCAGGTTGCCGATGCCGCCAACGGCCGCGTAGGCATCCTCACCAACACGGTTGCCAATCTCGACAACTATCATCCCGTCGCCGAGACCAGCGTGAAATTCGGCTTCAATAAGGACAACCTGACCAAGCAGGCCCAGGAAGCCCTCGATCAGTTAGCTGCGCAGATCGCGAATACCAAGGGTTACCTCATCGCTCTGGAAGGTGGAACCGACTCCGTAGGATCGCAGGATTACAACTATGACCTCAGCCAGCGGCGCGCTAACTCGGTCATCCAGTATCTGGCCACCAAGTACAACGTTCCCGCGCACAAGATTTACGTGATTGGCCTGGGTAAGGACAAGCCGGTCGAGTCGAACAAGACCTCCAAGGGCCGCGCCGACAACCGCCGCGTGGATGTTCGTTTGATGACCAACACCGTGGGTGGCAGCCAGCCCGCTCCCACGACCGGAACCAACAACCCGAGCATGTAACTCAAGTTTACCCTCCTCCCCGGAGGACTTCGCCAACCAGGCCGCTCAAAGCCTCCCCCTGAGCGGCCTGCTTTTTTGGTCGTCACCAACGACTAGAATGTCGCCCGACTCGCCCCCATAAAGAGACAAAGTGAACACGAGCTGCCGGTGCAACAACATCGAAGGCAGTTGATATACATTTACTTGTATATGCCTCGGCTCTGCGCTTAAATCATTACTCACGGATTAACTGGTCATCAGCGCCGTGAATGTCCTTCATCCTTTCTGAAATCTCCTGCTGAAGCGGTGTTCAAAATTCTGTACTGAAACGTCAGTTTTCTGTACGTTCACAGCCTTCGAAAGACAGTAATCTCGCTCTTCCTCCGCGCTGAATGCAGCACAACCACATTTGTTCCCCCCGCGATATGAGCGCGTTCACGAAGTGCAGTGACGTCGATCACCACCATGAACGTGCTATGGCCCGCTGATTGCCTTCACGAGAGAATAGCAGGCGAAAAGCGAAGGGAGCTTTGTGTCTTCCGAAAGCCCGAGAGCATCTTCTTCACCCGGTCTGGACCTGCTCTCTTTTAAAAGGCAGCAGACCGTTTTCATCCTGCTGAATCTGCTCCTTCTCCTTGTCCTTGTGCTCATGCACGGATCCCTGGCCTCTTATTGGAATGAGCCTTCGCTGGGTCTGTTCAGCGTAGCAACAGCGGTTTTTCTGATCCGGATTCCCGAATTGCTATGGGTGCGCCGCCGCTCCCGCCCTATTCCAACTGTGATCACGACTGCTCTGACCTGGGCCTCTATTCTGCTCAATATCGGCCTGACCATCCTCCTCTCTCAGTTGATGGACCACGAAGATAGCCCGTATACCGCGCTGTTGCTCTTGCCGGTTTTGGAGGCCGCCTTTCGCTTTCGCTTCAGAACACTTGTGGGCGTCATCGCGGCCAGCGACTTCGCCTGCTTCTTCTGGCAATGGCGTTTTTTTCTGAAGCATCCTCCGGTCGATGTCGGCGAGTACGCCGAGGCCGCTACCACTTCTCTCATGCTGGCGGTAGCTGGAGTACTGGTTTGGCTCGTCGTCCGCGATCTTCGGCGCAAGGAGACGCGTCTGGCACACAACTTGCATGAACTGGAGC
>Ga0070681_10005534_pt1 | contig 12205 bp, 5 predicted proteins | sample KBSC83BmetaG_FD_65650 | JGI IMG/M metagenome (GOLD analysis project Ga0070681, IMG submission 65650) | Corn rhizosphere microbial communities from Kellogg Biological Station, Michigan, USA - KBS C8-3B metaG | ecosystem: Host-associated > Plants > Roots > Rhizosphere | place: USA: Michigan...
GCGCGCCCGTTCCGCGAAGGTGGGCTCGGGGACTGAAATGTGATAACTCGCAGAGCCAGGCCCCGCATGTTTTCTGCCGGATGAGGTTGTCATTTCGCGGTTCTGGGGGGTTCCTCGAACGCTGGGCCGGCTCCATCAACACACATATTTATATGGCTCCGTTCAGTGTTAGCGCGAACAACGGCTCGACAAACCCCCGCACTTTAATTCATGAGCTCGGCCACCTGGCTATGGGCCTCGAGGACGAGTATATGGGCGTGAACCTCAACGGCAACTATTGTACGGAAGCGCGGCACAGCGGTCCCGCTGGAGACTTCAGCGCCTTCGGAATCCGTGCTGCGTGCATCATGGACAGCCAGTTCCAATCCAGCAAATACTGCTCATCGCACAAAGACAGCGCCCACCGTGCCGGCACATGGCAACCCGGCCCTTGCTGGGGCACAGTCCACGATAGCTACGGCGACCCTGGGCCGGGGGGGCGTTTGGCACGGGGGTCATCCAGCAAAACCGCTGGGTGATAAGTACGCCCGATTTCCGTGGCGCCGTAGTAGGCACTTTGGACCCCTTGCCTTCGGGGCTGCTGCCGAAAGTCACGCTTATGAATCAGAAGTACCACGATCTATGTCAGCCCGTGAATTTCGTTGACCCTGCCGGTACAGCCGCTGCGGGTGGAACGGTATGGATCAGGCCGAGTTTCTGGAAAGGGAGCGATTTCACAGTAGGGCGGCTCAACAACAATGGCATGTTGACGATACATGGCGCGCATTTGGGAGACGCGATCTGGTCGCCTCGCTCGATAGTCACGGTGGACAGCACGATGCGTACAGTCACCCAATGAGTGGCCGATACAAACGAAGTCTACCGACTAATGAAAAGCTCTGGCTAATCCGGTTGCTTCGCCCAGCGGCGGCGCACAGTGTGCACTTACCAGTTGATCCCACAAAGGCATGGCCTAATCGGCGGTCGTTTAGCAAAGTTGATGGGCATTGTGCAATCAGGCCATTTTGATTTAGCCCATCACCTTGATCGGAGTTTTGCCGAACCTACCCGTAATTAACCTCCGACATTGTTATGGGGCCATTCCGCCCAAACCCGCCACACGTTAGACATCCCGTTCCAAGTCTGAGGTCTATACTCATCGAGTCAGATGCGGAGGAAAGGAGAGTCCCCAATGAAGGTGAAGACATTCCTATTTGCCCTGATATTTGCCTTGACTCCCGCGATGTCGGCGCAACAGCCGCAAACGCCAGCTGCAGCCGGAAGTCAGGCGCGGGCCGAGCGCCGCCAACAAATGATGGAGATGCACAAGCAAGAGATGGAGGCCATGAAATCCGATATCGGAAAGCTGAAATCGTCTCTCGCTGAGATGAAGGCCAACATTCTTACGATCAGAGAGCCGAACGAACTGGCACGCTGGCGCAACAATGCTGATATGTGGGAAACGGTGATTAATCATATGGACAGGATGCAAAAGCAGATTCAGTCCATGGGAACTGGCATGATGGGGCCACGCGAGCCAGGTACGGGCGGTCCACCTCCCACTCCAGAATCAGAACGGAAGCCGCAGTAACTGCGACGAAGAATAGTCTTCGCGTTTTCACGAAGAAGACCTTTTTGAAGGCTCGCCAAAAGGCAAGCAACACACCCAGAGTGCTCTCCATCACAGCAATTTAGGAAACGCTGCATAGAAAGAGAGTAGGCATGCCGACCGAGCAGCGCATTGCTCGGTTGAATCGTCAACCGCGAAATGCACTATTGAGTTTACATGCCGGAAAATGATCGATTTGGAATCCCAGTGGCAAACGATGCGGCCTAAGAAGTTTCGGAACCTCGCGATGTCGGCGATAGCATCTTTTATCATTCATTGACTGGGCAAGCGTTGGGAATATTTTTCTGAAATGGAGACACAGCCACGTGAATCCCTCGACGTCCCGGAAGCCGACTTCCGAGGCCTAGCTGCACCGGCGGGGATTGTTCCCCCGAACTCACGCCTTAGGGCGGACTCTACACGGTCGCCCGCCAGAAGTCGGCTAACGGCCTTGCTTGCAAGTACTCCCAGGCACCTTCTGCTCGGCATCTTCGCCGGTATTGCCGTTGGCTTGATTCATGGTAATCGGGCCGTGAGCATAAATGAAACCTGCCTCGGCCGCGTCAGTATTACTCATTCATAATGATCGTCGACTCGATACCAGCGCGCAATCATCGTCGCATTTTCATGTCCTATGAGCATCGGAATGGGGAGCGGGCTGTCAGATGTGCTTCGGAAGGCCCTCGCCGGGCCACCGTTTCCCTGTCTGGCTCGGAAACCATGGGCTCTGTGGTGGCGTAATGTAGACTCGCAGCGTCGAAAAAAGGCAATCGATGAGCGGCGGGTTGGGGCTCGCTCTGTTGACAGTTGCTATCTTCCGATCCGGAAATTTGCCGACCCGAGCAGCTTCGGACTCTGCACAAAGGCAACCGTCTCCTTACTTATGCTAAGCGCAAAACATGTTGATCTTTCGCTGTACCTTAAAGCGAGCCCGTACAGTAACTTCACTGATACGGATTCCTGCGATGTGCCAGCTAGGTTGTCAACACCGCAGGGCGATGTTCACGATGCGGCCGTCGGCGACGAAGACAGAAACGAGTAGCCGGTCGCGGCAGGCGTAACGCGCGACTTTCTCGATGCCTTTCTCGCGCGACGCGAAGGCGCGCTCCTCCGAGCAGGAGCACAGTTTGAAGCCCTCGAAGTCGCCGAAGCAGTCGTACAAGATCTCGCAGATTTTACCCGTGTACTCCTTGAGATGCTTCCTGCCCGGCTTGCCGACCGGCTGGGGCAGGCCCGTGGGCGACGGCTGGATGGAATCGGAGTTGCCACCGAGTCCATCGATGCGCGCCGACAGGATGTCGATGTAGCGCTTCATGACCGGATACCAGCGGTTCGTGAGCGGCATCATCGACAGGCGCCACTTGAAGATGGCAAGCGTGTTCATGTCGAAGGGCAGGATGTCAGAGTCGGGCTGAATCGGAATATTGATCTGGAAGGCGCCGGTAATGTAACGCCAAGAGCGCTGCGGTTGCGCCTGCTCTTGTCGCTTGGTGTCCTTCTTGGCAGCAACCGGCTTGCCGCGATGACTCACTTCAGGCGCATGGAGCGGCCCCGGAGCGTTGATCACGATCGGGGGCGGGGCCGTGTAGGTCCTGACGCGCTTGGCCACAATGGTAAAGCTCTGTCCCTTCGTGACGGTCTGCGGTAGGTCTACGGTGAGGAGCCCGGCGAACTTTTCGCCTGCGCCCGGTGCGATCGGCACGTAGCTCAGATGCCTGACCACCTTGCACTGGATTGTGTGCGCGTCCGCCGCGGTGAGCTCGTGATGGCCATATCGCTGGGAAGCGAGCTGCACGACCTGGCTGGCGTTGACCTGTGGCCAGTAGATGCTCGCCACCGTGCCGATCGGCAGGTTGCCCCAGTCGATCATCAACTCGTCGAAATCGGAATTGCCGGGATCGCTGCGCCGCACGTCGAAGGTCTGCGGCACGCGGTTGGTGGGCGGCACGCCCGGATTGAAACCCTGCGTAATCTGCAGATTGCGCTGAGCAAGTTTGTCGCTATTCCCGGGGCTAATGGTGACGCCATTCGTCGAGAGGATGGGCGCGTCGTCATAGGCGATTTGCGCCACCAGACAATGGTGCGTTCCCGGCAGCAGCTGCGGCACAGGCGTGCCGTTCACCACGTAGCTCGAATCGTAAACGTTGAGCAGGCAGCCAAAATACCGCCACTCACCCGCCCCGGAATTGACAGTGATGGGCTGGTTGTTGACCCCGCCATTGCCGAACTCGGTGTTGTTCGGATCGGTAAAGTTGGGCGTATTGCTGGTCGCGAAGAATGGAAAGGTCGAGCTGTCGGGCGCGGGTAGCGGCCAATCCGGCAGGCTCGACGAATCGAGATGGCTGTTGTAGGTGCCGCCCGTCTGGAAGTCGGTGTCCGGCGACTGGCTCTGCCACATGCGGAAGAACACCTTGACCGGATTGCTCGTGTCTCCGATCGGCCCACGCATGCGCACTCGCGCGATGGCGAAATTGTAGGTGTCGCCCGTTTGTCCAAGGAAGGCGAGATTCGGGACCACCGAACTGTCGCCAGAGAAGGCGTCCTTCTGCTCCGGGATGACGTTGCTCGCCGGATCGAACGGATCGGTGAGCGAGGCGTCTCCAAAATTCTGGTTCAGATATACCAGCAGCGCCGCGAGATAGCTGCGCGCGCCGTCGATGTTGTTGGTGGAGAAGGTCGGCGCGCCCGGCACCGGAACCGGCGCGATCGCCGGAATGGCTGTGAAGACGCGCAGGTCGTCGCTCAGCCAAGGCACGTTGTCGATGCCCGGCTTGACATTTGAGAAATACGGATTCTCCGCGCCGAGGAATTCAAAGTCGGTCGTGGCGGGCGCGGACTGGCCCGAGATCGTGATGGAGGAGTCGAGCTCCTTCACCTGCGGCGCTGTTGTGAAAGCGGCGATCGACGAGTTGTCAAAGCTGACATCGTAATGGAAGTGGATACGCTGCGGAACCAGCGGCAGAGACGTATTCTCGAACTCTACATGCGTGCGGTTGAAGTGGATACCGGGAAAGTTTGCAGCGTCGCCGGTCGGGTTTGCTGGCACGGGCGAGCTAAGCCCCTGCCAACGAGTCGGCGAGAAGCCCTCCAGCACCAGCAACACGGCATCCTGGAACGGCTTGACGTTGTTTATCGAGTCCCGCACTTCAGATTTGCCGTAGGTGTTCTTGCCGTCCCAGAAGGACAGAGAGAAGGTTGGGAACGGATCGTCGGCTGCTTCGGTGCCTGTTTCGGCCAGCGTATTGGTGCCTGGCAGAACCGAGTTGACGACGCCGAGGAAATAGCTGAACGGGTCGGAACTGTCGCCGGTCAGATTCTTGTAGAGATCAACAAGCGTGGCGCCGCCGTTCTGGATGATCTGCTGGATCGTGAAGCCGAGCTGATCCCTGAGGTAATAGAGGAACAGCAGCGAACAGCCGAAGCTCACCGGATTACCGTCGGTGGATTCATTCGACGACACCCAATTGGGCCGGGCGGTCGACAGCCACTTGTTCACCCACGAGTTGTAGGCGTCATAATGCCCCGTTGGGAAACGCATGATGCTGCAGATCTGCGAAAGCCCCTCGCCGTCCGAGTGACCGGCCACCCACGTGGTATGGCCAGACTTCTGGTTGTTGAAATCCATGAAGATCTCTACCAGCTCAGCCACGAACATCATCTTGGCGATTTCGTCGGCCTGCGAAGCCGTGAAACCACCCGGGAGGAAGTTCACGTTGATTACGCTGCCGCCGCCTGACGAGTAGCCGAAATTGTTAGCGCCGCCTTTCGAGATCGCCTGCACCGTCACGGTGACGCGGTCGCTCGAACCAAAGCCCGTGGTGATGTTGAACCAGCCGGTGAGTGCGGTGTGCTCGCTCTCGCAGATTGCCGCGATTGCCGAGGCCATTGCTTGCGACTGGCTGTTCGGATCACTGTCGTCCCATTGGACGATATAGTTCGTGGTCGTCGTCGTATTGTGAATCGCCATGTGAGCCCCGCGGATCGAAGAACTTAAAGCACGTCTGGCCGACAGACATCTTGCGTCGAGTGGGAAGTTGAGTCTCTAGGGGAAAGTGAGTACCAAAAGTCCTAGTACGTTACTCCTGACACCCTTGGACGAGCGATCTCGGTTGCATCTGTTACGAAGCCGGAACTCGCCAGTTCGTAGCTCGTGTGGAGTTGCCCGCCCACAGAGCGACAGCACAATGAGAAGGGAGTTCTGACTGTTGCTCCTGTGAGGAGTGCGGCGGTATAGGTTTGTTACAGAATCCGAACAGCGCTTTATCTCTCTCCGCCGGGGAGTGCTAGGCACGAAACGGGCTTCCGGGGGAAGATCAGTGGCACATCTCGTCGAAAACGAGTTCGGGACATCGTCGTCGGAGTTCGCCAGAACGTAATGTCCGGTGGGCGAGCTATTTACTACCTACTCATGTCCCATGCGGTACAATCGCGGGCCACGCCACGCCTCTAGCTCCCGGAACTCGCTTCGGCCGCTATGATGTTCTTGCGCCTGTCGACGGCGGCGGCCGGGGAGAGGTGTAGTACCGCTCGCACGATACGCGCCTGGAACGCTATGCAGCGTTCAAAGTAGCGACGTAGCAAGAATGCTGGAGATGCTTCGCGGCGGGTGCGCTTCGAAAAGCCAGGCGCGAGCCGTCGCAGCGCTGAACGATCCTAGCCGGTGAGCCCGCACTCCAAATTTAGATGGGGAACCAACCCGGCCCCCACTGATTCTTATCGAAGAAGATGCTCATGACGCGGCCGTCCTCCGCGGTGATGAAGAGGTCGAGGTGATTGCCGCCCGGTGCCCACACGGCGAACACTTCCTGTCCGGGAGCAGCAGTCGCGGAGTTCGGGCTTAGGGGAAACCACGCCGGCTGCCATGTGTTCGTGTCGAAATACGTGCTCATGATGCGGCCGTCTTTGCCGGTCATGAACAGATCGAGGTGGCCGGCGTTCCTCCATACTCCACTGATTGTCTGTCCCGGCGCGGCAAGGCCGCTTACGGGATTCACTGGGAACCAAGCGGTCTGCCACTTGGTGTTTTCGAAGAAAATGCTCATCACGTGGCCACTTTTGTCGGTCATGAACAGATCAAGATGAGTAGCGCCCGGACGCCACAGCGCGGTGAGGCTCTGGCCCGGGGCCGCGACGCCACTGTCAGGAGCGATAGGAAACCAGCCGGATTGCCATTTGTTGCCCTCGAAGAATGTGCTCATCACGTGACCGCCCGTATCGGTGATGAACAGATCGAGGTGATTGGCGTTACGCCACACCGCGGCCACGCGTTGGCCGGGTACGGCCATGGGCGTGTTTCCGGTGACGGCGAACCATGAGGGCTGCCAGCTGCGTCCTTCGAAAAACGTGCTCAACACCCGGCCATCTTTGCCGACCACAAAGACATCAAGATGGTTGGAGCCGGGACGCCAGAGGGCTGTTATGGGCTGGCGCGGAGAAACGACCGCTCCGCTGGCGAGGGGGAACCAAGTTTTCCAGCCGTCGCCCTTCCAGCGTTCTGCCCACTGCAGAGACTGCAGCGGAGTTTCCCAAACCATACTCATCACGCGGCCATCGTTGGCGGCGACGAACAGATCAACGTGCTCGACGCCTTGCGATAGCGGCGGCGCCAATAAAGCCGTGACCGGGGCCGCGCCGGATGCAGTAAATGTATACCCCGGCGGCAGTGCTTGGCCGTCTGTTTTAGTATCCATGTTGGAATCGATTGGAAACCAGCCGCGCCACCCACGGGCAGCCGGTGGGTTCGGCGGAGCAGGACAAACAGCTTCCCAATTTGTGCTCAGTAAACTGCCGCCCGATGGCAACCGGCTCGACATGAAGAGATCGAGATGGTTGGTATCGCGCCACAGCGCAGTGACAGAGCGCCTGGTGTAGCCGCCGGTGAGAGCGGCGGTGATGACTCCGGCCGTCGCCGTGATCTTACGGTTGAGAGAGGTTGTGACGGGAGCGCCGTGGGGCGCAAGCCCGTAAACGTAGATCCAATTGGCGTAGGCGCTCCGAAAGACTTTGCCACCGCCGATAGTGGGCGGAATGTATTTGGCGAACGGCACTGGCTCGGGCTGGTCGGATGCCTCCCACAGCTTTTCCAGCGTGAGGGCATCAAAGGCCATCAGGCGGCCGAAGAATTCCCCTTTGGTATTCAGCGCATCTGTCGAATCCTGCTTCGGCGCCGACACCCAGAGCACACCACTGTTTCCGCCACTGGCCGAAAGGGAGAGCGCGCCGCCCGGCATGCCGCGCGGAGAGCGAATGTTGGATTCCTGCGTGCTGAGGAATGGACGCTCGTCCATGTGCCCATCATCGAAAGTGCGAAAGGCTTTCAGATACTCTTTTTCCGGCATGTGATAGAGGAGCGCATAGGGCAGGCCAGCGGGATGCCACACGACGGGGGCGCCGTGGATATTTGGACCAAACATCTGGTCCTGATCGTAATCGCACGGCGAGATGCCCGGGTGCCAGGAGTTATAGAACGCCTGGAAAGACTGCTTGACGACCTTCATGTTGTGCGGATCGAGCAGATAGAAACGGCCCTGCTTTCCGCCTCCAATCACTAAGCCATTGGGTAGCACGACGGGCCCACCGGAAGCGGGATCGGAGTCGGCGGCGACTCCGCCGGTCTGATCACTGCAGGCAAATACCGGCTGACATGGGAGGACGGTGAAGGGATCCTTGGGAAAACGTGCGCCGGTATCGAGGCGGTACCAGTTATGCGCGGTGTAGTGGCCCTCGTCGAGGTTGTTTGTCAAGCGGTTCAGCTGGACACGCACAAGCGCGGTGCTCAATTCCGTCTGGGTATTCAGGGTGGGGTTCTCGTCTCGGTTATCGGCCTCGTTGTTTCCGGTAAGCGCGAAGACGAGGCCATTAGGGTCAGAAGCCAGTCCAGCGCCTGATTGCCAGATGCCTCCCAGCTTGCTGTTCGGAGTAGTGACCCGACCAGCGATTACCCCCAGGCTGTTGGCATCAACGGCGAGGATCCAGCCGTGAACTGGCATTTGACCGGGAATGGGATTTCCTTTCGCATCCTTCTTAGTGATGGGTTCGCCCGCGCCCGTGTCACACACCGCCCCCGAAAACGCGATATAGATGACGCCGTTCATTAACAGAAGTCCTGTGCGGGTGATGATCTTGTTGGGATCGAAGAGCGCACGATCGGGATCATTGGCGGGCAGCACAATCTCTCGTTCTGCCACTGTGGCACCGGTGCGAATGTCCAGCTTGCGCACCCAGAATTTTGCATCGTAGGGATTCTTAGCAGTGGAATTGTACTGTGCGGGTCCGAAGGGGCTGGAGGTGCGATAGACCACCCACATGGTGTTCGTCGCTTCATCAATAACCGGAGTGCTAGCGATTCCTACTGGGCCGTGAGTCTGGTAGCAGAGATTTCTTGTTGTCGGATCGGCATTCCACAGTGGATCGTCCTGGTACCGGCCATCCATGCCTTGCAGTTCTTCGGCTCTTAGCTTGCGCGGATCGATCATTTCCAGCGGCTTTGGCCAAAAATTTTTCGGAGTGGGGCTACCTACATCGAAGGCATAGATCAAGCCTTGACGGGTGGAAACATAGAGGACCTCGTGCGGCTGCCCCTTCACCATCACGCGCGCTACGTAAAGTGGCTGAGCACCAATGGTGTTCTGTACATTCGGCCCGCGGTTGCCGGAGACGTCCAGCTTGTACCGCGAAATGAGCCGCGAGACGTTCGCTGGCGTGAGCTGGGTTTCGCCCAGATTCGCCCCCGTGCGCTGATTATCATTGTGCTGGGTGAGCACGCTTTGGGCGAAAGCGAGCGAATTGAAGCCGCTGGAGCGCATGCCGCTGATCAGTAGCAGGCAGCAGAGGGAGAGTCGAAGAGGAGCGCACACTGCGCGACGAAGGAACGGGGCTGACATACTCAAATCCTCCAAACTGGGATTTCCATATTGGCCCAGTGGATGTCGCTTCTGTGATTCTGTACGGCCGCTTGCCGGAGCGCATGACCTTGTAGTACTTGCGAGGGACGCAGCGCAGTCGCCACACTGCCTTGTTACTAGTCCTCACTTCGAGGCGTGCGCACCGGGTATCTTCATATTGAGTTGTGAAGTCGGTAATCTGACTTGCACTTTGTGGTGGCACGGGGAACCTTGCGGAGACAGGATAGGGCGGGAGTATAACATACAGGATGGTTGCTTCCTGCGCAGGGGTCTTTGAGTCTGAAGGCTTTTTCAATTCTGTATGGAGCAAGCGAACGGTGGATTGGAAGCAGCGGTAGGGGTTTGCCTGTCGCTTTGCCAATAGTGGGACGAGTCTTAGGCCACTCTAATTGATACGCCAGGACCTTGATCGGTTGTTCGAGATCCAGTCCGACGCGCACCGGAGCTCACGCTCGGAATCGCGCTGAGCACAAAATCGGTCCGCGATTGACCGAAGACGAAAAACCGAGTAAGATTGTCTTACCATGCAGACCAAGGTTTCCACAAAGGGACAAGTCGTTCTCCCAGGGCCGCTTCGCCGCCGCCTCGATATCCGCCCAGGCGATCCGCTGGACGCGAATATAGAGGATGGGCGAATCGTGCTCACTCCTCGCAAGAAACGCCCTCATCGCACAAAACTCGTGACTGATCCTGTTACGGGATTGCCTGCTCTAAGTGCAGGGCCAAACGCACCCACATTGAGCAGCAGGGAAGTTGAAGAAATTTTGGCGAACTTCCCATGACCTACTTGCTCGATGTGAATGCCCTAGTCGCTGTAGGGTTCATTAATCATGAGTTCCACGATCGTGTTGCTGCCTGGATCCAATCTCAAAATTCACCAAACTTGGCGAGTTGCTCAATCACTGAACTCGGGTTAGTACGCGTACTTGCGCAAGCTCCGGCCTACGGATTTACCGTGACTCAGGCCCGCACGTTGTTGCTGCGCTTGAAAGAGGCACGTACTGCTCCTCTGAAGTTTATCCCGGATGAACACGATGTTTCTCATCTGCCTGCTTGGGTCAGAGCACCCAAACAAATTACGGATGGTCATTTAAGCAAGCTGGCGAGCGCAAATTCTGCGGTCCTGGCGACTCTCGATGAGAGCATTCCTGGATCGTATCTTATTCCGAAATAGCGTAGCCGCCGTTGGATGGTCTTCCTGTGCGGCTTCAGTGAGGCCTCGCTGCTTTGTCACCAGCAAATGCAAGGCGTGGTAACTTCATAATTCTGTGCCAACAGTGTGCCCTTTTTCTCTTTGTCCAGCCTAGGTGCATGTGGACAGAGCGGATAGAGCTAACATTCGACTGACGGCTCATCAGTCGCAATTGGAGAGTCAAAGGTGAACACAGCTCCAAACGGGTCCATCTTGCGACGTTCGAAGCAGGCAAGAGTTCTTTCCCCTTCTCCCCTAGTAAGTGATACAATGCTTACAACAGTTACATGATGGAGGATCTATGAAGCAATCGCGTTCGATGGTGCTCAGTATGCGCCTGCCGGTGGAGAGTGGAAAACGCTTAAAGCGCATCGCGAATCGGCATGGCTGGACACCGAGCGACGCTAGCGCTCGCCTGGTGGAGGAGGGTCTAAGGCGGTCGGAATTTGCCTTCCTGGATTTTCGCGATTCACCAGCAGGCAGGCAAGCCTATGTACAAGGAAGCACCCTGGCGATATGGGAAGTCATGTTGCTTCTTCGGAGTTACAAAGGAAATGTCGAGGACGTGGCGAAGCATCTGAAATGGCCTGACGCGAAGGTTCGAGCTGCACTCAACTACTCGGAGGCATTCCCCGGAGAGGTGAATGACGCAATAGCAGAGAACGATTCAACCGATTTCGTCAGCCTAAAGCGCATGCTTCCCCAAGCGGTCGATTTTGCCGCCAGAAAGACCAAGCGGGGCTGAGATGGTCAAGTTGCTTCTCGATGAGCACATTTCCCCAGAGGTAGCGAACGGCGTTCAACGTCGGAATCGATCTCTAGTTATTCACTCGATGGTGCAGTGGGAGAACGGAAACTTCCTCGGGAAGGAAGATTCTGTTTGCCTATTGGAAGCAGCGAGGCAACGCTTGAGCCTGGTTACTTATGATCGCAGGACGATTCCTCCATTGCTGAAGCTGTGGGCAGAGGAGGAGCGATCCCATGGCGGTGTGATCTTTGTCGATGAAAAGACGATCTCGCCGGCGGACATTGGGGGGCTAGTTCGCGCTCTGATTTCGCTTGTAGAGGAGGCTGGGGAAATTGATTGGACGAACCAAGTGTACTTCCTGCGGAGCCAACGCTGAACCGTCACCGCGATAACGCGATCGTTTAACACAACCTGCGGGAAATTCTCGGATGTCGTGTTTTTGCTAGAGCGGAGCACTCTGTGTGCGGGTTGTGTGCCAGATTTGGCTTCTCAAAATTAACGCGATGACTGACGGCCGATTAGACGGCTAAGAGATTCCATGTTCTCCGATTCGCCAAGCATTCAATGACTTGCCGAGATTGTGGTTTCTTGGTGTGTCGCAAAAGGTGTCGTAATCCTATTTGCTAAACCACTGCTTCAGAGTTTGGCGGACGGTAATCGAGCGCCGCGCGCACGATTTCCAATTCCAGGTGCTGATAGTGCATCGCAGTCTGTACGTCGCGGTGCCCCATCGTTCTCATTACGGCAGCAAGGTTGCCGGTTCGCATCAGAAC
>Ga0070681_10005535_pt1 | contig 12205 bp, 11 predicted proteins | sample KBSC83BmetaG_FD_65650 | JGI IMG/M metagenome (GOLD analysis project Ga0070681, IMG submission 65650) | Corn rhizosphere microbial communities from Kellogg Biological Station, Michigan, USA - KBS C8-3B metaG | ecosystem: Host-associated > Plants > Roots > Rhizosphere | place: USA: Michigan...
CACCCATCGAGCAGATCCCGGACGTTAAGGCCGACTCCAACATATAGCCTGAAATCCGGGTATCCTTGCCGATCACGATCTGGTGGCGTCCGGCTCGACGGATAAACAAATGCGCAGCGGCCCGGCCCAACTGCATCGCCATTTCGCTCGTCATCGGATCGAGGTTGGCCACCCCTCGAACCCCGTCGGTACCGAATAATTTACGCATGTTGGGCTTTCATCGATATGGTCGTCTGTTGACTAATCGCCGCTGCCACTTGAACCACTTCTTTCATCGCCCTGACGTCATGGACTCGAATGATTCCAGCTCCACGATCCACTGCCATCGCCACGGCCGCGGCTGTTGCCCACTGACGCTCTAGAACCGGTCGGCCCACAAGTTGGCCGAGAAATGCCTTTCGTGAAACCCCGATGAGCAATGGACACTCAAAATGCAGAAAACTGGACAATCGGGCTAAGAGCATAAGGTTATGTACGAGCAGCTTACCAAATCCGATCCCGGGATCAAGAATGATTTGTCTTCGATTAATGCCATGTGCCATCGCAAAACAAATACGCTCATCAAAAAACGCCGAGATCTCGCCGACGACATCTTCGTAGTCTGGAGACTGCTGCATTGTACGCGGCGTACCTTGCATATGCATCAAGACGACCCCGGCTCGCGTTTCAGCCACCACATCGACCATCGCGGGATCGCCTCGTAACCCCGTCACATCATTCACGAGAACGGCACCAGCATCGAGGGCCGCACGCGCCAAATCGGCCTTAGAAGTATCAATTGAGATTGGGACCGTGACGACTTTTGCGAGTGCGGTCACAACGGGAATCGTCCGGCGACGCTCTTCTGCCGCATCCACGACACCGGCACCGGGACGCGTAGACTCCCCGCCAATATCGAGCAGGTCAGCCCCTTCTTCCACTAATTGGATAGCATGCGCCACAGCGGCTTCCACATCCTGGTACCGACCGCCGTCCGAGAATGAATCAGGCGTTACATTGACCACACCCATTAATAACGGTCGATCGGAAAATTCGATCAATCGGTCTTTCGCTTGTCTCGTCAAATACTTGTGGTGCGACACAAAACGACAGCGCCTCCGCGGATGAGAGGTCCGGCCCCGGACCGAGTCTGCCACCTATTGTGGACGGGATTATGTACGCGTATCAATACTTCAGGGCAAGGTGGAATGCCCCTTACCCGTCATTTGTCAAATATACCGGCCCGGGACGCCATTGCCCTGAAATGGCGTCCCGGAATTAGTGCTGCGATGTTTAGGCGGGAACTGCTTGAGATGTGGATTGCATAATGATGTGATCAATATCAGGCGCGTCAAGCACTTCTTTTTCCAGAAGTGCTTCCGCAAGGCCTTTCAAACTGGCCATATTTTCCGTGAGCAGTCGTTTTGCCCGCTCATAATTTTCCGTCACAAGCCTTCTCACTTCAAGATCGATTTCTAAGGCGACTTGTTCGCTGAAGTCGCGCTTGGTCGCAATTTCACGCCCAAGGAAAATCTCTTCTTCTTTTCGGCCAAACGTCAGCGGGCCCAACTTCTCGCTCATCCCCCATTCACAGACCATCTTTCTTGCGAGGTCCGTCGCCCGCTCGAGGTCATTTCCTGCTCCGGTGGTGATGTGCTTCAAAACCAATTCTTCCGCCACACGGCCACCCATAAGGATAGCCAGGTTGTTGTACAAGAATTCCTTCGAATAGTTGTGCCGATCATCGGTGGGAAGCTGCATCGTCACACCCAATGCCCGACCTCGTGGAATAATAGTCACTTTGTGCACGGGGTCCGTTCCAGGTATCAGTTTGGCGATCAATGCATGTCCGGCTTCGTGGTAGGCCGTCGTCCGTTTCTCTTCGTCGCTCAAGATCAGACTCTTCCGTTCAGCTCCCATCAACACTTTGTCTTTCGCCATCTCAAAGTCAACGACTTCCACTTCTTTTTTGTTTTGTCTCGCGGCCCAGAGAGCAGCTTCGTTGACCAGGTTTTCCAAATCGGCCCCTGAAAATCCCGGCGTGCCGCGCGCAATTTTTTCCAATTCCACATTCGTCGCGATCGGAACTTTCTTTGTGTGCACCTTGAGAATCTCTGCACGGCCCCGCAAATCCGGCCTGTTGACGACGACTTGCCGGTCAAAGCGGCCGGGTCTGAGCAGGGCAGGGTCGAGGACATCCGGCCGGTTTGTGGCAGCGACCAGGATCACCCCTTCGGTCGTATCAAACCCATCCATCTCGACGAGCAATTGATTCAGCGTCTGTTCACGCTCGTCGTGCCCCCCGCCCAACCCTGCCCCACGAAGTCGGCCAACGGCATCAATTTCATCAATGAAGATGATACAGGGGGCATGCTTTTTCCCCTGCTCGAAGAGGTCGCGAACGCGTGATGCTCCAACACCGACGAACATTTCAACAAAATCAGATCCGCTGATACTGAAGAACGGCACACTGGCTTCCCCTGCAATGGCCTTGGCCAACAGAGTTTTGCCAGTTCCGGGAGGCCCGACGATCAAGACCCCCTTGGGAATGCGGCCGCCGAGCTTTTGGAACTTGCGCGGATCCTTGAGGAATTCGATGATCTCCAACACTTCTTCTTTGGCTTCGTCGATACCTGCGACATCGGAGAAGGTCACCTTCCTGCGCTCTTCCGTCAACATCCGCGCACGGCTTTTCCCGAACGATAGGGCCTTATTGCCCCCCATCTGCATCTGCCTCATCAGGAAAAACCACAAACCGAGAAACAGCACAAACGGCCCCCAGGTGACAAGAAAGGTAATGTACCAGGGACTTTCGTCAGGTGGCTTCGCCTCGATCTGCACACCCCGCTCGCGTAAGACCTTCACCAATTCGGGATACTCCACCGAGTAGGTTCGAATACGGGTCTTGTCTTTCAAAACGGCGCTGATATGACTCGACTTGATAATGACTCGTTCGACATCGCCCTTGTCGAGCTTGGCCATAAATTCACTGAAAATGACTTCTTCTTCAGGCGCGTGTGTCGGCACACTGAACAGGTTGAACAGCAAAATCATAAACAGGCCGACGACGACCCAAAAAAGCAGATTCTTTGCCCTGGAATTCATCCAGATCTCCTTGTGGATGACATGCTTAACCGATGAGGAAAACTGCGAACTTGAGTGATGTTAACACAGCCTGCTTCACAGTGACAACCGTATGGTCAATGCGTTACTCTTGATCTCCCTCCATGTCCAATACAGCCAGATAGGGAAGGTTCCGATACTTCTGCTGATAATCGAGCCCATACCCAACGACATATTTGTTCGGGATCTTGAATCCGACATAATCAATGGCAACATCGCTCGTCCGTCGGTCCGGCTTGCTGAGCAGGGTGCAGACTTTGATCGAACGGGGTTTCTTTTTTATGAGCGTCTTAACCAGGTATTGCACTGTGAGTCCGGAATCGACGATGTCTTCCACCAGTAAGACGTCCTTACCCTTGATGTTCTCGGTCAGCTCACTCACCACTTTGACCTTGCCGGACTTTTTGAGACTAGACCCCTCACTCGTCACGACAAGAAAATCTACCCGCATGGGAATTCTGATCGCACGGGCCAGGTCGGCGTAGAAGGCGTAGGCACCTTTCAACACCCCGACCAGGACAAAATCCTTTCCTGCATAATCGGTCGCGATCTGCTTGCCAAGTTCACGAATCCTGGCGCGCATTTCCTCCTGCGTCACGATCGGTCGACCGAAAATTCTTTCCATACCCTCCTTACTCCTTCTCTGAGTCCCGTTTGCTCACGTCGACTACTAGGCAACTCGTCGTTCCACGATGGGCGACAAATCGATCGTCCTGCCTGAGGCCCACCACCCAGAGAATTCCCTCTGGCGCCACCAATAAGGGAATCTCTTTACGCTGCTGGCGAGGGACCTTCATATCGGTAAAGAAATCTTGCAGTTTTTTACTTTTGCCCTTCATCCCCTGAGGGAAAAATCGATCGCCTGCCCGCCACGGTCGAAGCAGCAGCGGCTCTGAACACGTATCTGCATCAAACAGGACTCGTTGCACGGCAGGTGCAACCCCTCCCTGCTCAGCATCACGACGAGTCATACGTTGTACATGAATTTTTTGATTCGTTCTAGCCCAGGAGACCGTCGAGGGTCCGGGAAGCCGAATGACCTCCGTTTCCTCCCGCCGTGAAACAGTTTCCCGCCCGGCATGGCCTCCTGCATCCGGAATGAATCGCGCCGAGCCCTGTTCCAGGATCACAACGGCCTGCTTCAAAGACAGCCGGGCGTTGATCCTTCCCTTGAGCAGCATACGCCGAACGGACTCCACGACGCGTGTGCTACTGGCGCGCATCTCTTCATCGTAAGACCGGAGGACAGCCCGAACGACGCGCCGTTGAAGCGCAACAGGCAGTTCGAGAAAAACCTGACGATTGACACGTTGCACGCCTCCGCCATCATGGCTCACACATGTGCGCATCAGCTCATACGTTACCTGTTGGAGGTATCGTTCGTCATCGCGCAATAAGTCCGCCTGCCGTTGCAACACTCGAACGGCAGCCGGCACCAATCGCGTCATGGCAGGCATGAGCTCCTTCCTGATCCGATTGCGATGATAGAGCGGCTTTTCGTTGCTCGAATCACGACGACAGGTCAGTCCCTCATGATCCAAGTATGTCTCCACCTCCTCCCGTGTGGCCGTGAGCAGAGGCCGAACAATCATTCCTTCACGGATGTAGGGCATCCCTCCCAACCCGGCCATGCCCGATCCCCGCAACATCCGCATCAGCAGAGTTTCCGCCTGATCATTCGCCGTATGAGCGACTGCAATGCGATCTGCCCCTATCTCATGAGCCAGTTGCGTCATGAAATCATACCGCGCCCGGCGGGCTTCGGCTTGAAGTGACGAGCGTTGTCGTCGCTTGACCAATGTGGGTCGATGAACGAGAAGAGAGAGTTCGCGATCCCGGCAGAACGTGCTGACAAACGATTCGTCACCATCGGACTCCTCTCCGCGCAAGCCATAATTGCAATGAACTGCGGTCAGCGTGAGGCGCCAGGTTCGAGCTAGACGATGGAGCAGGGAGAGCAATGCGATGGAGTCGGGCCCGCCCGACACCGCCACGATCAGGTGCTGCCCCGGGATAAATAGCCCTTCCTGACGCACCGTCCGAACGAGTTGGGTCAACAATGCTGGTCGTGCGGGGTGATTGATAGACGGTCTCACGATCGCTGTTTTAACGGTCATGGTTCCTGAACCCCATGAGAGAAATGTCCCAAGCTGATGCGCGCCTGCTCGACATCACGAGCAATTTGTTTCGACAGCTCATCGGCGGACCCAAACGTATGGTCGCCACGCACACGTGCCACAAACTGTGCGGTAATTTCCTCGTCGTAGAGATCGCAGCTCTGATCCAACAAATTTACCTCGATCAGGCGCTCACCTGCTCCAAAGGTCGGTCTCGTTCCAATGTAGGCGATAGCGTCATAACTCCGGGTACCGTGGGCGACTCGCGCGGCATACACGCCGTCCGGCGGCATGACCCGTTCAACCGGAATGCGCAAATTTGCGGTAGGCCAGCCCATCGCTTGCCCCTGTTGCTTGCCGCGCACCACGGTTCCTTGAATCCCATAGGGGCGTCCGAGCAGGATCGAGGCGCGCTCCATATTCCCTGCCTGAATCAGCTGCCGAATCCTGGTCGAACTCACCACATCCCCTTCAATCACCACAGGAGTCACGGGATGCACAAGAAAACCGTACTGCCCGCCGAATTGCACGAGATCATTGATACGTCCTGCTCGCCCTCTCCCGAAGGCGAAATGGTTGCCCACAAATAGTTCACGCAAGCTCAGAGACCGATGTAGGACATCTCCGGCAAATTGATCCGGACTCATCGCTGCGAAGGTAGGAGTAAAATCCAGGAAGACTACTTCATCGATCCCTGCCGCTTCGAGGTGCGCAAGCTTCTCCTCAGGACTGGTGAGAAACCGCATATCAACATGGGGCGCAAGGATTTTCACCGGATGCGGTTCAAAGGTCAGGACGAGCGCCGTCCCCCGGGCTTTCCTGGCCGTCTGGACCACCGTCTGGAGCAACGCTCGATGACCGGGGTGGTGGCCGTCGAAATTCCCGATCGTCGCAACCGGATAGGGACGTGGATACTGGTCAGACAGCCCACGCGTCACATTTAGCATAGTCGTCAGCGGAGCAGACGCGCTGCGTCTTTCGCGAAGTAGGTCAAAATTAGATCCGCGCCGGCCCGCTTAATCGAGAGCAACGATTCCATCATCGCCCGCGATTCGTCGAGCCAACCGGCTTTGGCGGCCGCTTTGATCATGCTGTACTCCCCGCTTACTTGATAGGCCGCCACCGGCAATAACACCTGCGCCCTGGCAGCAGCAATGATATCAAGATACGGCAGTGCCGGTTTCACCATGATGATATCAGCACCTTCTTCGACATCAAGGGCAATCTCTCGCAGGGCCTCCCGGCGGTTGGCAGGATCCATCTGATACGACTGGCGATCCCCGAACTGGGGACTTGAACAGGCTGCATCCCGAAATGGCGCATAGAAACAGGACGCGAATTTGGCTGCATAGGCCATAATCGGCAGCTCGGTAAATCCAGCCTGATCCAGTTCTGTCCGAATCGCCGCCACCCGGCCATCCATCATATCGGACGGCGCCACCATGTCGGCCCCGGCTTGCGCATGGGTTCTGGCCATCGCACGGAGGCAATCCAACGTTTCATCGTTGAGAATGCGCCCGTCTTTGACGATCCCGCAATGGCCATGATCAGTGTATTCGTCGATGCAAACATCAGTCACGACCAGCAGGCCCGGAACCTGGTCCTTTACCGCTTGGACGGCCCGCTGCACGATGCCATTCGGGTCAAAGCCCGAACTCCCCCGCTCATCTTTCCGATCAGGAATGCCAAAGAGAATAATGGCGGGAATCCCCAAGGCCGCAACCTCACTCGCCTCCTTCACCAAGAGGTCGATCGAGAGGCGGAACTGGCCCGGCATCGAAACAATCTCTTCCCGCCGGTGTCGCCCTTCCACGACGAACAGCGGATATATGAAATCTGACGGGCCAAGGCTCGTCTCCCGGACCAGGCGTCGAAATGCCTCATGCTGCCGCAATCTCCTGAGTCTCTGGATGGGAAAGGCCATTGAATTATTTCCTTGGAAGATTCGTCAAGAACACGACAAGGTCTCGCACAGAAATCATGCCGACCAGTTTGCCGTCTCGGGTCACGCCGAGGTGGCGGAGATGTGTTTGTGCCATGAGATCATTGGCATCCAGCAATGTCTTACCCTCCTCGATCGTCAGAATCGGAGCCGACATAATTTGTTCGACCGTCGTCTTGGCAGTATCGGCTCCAGCCGCGACGACCCGCCGGACCATGTCGGTGTCTGTGAGGATACCGACAATCTCCTTCCCGTTCGTGACGAAGAGGCTGCCGATGCCACGGTCGCGCATGATGCGCGCGGCCGTCTGCGCATCCGTGTCCCGCTCAACCGTCACAAACTTCTCTCTCGGTACCATGAACGACTTGACTGGAACCATGCAATCTCCTCCCTTAGCTAATTCAGTACACCACCCGATTGGCTGCTTCTCCTCTATCCACGCGTAGACACTGCGACCCGAGACCCCTCTCTGAAATGCCTCACAATGGCGTCGGCCAGCGCAGGAACGGTATTTTCAGTCGGCATGACCGTCACCGTCAACCCATACTCCTCCGCCGTCCGTGCCGTAATCGGTCCGATGCAGGCAATCACCACCTGATGAATGAATGACTTCACGACGTCCTGCCCTCCAAACATTTCGATGAAATTGCGGACGGTGGAGGAACTCGTGAAGGTTACGGCAGATACCCGACCATCGTGAAATTGTTGCCTCAAGGACTCAATATCACACGCGGGCGCAATTGTGCGATAGACAGGAACGACGTCGACGGTCGCTCCCAGTTCGCGCAACTGCTCCGGCAAGACTTCACGAGCCACTTCGGCCCGTGGGATCAGGATGCGGCTCCCTCTGACTCCTATATGGGCCAATGCGGCGATCACTCCCTCTGCCTGGAATTCAGCTGGGATAACATCCGGTGTCAAACCATAGGCTTCGAGTTCCGACGCAGTTCTTGGTCCAATCGCACAGAGGCGAAGGTTAGCCAATGCTCGACCATCTTTCCCTGCCACATGGAGTCGGTCCATGAAGGGCCTTATCCCGTTCACGCTGGTAAAAATCAGCCAGTGATAGGTACCGACACGGTTGATCGCGTTGTCGATCTCCTGCCAACTGGCTGGAGACACAATCTGTATCGTCGGAACTTCAATGGTCTCCGCGCCCTCGGCTGCCAATAATCTAGAAAATTCTCTCGCCTGTTCCTGTGCACGAGTCAGCACGATCCGTTTCCCGAACAGCGGCTTGGTTTCAAACCAATTCAGCCGGCTTCGCAATCGCACGACCTCGCCCACAACAATCACAGTCGGCGGTTCAAGCTGCGCGGCTTCCGCCTTTGCAACAATATCCTTCAACGTTCCCACGACTGTTCGTTGATCGGATTTGGTTCCCCAACGAATCGCTGCGACCGGTGTTTCGGGGGACCGACCTTCCGACAGCAAGTGTCCGGTGATTGAGGAAAGATTCTTCATGCCCATCATGAACACAAGCGTCCCTGAGGCACCGGCCAATTTCGGCCATTCCAATACGGTCGCCGGTTTTGTGGGATCTTCGTGACCGGTGACAAATGTGACCGTGGAGGCCAGAGTGCGATGGGTCACTGGAATGCCGGCATAAGCAGGAACCGCAACCGCAGACGTGACACCCGGCACAATTTCATAGTCCAAGCCGGCGCCAGCCACAGCTTCGGCCTCTTCCCCTCCGCGTCCGAAGACAAAGGGATCGCCTCCTTTGAGCCGGACCACCATCTTCCCGGCCTGTGCATGCTCAATGATCAATCGATTAATATCGGCTTGATCTTGATACTGCCCTCGTCCACGCCGGCCGACATAGATACGTTGTGCCGTGGCCGGTGCGTGCTGCAGCAAGACCGGATTGGCAAGGTAATCGTACAGGACGACCTCAGCTGCCTCAAGGCATTCCTTGCCCTTCAACGTCAAGAGTCCCGGATCGCCGGGGCCCGCTCCCACCAAATAGACCTTTCCCGGCTTCCTCGATTGCGTCATGTGGTCCCATAGATCGATTGGAGAATTTTATCGCCTCCGCGTGCCAGCAGCCGTTCCGCCAATTGAATACCGATCAATTCCGGATCCTCTACGGCCCCTTCCACGGTGTCACGAATGAGCTCTTTGCCATCCACGCTGGCAACCAACCCTTCCAGGATCACCCTCGTACCGACCACTGTCGCGTGCGCCGCGATTGGAACCTGACAACCGCCCTGGAGCCGATGCAGCAATGCACGTTCGGCCAGAACCGCCGTCTCGGTCACCGCGTGATTGAGTCTACTCAACAACGAATGGACAAACAGGTCATCTCGCCGTCCTTCGATGCCCAATGCTCCCTGGCCTATGGCGGGCAAGCTGATCTCCGGCGCGAGATACTCTGTAATCTCATGCGCCCAGGCCAATCGCCGCAGCCCCGCCGCGGCCAGGACAATGGCGTCAAATTGCCCTTCCCGTAATTTCTTGAGACGGGTATCCAGGTTTCCGCGCAGCATGGCAATCGTGACATCGGGTCTGGCATGCAGAAGTTGAGATTGACGGCGAAGGCTGCTGGTCCCGATTATGGCGCCATGAGGAAGATCCATGAACGAACGTCCATCACGACTAATCAGGGCATCTCGAGGATCCTCGCGTGGCGGCACACAGAGAATGGCCAGCGTCTCAGGCAATTCCGTAGGCACATCCTTCATACTATGCACGGCAAAATCGATCTCGCCGCTCAAGAGCGCTTCCTCGATTTCCTTGACGAACAGCCCCTTCCCCCCAATTTGGGCCAGGGGGACGTCAAGAATCTTGTCTCCGGATGTTTGGATTTTCTGCAATGTCACCGTGACATGCGGCACCAGCGCCTGCAACTGGGCCTGTACCCACTCGCTCTGCTGAACCGCTAACTTGCTACCGCGGGTCCCGAGCACGACGGTCGATCGATCATGGCCGACTTTCGACATGGCTTCCCTTCAACGATTCACATCATGATACGGAGTATGAAACGTCCCGGATCCTTCTCGGCCCGGAAGCTTCTCCGAAGCATCACGGTCCGCTGGTGGAACCTCACTGGGCAGGGTCCCGCTGATGAAACTTCGATAAGAAGACGAGACTAATAGGAAACTGATCAAACCAAGGATCGACAAGAGGTATACGAGTACATCCCATCGAAATCCTTCCCGTTCCCGATAGTCGAACCCGCAGGCGGGACAATCAGGCAAGGGGTCATGTCCCAGGTATGTCTTTTGACACTTGGGACACGTATAGAGTTTCGGCGCTATGCGGGTGATTCCCATATAAATGGCACATTCAATGATCCGATGGCTTCGACCCAGATCTTGGTGCTGCCTCTTCAATATCTCCAAGATCTTTTGACAATGAATGACATGACTCTTCCGCCGAGAGCGTGAGGTTGGGGAGCGGAGGGTCACCGAGGCTGAAGAACCGCCTTGCCGCCTCGACAAACGCGGCTCCTTCAGAAGAATTGACCTCCGCCTTCAGCGTCACCATTGTGTTGTGAATCAGCTTATTCACAATTGAGGACGCCATTGCTTCGACCAATTCGCGTTCTGGCACAGAGAGATTCGCCAGTCGCCCCAGGGTCTTCTCGACTTCGGCCCGCTTGATATCATCGACCCGGGTCCGAAGCGCCACGATGGTGGGAGTGACTTCCAGCGATTGGAGCCATTGCCGGACAATTCCGACTTCATCCACGACCATTCTTTCAGCTTTCTCAGCCTCATTGAGCCGCTCTTCGCGATTCTGCTCTACACGCGCTTTCAAGTCGTCGATGTCGAAGAGAAACGCATTATCTACATGCCTCACTGCCGGATCGATATTGCGGGGAACCGAAATATCGATGAAAAACATCGGACGATTCATCCGTTGTTTAACCGAACGCTGTACGTCTTCTTCGCTCACGAGAAAGTGCGCGGCACCGGTCGACACCAGGACGATATCAGCTGAAGCCATGTCCTCACGAAACTGCTCAAAGGGCACTGCAGTTCCACCAAACCGGTTGGCCAGTTCCACTCCATGTTGCGGATTCCTCGTTGTCACCCGCACATGCCGGACGCCGCTGGCTATAAAGTGTCGTGCCGCGAGCTTGGCCATCTCCCCTGCTCCCACTAAGAGCACCGTCTTTTCGGTTAAGTCGGAGAATATTTTCTTGGCCAATTCGACGGCGGCATAACTGACCGATACGGCCATCTCGGAAATTCTTGTTTCGGTTCGCACACGCTTGGCAACGGAAATCGCCTTCTTCACAACCTTGTTCAAAATGATGCCGGTTGCCTTGTGTGTGAGTGCAACCTCGAACGCCTCTTTGATTTGACCCAGGATCTGCGACTCTCCGACAATCATAGAATCGAGACTGGATGCCACGCGAAACATATGGTTGATAGCCCGGTCTCCCTGATGCCAGTACAGGTGGGGGGTCAATTGTTCCGATGACAGCGAAAGATGGGCATCAGCCAGAAATTCCTGGATTCGCCCAAACCCTGATTCGATCTCATCGACGACGGCGTAGACCTCAACACGATTACACGTTGACAGTAATATCCCTTCCCGCACTCCCTCATAGGAACAAAGACGGGTTAACGCTTCTCCCATCCGACTCTCCGGGACAGCAAGTTTCTCACGGATTTCGATAGGAGCGGTCTTATGGCTCAATCCGACGACGACTATATGCATATCAAGACACCGGTCCGTGACTCTTCAGGACCACGCCAATCAATGTCAGGATCACCCCGGCGAATCCGATAATCGTCAAATATGCCGCTCGTTTCGCTCTCCAGCCGACCGTCAATCGCCCCGTCAGCACGGCGAAGTAGAAAACCCAGGTCACTAGGGCCCATGTTTGCTCAGGATTCCAGTTCAAATACGTGCCCCGGGAAAATTCAGCTGACAGCGCGCCAGTGATAATGCCGAGCGTAAGCAGTGGAAACCCGGTCACAATCGACTGTTGGTTTAAATTATCGAGGTAATCCAGGGCAGGCAATTTCGAATAAAGAACATTAAATCGTTTCGACTTGAGAAGTCCATCCTGAATCAGATACATGACACC
>Ga0070681_10005536_pt1 | contig 12204 bp, 7 predicted proteins | sample KBSC83BmetaG_FD_65650 | JGI IMG/M metagenome (GOLD analysis project Ga0070681, IMG submission 65650) | Corn rhizosphere microbial communities from Kellogg Biological Station, Michigan, USA - KBS C8-3B metaG | ecosystem: Host-associated > Plants > Roots > Rhizosphere | place: USA: Michigan...
GGAGCAGCACGGCGAGTGGTCGGACCAGGACATGGCCGCGCTCGACGAGGAGATCAAAGGCATCGTCGAGGACGCGTGGAATTTCGCCGACGCGAGCCCGGAGCCGGCGCTCGAGTCGCTCACGGAAGACGTGTACGTCAATGGTGAGCTCTAGACGATGCCGGTGATCACGTATCGGGACGCGCTCAATCAGGCGCTCCGCGAGGAGATGCAGCGCGACGATCGCGTCTTCATCATGGGTGAAGAGGTGGGCGTCTATCAGGGCGCGTACAAAGTCTCCAAGGGCATGCTTCAGGAATTCGGCGAGATGCGCGTGGTGGACACGCCCATCACCGAGCTCGGATTCGCGGGCGTCGGCGTGGGTGCGGCCATGGTCGGCTTGCGCCCGATCATCGAGTTCATGACGTGGAACTTCGCGCTGCTCGCCCTCGACCAAGTGGTGAACTCGGCCGCCAAGATGCTGTACATGTCCGGCGGACAGTACAGCATTCCGATCGTGTTTCGCGGGCCTAACGGAGCAGCGCTGCAGTTGTCGGCGCAGCACTCGCAGGCGTGGGAGTCGTGGCTCGCGCACATCCCCGGACTCAAGGTGGTGGCGCCCGGCACGCCCTACGATGCCAAGGGGCTGCTCAAGAGTGCGGTGCGCGACGAGAATCCCGTGATCGTGCTCGAGGGCGAGATGCTCTACAACACCAAGGGCGAGGTGCCCGCCGAGGAATATCTCATTCCGTTAGGAAAGGCCGCGCTCAAGCGCGAGGGCGATCACTGCTCGATCATCACGCACGGCAAGATGATCCTGGTGGCGCTGCAGGCGGCCGACCAGTTGGCCAAGGAAGGCATCCGCGTCGACGTGCTCGACTTGCTCAGTCTGCGGCCGATGGATGTCGAGGCGATTGCGACGACGGTCCGAAAAACGAATCGCGCCGTGGTGCTCGAGGAGGGATGGGAGCTGGCCGGAATCGGTGCCCAGATCGTGGATTACATTCAGCGCGACTGTTTCGACGACCTGGACGCGCCGGTGGTTCGCGTGCACCAGACGGATGTGCCGATGCCGTACGCCAAGAACCTGGAGCGCGCGGCCAAACCCGATGTGCCCAAGACGATCGCGGCGGTGAAAAAGGTGATGTACCTCGAGCAGTGACGGGGTGGCGACTCAAGCGCAGGGTGTGACATGGCAACGAAGGTCGTGATGGAAGCGCTCTCGCCCACGATGGAAGAAGGGCGCCTGGTGAAATGGGTGAAGAACGAGGGCGACACCGTCGCCAAGGGCGAGGTGTTGGCCGAGATCGAGACGGACAAGGCCGTGATGGAGCTGGTCGCGCGCGGCGATGGCGTGTTGCGCAAACGCGTGCTCGCCGAAGGGCAAACCGCTCCCGTTGGGCAGCTCGTCGGCGTGATCGGGGCGGCCGACGAGGACATCGGTGCGATCCTGTCGAGTGCGCCCGCGGCTGCCGCACCCGCGGCGAGTGCCGGTGCCGCGCCGGCGACCGCCGAGCCGGCGCAGACGCAAGCACCGGCGCAGCCCGCCGCGCAACCGGCCGCAGCGCCGGCGCCGAGCGCGCCCGCGCCGTCGGCGCCCACGGCCCCACCCGCCGCGCCACCGACGCCAGCGTTAGGCGAAAAGCAGCCCAGTGCGCCCGCTGCTCCCGCGCCGGCGGCTGCAGCCCCGGCGCCGCACGAGAACGGCGGCCGCCCACGCTCCTCGCCGCTGGCGCGCCGGCTCGCCTCCGATCGCGGTCTCGACCTCGGCCAGGTACAGGGCAGCGGCCCCGGCGGTCGCATCATCAAGCGCGACATCGAAGCCGCCAGTGCCGCAGGGCCGGCGGCGGCGCCGTTGACCGCGCCGCGCCCGGCGGCCGCCGGCGACTACGCCGACGTGCCGCTCACCCAGATCCGCAAGACCATCGCCCGTCGCCTAACGGAATCCTTGGGGCCCATCCCGACGTTCTACCTCACGATGGAAGCCGACCTCACACGCACGGCCGAAATGCGCGACGCGATGCTCGAGGCGGACAACGAGTTCAAGGTGTCGTTCAACGACATCATCCTCAAGGCGGTCGCCACGGCGCTCGCCCGACACCCCGAGGTGAACGCCCATTGGTTAGGCGACCGCGTCCGCCAGTTCAACCGCGTGCACCTCGGCATGGCCGTCGCCATCGAGGACGGGCTCATCACGCCCGTCCTCTTCGACGCCGACCGCAAGGGCCTGGGCGAGCTGTCGCGCGAAGCGCGCGAACTGGCCGCGAAGGCGCGCGCGCGCAAGCTCACGCCTAACGAGTACACGGGCTCCACGTTTTCGGTCTCGAACCTCGGCATGTTCGGCATCGACCAGTTCACGGCGATCATCAATCCGCCCGAAGCGGGCATCGTCGCCGTCGGCGCAGTCGAAGACAAGCCGGTGGTGGTCGACGGCCAGGTCGTCGTCCGCAAACGCGTGCGCGTCACCATGAGCTGCGACCACCGCGTCATCGACGGCGCCACCGGCGCGCGCTTCCTGCAAGACTTGCGACGCATGCTCGAGAACCCGCTGATGATCGTGTATTGAACCAGCGCACACACCTTTTCGCACAACCTCGACCCACGACCACTCATGGCTTCGTACGACGTGATCTTCCTCGGCGGCGGTCCCGCCGGATACGTGGGCGCAATCCGATGCGCCCAACTCGGCATGTCCACCGCGGTCGTCGAGCGCGAGGGCCTGGGCGGCACGTGCGTCCTCTGGGGCTGCATCCCCGCAAAGGCGCTGCTCGAGAGCGCGTCCCTCGCCATGCATGTCCAACACGGTGAGGCCTTCGGCGTGACTGCCGGCGACGTGAAGCTCGACTACGGCGTCGCGATGAAACGCTCGCGCGCGGTGAGCCAACAGAATTCCAAGGGCGTCGAATTCCTGTTCAAGAAGCACAAGATCACGTGGATCAAGGGCACCGGACGCCTCGCCGGGAAGAGGAGCATCGCCGTCAAGAACGCCCAGGGAAAAGAGGAGACCCACGAAGCCAAGAAAGCCATCGTGATCTCGACGGGATCGCGCGTGCGCGGTCTGCCGCAAGTCGGACTCGAGCTGAACAAGACGACCGTGCTGTCGTCCGACGAAGTGCTCGTGCTCGAGCGCGCACCCAAAACGATGGCGGTGATCGGCGCCGGCGCGGTGGGTTGCGAATTCGCCGATGTATTCGCTTCCTTCGGCACGCAGGTGACGCTCATCGAAGTGCTGCCGTCGCTGCTGCCGCTCGAGGATGCGGACGTGTCGGCGGAGCTCGCGCGCAGCTTCAAGAAGCGCAAGATCGACCTCGTGACGGGCGCCAAGATCGGCTCGGCCAAGGTGGGCAAGGATTCCGTGACGCTCACCATCGACGTGAAGGGCGAGAGCAAGACGCTCACCGTCGAGAAAGTGCTCGTCGCCGCTGGGCGCGCGCCTAACGTCGACAACATCGGGCTCAAGGAGGGCGGCGTGCAGCTCACGGAGCGCGGCTTCATCAAGATCGACGCCCGCATGGCCACGACCGCCGACGGGATCTACGCCATCGGCGACGTGGCCGGTCCGCCGATGCTCGCGCACAAGGGATCGCGCGAGGGCATCGTGTTCGCCGAAACACTGGCCGGCGTCGCGCACGTGCAGTCCATGAACTATGGCAACGTGCCTAACGCGACGTACTGTCATCCCGAAGTGGCCTCGGTAGGCGCCACGGAACAGCAGCTCAAGGAGAAGCACGTCGCCTACAAGGTGGGCAAGTTCCCGTTCTCGGCCAACGGGCGCGCACGCACCGCGGGAGAGACCGAGGGCTTCGTGAAGATTCTCGCCGATCCCAAATACGGCGAGATCCTCGGCGCGCACATCATCGGTGCGCACGCCACCGAGCTGATTCACGAGCTCGTGGTGGCGCGCGAGAACGAGCTCACGATCGAGGAAGTGGATCTGGCCATCCACGCGCACCCGACGCTCTCCGAGGCCATCGCCGAGGCGACGCTGGATGCGATGGGTCGCGTGATCCACGCCTGACGTTAGGCTGCGCCAAAATGTCGCGACTCGACGTCGTCCATCTCGGGCTTCGCTCGTACGGCGAAATCCTGGAGCTGCAGCGCGCAGTCGCGCGCGCCAGGATCGCGCGCGACGTCGAGCACGATGTGCTGCTGCTCGTCGAACACCACCCGGTCGTCACGCTCGGCCGGACGGCGAAGGCGGCGAACCTCGTGGCCACACCCGAGCTGCTCGCCGCCCGCGGCGTCGACCGCTTCGAGGTCGAGCGCGGCGGCGACGTCACGTTCCACGGACCCGGGCAGCTGGTGGGCTATCCGATCATCGACCTCACCGGCCACAAGAAGGATCTGCACTGGTACTTGCGACAGCTCGAGGCCGCACTCATCCGCGCCCTCGGCGCGTGGCACATTCCCGCCGAGCGGAACCAGGGCCTAACGGGAGTCTGGACGCGCGGCCGCAAGATCGCGTCGATCGGCGTGCACGCCCGCGAGTGGGTCACCTGGCACGGCTTCGCACTCAACGTGTCCGTCGACCTGTCGTACTTCGATCTGATGGTGCCCTGCGGCATCAGCGGCGTCGTGATGACATCCATGGAGCGCGAGGCCGCTCGGCGCATTCCGCTCGCCGACGTCTCGACCGCCGTCGCTCATTCGCTCGGCGAGGCGTTCGGTCTAGCGGTTCACGATCTGCCCGAAGGGGTACTAACGGACAAAGCGTCGACACCGCCGGACACGGCCGGATCGCTCCATGGCAACACAGGGTTCGTCTCAGGGGGCGCAGTCGACCACGCCTGACAGCGGATCCAATGCGGTCGTGTCCGGCGGTGTCCGCGTTTCGTCCGCCTTCATATATTGGCGCATGTCCGACCTTCTTCCTGTTGTCGACGCGATTCCACACGATCGCAATCGCGTTCCGCCGCGGCAGGCTGTCACGAAGAAGTGGCCCGTGCTGCACTACGGCGATGTCCCGCGTATTGACCTCGCCACCTGGCGCTTCGAGGTCTCAGGGCTGGTCGAGCACCCATTCTCGCTCTCGTACGACGAACTCCTCGCCCTGCCCCATCAGGATACCGTTTGCGACATCCACTGCGTCACGCGGTGGAGTCGTCTCGACAATCGCTTCGAGGGCATCCCGGTGCAGGACGTGCTGCGCCGCGCGCAGCCGAAGCCCGAAGCGACGTACGTCCTCGTGCACGCGGAGCAGGGGTACACTACGAACCTGCCGTTGGCCGAGCTCGATCTACCCGAGAATCTCCTCGCGTTCCGACACGACGGCGCCGATCTGACGCCGGAGCACGGCTGGCCGCTTCGCTTGCTCGTGCCGCACCTGTATTTCTGGAAGAGTGCCAAATGGGTGCGCGGCTTCGAGCTCCTCGACTTCGACATGCCCGGGTTCTGGGAGCAGAACGGCTATCACATGCACGGCGACCCATGGCGCGAGGAGCGCTACGGCGGCATGTATGTGGACCAAGTTGCAATCAATCGGTACAGGAACAGCTCCAAGAAGTAGGTATCGAACGGGAAACCGACTCCTCACCCGGCCTCAGTGTCTCTCGAGTCCCGTCAACAATCGCTGAATGCTGCGCAGCTGGCCGCCGCCCAACACGGTGACGGCCCGCTCCTGATCATCGCCGGAGCCGGCACCGGGAAAACGCGCACGCTGGTACACCGCGTGGCGCACCTCGTGGCCAGCGGCGTTAGGCCGCACCGCATCCTCCTCCTCACGTTCACGCGCCGCGCCGCGCAAGAAATGCTCGAGCGGGCCGAGCGCCTCGTCGGCGGCGCAACGGGGCGCGTGCACGGCGGGACGTTCCACGCCACGGCGCATCGTCTGCTCCGCGCGTACGGCGAAGCCGCCGGCATTGCCAAGGATTTCACCATCCTCGATCAGGGCGACGCCATCGACCTCATGGGCATCGCGCGCGCCCGGTTAGGCTTCGGCCAGCGCGCATCGCGATTCCCGAAGAAGGAAACGCTGCATCGCGTGTACTCGCGCCACATCAACACCGACATCCCGGTGGACGACGTGCTGCGCGACGAATTCCCGCAGTTCGCCGACGACGCACCCGAAGTGCGCCGCGTCTTCGCCGACTACACCGCGCGGAAAGAAGAGCGCAACCTGGTCGACTACGATGACCTGCTGCTCTTCTGGGCCGGTATGCTCGAGGGCTCGGCCGAGCTCGCGGCGCGCATTGCGGGCCTCTACGACCACGTGCTGGTCGACGAGTATCAGGATACGAACTTGCTGCAGGCGCGCATCCTGCGCGGCATGTGCCGCACGCACCACAACATCACGGTGGTCGGCGACGACGCGCAGAGCATCTATGCGTTCCGCGGCGCGAACGTTCGCAACATCCTCGACTTCCCGACGCAGTTCACCGGCGCGACGATCGTCACGCTCGAGACGAACTATCGCTCCACGCAGCCCATCCTCGACGCCACCAACACCGTCATTTCGCGCGCGCGGGAGCGCTACACGAAAAACCTGCGCACCGACCGCTCGGGCGGCGACTTCCCCGTGCTCGTCACCGCCCGCGACGAACATGACCAAACCCGATGGGTGGTGGACCGCGTGCTCGAGCTGCACGAAAGCGGCACGCCGCTGCGCGAGATCGCCGTGCTCTTCCGCGCCGGCTACATGTCGGCCGACCTCGAGATCGAGCTGACCAATCGGAAGATCCCGTTCGAGAAATGGGGCGGCCTCAAGTTCCTCGAAGCCGCGCACGTGAAAGACGTGCTCGCGTTCCTTCGGTTAGTCGAAAATCCGCGAGACGAAGTGAGCTGGTATCGCGTGCTCTTGCTGCTGCCGGGCATCGGTGAAGCTACGGCGCGCGCCGCCGTCGAGCGCATCGCCGAGCGCGCGTGGGATCCGCGCGCGCTCGCCGAGTGTACGCCGCCATCACGTGCGCGTGCGGCGCACGAGTCGCTCGTGAAGTTGCTGGAAGCGCTGAGCGAGCGCGACGCGGCTCGGACGCCGCAACCCGTCACGGGCGAGATCGCGCTCGTGCGCCGACTGTACGACGACATCCTGCGCGAGCGATACGACAACATCGAGCCGCGCCTCGCCGACCTCGACCAGCTCGAGGTCATCGCCGGCAATTTCCCGTCGCGCGCCGCGTTCCTGAGCGAGCTCGCGCTCGAGCCGCCGTCCGGCACGCAGGACCTGGCCGGCCCCGATGATCGTGTGGACGACGCTCTCATCCTCAGCACGGCCCACAGCGCCAAGGGCCGCGAATGGGACGTCGTGTTCATCATCTGGGCCGTGGACGGCTGGTTTCCGTCGTCGCGCGCACTGCGCGATGACGATGAAGCCGAAGAAGAGCGGCGCCTCATGTACGTGGCGATGACCCGCGCGCGCCACCACCTCGCGGTGATCCACCCGCTCAACACGTACGGCTCGCGCTGGGGCTCGGAGTACACCATCGACCAGCTGTCGCGATTCATCGACGGCGGCGTGCGCGAGTGCATGCGCCGCGTGTCCGCCGCGCCGGCCGCACCGCCGCAGGCGCCTAACGCACCGTCGCCGGTTGCCGGCCCGCCGCTCGATCTGCGCGCGCTGGTGCGCGGCCGCTTCGGCGCCGGTAGCGCCTAACGGAGCGCCGGGTCGCCAGGCGCGGGCGCCGGATGCGCCTGGAGCCAGTCGCGCACCGCCCCGTACGGATCCTTGGGCCGCGACTTGGCCATCGCGATGATCGCTGGCACCGCGCGCCGCAGATCGCCGCCTTCCCGAGTCAGCACGCCGTCGAAGAGATCGAGCCCCGTCCGATACACGCGCCTGGACAACACGATCGCGTTGTTGAGCACGAGCCGCACGTGCACCCCGGGCGGGACACCCGGCAGGCCCGGCAGCACGTCCTGAAAGAAATGCACACGCGCGTGCGCGAACACCGTGTCGCGCGCAGCGAGCCGCTCCCGCTCGCTCCCCGGGTGCGCCTTGAACGCCGAGTCGAGTGCGTTGAACACGCCCTCCCAGAATGCGCCTAACGCACGGTCGCGCGCCCAGTCCTCTTCGCTCGCGCGCAGGTCCAGCGTATCGCCCCGCGCCGCGAAGAACCGCATCGCGCCGTGTGCGCCCACGAAGTTCGCGAACGACTCGTTGAACACGGCCTGCCCCGGCGCATAAAACGTGTTGTGCGTCAGCTCGTGGATCACCGTGTTCGCCAGACTCGCCGTATCCTCGTGCAGCGTGCTCGACACCACCGGGTCCGCGAACCATCCGAGGGTGCTGAACGCCGACGCCGGCCGCACGTACGTGTCCAGGCCCTGCGACTCGAGCGACTTCGCTTCGTCCAGCGCGCCGCCCATCGTGAAGTAGCCCTTGTACGGGACACGACCCACGATCGGGAACCACCACGTGTATGGCCGCAGTCGGTCACGGTATGCCGCGCCGACCACGAGGACGAGCGTGTCCGAGTCGAGCTTGCTGTACGTGGTGAAGCTCTCGTCGGCGTCGAGGTGCAGCGAGTCGGCGGCGAACGTCCGCGCGTCGAGCACCAGCTCGAGCTTGGCGCGCGTGTTCGGATCCGTCTTGGGCGATGCGACAAGCTCCCGGATCGAACGCCGCCTCACCAGGATCTTTCCCTCTTCCCACCCCGCTTTCGCGAGATATCGGCCAATCGGCGTGATCACCAGAAACGCCACAACGAGCACGACGATCGCGAGCAGCGCACGCCGCACAATGCGGCCGGCAGACATCACGAGATAGACCCAGCCCGGGACGGCGGGAAACCGGCGCGTTTCATATCGTTCTCGACCCGTGCGATTAGGGACACGGGATCGCGCCCGGAAGGAAAGGATGGCGCGCGTACGGGTCGCGCGCCGCCCGTGCAAACCTACAGAGCGTGCACGCGCGATGCATGGGAAACGCAACGCAACGGCGTCTTATCGCCGGCGCTCTCCGCGGCTATACTACAGTAGCGTTCACGCGCCTCGCCCGATGCCCGCGCGAGTGCCGCCCGTCGACGCCACCAGCCCACACCCGATGTCCTTCGTCCATCTGCACTGTCACTCCGAGTATTCGCTGCTCGACGGCGCCAATCGGATCGACGACCTCATTGCGCGGGCGCTGGAATTCGAGCAGCCCGCGCTTGCCATTACCGACCACGGCAACCTCCACGCGGCGTTCGAGTTCCAGGAGAAGGCCAAGAAGGCGAAGCTCCGCCCCATCATCGGCATGGAAGCGTACGTCGCGCCCGGCGATCGCCGCGAGCGCACGCGGCCGCGGCCCGGTGCAAAGCCGTACTTCCATCTCATCATCCTCGCCGAGAACGAAACCGGGTACCGCAACCTGGTGAAGCTGTCGTCGCTGGCGTACACCGAAGGCTTCTACAGCAAGCCTCGCGTCGACCGCGAGCTGCTCGCGCGCTACCGCGATGGGCTCGTCGTGTCGTCCGCCTGCCTCGCCGGCGAGATCGCGACGCACCTCATGGACGACCGTTACGACGACGCGAAGGCCGCCGCACTCTGGTACGCCGACGTGTTCGACGGACGCTACTACCTCGAGGTGCAGGCCCACGACGCGGGCGGCCTGCAATCGAGGCTCAACGCGCAGGTATTCCGCCTCGCGGCGGATACCGGCCTGCCAACGATCGCGACCAACGACGCGCATTTCCTCAGGCCGTCCGATCACGATGCGCACGACGTCCTGCTCTGCATCGGGTTAGGCAAAGACCTCGAAGCCCCCGACCGGCTCCGGTACGACAACGGCCTCTACTTCAAGAACGCCGATGAGATCGCGGCGCACTTCCCGGATCATCCGGAAGTGCTCCAGAACACGCTCCGCATTGCCGAGCAGGTCCACGTCGAGTTCGACAAGACGTATCACGTCCCGTCGTTCCCGTTGCCTAACGGAGTGGCCACCGAGAACGACCTGCTCGTCCGGCTCGCCGAGTCGGGCGCGCGCGAACGGTACGGCGACCCGCTCCCCGACGAGGTGCGCAAGCGCCTCGACTACGAGCTCGGCGTCATCACCACCACGGGGTACGCCGGCTACTTCCTCATCGTCGCCGATTTCATCGCCGCCGCGCGCGACCGGGGCATTCCCGTTGGACCGGGCCGCGGCTCCGCCGCCGGCTCGCTCGTCGCCTACGCGCTCCGCATCACCGACGTCTGCCCGCTCCGGTTCGACCTGCTGTTCGAGCGGTTTCTCAATCCCGAGCGCGTGTCGATGCCCGACATCGACGTCGACTTCTGCTTCGAGCGCCGCGGCGAAGTAATCGAGTACGTTAGGCAGAAGTACGGACGCAACGCCGTCGGCCAGATCATCACGTTCGGCACGATGAAGTCGCGCGCCGTGATCAAGGACGTGGGCCGCGTGCTGGGCTTCACCCCGCAGGAGACCGACCAGCTCGCGAAGCTGATTCCCAATCAGCCGAACTACTCGCTCTCGGTGAACGAAGCCGTCGAGCAGATCTCGGACGTGCGGAACCTCTACCGCAACGACGGGCGCTACAAGCAGTTGCTCGACTACGCCATCGCCCTCGAGGGGCTCTCGCGCCACGCGGGCGTGCACGCGGCCGGCGTCGTCATCGCGCCGGGACCGCTCGACGACTACGTGCCGGTGTGCACGCAGACGACCAAGGGCGCCGGCGGCACCGAAGACGAGTCGGTCGTCGTCACGCAGTACGACATGAACTACCTCGAGAAGGCCGGGATGCTCAAGATGGACTTCCTCGGCCTAACGACGCTGACGGTCATTCATGACGCGCTGGCGATGATCGAGCAGCACACCGGCGAGCACCTCGATCCGTCGCAGCTCCCGCTCGAAGACCCCGAGACGTACCGGATGCTCCGCGCCGGGCGCACCGCCGGCGTCTTCCAGTTCGAGTCGGCACTCGCCACCGATCTGCTGCGCAGCATGCGGTGCGACCGCTTCGACGACCTCGTCGCGTCGAACGCGCTCATGCGCCCGGGTCCGTTGGACGCCGGCATGCACAAGGTGTTCATCCGCCGTAAGCGCGGCGACGAGCCGGTCACCTACGCCTTACCGGAGCTCGAGGCTGCGCTCGCCGACACCTACGGCGTCATCACCTATCAGGAGCAGGTGATGCGCATCGCCCAGGTGCTCGCCGGCATCTCGCTCGCCGAAGCCGACGTCCTGCGGAAGGCGGTGGGCAAGAAGGACGCCGAGCTCATTCGCAAAGAGTTGGGAAAGTTCATCGAGAAGAGCGTCGAGCGCGGATACGACCGGCGTATCGTCGAGGAGATTGCGAGCCAGATCGAGACGTTCGGCCGCTACGGATTCAACAAGTCGCACTCGGTCGCGTACTCCGTCCTCTCGTTCCAGACGGCGTGGCTCAAGGTCCACTACCCCGCGGAGTTCATGGCCGCGCTGTTGTCGTCGCAAATCGGCGACACCGACGCCGTCGTGAAATACATCAACGAAGCGCGCGAGATGGACATCGAAGTCCTCCCGCCCGATGTCAACGAGTCCGGCTACAAATTCACCGTCGTCGGCGACAAACGCGTCCGCTTCGGACTGGGCGCCATCCGCAACGTTGGGCGGACCGCGATCGACGCAATCCTCGCCGCGCGGCACGATGGGCCGTTCACCGCACTCGTCGATCTCGCCGATCGCGTCGACCTCCGCACGTGCAACAAGCGCGTGTTCGAGGCGCTCATTGGATCGGGCGCGCTCGACAGCCTGGGCGGACATCGCGCCCAGTACCTCGCGACCCTCGATTCCACGCTGCAGGAGGCCGCGCTCAAGCAGGAGGAGACGGCCAGCGGCCAGGTCTCGCTCTTCGGCGAATCCTCGGGCGGTGTGGCCGCGCCCACGCTCCCGGCCCGCGCGCTGCCCAACGTCCAGCCCTGGGCCGACGCCGAGCGCCTGGCCAAGGAAAAGGAGATCCTGGGCTTCTATATTTCAGGGCACCCGCTCGAGCCGTACCGGACGGAAGTCGAGCTGTTTGCCTCGCACACTGTGGCCCAGCTCGGTACGTGGACCGACCAACCGATCAAACTCGGCGTGGTCGTCACGGCCATCAAACGTCAGGTCAGCAAGCGGAGCGGAGCCGAGTTTGCGCGGTTGACAGTGGAGGATTTTTCGGGATCTTCGGAGGTGCTGGTTTTCCCGGAGGCCTGGACCCTCCTCGGCGACAAGATCAAACCCGACGTGCCTGTTCTGCTCTCCGGCAGCTATTCTCGACGCGACCAGGGAGCCGAGAATCCTGTGTTCATCGTCGAGTCGGTCACGCCGTTCGACCAGCACCGCGCAACAGGAAATGTCGC
>Ga0070681_10005539_pt1 | contig 12199 bp, 12 predicted proteins | sample KBSC83BmetaG_FD_65650 | JGI IMG/M metagenome (GOLD analysis project Ga0070681, IMG submission 65650) | Corn rhizosphere microbial communities from Kellogg Biological Station, Michigan, USA - KBS C8-3B metaG | ecosystem: Host-associated > Plants > Roots > Rhizosphere | place: USA: Michigan...
AATGCCGAAACGGGAATGCGCCGGAAGCTGTAGATCAGGTTCTCGTAGGCTCGCAGGTCGCGGAATTGCGTGGTGCCGGCCGTGCCCGTCGTGAGATCCAGAATGTGGTAAATCACGAACACCAGGATGATAGGGCCGCTCCACATCATGGTGCGCGATGCGTAGCTCGAAGCGATCGCTTCCTTTTTTACATAACCCGTGGGCCGGGCTTCCTGTTTGAGGCGCGTGAGCTGGATGGAAGCGACAATATGCAGCACTACGCTGACCAGCAGCAACGCGCGCACCGACCACAGCAAAACCGGCGTGGCGTGCAGGAACGCTGCGTAGTTGTCCATTCTCTCCTGGCCCAGATAAACCTGCAGGTTACCGGCCAGGTGCCCGACTAAATAGCCGAACAGCACGACGCCTGTAACGGCCATTACGACTTTCTTGCCGATGGCGGCCTGATAAAAGTGGATCGCTTTGTGTAATTGGCTGTCGATTGCGACCGAGCTCATTTCATTTTCCTGATTGCGATGGGCAAAATGCGGCCGATTTGTTGCGTTGGGTGAATCTTCACATTTCCCGGCTGAAATTTCAGTATACAATCTCGAAACCGCCGTGAGCGTTTGATATAGTCGATGGCCATGGTGCGATTCTCAGCTCTTCTCTGCTTGTCACTGTTCCTGGCGGGCTGTAGCCAGCTTAGTATGCCAACGGCAAGCAATCGTGAGGCTGAAGAGCGCGCGATCCGCGATCTCGATGCCGAGTGGGCCAAAGCCGCGGCGGCTAAGAATGTGGACCAGGTAGTCGACTTTTATACTGACGATGCCTCCATTTTTCTGCCGAACGAGCCAATCGGCATGGGCAAACCCGCGATCCGGGTCGAATGGACCAAACTGACGACAAATCCCGGATATGCGCTCAGTTTCTCCCCCAGCCGCGTGGACGTCGCCAAGGCTGGGGACATGGCATATGAATTCGGCGTCTACAGCCTCATGCTCAACGGACCGGACGGAAAACCAATGAACGATCGCGGAAAATACGTCGTAGTCTGGAAAAAACAGACGGACGGCAAATGGAAGGTGGTGGCCGATATTATCAACACCGATCTCCCGATGACGTCACCGGCCGCCGCGCCTTCAGCCCCGCCAGCGTAACTAGCTGACTTGGCCTTGATTTTCTTCTCTCGCTGATTCGTGTGCCTCGTAGCGGCCGAGCATGCTCGGCCATTCTGCGGACGTAGTTCCGAGCCGTTGCCGAAACGGCACCAGCTTCCTGCCGCTCCTATAATAGTTTTAATGTCTTCTCCCGTCGCGGAACTCGCTCCGCCTGAAGTGATCTCTAAATACGAGGCCGTCATCGGGCTGGAGGTGCACGTCCAGCTGGCCACGGCCAGTAAGATTTTCTGCGGCTGCCCCACCAGTTTCGGCGCGCCACCCAACACGAACGTCTGCCCGGTATGTCTGGGCCTCCCGGGCGCGCTTCCCGTTTTGAGCCGCGAAGCTGTCGAGATGGCCATGCGAGCCGCTATGGCGCTCAATTGCAGCATTCGTCCCGTATCGCGTTTCGCGCGGAAGAATTACTTTTATCCGGACCTGCCCAAGGGATATCAAATCTCGCAATATGACGAGCCGCTGGGAGAGCACGGCCGGGTCGACATTGCCGTCGATGGTGCACAAAAACGGATCGGCATCACCCGCGTCCACATGGAAGACGATGCCGGCAAGAGCGTACACGAAGGCTTTCCCGATTCCGACCGCTACTCATACGTAGATCTGAACCGCAGTGGCACGCCGCTGATTGAAATCGTCACCGATCCCGATATGCGCAGCTCGGATGAAGCGTATACGCTTCTTACCGAAATCAAACAGATGATGCAGTTTGTCGAGGTCTCGGCGTGCGATATGGAAAAAGGCCAGCTGCGTTGTGACGCAAATGTTTCTGTGCGGCTCAAGGGCGTGGAAAAGCTCGGAACGAAAGCCGAGGTCAAAAATCTAAACTCGTTCCGTTTTCTGAAAATGGCGCTCGATTATGAAATCGCGCGGCAAGTTGCCATCGTGGAAGCCGGCGGAAAGATCGCGCAGGAAACGCGGCTGTACGATGCGGACACAGGTGAAACGGTTGGCATGCGCAGCAAGGAACACGCGCATGACTATCGCTATTTTCCCGAGCCGGATCTGGTCCCTCTGCGGATCAGCGACGGTTGGCGGGAACGCGTTCGCGCCGCCATGCCCGAGCTGCCGTCGGTGAAGCGCGCGCGTTTCGTAGCCGATTACAAGTTACCTGAGTACGATGCGAATTGGCTCACGGCCGATCGAGCCGTCAGCGAGTATTTCGAACAGACCGCTGCGATTGCGGAGGACCCGAAGTCGGCTGCCAACTGGATCATGGGAGAATTGGCCGGAGCCTTGAAGGCCGCGGGAAAGGACGTCAGCCAGTCGCCAGTGAGCGCGGAAAATCTGGGCAGACTGATTCAGCTGATCCGCAACGGCGAGATTAACGGGAAACAGGCAAAAGAAATCTTCCCAAAGATGTGGGAGACCGGGGACACACCCTCCGCAATTATCGATCGTGAAGGTTTAAAGCAGATCACCGACGCCGGTGCACTAGACAAGATTGTCGATGAGGTGATTTCCGCGAATCCCAAGCAACTTGAACAATTTCGTTCGGGGAAGACAACTGTATTCGGCTTCTTTGTTGGCCAGGTGATGAAGGCATCGCGTGGCCAGGCGAACCCGGCAACTGTCAACGAAGTGCTTCGCAGGAAACTGGGGTAAAGGTTTTTCTCGGCGCCTCAGCGACTCGGCGTTAAAATCAAATTCAATGCTCAAACCAGGCGATGAAGCCCCCGAAATCAAGCTCCAGGACGATACAGGCGAGCCGTTCCAGCTCTCGAAGCTGAAAGGCAAAAAAGTTATCCTCTATTTTTTCCCTCGCGCTGACACCCCGGGTTGAACCAAAGAGGCTCACGAGTTTCGTGACGCGATTAAACAGTTCAACAAAAAAGGCGCCCTCGTGCTTGGCATCTCACCTGACACACCTGCCGCACAAGCGCGGTTCAAAACTAAATACGATCTGCCTTTCACGCTTCTTTGCGATGTGGATAAGAAAACCGCAGTCGCTTACGACGTCCTCAAAGAGAAGAATATGTACGGAAAAAAAGTGATGGGGATTGCGCGTACTACGTTTCTAATCGATCAGGACGGCAGAATCGAGAAAATCTTTTCGAACGTCAAGCCCGAAGGGCACGCCGCCGAGGTGCTTTCAGTCCTTTAGCTCGACGATCGTCGCGCCGGCTCCGCCCTCGTTCTGGGGGGCTTGATAATACTTCTCGACGTGGGGGCTCGCGGCCAGCAGCTTCCAAATGGCTTTGCGCAGCACGCCCATACCGTGGCCGTGCACGATGCGCACGCGCGTCGAAGTCGCCATCACGGCGCTATCAAGAAATCTCTCCACACGCTCGGATGCCTCCTCGGCGTGTTCGCCGATCACGTTGATCTCCTGCACGGCTGGCGTAAGCTGCGGGGCGGGGCGGAAGCTGACATTTTTGGGCAGCCTGGCGCCGGCATCGGCTGACGGCAGCACTTCGAGCACATCCTCGACTCGCACTTGCATTTTCATAAATCCTGCCTCGACTTCAATGCGATCTTCGCCCATAATGCGCCGGACGCGCGCCGGCTCGCGAATATTTTTCAGCCGTACGCGCGCGCCTTCTTCGATTTTGACCTTTCGACCCAGCTCGCCTTGCCGCGCGTCATTCTGCGTCTCGAGCACCGTTGTCTCGAATTCCTCACGCAGCTCGCGCTTGGTTTTGGCGACACTGCGCTGCGCCTGGTCGACCGCTTTTCTCCGTTCGGCGGTTTGCGCGATGCGCTCAATCGTCTCCTGGGCCTGCGCTTCGAACTTCGCCAGCACGAGGTCGCAGCGCTGCTCCAGCTCTTTCAGCTTCGCGGACTCCCGCTTCTCCCACTCGCGCGCCAGCTCTTTCTCTCGCGCGGCCAGGTCCACCTGCATCTGTTGCAGCCGGCTTTCGATCGCCGTGGCTTCCTCGATTCTGCGGTGCAGCTCGCTGAGAAAACGTGAAACATCGCGTTCCCGGTCGCTCATGGAATCGCGTGCGCGCCGGATAATCGATTCAGGCATGCCCAGACGCGCTGCGATGTCGATGCCCGCCGATTTCCCCGGCAATCCAATGCGGAGTTGATAAGTGGGTTCGAGCGTCACTTCGTCGAAACCCATGGACGCATTCAACACACCCTCGGTGTTCGCGCCGTAAATCTTCAGCGCAACCAGGTGTGTCGAGGCGAAGGTGAACGCGCCCGACGCGCGAAAATGATCGACCACCGCCACGCCCAGCGCGCCGCCCTCCTCCGGATCCGTAGCCGATCCGATTTCATCGAGCAGCACCAGAGTGCCGGGTGTCACATCGAGGATCATCTCGCGGATATGCGAGATGTGCGCCGAAAACGTGCTCAGGCTTTGCTGAATGGATTGATAATCCCCGATATCCGCGAGCACCTGCTCGAAAATTGGAAATTCCGCTTCGGTTGCCGGAACTGGAAGTCCCGACTGCGCCATCAGGGCCAGGAGACCGGTCGTTTTCAGAGCCACGGTTTTTCCGCCCGTATTTGGACCGCTGATGAGCAGAGTCCGGCACTGGGCGTCGAGTTGCAGGCTGATCGGTACCGCGCGTTTCTGATGGCGGTGCAAAACATCTTCGAGCAGCGGATGCCGGGCATCTTTCAAGACCAGCCGGCGCGCATTTTCGGGGCTGAAGCGAGGCCGGACGCAATCGAATTCGGTCGCGAAGCGCGCTTTTGCGAAGATCAATTCCAGCTCGCCCATGGTCATCAGCGTGGCGAGAATGGAATCCGAGTATCCGCGCAGACGGTCGGTGAGTTCGCGCAAGATGCGGTGCACTTCGCGCATCTCTTCTTCGGTGAGACGCACCAGTTCGTTGTTCAGGTCGATGGTCTCGAGCGGCTCGACAAAAAGCGTATGCCCGCTCGAGCTGGCGCCATGAATCACCCCGTCGATTTTCCGCCGTTGTCCCGAAATTACGGGTACTACGAATCGCTCATTCCGGATAGCGACGAACTCTTCCTGCAGTACGCCTTCTTCGTGATGCGCGCGCAGAAAGCGCTCGAGCGAGTCCTGAATAGATTTTTTCTGCCGGTCGATATCCCGGCGCAGCCGGCCCAGGGCAACACTGGCGTGATCCGGAATGGATCCGTCTGGCTCGATCTTGCCGGCCAGATCGTTGAGTAGCGTGCGGAATTCGCCGATGGTTTGAGCGCGCGCGCCCAGGCGCGGAAATCGTTCTGCCACGCTTTGCAGAATGGAGCGCGCATCGGCTGCGCGATCGAGAAACGCGAGCACGTCCGAGATTTCCTTAGGCTCGAGAACCGCGCCTTCGATGCGCAGCTTGTGCACCGTGGGGGTGAGGTCCGGAATGGAGCTGAAATTGATCCGGATGGCCGCGCCGCGCGCCGCCGGCTGCGGTTTGAATGCCGCGCGCAGATATTGTGTCGCCTCCTCGGCATCCGCAAGTTCTGCCTCGAGCTGCTCCCGATTGGTGTGCGGCTGGATTTTATCGAGTTCCGCATTACCCAGCGGGCTCGCCATGTAGCGGCGGAGTAGTTCGCGCAGCGCTTCGAACTCCAAGACATGCGCGCTGGTCGTTTGCATGTTCATCGCCCGCGCTCGCGAAACGCTTTCTGAATTACAGGCAGCGTTCCCTCTGTAATTTTGTAATCCCGGAGCGAAGCGCGCGGCACCCACTCCGCCCGGCTCACGTCATCCGCGGGCGCCAGCGTGCCCCCGGTGACACGGCAAAAATAATCAATCAGCACGTAGTGATACTCGGGAATGCCTTTTTCATCGTGCATGATGCGCTCGAAAATCTCGATGACCTTCAGAGGCTTGACCTTCAGGCCGGTCTCTTCCAATACTTCGCGCTTAATCCCTTCTTCGAGACGCTCGCCGGTTTCGAGCACGCCGCCCGGCAAAGACCAGTAGCCTTTCAACGGAGACCTGGCTCGTTCCACCAGTAATACGCGGTCGCGCTTTACGATGATGGCGCCGACGCCCAGAATGGGACGCGGCGGATACCGCCGGCGGCCTCTGGCGATGCGCCGATTAATACTGCAACGCCCCTTTCACAGCGCGCCGGATGCGATAAAGCGATGTTCGCGCCGTGATGTAGAGGGTGTTGAAATCGCTGTCTCCAAAAGCGCAATTGGCGGGAGTTTCTGACATGCCAAGGGTCTCGATGAGTTTGCCGTGCGGATCGTAGACGCCGATTCCTTTTGCCGCTACGTAAACGTTGCCCTTCTCATCCACGCGTATCCCGTCCGGTACGCCATCTACTCCGGAGATCACAACGCGTTCGTTGGCGGTGTCTCCATTGCGGTCAACGTCATAGGCGCGGACATTGTGCTCGTCGGAATTAGCGACATATAGCACGTGGCCGTTCGGCGAAAGAGCGATGCCGTTCGGACGTCCGGCCGGCTTAGCGATGAGGCTTAATTCCCCCTTGGGCGCGATGTGATAAACGCCGTAGAAATCAAGATCGCGGGTGTCCGCCTGATTGCCGAACGCAGGGTCGGTGAAGTAGGCATGGCCGTCCTTCCGTACCACAATGTCGTTGGGCGCGTTCAGGCGCTTCCCCTCCCACTTTTCGGCAAGCACTTGGATGCTGCCCTTCTTATCCATGCGCACCACGCGGCGCGTCCTGCTCTCGCAGGAATATAGGCGGCCCTGGACATCGAAAACGTTTCCGTTGGCGCCATTGGAATTCTCGCGGAAAACCGTAGGCTTCTGGCCCGGCACGTACTTCATGATGTTGTTATTCGGCACGTCGCTGAATAGAAGGAAACCTTCGCGCGACCAGGCGGGCCCCTCGGTAAACTGGAAACCTGTCGCCACCCGCTCCATTTGCGGCTCCTGCGATTCCTGGGCAAGCGCGGCACTGCCTATTGCACCCAGGATTGAGACACCAAACTGCCGGCGAGTGGTCTGCATGCTGAACTTACTTGCTGGCGACCTTGATCTCGTTGACGACGCTCTTGACGCCCTTCACTTTTTTCGCGAGTTTTTCCGCTTTTTGCCTCTGCTGCTCGGTTTCGACTGTGCCGCGCAGCGTGACAACGCCTTGCTTGACGTCGATTTCGAGCGCGCCGCCTTTGACCACCTGATCATTTGCGAGCTTTCGCTTCACGTAGTCGTAAATCGAGTCGTCGGATATGGGTTTGTCGGCGAATAAGAATGCCCCAGCCGATACGGGCGCCGAGGGCTGCGCCGCGCAGAGTAAGGGCGCCAAACTCGCGGCCAGCAAAGTCAGATTGCGCACAAGTTCAAGTTTCATCTTTACCGGCCATTGTACGCCAGTCGAGCGCGTCGAGAAAGGCAGCCTTCTCACGCCATTCCGGCCGTACTTTCACGTGCAAATCCAAAAAAATCTTCTTGCCGAAAAACCGCTCCATCTCTTCGCGAGCCAGCGTTCCCACCTGCTTGAGCCTGGCGCCGCCGGCGCCGATGATGATGCCCTTTTGTCCCTCTTTCTCCACGTAAATGGTCGCAAAAATACGAGTCAGCGTGGGCATCTCATCCCACTTTTCGATCAGTACGGCGACGGCGTGCGGTACTTCCTGCCGCGTCTCCTGCAGGATTTTTTCGCGAATTAACTCCGCCGCGAGAAAACGTTCCGGCTGATCCGTCATGTGGTCGGCCGGGAAATAAGCGGGCCCATGCGGCAGCTGGGTAACAATGCCTTCGCGCAGCAGTTCTAGATTTTCACCGGTCTTGGCGGCAAGCGGAATATAATCGGCAAAATCGTGCATCGTGCGGTAACGCTCGGTAAGGGCGAGCAGAGAGGATTTATCTTTCAGCAGGTCGATCTTGTTGAGCACCAGGATCGCGGGAGTCCCGGCTTTCTTCACAAGATCCACCGCGTGCGCGTCCCCCTGGCTTTGTGGGGCGGCGGCGTCCACCAGGAATAGCAGCAGGTCGCGATCCTGCAGCGCCATCCGCACCGTCTCCATCATGCGCTTGTTAATCGCCGAATCAGCCTTGTGAATCCCGGGCGTATCCACGAAAATGATCTGTGCATTTTCCGTGGTAATAACGCCTTGAATGGATGTGCGCGTGGTCTGCGGTTTGTCGGCGACGATGGCGATCTTCGATCCCACCAGCGCGTTCAACAAAGTCGACTTGCCCGCGTTAGGCCGGCCGAGAATCGAGACGAAACCGGACCGGAAATCGGCAGCGGCTCCTTCCCCCTGTGGTGCGGCTTCACTCATGGGCCACCGCCTGTGTTTTACTGACACGCACTTGTTCTACTCGCAACTGATCGCTGGCCAGTACCTCGATACGAATGCCGTCGCGTTCGACGCTCTCGCCTGGTTGCGGAACGCGCCCCAGCCACTCCGTCACAAGCCCCCCTACGGTGGTGGACTCAATCTCCCCTTGCGGGCGAAACTCGAACAGGGCCGCCAATCGCGCCAGATCGAAATTTCCCGAGACGATGTAGCCGCCCGCATCGTCTTTGCTGACGTCGGACTCCGGTTCGTGTTCGTCGCGGATCTCACCGAGAATGACTTCGACCAGGTCTTCCATGGTGGCGAGACCAGCCGTATTGCCGTACTCGTCAACCACAATCACCATATGGGTGCCGTCCTGCTGCATCTCGCGCATGAGATCGTGAACCGGTTTGCTCTCGGGAACGAAGCGGATCGGCCGCATCAGATCGCGAACACTGCGCCGCGTGCGCTCCTCTTCGTCGAGCTCAAACATGTCGCGGACGTGCACAAATCCGATGATCTGGTCGATGGACCCTTCATATATCGGGATACGCGAATACTGTTCATTGATGACCAGCTGACGCAATTGCTCGAGCGTCGAGTCCGCCGTAATGGCGACGATGTTCGGCCGGGGCGTCATGACTTCGCGCACCACTTTGTCGCCGAATTCCACTACTGACTGAATGAGTTTGCGGTCTTCTTCCTGGATCAGGCCCTCTTCGGTGCCCGCCGAAATCAGCGCCTCGATGTTCTCGGCGGGAGTGGCGGCCTCTTCTGTGCCGCCTTTTTCATCTGTGATCTCGACCAGGGAGAAGAATAATCGGAGCACAGCCGTGGCTGGTTTGGTAGCCAGCGCCATAGCCCGCAGGAGCGGCAGGAGTGCCGCCATCCAGCGGCCGGCGGATCGCCTGTACAAAAGCTGCGGGACCACATAACCGGCGACCATCATTAGCAGCAGCGATATGAAACAAGCTTGCAGGAAAATGCTGCCGGTGAGGGAGCTGCCCAGAAAATCCGCCAGTACGAGCACGCCCAAGAGCGCCAGCATGGCGTGCTTGATCAGAGAAAATGATAGTGCGCCGTCGTCCGTTTCCAGACCGATTTTCTCTTCAATGGCGGTCTTGAAAAATTCCATCGCCGGGAGGTCGCGAGTGCGCAGCCGCAGGCTCTCCAGGTACAACAACTGAATAGAACTGGCTACCGCCAGCACCAGCACGGCCAAAATCGTGGCGGCCAGCAGGACAATACTCATGCGCGCACCCGTTCAATCAAACCCAGTGGCAGCCCGAACTCCTTGCGCCACCTGGTCTCCGCGCGCTCCATGGCGCCATGGTCGCGCTCGTGGTCCATCCCGAGGAGATGCAGAACGCCGTGCAGCATCAGTATGCGAATTTCGTCATCTACCGAGTGGCCGCGCAAACGTGCCTGGTCCGCAGCGCGATCGGCCGAGATCGCAATCTCGCCGAGCGGGGCGCTTTCGGGATCTCGATCTCCGGCCGCTGGAAAGGAGAGCACGTCCGTAGGGTAGTTTTTTCCAAGAAATTGCCGGTTGAGCCTCTGGAGTTCGGCGTCGCCAGTGATGAGGCAGAGAAACTCATGGCCCGAAGCGATACGGTCGCGCAGACAGCGGGCGAAGTTTTCAAGGGACGCACGGCGCAATCCGGCGCGAACTCCACGGAACATTACCAGCGTGGCCGGATCAGACATGGGAAACGCCCTCAGGCGTTGGGAACTTCCGGAGCGATTGCGGCAGGCGCCGGCTCCGCTTCTGTCCCGTTGTCGGAAAGCTTCAGGGTGAGCTGACGCCCGGCGCCAACCAGCTCATTGTACTTTTCGTACGCTTTCACGATACGCTGCACCAGGTTATGCCGTACTACGTCGCGGTCGTCGAAATTAACGAAACTGATGCCTTCGACGCCTTTGAGTACGTCCAGCGCATCCAGTAGGCCGCTGCGCCTTCCCGCCGGCAGGTCAATCTGGGTGATATCGCCGTTGACTACCATCTTCGAGCTGAAACCCTGACGCGTCAGCACCATCTTCATCTGTTCAGGCGTCGAATTCTGCGCCTCGTCGAGGATAATGAAACTGTCGTTGAGGGTTCTGCCGCGCATGAAAGCGATAGGCGCCACCTCGATAATCGAGCGTTCCAGCAGCTTCTCGACTTTATCCAGCTCCAGCATGTCGTGCAGAGCATCATATAGAGGCCGCAGGTAAGGGTCGACTTTCTCCTGCAATGTGCCAGGCAGGAAACCGAGCCGCTCGCCCGCCTCGACCGCCGGCCGCGTGAGGATGATCCGGCTCACCCGCTTGGACATCAACGCCGACACCGCCATGGCTACGGCCAGGTACGTCTTACCGGTACCCGCAGGGCCAACCCCGAAAACCAGATCGTTGCGCTCGATCGCCTCCATATAGCGCCGCTGGTTTACGGTCTTGGGCGCCAGAAGCTTCTTTCCGAAAGTCCGCTGGCGTCCGCTCGACACCAAGGCCCGCAGACTCACTTCCGGATCGCCCGTCACCACGCGCAGATAGCTGTTCAGGTCGCCATTATTGAAAACATGCCCTTCGCGTACCAGCGCTACGTAATCTTCGAGAATATTTTCGGCTCTGGAAACGTTGGCCGGCTCGCCCTCAATTTCGAGCGAGCTGTCGATCAGCTGCGTGCTGATTTTCAGGCTGGATTCGAGAAGACGGATGTTCTCGTCGCGCGTGCCGAAAAGGCTTTCGATTCCGCGGACGATGGGTACGCTAACTTTCATCTATGGGGTGTCTGGATACCTCTGATTACGCATGAAGGGTTGCGCAAAGCAGGGGCATAACCGCAACTGCGCGGCAGGATAAAGTACTGGAAAAAACCGGGAGGAGTGTTGCCTGGCGCTCGCACTTACGAGCAAATTTACCTGCCATCTGAAACTCATTATAGCAAAGGCGAACCCGCTGGAAGCCGTCACTACAAACAACTGATTCTAATAGTCCTGTTCCGTTCCTATCGGTTTCCGTAAAATCCGCCGATAGAACCGTTGCACTGGATCGATCCGAGATTTTTTGTGTCCGGCCGTGCTGCTGTTCGCCGAAGTGGGACGGGGCCGTGACCGGCGGGAGTTATTAAACGAGGCGTTCCGAAGACACCCGTATGAGCAGCCCTATAACACTCGAAACCATCGCCGAAGCTCGTGAACGTCTGATTCTTGAACATCTGCCTCAGGTGCGGCTCATCGCCCGCCGCATGCATGACCGGTTGCCGGAGAATGTCAGCCTCGATGATCTGATTTCGGCTGGGGTCGTGGGACTCATCGCGAGCGTCGATCATTTCGATCCCAAACACAACGTCAAGCTGAAGACATACGCGGAGTATAAAATTCGGGGAGCGATTCTGGACAACCTGCGCGCTCTCGATTGGGCGCCGCGGCAGAAGCGAAAAATGGCGCGGCAGGTGCAAGCGGCTATGGACGCGGCCGGTCAACGGCTGCACCGCGAGCCCGCCGAGGAAGAAATTGCCAAAGAGCTGCAACTCGACATGGGCGAATACCATGCCTGGCTGGCTGACCTGCAGGGCCTGGGGATCGGTGCCCTGGAATCCCCCGGAGAGGAAGGCCGAAATTTACTCGATTTCCTCGCCGATGATGAACAACGGCAGCCCTCGCGCTTGTTCGAGCGCGCCGAGCTCGAAAAACTCCTGGCGGAGGCGATCGGGCAAATGCCGCTGATCGATCGCACGGTGATCAGCCTCTATTATCGCGAGGAGCTTACATTACGCGAGATCGGCCAGGTCGTGCATTTGCACCAATCGCGCATCTCCCAGCTGAAATCTCACGCCATCCTGCGCCTGCGTTCGTACATGGAACGGCGCTGGCCTCGCGAACGGGGGCTTTGAAACTACGGCATTTGCAGGCATTCCGCGATTTCTTTCTGTCCGA
>Ga0070681_10005541_pt1 | contig 12198 bp, 12 predicted proteins | sample KBSC83BmetaG_FD_65650 | JGI IMG/M metagenome (GOLD analysis project Ga0070681, IMG submission 65650) | Corn rhizosphere microbial communities from Kellogg Biological Station, Michigan, USA - KBS C8-3B metaG | ecosystem: Host-associated > Plants > Roots > Rhizosphere | place: USA: Michigan...
GCTAGCATGCCGAAACCCTTCAACAAGCTGACCGCCGTCGCTGCGCCTATTCTGCGCAGTAACATCGATACCGACGTCATCATTCGGATCGAGCGTCTCGTTGGTAATTCGGTCCGCGGTACGCTCGCCAAATGGGCCTTTGGTTCGCTACGCTACCTGTCCGATGGGTCGGAGAACCCGGCATTCGTTCTGAACCGCGAGCCTTACCGGCAGGCGGAAATCCTGGTCACAGGTCCGAATTTCGGCTGCGGATCGTCCCGGGAAGGTGCAGTGTGGTCTCTACAGGAATTGGGTATCCGCGCCATCATCGGCTCGGGGTTTGGCGACATTTTCTTTGCCAATTGCTTTCAGAACGGAATCCTCCCGATCGTGGTCGACAAGGAGATCGTCGACGCACTTGCGGCCGAGATCGAAGCCACCCAGGGCGCCGGACGGGTCAGCATCGACCTTGAGGCGCAGACGATCGTCGCGCCGTCCGGAAAGCACCACATCTTCGAGATTGATCCACGGCACCGTGAGGGCCTCTTGCAGGGGCTCGACGAGGTTGCGCTGACATTGCAACGCGATAACGAAATCAAGGCATTTCAAGCTGCGGATCGCGCAGCGCGGCCCTGGATCCATTTTGCAGGGACGTCCGCATGAACAAGCCATCCAACATGGTCAAGGTCGCCGTCGTCGGCGGCGAAGGTATTGGTCCCGAAGTAACGGCGCAATCGCACCGCATTCTCAACTGGTTTGCCGCCAAGCGGGGCGTGCCGGTGACATTGCGCGAAGCCCAATATGGCCTCATTCCTTATCTTGCGACCGGCAAGGTGCTGCCCGAGGATACAGTCGAGGCGATGGACGAGGCGGACGCGATCCTGTGGGGCGCAACCGGCGGACCGGAAACCAAGGAGGTGCCGGTGGCGGCGCGTAAGGCGGGAAGCCTGCTGTCACTCCGTAGCAAATACGATCTCTACGCCAATCTGCGTCCGATCGTTGCCAGTCCGGCGCTCGCCAGTTCGGCGCCGCTGAAGGCTGAGGTGCTGAAGGACGTCGACTTTGTGATCATTCGTGAACTGACCAGCGGTATCTATTTCGGCGAACCGCGGGGCATCGAAACCCTTCCCGACGGACAACGGCGCGGTTTCAACACCGAGCAATATACGACGAACCAGATCCGCCGTGTTGCGCGGGCTGCGTTCGAGCTTGCGCGAACGCGGAGGAATAAAGTTTGCTCCGTGGACAAGGCAAACGTGCTCGAGACCAGCGTGTTGTGGCGTGAGGAGGTGATCTCCCTGCACAGGGAAGAATTCTCCGACGTCGAGCTCACTCACCTCTATGTCGACAACGCCGCCATGCAGATCGTGCGTGAGCCGCGGCAGTTCGACGTCATGGTTACGGGAAATATCTTCGGTGATATTCTCTCGGACTGTGCGGCCATGGCGTCGGGTTCGCTTGGCATGTTGCCATCGGCTTCGCTTGGACCGATCGACAGGTCTGGCCGGCGCAAGGCACTCTACGAACCGGTCCACGGCAGTGCGCCTGATATCGCCGGCAAGGGCATTGCTAACCCGCTCGGATCCATTCTCAGTGTCGCGATGCTGTTGCGCCTGACCCTGAATCGCCCGGATGATGCAGCGCTTCTTGAAAAAGCGGTGCAGACAGCGCTCGGCGCTGGCGCACGCACCGCGGATATCGCCGAACCGGGGACAAGGAAGCTTTCGACGGTCGAAATGGGCGATGCGGTGTTGAACGCGCTTGATAAGGTTGCCGGAAGGGAGAGGGAGCATGCCTGATGGCCTATATCTCTAGACGATCCGCGCTGACGATCATTGCGGGCGGCGGCGCAGCGTTCACGGGCGGCGCCGCAAGAGCGATGGATACGAGCGGGCGGGTGATCTATCCGGTGGCTGTTCCCATCTATCAGACCCAGTTCGTGGCCGACCGTGTCGGATATTTCAAGGATGCCGGTCTCGACTGCAAACTGATCCAGGGCGGCAGCGGGGTGAAGACGCGTGAGATCATCGCGTCCTCGCAAGGCGATATCGGCATCGGCGACATTACCCATCCCATGCAGCTCAGCAATCATGGCCGCGCCGGTCGCGTGCTGATGCCGGTTGATACCCGCTCCAGTTCGGTGATGTTCATCATTCGCAAGGACCTCAAGGACCAGGGCATCAATACGTTGGAAGCGTTCACGGAGTGGAAGCGGCCGGATGGTCGCAAACCGATCATTTCCGTTTCGTCGTTGGGCGGCACCAACCACGTTTGGGCCTCCTACTACATGGAGGTCATGGGGCTCGATCAGAAGGTGACATGGATCGGAACCGGTAATGTCGACACGATGCTGGGTTCGCTGAAGTCAAAGCAGGTCGATATCCTCGTGAGCTCCTTGTCGTTGCTGAACGAGTCGAAGGCACAGGGCTGGGGCGAGCTGTTGTTCGATGGCACCGACGAAGTAATCTGGAACAAGTATATCGGCGGCAAGGTGCCGGTCACGTCCCATTTCACCCTGCAATCGACGATCGACAGGGACCCGGCGAAGATGCAGGCCTTCGTCACGGCGATTTGGCGGGCGACGCAATGGATCAAGTCGCATAAGCCGGAAGAAATATACGATACGATAGAGCCATATGTCGGCAGCACGTCGCGTGCGGCCAATCTCCTCGAGATCGTCGCATTGCAAAAAGTCGCGGACTATGATGCCACGATCAATGCCGCCGATTTTGCTCGCGGCGAGAAGGTTTGGTTCCGGGACATGACGGGGATCAAGCCGCTGACCATTGCCGAAGTCGTCAGTCCCGCGTTCATCGAGGTGGCGCGAAAGGCGTACCCGGGTTGAACGTCGAGCCGACGACCGCAGCGCCATCGGCGCGAACGCCCGATGTCAAACGCATCGATGTGCGAGGGCTGAACAAATCGTTTCAACTTGACGGTATGGCCATCGAAGCCGTGCGCAACGTCTCGTTCAGCGTGCGACGCGGCGAATTCGTCGCACTGCTTGGACCGTCCGGCTCCGGCAAAAGCACCGTGCTTAACATGATCGCGACGCTGCTGAGGCCCAGCGGCGGCGAAATACTGATCGACGGCAAACCGGTTGTCGCCGGCAAGGCGACCCCGAACGTCGGCTATGTTTTCCAGCGCGACACGTTGTTTCCCTGGCGGACCGTTGCGGACAACATCGGTTATGGTCTGCAGCTGGCCGGCATAGTCGAGGCCGAGCGCAGAGAGCGCGTCGCGGCTTCTGTTGCGCAAGCCGGCCTCAAGGGCTTCGAGAACGCCTATCCGTCGGCCCTGTCAGGCGGGATGCGTCAGCGCGCGGCCTTGATGCGGACATTGGTCGTCGAACCGCAGATACTGCTGATGGACGAGCCTTTCGGGGCGCTCGATACCCACACAAAGATCGATATGCACCAGGTCCTCCTGCGCATCTGGGAGCGCGAGCAGCAGACGGTTCTGTTCGTCACCCATGATCTCGGGGAAGCGTTGACGCTCGCCGACCGCATCATCCTGTTTTCAGCGCGCCCTGGTCAGATCAAGGACACGTTTACGGTCGACTTCGTCCGTCCGCGCGACGCGGTCAAAGTCCGGGAGACGCCGCGATATGCCGAGCTGTTCCAGCATATTTGGCACTCGCTCGGCGAGGAATTCGTCAAGGGACGGGGCACGTGAAAGGACACGTCACAGTCACCACGTTTGCCTGGCAGCTTGCGATCTGCATCGTTGTGCTGTCGATCTGGCAATGGGGATATGATCTTCATACCAAAGTTCCTTGGCTGATACCCGATTTGCTCGACCCCTATTTCATCTCGAAGCCCTCCGACATATTCGAGAATTTTCTGCTTTTGAGCTGTATCAAATCCAAGATGGGCGTCTTCAGCGGATGGCTGAACGGCGATTTTGCAAAGTGCCTGGCGCGAAATCAGAACAATCTCTGGGCCGCTACGGCAATCACGCTGAAGAATACGTTCTTCGGCTTTATCACCGGCGTGGCAAGCGGATTTGTGGTCGGGCTCATCCTCGGCCGTTCGGACCGACTTAGCGCGATCTTCCAGCCCTTTATCACTGCGGTGAATTCCATTCCGCGGATTGCGCTAGCGCCGATCATCGTTCTGGCATTCGGGATCGGCGACATGTCTAAAGTCGTGACGTCCTGGATCGTGGTGGTGTTCCTGGTATTTTTCAACACGTTCGAGGGGGCTCGCTCAATCGATGAGGGTTTTGTCAACGCGGCGCGGCTGCTGGGGGCCAGCGAGTGGCAGATTACCCGCACCGTCGTGATCCCGTCGACCATGGCGTGGGTTTTTGCCTCGCTGACGCCGGCAATCTCCTTTGCGCTGATCGGGGTCATTGTCGGCGAATTCATCGGCGCGGAACGCGGAATCGGTCGCCTTATCATCGAATCCGAGGCGCGCGGGGAGGCATCGGGCATGATGGTCGCCGTCATCATCTTGATGCTGGTCGGCGTCATACTGTCCGCGTTGATCTGGCGACTGCAGGCCTATCTTTTGCGCTGGCAACGACACAATATGGCGGAGTAGGCAACGGCGACTGTTCAAAGGTGAGATCGGGCATGGGCATTCGGATTTACGGGTTTTGGCGATCGATCGCGACATTTCGGGTGAGGGTGGCGCTCAGGCTCAAGGGTTTGCCGTTCGAGGAAACTCCGATCGACATCCTCTCGGGCGAGCAGTTCAAGCCGGGATATGAGGCTGTCAACGCCGAGCGCGTGGTCCCGACCTTCATCCACGACGGCCACTCCGTGTTCCAGTCGCTCGCGATCATGGAATACATCGAAGATATCAAGCCGGAGCCGCGGCTGATCCCATCAGATCCGAAGGAGCGCGCCTATGCACGTTCGCTCGCCTTGATGACCATCGCGGATGCCCATCCGCTGGTGGTGCCGCGGGTTCGTAATCATCTCGCGAAGGCGTTCGGTGCCGATGCGCATGCGGTCGAACAATGGGGCACGCATTGGACGACCGAGGGGCTTGCGACCTATGAGCGGCTCCTGACAGGACGAGCCCCGGCGCCGTTTGCGCTTGGCGCCGCGCCCGGCCTGGCCGACATTTGCATCGCCGGCCAGGTTGTCGGAGCTCATTTCCTCAAGCTCGACCTCGCGCCATTTCCGATCGTGGCGAAACTCGCCGAACGTTGTTTTGCGTTATCCGCCTTCGCGACGTCGCACCCCTTCGAACAGCCGGGCTACAAGGCCGCAAATGCGCCTCGCTGATGATTGTTGGATTTATAGATCGAGGCCAAGCACCCTCGCGGCATTGCCGCCGGCAATTTGCGCCAGCGTGGACTCGTCCATTCCCTCGATACCGGCAACATGTCCGATCGGATTGTATTCGGCCATGTCGAAGGGATAATCGGTCCCCATCAAGATGTGGTCCGGGCCGAACACGTCGATCAGGTAGGCCAGCTGATGGTAGGTGAAAACGATGGTGTCGAGATAGACCTGCCGCAGATACGTCGTTGGCGGCAACGGTAACTCGGCATGGCAATCCTGCCGGGCGCCCCAGGCGTGATCGATCCGGCCCGAATAGCCCGGAAGATAGCCGCCGCCGTGTACCGCCATCAGCTTCAGCTCCGGGAATCGCGCGAGTGTTCCCGAGAAGATCAGATTATGAAGCGCGAGCGTCGTATCGAGCGGATTACCCAGCACGTTGCTGAAGTAGTAGTGGGTCAAGCGCTGACCGTGGGTGAATCCATTTGGATGCATCATAATGAATGCGCCAAGTTGCTCGGCTTTGGCGAAGAACGGACGAAACCTCGGGTCGGACAGTTCCTGACCGTCGACATTGGTCAGGATTTGTACACCCTTCAACTTCAACGTGTTGACGACGTAGTCAAGCTCGCGAACCGCAAGCTCCGGCTCCTGAAGCGTGACCACACCGAGCCCGACGAAGCGGTCGGGCTTGCGCGCGCAGTATTCAGCGACGCCGTCATTGGCGAGGCGATGGGCGTTTTCTGCAATCTTGGGATCGATCGTGTAGTAGCATTGTCCCGGTGCCGGTGCGACGACCTGGATGTCGATGCCCATCTGGTCGAGATGCTTGAGCCGCCGGTCGAGCGTGGTCATCACCTCGCGGACGTCCTTTTCCTGCTGGGCGTTCACCTCCCTGGTGGGACCGTCAGCGAAATAGGCGAGGGGGATCCGGCTCAGGTCGACATGCGGCTGCGCCACTGCCGCGGCTTGGGGCACAATGATATGCGCGTGGATATCGATGGTCGGAGACGAGGGACGGCGCGCCAGACCGTCCGCGTCATGGATGCGGGCAGCAGTGCGGCCATAGCGATTCTTGCTATCGATCATGTTTGGGACCTGTTGGGTTGAACAAAATTATTGACGGGGCGGCTCTATGACTTGGCTTTTCGGTTCGGCCAGCGGCTTGAGATGGCGGTAGCGTCGGCGTCGGCCAGCCCCGCAGTTTCGGCCTCCTCGTAGCAGCCGAGCGCACCGGCAGCGACGGGTAATTCGGCATTCAAGGTCGCAGCAAACTGCACAGCCGTCGCGAGGTCTTTCCTGGCGGCACTCAGGCCAAAGGCCGTCGGACCGAGGGGAGCGCCACCTAGAACCTTGGCGATCACGGCACCGCGCCCCTTCATGGCGGTCGGCGCGCCTGCTGTATCTGACAGGATATCGATCAAACGGTCTGCAGGAAGATTGAGCGGCTTGCAGATCGTCAAACTCTCGCCCAGAGCTTGCCAATACACCAGAAGCGGCAGATTGACGGCGAGCTTCATGGTCGCGCCGGAGCCGAGTGCGCCGATATGTTCGATGCGCCTGCACAATTGCTCCAGAACGGGCATCGCGCGGACGACGTCCGCGTTCTCACCGCCGACCAGCGCAAACAGCTTGCCTTCCTTCGCCGGAGCCGTGCTCCCACCTACGGGACTTTCGACAAAGGCGCCGCCTTTTTGGACGACCGCGGCACCGATCGCCTGCATCGTGTCCGGCCGAAGCGTGCTCATATCGATGATGAGCTTGCCGGCCAGCTTCGCCTGCAGAATGCCGTTGGGGCCGCGATAGACGGCTTCGCTCGCGGCATCGTTGAGCAGCATCACGACGACCGCCTCGCAACCGTCTACGAGCGCGGCGGGCGTAGACGTTGCCTTTGCGCCTGCATCAACAAGCGGTTTGGTCTTCGCTTGATCGCGGTTCCAGACGCTGACCTCATGTCCAACGGACATCAATCGCTGAGCGATCGCTGATCCCATTCGACCTGTCCCACATACGCCGATTTTCATCGTTCACCTCAACCTAAGATAGAGTTTGACTTGCCTGATAGATGCCGAGATGCTGCGCGACCAGATCGTCGTTGCCTTGAAGCTCACTAACGCTTCCGGTAAACACGCAGCGCCCGGTATTGAGAATGACCGCTTCGTCGGCAACGTCGAGTGCAAGCTTGAGATTTTGTTCTACGAGGATGGTTGATTGTCGTTCCTGTTTGAGCCGCTGAATCGTTCGGCCGACTTCGGCGACGATCAATGGTGCCAGGCCCTCCGATGGTTCATCGAGCAGGAGGACGCGCGGATTTCCCATTAGCGCTCGTCCGATTGCAAGCATCTGTTGTTCGCCACCTGACAAGGTGCCGGCAAATTGCGCGTGACGTTCACGCAATTTCGGGAACAAGTCGTAGATGCGATCAATCGACCATCGCTCTCTATTCATTTGCCGGCGCTGCTCAGCCACGAGCAGATTTTCCCGTACGGTGAGTGACGGAAAGATACGACGGCCTTGCGGCACGAGGCCAACCCCGAGATGCGCGATGCGCTCCGGGCTGAGACCTGCTATCGGCTCGCCAAATAGCCGGATTTCGCCTTCGCGCGGTGTCAGGAAACCGATGATGGTGGAGATGCAGGTGGTTTTGCCAGCGCCGTTACGTCCCAACAGCGCCAGTACGCCGCCGGGTTGCAGCGCAAAGCTGACTCCGTGCAGGATATGGCTGTCTCCGTAGAAGCTGTGGACGTTGGTCAGACTGAGCGCGTCAGGTGCCAAGGTACACCTCCCGCGTTCGCTCGTCGGCGACAACGACATCGCGTGCCCCGTCGACAATGACGCGTCCATAATTGAGCAGGGTTACGGTGTCGGCAAGATCAAGGGCCGTGTCCATGTCGTGCTCGATCATGACGACCGTGGTCTCTCGCGGAATGGATGCGATCAGCGTCTTGACGGTAGATCGCTCTACGTTCGAGAGTCCCGCAAGTGGCTCGTCCAGCAGCAGGATACGCGGCCTTTGCGCCAGCGCCACGGCCAACTCGACGCGCCGTCTCTCGCCGTAGGCGATATCGGAGATCGGATGATCGGCAAGTTGCAGGAGCCCGACGGCGTCGAGAGCGCGCCGGGCTTCAGCCGCGATATCAGGGTAGTGTGACATCGGCCAACACGTTTGCCAGCGTGACGGCCGGAGTCCCAACAAACCCAGCGAGACGTTGTGCTCGAGTGTGTCGCCGGCGAACAGCGTGATGATCTGGTAGGTCCGGGACAAGCCGCGTTGCGCGCGCTTGTAGGGCGGCAGCCGCGTGATGTCGGCGCCGAACAGCTTGATCTGCCCGGAATTGGGTCTGAGGTCGCCGCTGATCTGGTTGAACAGGGTGGTCTTGCCCGCGCCATTCGGTCCGATGATCAGCCGCCTCTCGCCCAGCTGGACCACAAGCGAAACGTCCTGCGTGACGGCTAGGCCGCCGAACGCCTTTCTCAAGCCAATGACTTCAAGCGCGGGGCCGGTCATGGGCTTTTCCCGCGTAAGGCCGCTGTCAGCCTGCTGAAGCCAGGTACAATTCCGGCTGGCATGACCAGGACGATAAAGAGGAAGACGAGACCCAGCAGCATATTCCATCGTTCGAGATAGGCGGACGCGTAGTTCTTCAGAAGCAGCACAAGAGCCGCACCAACCGCGGGGCCTCCCAGTGTTCCCGCGCCGCCGGCGATCACACCGAGTAGTGCTTCGGCCGAACTTGTGATCGAGAGCGAGGTCGGATGGATGTACTTGTGATAGTAGACGTAGAGCAGTCCGGATACGCCGCCCCAAAAGCCGGCATAGACAAAGGTGATCCAGCGGATCAGCCTGGGATTGAAGCCCAGTGCCGCCATTCGGCGGGGCTGATCGCGCACGCCCTTCAACGACGAGCCAAAGGCTGAGGAGACGAACACGGTAATCGCCAGGAAGGCGATCGTCGCCACGATCAGTGCAAACCAGTAGAACGACACGGGATTGTCGAGCGAAATTCCGAAAGGTGCAGGACGCGTAAGTCCGGTGATGCCGTTGTCGCCGTTGGTCACGTTCGACATGCGGTAGGCGAGACCCCAAAGCACCTGCGACAACGCCAGGGTAATCATCAGGAAACCAAGCCCCGTGGCGCGCAGCGCGATCACGCCGAAGAACGCCGCCATCGCCACCGTTCCCGAGATTGAGATGATCGCAGCAGTGCCGTGCCCGAAGCCGTATCGGCTGGTGACCAATGCCGAGATATAGGCGGCGACGCCGAGATATGACGCATGTCCCAGCGACGTCATGCCGCCAAAGCCGACCAGCAAGTTGAGGCTGAGTGCGAAGATTGCCGCAATCAGGATCTGGCTTGCCAGATTGATGTAGAAATCTCCCGCCAGGAAAGGCGGCAGAAGGAGCGATCCGCCGATCAAGGCTGCGGCGATCCAGTTCATGCGCCAACGCGTCCGAACAGGCCTTGCGGCCGGAAGGCGATGACGAAAATCATCGGCAGGAACAGGATGATGTAGGCCAGTTCCGGAAACAGGGCGATCCCGAACGTGTAGATGAAGCCGATCACGAAGCTGCCGACAAATGCGCCAAGCAGGCTGCCGATACCTCCCAGGATGACGACGATCAGCGCCAGCGGCAGCATGTCCGCGTCAAGTCCCGGATAAGCGGAGAGGATCGGACCGCCAAGAACGCCGGCGGCGCCCGCGATGCCGGCACCAAGGCAAAATACAATAGTGAACAGGTTGGAGACGGGAATTCCGACCGCGCGCGCCATTTGCCGGTCATCGACGCCCGCCCGGATCATGGCGCCGAGCCGAGTGCGTTCCAGCAGGAAATACAGCGCAATGGCTGCGACGATCGCCAACCCGACCAGCACCAGGCGATAGGTCGGGAATACGAAGCCGAACATGCGGGTTGGCGCCTGCAGGTTTTGCGGCGTCGGCACGGGAATGGAATCGCCGCCCCACAGCATCAGGCAAGCGTCCGATATGATGAAGGACATTCCAAGCGTGACCAGCACTTGTCCGAGCGGGTTCGTCTTCAACCGCGTCAGCACCAGGCGTTCGAACAGGCCGCCCAGGGCGGCGACGGCGAAACCGGCAGCAATCACCATAACCCAGAGGTTCAGGCCGTCATGGGCGCGCAATGCCGTTGCAGCGATGTAAGTGCCGAGCATGAAGAACGCGCCGTGCGTCAGGTTCGCAAGCCGCATCAATCCGAAAATCAGAGAGAATCCGGACGATAGCAGGAACAACAGCCCGCCAAGCGACAGGCTGTTGAGACCCTGGATGATCCAAAACTGCATCGTTGGCCGGCTCTGTTCTTGATTGCTGCGCTACGGCGTCGAGCCTAAAGGGAAATTACGGCTCCAGGTTCTTGGCCGGCGGATAGTCGCGCGAATAGACCGGGTTCTTCAGGAAAGCCGTCTTGTCATATGTCCAGAATTGGCTGACGTCCGGGTAGGTCTTGATGACGGAGTTGACCAATCGTCCGTCGATCTTGGTGACCTTGCGAATGTAGACGTTGCCGATCACGTTGCCGAACTCATCGAACTTGACCAGCCCTCGCACCGTATCCGCATTGCTGCCGCGGACCGCCGCTACCAGCGCTTTCTTGTCTTCTACGTTTCCCTTCGTGGTCTTGAGCGCTACCTCGAGAACTGCGCCGGAAACATAGGTGCTGGCGGCGTAGAAGCCGGGATCATATTTGGTCTGCTTGCGGAAGGCCGTCGCGAACGCCTTGTTCAGGGGATTGTCGAGCTCGGCGGAGTACCAGCTCGTTGTCAGGATGCCCAAGGCCTCATCGCCCATGTTACGGAGCACGGACTCATCGAGCGCCGTCATGCCGCCGATCACGGCGATCTTGTCCTTGAGTCCGTATTCGATGAATTGACGCAGGAAACGGAAACCGTTCGAGCCGGCAGTGCCGAGGAAGATCGCATCCGCGCTTTTGACCTGCGCGACATAGCTGCCGTAATCGGGCGTCGCGAGCGGCGTGAACATTTTTTGGATGATCTTGCCGCCGCCGTCTTCGAAGGCGCGCTGGAAGCCGGCGCACATTTCGTGTCCGTAAGCAAAATCGTCGGCGATTGTGACGATCTTCTTGTACTTCAGTTCCTTCAGCGCATAGTCGGCAAGGGGGTAGGCACATTGCGCGGAAGTCGAGGTCGCCCGCACGAACCATGGACTTGGATGACGCTGGGTCATGTCTTCCGCGGCAGCAACACCAAGCGTAGGCACTTCCTTTTCGGTGATGTAGTCGGCGATCGCCAGCGCTTCGAAAGCCGCGAGCGGACCAATCAGGCAGTGAACCTTGTTTTTTTCGATCAATTCCTGCGCCTTGGTGCGCGCCGTCGCGGGAGCGCCGGCGGTATCGGCAACGATCAATTCGACTTTGCGGCCGGCAATAGTGTTGTCGCGCTCCTTCAGGAACATCGTCAATGCGATGTCCATGTCGATGCCGCCGGACGCCAGCGGTCCGGTCTTGGCAGCAAGCAAACCCACACGGATAGGTTCACCGCTTTGGGCATGGCCGAGATGTGGAGACGCCATACTGGCGACACCTGCGCCAGCGATCCCACCAACAAACTGCCGTCGCGATATCGTCATGAAATCCTCCCCACGGAACGCTGCAAACGAGTGGCGGCTTTCTTATTGATTGAGCGATTTATCCGACGGAAGTCATAAATGATCAAGTGATAACCAAGGCGCAGCAGCTTAGACCAATGACTTCCAGCCATCCTGGGCGCAGCATCGCCTCGCTTTATGACGCGCTGCGGTATCCATGTTGCCTCAGGAGCTGATCAGGCTAGGAGCGGCGCAGCCCCGATCGTAAGCCGCTATTCCCGTTACTTCGCGTCGGATTTCGGCGCCTTGAGAATGCTCTTCTTCAGCACCTCGAATACGGACGCCGTATCCTGGTCGCCCAGGCCCATGGTCATCGCGTCCGAATAGACCGGCTGGGTCAACGTAAACAGCGGCGTGGAGCA
>Ga0070681_10005542_pt1 | contig 12198 bp, 10 predicted proteins | sample KBSC83BmetaG_FD_65650 | JGI IMG/M metagenome (GOLD analysis project Ga0070681, IMG submission 65650) | Corn rhizosphere microbial communities from Kellogg Biological Station, Michigan, USA - KBS C8-3B metaG | ecosystem: Host-associated > Plants > Roots > Rhizosphere | place: USA: Michigan...
TTCTGGAACACGCCCTCCGGGTCGTCCGGGTTGATCTGCGCGGTCAGGTCGCGGGCCATCCGGGTGTCGATGTGGCCGGGGGCGACGCAGTTGACCCGGACGCCGTACGGCGCGCCTTCGAGGGCGGCGGACTTGGTGAGGCCGAGGACCGCGTGCTTGGAGGCGATGTACGGAGAGAACGTGGCCGCGCCCTTGATCGCCGCCATCGAGGCGGTATTGACGATGACGCCGGAGTTCTGCGGCTTCATCACCTTGAGCACCGCGCGCAGGCCCATGAACACGCCGCGGGCGTTGACGGCCCACACCCGGTCGAAGTCCGCCACCGACAGCTCGGTCATCGGGGCCATCCGGCCCTCGATGCCGGCGTTGTTGAAGAACAGGTCGATCCGCCCGTGGGCGTCGACCGCCGCGGCGACGTAGCGGTCGACCTCTTCTTCCTTGGACACGTCCGCGGCGACCGCGAGGCCGCCGAGCTTCTCGGCCGCGGCGTTGAGCGCCTCGACGTCCCGGTCGACGAGCACGAGCTTCGCGCCCTCGTCGGCCAGCCGGGTCGCGACCGCGAGGCCGAACCCGTTCGCGGCGCCGGTGACGACCGCGACCTTGCCCTCAAGCCCGTACTTCACGCTCATCGAACGCCCTCCGCGTCTAGTGCTCCAGTGCTGGCCGGGCCGACGGCACCGGCCAGCAGCGCCTCGTGCCTGGCGATGATCCGGCTGTCCCACTCATGGTCGGTCAGCAGGTACTGCTTGTTCTCCCGCACCGCCGTCACCAGCAGGTCGGCCACCTCAGACGGCGGCATGCCCTTGGACAGCGTGGCGTGCATGGTCTCGCGCAGCGAGGCGCCCGAGGACGACATGCCGCTGTCGTTGGTCAGCGCCGCCGGCCGGTTCCGCGACCCGTGGAACAGGTTCGTCGCGATGATCCCCGGGCACAGCCCGGTCGCCCCGATGTTCGCCCCGGCCCGCTGCAGGTCCTGGGCCAGCACCTCGGTCATGGCGAGGATCGCGTGCTTGCAGATCCCGTACATGTTCGTCGCGGCGATCACCGAGGTCATCGAGCAGGTGTTGACCACGTGCCCCGGCTCGCCGTGCGCGATCATCCGCGGCACGAACGTCCTGATGCCGTAGATCACCGACATCAGGTTGACCGACAGCGTCCAGTCCCAGTCCTTGGCGGACGCTTCCCAGATCGGCCCGTCCAGGTAGCCTTCGACGCCGGCGTTGTTGTTGACCAGGTGGATCTTCCCGAACCGCTCCTCGGCCGCGTCGGCCAGCGCCTCGATGTCGGCGAGCTTGGACACGTCGGTGCGCAGCCCGAGCACCGGCACTCCTCCGGCCTCAAGCTCGGCGACCGTCGCCGCGAGCGCGTCCTCCTGGATGTCGCCGATGACGACGTTCATCCCCTCGGCACCCCAGCGCTGGGCGAACGCCTTGCCCATGCCGCTGCCGGCCCCGGTGACGATGGCGGTTTTACCCGCGAAGTCTTCCACGAAGAGGACTCCTTTACCTGTAGAAAATGGCGGACGATCAGGCCGAGGGACGGGAGATGATGCGGACGAGCGAGCCGGGCGTTTGCAGCCGCCGCAGCGCGTCGGGCGTGTCGTCGAGCGATACCCGCTCGGAGACCAGCCGTTCCACCGGCACCCGCCCCGCGGCGAGGTGCGCGACGGACTCCCGGTAGGTGTCGTCGGAGAACGCGCAGGACCCGACGATGTGCTGGCCGTTGGAGATGATCCCGAACAGCGGGATCGGCGCCTGCTCCGGTGTGAGCGCGACCTCGACGACCGTGCCGCCCGGCTCGGTGACCGACAGCGCCTCGTTGAAGGCCCCCGGGGCGGCCGAGCACTCGAGCGCGGCCGCGAACAGCGTGCCCGACTGCTTCGCGTAGTCGGCCACTGAGATCTCGCGGGTGTCGATGACCACGTCCGCGCCGACGTCGGCGGCCGCCTGCCGCCGGCCCGCCGAGCGGCCCGCGGCGACGATCGGCCCGGCCCCGGCCAGCTTGAGCGCCATGATCGAGTACAGGCCGATCGGCCCGACCCCGTACACGAGCACCGGATCGCCGGGGCCGACCTGGGCGAGCTTGACCGCCTGCGACCCCACGGACAGCGGCTCCGCGTGCGACCCGATCTCGACCGGCAGGTCCTCCGGCAGCGCGACCAGCTGCCGGGCGGGCACCTTCACGTACTGCGCGTACGCGCCGGGGATCGTGATCCCGATGTTCTCCACCGCCGGGCAGCGGAACGGCAGCCCGTGCGCGCAGATCCGGCACTGCCCGCACGATCCGATCGGCGACGCGGCGACCGGCTGCCCCTCGCGCCACCCGGACACCTCCGAGCCGAGCGCGGCGATCCGCCCGCTGAACTCGTGCCCGAGAACCTGCCCGGGCGCGCAGTTGCCGTTCTGCACGGAGTGCACGTCAGACCCGCACAGCCCGCACGCCTCGACGGCGACGACGACGTCGGCTGGTCCCGGCGTGGGGTCGGCCACTTCGCCGACCGTGGTCCCGGTCTCTTTATCCACATATAGAACGGCCCGCATGGCTTCCTCGCCTCTTAGCTATGACTGTTCAGCGGTTATCAGGGTGATCATGACCGGGCGCCGCCCAGAGTGGCGCCCGCGCCGAGGGGAGCGACCGTCCGCGCGTAGACCGACAGCCAGCCGCACCCGGCCGGCGCGCGCAGCGGCGGCAGTTCTGCCCGGCGCGCGTCGAGTTCGGCGGGGGCGACCTCGAGGTCAACGGTCCGCGCGTTGACGTCGATCGAGATCACATCGCCGTCGCGGACCAGCCCGAGCGGCCCGCCAGAAGCTCCTTCCGGTGACACCTCGGCCACCACGAGCCCGCCGTTGACCAGGCCGGACATCTGCCCGTCGGTGATCACCGCGACCGAGGTCGACAGCCCGGCGCCGTCGATGGCGAACATCAGCGCCGAGGTCAGCCCCATGCCGGGCGAGCCGCGCAGCCCGAGCCCGGTGAGCACCACCACGTCCCCGGCCTGGAACCGGCCGGCCTTGGCGGCGGCGACGCCCTCCTCGCGGGAGTGCACCACCTTCGCCGGGCCGCGGAACGACAGCGGCGCGTCGTCCGCCACAGTCCGCTTGAGCACCGCCCCGTCGGGAGCGAGCGACCCGCGCATGACCACGATCGCGGGGTGCGTCGCGACCGGGGCGGAAACCGGCCTGATCACGCTGTCGTCCACCGTGACCTTCGCGATGGCCTCGCCCAGCGTGATCCCCGCCACCGTGGGCGCCGACCGGTCGAGCAGCGGCGCGAGTTGCTTGAGCAGCCCGAGCGACCCGCCGGCGGCGTCGAACTGGGTGATCTGCGTGTCCCCGTTGGGCTTGACGTCGGTCAGCAGCGGCACCTTCGGCGCGAGCTCCTCGAACAGCCGGTACACGTCCACGTCGGTGCCGGCCTCGGTCGCGATCGCCTGCAGGTGCTTGAGGCAGTTGACCGAGCCGCTCACCGACAAGATCGCGGTGACGGCGTTGGCGAACGCCGCCGGCGTCAGGATGGACCGCGGCGTCACGCCCTCGGTCACCAGCGACACGATCCGCTTGCCCGCCGCCGCCACGGCCGACCACATCTTGTCGCCGAGGGCGAGCACCGGCGTGGTGCCCGGCAGCGCCATGCCGAGCGCCTCGGCGGCCAGGTGCATGGAGTTGGCGGTGCCCATCCCGGCGCACACACCGGGCCCGGTGACCGCGCAGCGGGACATGTCGCCGAGCTCGGACACGGTCATCCGCCCGGCGTTCACGTGCCCGGCGAACCGGAAGATGTCCTCGAAGTCGACCGGCTCGCCCCGGTACATGCCCGACGGCTGGTAGCCGCAGCCGACGATGATCGTCGGGATGTTCAGCCGCCCGGCGGCCATCAGCTGCCCCGGCGTGGTCTTGTCGCAGGAGGCGAGGCAGACCATGCCGTCGAGCAGCGCGCCCTCGACCGCGACCTCGATGTCGGAGGCGATCAGGTCACGCGAGGGCAGGATGTACTGCCCGGCCGCTCCGGCGGAGGTGATCGCGTCGGACGGCGCTGCGGTGCGGACCTCGAACGCGACCCCCCCAGCCGCTTCTATCGCCGATTTCAGCGGCGCGACGATCTCGTCCAGGTGGCTGAAGCAGGACGCGAGCTGCGAGGAGGAGTTGACGATCGCGATCTTCGGCTTTTCCAGGTCCTCGTCGGACAGCCCGAGCGCGGACCACTGCGCGCGGCGCATCGCCCACGGCGTGCTGCCCGGCGTGAAGTTGGAACGCAGCTTCCGGTCCGGCACACCACTGAGCCTGGTACCCGCGGGGCCACCCGGCAAGGGGTTAGCACCAGCCACAACGTCTTCTTGTCCCACTGAACACTCCATTCACGCTTCAGTTGTTGCCCGCCACCGCCGCCGCGCACTTAGGGCCATTTCCGGTTCCACATATCACCGCAAACCGGACACGCCGGCGACGCTAAGTGGCCCTAAGTCGTCGGCTGGCTCACCGGATCGCCTCCGGGGTGGTGCGGCCGAGGTAGGCGCCCTGGTCTTCCAGTCGCCGCTGCAGCTCAGGGACCTCAATCGCACCGCCCGCCACGCCGGCCGACAGCGCCATCGACGCCGCGGTCCCGGCCGCCTCGCCCATCACGAAGCACGGGCCGGTGACCCGGGCGGCGGCGTGCGCGCCGTGGGTCATCGAGGCGCACCGACCCGTCACGTACAGGTTCGCGGCGCGCTTGCCGTCGCCGCGGGCGGCCGGAAGGATGATGCGGAACGGGAGCTGGTTGAAGCCCCGCTCCTTCCGCTGCCACCTGAACTCGACCGAGCCCGCCACGTGCGCCTCCACGGGCCAGCCGTTCACTCCGATCGTGTCGTCGAAGTCGGCGCAGTCGAGCACGTCGTCCTCGGTGAGCTGGTACGGGCCGACGATGCGGCGGGTCTCGCGGATCCCGATCTGCGGCGCGATGTCGACGATGTAGGAGTCCTCGAAGCCGGGCGTGCGGTCGCGGATGAATGTGAACGCGTCAAGCGCCTGCTGCCGCCCGGTCAGCTCGCCCAGGGTCAGCTCGTCCACGCTGGTGCCGTCGATCGCGCCGCCGTCGGGATTCCGCAGCTGGGTCAGGTTCGCGCGCCACTCTAGCGGGTTGCGCTGCGGCCGGACGATCGGCTTCTTGCGCGGGAACGTGTGCGTGCCCGCCGCTTCGGCCTCTTCCATCAGCCTTTCAACGGTGCGCCACGGTGTCGGGCCGGCCTTATCGATGTCCACGCCGTTGATCCGGAACATCAGCGACGGGTACATCAGCCCGTTGACCGACGGCGCCTTCTCCCACGGCACCCCGGCCCAGTTGGCGAGGTCGCCGTCCCCGGAGGCGTCGATGAAGAAGCGGCCGCGCACGGCCTGGCGGCCGGACTTCGACTCGATGAGCACCGCGTCGATCGACCCGTCGGCGGTCAGCACCGCCCCGACGGCCATCGCGTGGAACAAGATCCGCGCCCCGGCGCCGGTCACCAGCTCGTCGGCGGCGATCTTGTAGGCGGAGATGTCGAACGCCTGCGCCGCGATCCCGTCGGCGATCGTCAGGTGCGGCGTGTTGAGACCGTCGAGCTTGACGAGCCGGTCGAGCAGCTCGTCGGCCTGGCCGCGGATGACCCGGACGTCCTGGCCGTAGGTCCGCGCGTGGAGACCGCAGAACGTCGACAGACCGCCCGCCGTCCCCGCGCCGCCGAGAAACCCGTACCGCTCGAGCAGCAGCGTCGAGCACCCGGCGCGCGCGGCGGCGGTCGCCGCCATGATCCCGGCCGGCCCGCCGCCGACGACGACCACGTCGAATTCGCCGTAGACGGGCGTTACCCGGGCGGGCTCGGTGACCGTGGCGTTCAATGGCTCTCCTTCAAGAGTCAGCCGCACCCGTTCTGAGTGCCGCTAGCGATCGGCCCGTGACGACCGGCGCCGGTGAGCACCGGTCCGCCACGGGCCGACCTGCCGTTACTTTTCTTCCGGCTTTTCCTCGACCTTGACGACCGCGAGCGGCCGGTCCCAGAAGCCGAAGGTCTCGACGATGGACGACACGCCCGCGTTCGGCGCGCCGGCCACCACGATCTGCACCGACTCGATGGACTTGATCAGCTGGACGTGCGTGTCCAGGTCCTCGGGGACCTCCTGCGGTATCGCGTCCGGGTGGTCGGCGGGCAGCCGCCAGCCGGTGCCGTGCGCGACGGCCTCCTTGCCGGAGGCCGCGAGGTCCCGGTAAGTGCGGAAGCCGTGGTCGACGATCGCCTGCCGCACGTCGGTCTTGGACCAGCCGTGCTTGTCGAACAGCCGGGCGTGCTCGGGGTTGAGCACGATGAACCCGGCGGCGTTCGGCCGCACGAGCGCGCCGGTACGGCACAGCGAGTCGGCGAAGTCGTTCACCAGCTGCTCAGGCACGACCGTGTGCCTGGCCTCGATGTGCAGCACCGAGCGGATGACGGTCGAGGAGACCGCGCTCTCGGTCGGCGCGAACCCGTAGTCGACGGCGAGCGACGGCCAGGGGGAGTCCTCCTCATCCTCCGCGATGAAGCAGGAGTACTTGGCCGGGTTGCCCTGGGTCGCCTGGTCGAACACCTGCGGCTTCAGGCCGAGTCCGTTGATCGCGCCGAGCCTGATGGCCCGGCCGACGGTGGCGTTGGCCCGGAACCCGGACCCCCACACGTTGCCGCGCGAGTTGAACCCGAGCTCGGTGCGCTTCGGCCCGAACAATACGGAGAACGGCGCGGTGCCGGTGGTCGACTGCCAGATCGACCGGCCCACCATGCCGTCCTTGCCGAACGCGTCCCACGCCGCGAGCACGACGGGGAGATAAGACGGCAGGCAGCCGGCGAGCGCCGCGTTGATCGCGGCGAGCCGCACGGTCAGCGCCTTGTTGAGGTGCGGCATCGCGATGATCACCTCGTCGGGGTCCCGCGCCGTCGTGGCGAGGAACTCCTCCAGGTACGAGGCGGTGACCGGGACGACGGGCAGGCCGTCGGTCCAGCCGCGCGACTCGTAGAACTCCATCGCGCGGCGGACCTCCGCCGCGTCAACCGGTTCGCCGTCCTCGATGACGGTCGGCTCGTCGGGTGACGTCATGACCACGACTCCTCCTCAGTCCACTGGCCGGATGGTCAGCCCGCCGCCGAGAATCCGGACGATCTCAGGGAGCGCGTCCCTGGCCATCTCGTCGATCTCCTTTTCGGTGCGCGAGGCGATCGGGTGCTGCACGGTCACGTACTGGTAACCGGGGAACCCGAGCGACCGGGCCATCGCTTCGGCGGTAATACGGAAAGCATCTGTGCAGATGCTGACAGCGGGGATGCCAGCCCGCTCCAGCACGATCCCATCGGCCAAACTGGCCGCGCTGCACGAGCCTCAATCACCGATCGCCGCGACGGCGAAGTCGCAGTTGTTCAGCATCTGCTGGACAACGGACTCCTCGACCGGCGTGCCGAAGTAGCTCTTGGCGAACATCCGGACTTCCCGGACGCCGTACTTCTCCTGCAACTCGCGGCCGACGGCCCGCAGGATCACCGAGCCGTTCGGCTTCGTGTTGTCGAGCAGCCCGACCGTCAGCCCCTTGAGGGTCTGCGGCCGCGGCGCGAGGGACGTGTTGGTCCCCCGGTCGCCGTCCCCTGTCGGGTCGAGCAGCGGCTCTCGCATATAAATGGTCACCTCCTGGTCAGGTTGAGTGCCTTCTCGGTCACGTTCGCCGGAGTGAGGCCGTAGAACTCGTACAGCTCGGCGGGCACGCCGACCTCGAGGTCCTGATCCGGCAGCGCGACCTGGTCCAGCTTGACCGACAGCCCGGCCCGCGCGACCGTCTCGGCGACGATCGCGCCCAGCCCGCCGACCACGCTGTGCTCTTCGACGGTCAGCACCCGGCCCGTCTTCTCCGCGCTCGCCAGCAGCGCGGTCTCGTCGTAGGGCCGAAGGTAGGCGGCGTCGAACACCTCGGCCTCGACGCTGTGGTGCTCGAAGAGGAGCTCCGCCGCCTGGGCCGCGAGCCCGACGCCGCGGCCGTGCCCGACCAGCGTGATGTCCCCGCCGGTCCGCAGCCGCGGCCACTTGCCGTACTCGTACTCGGGCGCCTCGTCGTAGACCTTCCCGACGCCCTCGGCGATCCGGATGTAGACCGGGCTCTCGAGCGCCGCGGTGGACCGCATCAGGCTGACGCAGGACGCGGCGTCGGCGGGGGAGAGCACGACCGTGTTGTTCATCGTCCGCGCGATCGCGATGTCCTCGACCGCGTAGTGCGACGTGCCGAAGTACCCCATCGCCAGCCCGGACAGCCGGCCGACAAGGCGGACCGGCAGGTGGTTGTAGTCCACGTCGGTGCGCCACTGCTCGCAGGTCTTCAGCATGCCGAACGGCGACATGGAGTAGATGTAAGGCACCAGGCCCGCGCTGGCGAGGCCCGCCGCGAGCGAGACGGAGTTCGTCTCGGCGATGCCAACCTCGATGTAGCGCTCGGGGAACTTCGCGATGAACTCGGCGACCGTGTTGGACATGTCGGCGGCCATCGTGACGATCCGCTCGTCCTCGGCGCCCAGCTCGGTCACGGCGAAGCCCGCGGGGTTCGCCGTGATGGCGGTGTCGCGATCAACGTCGCTGAAGACGTCGACCATCTTCTTTTCAACCACGGGCTTCTTCTCAACCACGGGCTTCTTCTCAGCCATTGGCCAGCTCCATCCGGGCGGAGATCTCGGCGACGACGTCGGCGTACTGCTCCTCGTTGAGCAGGCCGAGGTGCCAGGCCTGCGGCGCTTTCTCCATGAACTCGACGCCGTGGCCCTTGCGCGTCCGCGCGATGACCGCCACCGGCTCCTCGCTCGCGGGGTCAGGCAGCTCGTCGAAGGTCTTCAGCAGCGTGGGCGCGTCGTGCCCGTCGATCTCCCGCACGGTCCAGCCGAACGCCTCGAACCGCTTGCCGAGCGGCTCGATGTTCATGGCCTGCGACGTCGGGCCGGCGCCAGAGAAGCCGTTCGCGTCCACGATCGCGACCAGGTTGCCGAGCTTGTAGTGGCTCGCCGCCATCGCCGCTTCCCAGACCTGGCCCTCCTGCAGCTCGCCGTCGCCGGTCAGCACGAACGTGCGGTAGTCGCGGCCGGTGAGCCGGGCCGCGATCGCCATGCCCGCGCCGACCGACAGGTTGTGCCCGAGCGAGCCCGAGGAGAAGTCGATGCCGCGCGCCACCTTCATGTTCGGGTGGTCGTTGAGCGGCGAGCCGACCTTGCCGAACTGCCCGAGCCAGTCACGCGGGTAGAAGCCCAGGTCCGCGAGCACCGGCCACAGGCCGGTGGCGACGTGGCCCTTGCCGAGCAGGAACCGGTCCCTGTCCGGCCAGTTCGGCTCGCTCGGGCGCAGCCGCAGCGCGTGGTAGTAGAGGGTCGCGACAAGCTCCGCGGCCGAGAACGTGGACGAGTAGTGACCAAGTCCGGCCTGCGCGATCAGGTCGACCGTCTGCAGCCGTATCCAGTCCGCCCGGCGAAGGAGCTCGGCGTCGGTGAGCGGACGCCCGCGCTCCAAGGTGATGTCATCTGGCATGACGCCAGCCTAAATTCGGCGCAACTTGTTGACAATATGGCGCTTTGTCACAGCGGTGGCATAGACGGCTGTGCCTGCCCACAAGCCTCTAGACAGATGATCGTCGGTGTTTATGCTAGTCATAAGGTCAGTGGATGTGTCTGGCGCACCCTAGGGAAGGTTTCCGACCCCTGGCTATGTGGCGAGAGGACAAGATTCCGCCCGCCGGAATACTGGTCGGGCTATAGAGACCGAAGCGAGACCTGATCTCGTTTGTGAGTCCGTTGACAACCGCGCCGGCGGTCATCAAGTCTGTGGGCACTGTGGTCTGGTCGACCCTGGATGCAGTCATGTGGTCGACCCCCCTGGATGCAAATGATGCGAGGGCGCATGGAACGCTTCAGAACTAGACGAAACCCCCGGAAAGCGCGGGTGGCGATCGGGGTGCTTTCCGCGGGCGCGGCGCTAGCGCTAGCCGCCTGCTCATCGAGCTCATCGAGCTCAGCCGCCGCGGGCGGCTCGCAGAGCACGTCGGGATCCTCCAGCAGCTCGGGCAGCGCTTCCGCCGACACTGCCGCGCTCGCCGACGGCGTGACCAAGGCGGCGGCCCTGCCGAGCTTCAGCGACTACGCGGCCGGCTACGGCGGCAAGGTGGGAGACGTCTCGAACCTCAAGGGCAAGAAGCTCATGATCGTGCCGGGCTCCAGCGCGCTCGCCGCCTGCACGGAGATCGCCCAGGCGGCCGCCGCGCTGGCCACCGACGTCGGCATGAAGCCGACGATCTTCGCCAACCAGGGCACGACCGCCGAGCACAACACGGCCATCGAGAACGCGATCCACCAGGGCTACGCGGCGATCGACCTCGGCTGTGCCTACGACCCGACGACGAACGCGCCCGCGCTCGCCGCCGCGCAGAAGGCCGGCCTCGCGGTGTCGATCTACGGTGCCACCCAGGCGCAGGCCAAGGCCGTCAACGTGCAGTACAACAACTCCGACCCGTACACGCTCGACGCGACGCTCGCGGTCGACCAGGCGGTCTCCCAGCACAACGGGCAGCCGTTCGACGCGGTCGCGATCACGTCGAACGCGGCGTCGGCCACCGCGCAGATGGAAGCCGCGATCAAGGCCGAGCTGGCCAAGACCTGCCCCAAGTGCACGCTCACCGAGGTCAACGTCGAGGTGCCGAAGTGGGCCACCGACGTCTCCGGCGCCGTGAGCTCCGCGCTGCTGCAGCACCCCAACGTGAGCGTCCTGTTCCCTGACTACGCGGGCATGATGACCTACGTGCTGCAGGGCATCCAGACCGCGCACAAGACCGGCAGCGTCAAGGCCTACCTGAACTTCGGCGGCGGCACGCCGTTCGTCAAGATCCAGACGGCCGACCCGGGCAAGAGTATCGTGCAGAGCGACATCGGCGGCTACCCGCCGTGGACCGGCTACCTGATGTTCCTCCAGACCGCCCGGGCGCTGGAGAAGCTGCCGCCGATTCCGTACGACAAGGCCATCGGGCCGAACCGGATCATCACCCCGGACAACGCCGTCGACGTCCTCCAGACCGGCGGGTGGGGCACGGGCTGGGTGAACGGCTTCCGTGAGCTGCTCGGACTGCCCGCCCTGTCGGGCAGCGCGTTGACCAACGCATCGACGCTCAACGGCGCGATGGTCGGCAGCGTCTGACGCATACGGTTCTGAGGGCGGGCAGCAGCCCGGTCGCGGGCGATTCCGCGCCGGGCTGCTGCCCCCTATCCATGACATCCGGTTATGGACATCCTGTTATGGACATCCCCAAGCAGCGAATGAAAAAGGAGACGTAGGTTGGAGCAGGCACTCGCTCCCCCCGCGGTCGAGCTGCATAACATCTCGAAGGCTTTCGGCAGCAACCGGGCGCTGGACAGCGTGGACCTCCGCATCGACAGCGGTGAGGTGGTCGGGCTGCTCGGGCAGAACGGCTCGGGCAAGTCGACGCTGGTGAAGATCATGTCCGGGGTCTACGACTCGGAACCGGGCGGCCGTATGCTCGTGGGCGGCCAGGAGGTCCCGCTGCCGCTGCCGCCCGGCCAGGCGAGCGAGATCGGGCTCAGCTTCGTGTACCAGAACCTGGCGCTCGCGCCGGGGCTGACCGTGCTGGAGAACCTGACGCTCGGCCAGCGGATCACCGGCGGCGGCTGGAAACTCATCAACTGGGTTTCCGAGCACAAGGCGGCCCGGACCGTACTCGACCGCTACCAGGTCCACCTCGACCTCGACCAGAAGACGGGCGAGCTGGCGCCGGTCGACCAGGCCCGGCTGGCGATCGTCCGGGCCGCGGAAGACCTGCGCCGGTACCGGGCGCGGACCGGCGGCTCGCACTCCGTGCTCATCCTCGACGAGCCCACCGTGTTCCTGCCGGAAGAGGAGATCGACCGACTCTTCGACCTGATCAGGACCGTCGTCGCCGAGGGCGCGGCTGTGCTGTTCATCTCGCATGACCTGGCCGCGGTGCAGTCGATCACCGACCGCGTGGTCGTTCTGCGGGACGGCCGGGTCGTGGCCGAGGAGGTCACCGCCAGCATCGACGAGGAGGCGCTGGTCGACCTCATCGTCGGCGCGTCGGCGTCGGCCCGCCAGGCCGCGGTCGACACGTCGAACGTCGTCGCCCTGGTGGAAGACAAACGCGCGGTCGAGGCGACGCGCGAGGCGATGCAGTCCG
>Ga0070681_10005544_pt1 | contig 12196 bp, 12 predicted proteins | sample KBSC83BmetaG_FD_65650 | JGI IMG/M metagenome (GOLD analysis project Ga0070681, IMG submission 65650) | Corn rhizosphere microbial communities from Kellogg Biological Station, Michigan, USA - KBS C8-3B metaG | ecosystem: Host-associated > Plants > Roots > Rhizosphere | place: USA: Michigan...
GGCGGCTCGAGCGCCTGCTTCTTCGCCGCGAGGCTGCGCTCGAGGAGCCCGGGCGCGCCTTGCTCGCGCGAGCGCTTGTCGAGCATCGCGCGGCGCTCGCGCGCGGCTTTCTTCAGCTGGTCGTAAAGCTTGCTCAAGGTCGCATCCGGAGTTCCGCTCCTCGCAAAAGAATACGGGCAAAGGGGCGCGCGGGCCAGCGCCCGCCGGACGGACCAGGGCCCGGTGCGGAATTTTCACTGGATGGGCCGTGCGCCCGCGGCGTAGGGTGGAGGCTCGTCAGTCCGCAGGTGCGCCGCGATGGACCATGCCATGACCCGAGTCCGACTTCCCGCCGCGAAGCTCTACGCGGTGCTCGAGCGCGAGTTCCGCGCCATCCGCCCGGCGGCCTGCGCGAGCTGCCACATGCCGCTGCCGTACTGGAGCGGCGCGCCCGACGACGTCTCGGCCAACTGGCGCTTCGGCACGCCGGTCGAATGCGAGCACGGCTGCCACCTCGTCATCACGGAGCTGCTCACCAACCTCTGGTCGATCTACGACATCGAGGCGTGACCGGCGCCTGCGTGCAGGTGCGCGCGCACGCAGGCGTTGAGCTGCGCCTCGGCGCCGCGCTCGCCGCTCGCGCGCACGAGCCGCGGCAGGTCCACGACCGCCACCGCGCCCAGGTGCCCAGCCGCCGTGAACGCGGCGCGCAACGATCCCTCGGGCAGCTCCGACTCCTGCACGTGGCAGCAGATGAATGGCAGGTGCGGCCGCGCGCCGGCCATCTCGGCGATGAGGTCCAGCATGCGCGACTCGTCGAAGCGCAGGCTGCACACGACGAGATCGACGCCCGCCTCGATCTGCGCGATCGCTTCTTCGTGGTTGTAGGCCGACACGATTTCGCCGAGCGGCGCGAGGATGTGTCGCAGTATGAGATCGGCGCTCGGCGTGCTGGCGAGCAGCATGCGCGGGCCGTGGAACGTCGAGTCGGACATGCGCGGCTTCACCGCCGGGAGGCGGCAAGGCCAAGACTACGCCCTCGGGCTTAAGGCAAGCTGAAGCTCGCGGAAGCCGCGGTGCGCGCGACGCCCGCGCCCAGCCATTGCTCGAGGGCGGGATCGAGCGCTCGAGCGGCCTTCGCATCGCCCGCCGCCCAGCGCGCGTACGCGCCGTCGCCGGGTGGCGGCGTGTCGAGCGCGAGGAACGCGGTGTCCGTGCGCGCCGCCGCATAGAGAAGCGACGCGCCGCTGCACGCATCGCTCGCCGCGCCATCGGACCGTCCCGCGTCCCGGAAGAGCTCCATCGACGAGGCCGCCGATTGCGACGCGATGCAGCGCCGCGCGGTGAGGAAATACGGGCGCGCGGCGGGCGCGGTGCTGGGCGCCACGAGCACGCCCGGGCAGGCATAGGTGGCGCCGTCCAGCGTGTAGACGGCGACCGCGCCCGCGGCATCTCCCGAAGCTCGCAGCGACGCCAGCTCGGCGCGCAGGTCGAGCGTGAGGTGCGAGACCAGCGGAGCGGTGAGGACGACGGCCTGCGGATCGATGCCGGGTGCCAGCTCGATCTCCATCACCATGCTCGGGCCCGCGACCACCGGGGACCACCAGGTGCGCGCGGCCCCGCCGGTCTCGCCGGCATCGCTGTTGCGCGCGAGCGCGGCCAGCACGCGCGCCCCGCTCACCTCGATGGGCGCGCGATCGTCCGGGCCGGAGAAGCGCAGGCGCGTGGACTCGGGGAGCTCGCCGATGCGCAGTCCCACGCGCAGCGCCGCGGCGCCGGGCGAGGCCAGCGTGACGGCCGCGACGTGCCCGCCGTTGCCGAGCGCCGCCCAGCGCAGGGCCCGGCGCATCGCGGCGGCCGTGCGCAAGTCCGGCATCTCCTGCGCGACGCCGACCTGGCGCGGGGCGGTGGAAGCCGTCGCGGCGGTGGCGGCCATCGCCATCGCGATCATCGCCACGAAGGCGAGCGCGATCATGAGCGCCGCGAGGAAGCGTCCGTACATCCCGCGGATGATGGACGCCCCGCGCGACAGCCGCGCTCGCGTGCGCTACGCCATCCGGCCTATTCCGCCGCAGGCGCCCGCGCCCTGGAGCTCAAAGCGACTTCAGGTACTGCACGAGGTCCGCCTGGTCGGATTGCGAGAGCCCCAGCGACTTGCGCGTGTTGTAGGTGCGCACGACGTCATCGAGCGTGGCCGCCGTTCCGTTGTGGAAGTACGGCGCGTGCTGCCAGAGGCCCTTCAGCGGCGCGGTGCGGTACTGCTTGGTGGCGCTGCGCGAGGCGTAGCTGGGCTCGCCGTTGGGCTCGGGCTCGCTTACCACGTCGGTGGGCGAATGCAGGCGGTCGTTGGCGTCGGTGAGCGCATCGCCGCTGTGGCAGGTGGCGCAGCCCGCGTTGCCGTTGAAGAGCGCCTTGCCGCGCGCGGCGGCGGCCGCGTCGAAGCTGCCGGCCGGCGGCGTGGGCGCGGCGAGCGAGAGCTGGTAGGCCTGCAGCGCCGGCAGCTTCGCGCTCACCTGGTCGTCGGTGCCGTTGATCACGTTCACGCCGGTGCGCGGCTCGGAGAACGAGCCGTGGCCGCCCATCTGCGTCACCGCGACGTAGCGGTTCCAGTAGGCGATGTCGTCGCCGTCGCCCGTGACGGTCACCTTGTGGATGCCGGCGAGCCCGTAGGCGGGCGGGATCACGGCGGGCCCCACCTTGCCGTCCAGGTTGAAGCGCGGGTCGTACATGCCCTTGCCCCACGAGTTGTACACCGCCTTCTGCTGCGCGGTGAGCACCGGAGAGAGCGCGATGATGGCGCCCGGGTTCAGGTCGTGGTTCGGCCAGCCGTCGAGGCGCTTGCCGATGCCGGGCGCGAACGAGTTGTCGACCGTCGAGTGGCAGAGCGCGCAGGTGATGCCGAGGTGCGTGAGCGTGTCCTTGCCGTTCACCGATTCCACGGTGCCCTTGAGGCCCACGACCGCGTCGAGCTTGAGCAGCGCAACCGTGGTGTCGGGGCTGGTGAGGCTGATGGTGCCGTTCTGGATGCCCTGCACGACGGCGGCGGGGAGCGCCGCGGAATCCACCTTGAGGCCGACCGAGAGCGCCGTGGTGGGATCGACGGCGCTCGCGACCACCGTGTTCATCTTGAGCGTGTCGGTCCAGAAGGTCTCGTCGCCGAAGGTGTCGAAGCGGAAGATCTGCTTGCCCTTCTCGACCTGGGCGGGATCGGGCTGGTCGTTGTTGTCGTCCGAGTGGCCGTGGCCGCACGCGGCGAGCAGCGTGAGGGACGCGGCCGCGAGCGCGGCGCGAGTAGTCGTTGCCATTGTTCGTTCTCCGGATGTCGTTGACGACCCATGCGGTCGTTGGCGACCATTCGATGAACGGCCGCCCCCGCGCGTTCCGGAAAATGCTTATAACTTCATCGCCGCGCGATAGATCGCGGCGTTATCTCGCTACGGCTTCTCCTTCGCGACGCGCGCGCGGATCTCGGAGAGCTTCGCCTTCACCTTCTTCGCGTTGTCTGTGCCCATGCGCAGCAGCACCTTCTGTCCCGCCGAGCGCGATTGCAGGTCGGGATCGGCGTACTCGTAGAGGACGTGCGGCACGACGAGCTTCACCGGCCCCTGCACGTCGGGCGTGGCGAGCAGGTGGTCGATCACCTCCACCAGGCGATCGTTGAAGTAGCCGTTGGGATAGCCCAGGTCCACGTACGCCTTCTGGAAGAGCGGATAGAAGTGCACGTACGACGTCACGAGCTTGTCGGTGGGAATGGCGTCGAAGACCGCGACATACGGCGTGTAGCGCGCGGCGTTGGCGGGCGCGATGGCGAGGCTGTCGTCCTTGCCGGTGGTCGCGAACTGGCCCGCCGGGGTATTCACCGGGTTCAGGCGCTGCGCGTAGGTCTTGCGCGGAAGGTTGTCGATGGTGGCTACGATGCGGTGCACGATCTCCTCGGGCACCACGTAGCGCTTGAACGCGTCGGCGCCGATGAGCGCGCTCAGCGCATCGCGCATCGCCGGATCGCTCTCCTTCACGGTCGGCAGCGGCGCCTCCTGCGGAGCTTCCGCGATCGGATGCTGCGGCCCCTGCGGCTCGGCCGGCACGACTTTCGGCGTCTCCACCGGCGGCGCCGGCGGCAGCTTCGGCGGCTCCGGCCAGAAGTACCACACCGCCGCGCCCATGACGGCGAGCACCACCACGATCACCACAGCCCGCAACGCACTCATCCCAACCCCCCTTGAATAGTGGAGTCAGAGTCGGGGGTCAGAGTCACGACTCCGACTCCCGACTCTGACCCCCGACTCCGACCCCTGACTCTGACTCCATTTTATCTTCTGGGGGCGGTGAGCTGGGCCCGCAGGTGGCGCAGCTCGGTCTCGAGGCGCTGGATGCGCTCGAGGTAGGTGAGGACGAGCGCCACGGCGGGCGTCTCGAGCTCGAGGTCGGCCTTCAGGCGCGCGGCGGTGCGCACGCGCACGACGCATTCGGCGCTGAAGCACCACTCGGAGGTCTCGACGGCGACGGGGACCAGCGCGCCGAACTCCACCAGCTCGCGCAGCGCCTCCTCGCCGAGGCCCGAGGCACGCGCGAGCTCGACGATCGTGACCTGCGCGCCCGTGTGCAGCCACACCGCGTCGTCCTGCTCAGCCATGGCCGCCTCCGGTGAAATGGCCGCGGGGATTGAAGTGCGAAGCGCGGGCGAGCTCGCCGAAAAGCTCGCGCTCGCGCTCGTTCAGCACCGTGGGATTCACGATCTGCACGATCGCGTACAGGTCGCCCTCGCCGCCGCCCGGTTTCGGCAGTCCCTTCCGGCCGAGACGAAGCTTGCGCCCGGCCGCGGTCCCCGGCGGCACCTTGAGGTTCACCGCGCCGCCGAGCGTGGGCACCTCGACCGTCGCGCCCAGCGCGGCTTCCCAGGGCGCGAGCGGCAGGTCGATGTAGAGATCGTGGCCGTCCGGGCGGAACAGGGGATGCGGGTGCAGCACGATGTTGAGATACAGGTCGCCGTTGGCCCCGCCGTTGAGCCCCCGGCCGCCCTGTCCGCGCAGCCGCAGCCGCTGCCCGTCGGTGGCGCCCTTGGGGATGCGCGCCTTGATGGTCTTGGGCACGTGGCGAACGCGGCCCTGGTCGTCCATCTCCGGCACGCCGAGCGAGAGGTCGACCTGGGTGCCGCGCGCGGCGTCCTCGAGCGAGAGGTGCACGGTGACCTCGTAGTCCTCGCCGGGAATCTTCATCGAGGCGCCGCCGCGCCCCGCGCCGCGGCGTGCCCGCGAGAGGCCCTCGAAGAGATCCGAGAGATCGAGGTCGTCGAACGAGAACGAGCCGCCGCCGGGTGCCGCGCCCGCCCCGTGGCGCTCGCGGAACTGGCGCTCCCAGTCGGGCGGCGGGCGGAATTCCTGCCCGGCCTCGTAGGAGCTGCCGAGCTGGTCGTAGGCCGCGCGCTTCTCCGGGTCCTTCAGCGTCTGGTAGGCCTCGGCGATGTCCTTGAACTTCTCCTCGGCGCCCGCTTCCTTGCTCACGTCGGGATGGTGCTTCTGCGCGAGCTTCCGGTATGCCTTCTTGATCGTATCGGCATCCGCGCCGCGCTCGACGCCGAGGGTGGCGTAGTAGTCCTTGTATTTCATGCCGGCGGATTCATTCCCGCTACCTGCCTCTTCCCGGGGTTGCAGTATCCGGCATGGGCGAGCGACCCGCAACTTCGCACGGCAGGTAACTCCTACCGCACGGGCGGGGTGTTCCTCCCACCGGAATCCGCCGCGAGCGGCCGCAGCCCGTGCCCGTCGAGATACGCGGCGAGCGTCGCGGGACGCGCGGTGGAATCCGCGAGCGCGACGTAGCCGTCGGGTCGCACGAGGTAGGCCGCGCCGAGCGCCAGCCCCGCGGCGTGCATCGGCCCCTCGCGCCACGGGAAGGCGTTGAGCGCGATGCCGCGCCCGGCGCAGAACGCCGCCAGCTCCGCGGACGGCGTCCCGTACACGTGCACCTGCCAGTCGAGCGCGTCGAGGGGAGCGAAGTTGTCGTGGCGCGGATCCCCGTCCTCGGGCGGCACCCACGGCAAGCGGTCGCCGCCGCGCACCTTGCCCGCCACCCCGGCATTGAACGGCTCCACGCGATAGTTCACGTCGATCTGCGAGATGATGCGGAAGAAGAAGCGCCGCCAGCGCTCGCTCGAGAAAAGCGTGGGGAACAGCACCGGCACGACGCGCAGGCGCACGAAGCGCGCGAGCGGCCCGTCGTGCGTGACGAAGGTGAAGGCGCGGTCGGTGCTCGCCACCAGGCGCCGGGCGAAGGCCATGCGCTCGACCGCGTAGGTATCGAGCAGGCTCGCGCGTGCCGCCCCGCGCAGCACGGCCGCGAGCTTCCACGCGAGGTTCACCGCGTCGCCGATGCCCGTGTTCATCCCCTGCCCGCCCACCGGGCTGTGGATGTGCGCGGCATCCCCGAGCAGGAACGCGCGCCCGGAGCGGAAGAAATGGGCGACGCGATGGTGCACGTGGTAGGTCGAGAACCAGTTCACCCGCTTCACGTCGATCCCGAGGCGCGCGAGGATCCTGCCGCTCACGTCGTCCCAGGTGGGGGCCTGCTTCGCGGCCGCATCCTCGCGCACGATGCCGATGAGCCGCGCACGCCCCTCGCCCTTCAGCGCGAACACCGCGAGCAGGTCCGCCGCGTCGAGCGCCACGTTGAGCTCGCGGTTCATCACCGGCCCCGTCGCCTCGACGTCCGCGACGTAGAAGAGGTGCTGGTAGGTGCCCCCCGGGAACCCGGCCTGCAGCGCCTCGCGCACGACCGAGCGCGCGCCGTCGCAGCCCGCGAGCCACGCCGCCTCGCAGGTCTCCTCGCCGCGCGGTCCCGCGAGCCGCACGCGCACGCCGCCGGCGATCTCCTCGAACCCGGTCACCTCCAGCGGCCGCTCCACCTCCACGCCCGCCGCGCGCAGGTGCTCGATCAGCAGGCGCTCGTGCTCGTCCTGGGGATACACGAGGGGGTACGGGAACGGGCTCAGGTCCCGCCCCATGCCCCCGAGGACCACGCGCTTCACGTGGCGTCCCGCGACCCACAGGTTGATCGCGGACATGCGCAGCCCCGCCTCGACCACGTCCCGCGCGAGGCCGAGCGGCCGGTACAGCTCGAGCGTGCGCGACTGCACCGCGAGCGCGCGCGAGGTCGTTCCGGGGAGGGCGGCCTTGTCGACGATGCGCACGGCCACGCCGAGCTTCGCGAGCGAGAGCGCCAGCACGAGGCCGGTGGGGCCGGCCCCCACCACGATCACTTCATACCATTTGCGGTTGGCATCCACGATGATCGGTAAAAATTGAAGGCCCAGGGGTAGCGTGTTATCTTTCGCCCGTCACCGTCGCAACGTCGCCGATCGATCTCACGCACGGGAATCCGCAGCACGAACATGGCAATGTCCTCCCGCTTCATGGCGCCGTCGCAACTCCAGCATCTCCCGCCCCCGGAGGTGACCCAGCAGCCGTAGCAGAACTCCCCGAGCGGGAAGCCCCGTTCGCGGGCGCCGGGTACATGCGCTGTCCTTCAGGTTATCGACAGGCAACTGTGCATAGATTCGCCGGTTGTCCACTCGGATGGGCGCAATTCGCACCGCAGCACACATATAACTAGGAGGATGGGCATGTCGGAACATGATTTGCTGGGCAAGAAGGTGAGCCGCCGTCAACTGATCCAGGGCGCTGCCGCCGGCGCGACCCTCGCGGCGACCGGTCCGTTCATCATATCCGCGCGCGGGGAGGAGCCGGTCAAGATCGGCCTCGACAACCCGCTCACCGGAACCTACGCGGCGGTCGGCAAGAACGAGATGATCGGCTGCGAGCTCGCGGTGGAGCAGATCAACGCCAAGGGCGGCATCCTCGGGCGCCAGGTTCAGCTCCTGAGCGAGGACTCCACCAGCGGCGATGCGGGCACCTGCGTGCAGAAGGCACGCAAGCTGATCGATCGCGACGGGGTGAAGTTCCTCCTGGGCAACGTGAACTCCGCCCTGAGCCTCGCCATGGCCGACGTGGCGTACGAGAAGGGCGTGCTGCACGTCGTGACCGGCGGCCACACCGACGCCGTCACCGGCAAGACCTGCCACTACAACGTCTTCCGCATCTGCAACACCACGCAGATGGAAGCCAACGCCGTGGCCCCGTCCCTCATCAAGCAGGGCGGCAAGAAGTGGTACTACATCACGCCGGACTATGCCTTCGGCCACACGCTGCAGTCGGGCCTCGAGGCGGCGTGCACGCGGCTGGGCGGCCAGAAGATCGGCGGCGACCTCACGCCGCTCGGCACCACGGACTTCTCCTCGTACCTCATCAAGGCGCAGGCCGCCAAGCCCGACGTCATCGTCTTCCTCGTGCAGGGCGACGACATGGTGAACGCGCTCAAGCAGGCGGTGCAGTTCGGCCTCGACAAGCGCTTCCACCTCGCCGGCGCGCAGCAGGAGCTGGAGCCCCTCGAGGGCCTGCCCCCCGAGGCGCGCATCGGCACCTGGGTGTTCGAGTGGTACTGGAACCAGCCCGGCGTGCCCGGCGTGAAGGAGTTCGTCGACGCGATCAAGAAGAAGACCGGCCGCGTGCCCACGGCGCGCACCTGGTTCGGCTTCGCCTCGGGCTGGACCTGCGCGCTCGCCGCCAACGGCGCCAAGTCCCTCGAGACGGTGAAGATGGCCAAGTTCCTGCAGGACTTCAAGCTGCCGCCGGAAGTGGCCTGCATGCCGGACGCGCCCTACTTCCGCAAGGGCCAGAACCAGCTCATCCCGAACCTCTTCGTGGGCCACGCGCAGGCCAAGGGCAGCGCCCCCGACGACCTGTTCAAGGTGACCACGGTCGTGAAGGGCGCGGAGGCCGCCGGAACGCTCGAGGAGACCGGCTGCAAGATGACCTGGCCCGCCTGAGCGCGCGCGAGCCCCCGCAGCAGCAACAGGCGTCCGGCCGCGCTCGTCGCGGCCGGACGCGCATTCGCCCCCCGCGCGGAGTCATGGCATGACGCAACTGATCCTGTTCAACGTCTTCAACGGCCTCATCGTGGGCGCGTTCTACGCGCTCATGGCCCTGGGCCTCTCGCTGATCCTGAACCTCTCGGGCGTGATCAACTTCGCGCACGGGGGCTTCCTCGCCCTGGGCGCGTACATCGCGTACACGCTGATGCCGTACACGGGCTTCTGGGGCGCCCTGCTCGTGGCCCCGGTGCTCACCGCGGCGCTCGGGCTCGTCGTCGAGCGGCTGCTGATCCGGCCGCTCTACGGGCGCGACCCGCTCTACAGCCTGCTCCTCACCTTCGGCCTCGCCTACGTGCTGGAAGACGTGGCGCGCGCGATCTGGGGCGCGCAGAGCGTGCCTTACCCGATCCCGGCCTCGCTCACCACGCCGCTCAGCACCGAGTACTTCTTCCTCACCGGCTACCGCCTCTTCATGGTGGCGCTGGTGGCCGCCGCGGTCGCCGGGCTCTTCTTCATCCTCAACCGCACGCGCCTGGGCATGCGCATCCGCGCCGGCACGCTGGACCTCGAGACGGTCTCGGTGCTGGGCGTGAACGTGAGGATCCTGCGCAACCTCAACTTCGGCCTCGGCATCTACCTCGCCGGCCTCGCGGGCGTGCTCGCCGCGGGCATGCTGGGGTTGCAGCCCACCATCGGCACCTCGCTCATCATGCCGAGCTTCGTGGCGATCATCGTGGGCGGGCTGGGGAGCCTGCCCGGCACGCTGCTGGGCGGCCTGCTGATCGGCGTGGCCTCGGGCATCACGACGGTGTTCTTCCCCTCGGCCACCGAAGCGGTGATGTACGTGATGATGGGCCTCGTGCTCCTCATCCGCCCGCGCGGGCTGCTGGGCGAGGAAGGGAGGATCCAATGACGGCGCTCCGCGGCCGCACCTCCACGATCGCGGTCTGGATCGTGCTGCTCAGCATGCCGCTCTGGATGGGAGCCCTCGGCGGCTACACCGAGCTCGCGAGCCGCGTGGTCGTGCTCGGCCTCGCGGCGATGGCGCTCAACTTCCTGCTCGGCTTCACCGGCGTGCTGTCGTTCGGCCACGCGGCCTACTTCGGCCTGGGGGCGTACGGCGTGGGCATGACCATCAAGTACCTGCAGCCCAGCACGCCGCTCGGGATCCTGGTCGGCGTCGTGACGGGCACGCTCGCCGCGGCGGTGATCGGCGCGCTCATCGCCAAGCGCCGCGGCGTGTACTTCGCCATGGTCACCATCGCCTTCGGCCAGGTGTTCTACTTCATCGCCTTCCGCTGGAACAGCGTGACGGGCGGCGACGACGGCCTGAACAACTGGCGGCGGCAGGCGATCGACTTCGGCATCGCGAAGCTCGACATCACGAACGACGTGACGTTCTACTACTTCGCGCTGATCGTCTTCGCGCTCTCGGCGGCGGCGATGGGCCTGCTCATCAAGTCGCCGTTCGGCCGCACGCTGATCGCGATCCGCGAGAACGAGCGCCGGGCACGCTTCCTCGGCATCCCCGTGGAGCAGCACATCTGGCTCTCGTTCGTGATCTCGTGCTTCTTCGTGAGCCTCGCCGGCACGCTCTTCGCCCTGCTCAGCAACTTCACCGACCCGCGGGCGCTGCGCTGGGACCAGTCGGGCAACTTCGTGATCATGGCGGTGCTGGGCGGCATGCGCTCGTTCTGGGGGCCGCTCATCGGCGCGGCGATCTTCGTGGTGCTCCAGGACTATGTCTCGAGCCACACGGAGAACTGGATGTCGTTCATCGGGCTCTTCTTCATGGCGGTCGTGCTGTTCTTCCCGCGCGGCATCCTGGGCATCGTGAAGCGGAGGCTTGCGTCATGAGCCTGCTCCAGGTGCGCGGCGTGTCCAAGCATTTCGGCAAGCTCGTCGCCGTGAACGACGTCTCGATGACGGTGGAGCCCGGCGAGCTGCGCGCCGTGATCGGGCCCAACGGAGCCGGCAAGACCACCTTCTTCAACCTCATCAGCGGCTTCTTCCCGCCCACCGCGGGCACCATCGTCTTCGACGGGCAGGACATCACGAAGCTCGCCGAGCACCAGCGCGTGAAGCGCGGCATGGCGCGCACGTTCCAGATCACCGAGATCTTCCCCGAGCTCACCGTGCGCGAGAACCTGCGCGTGCCGGTGGAGGTCGCCGCGGGCAAGCGCCTGGCGCCCTGGATGACGCGCGCCACGCAGGCGCGGATGCGCGAGCGGGTGGAGGAGCTGGTGGAGATGGGCGGCCTCGGCGGCAAGGGCGACCGCCTGGTGGGCGAGCTCTCCCACGGCGACCAGCGCGCCACCGAGATCATGATGTCGCTCGCATTGAAGCCGCGCCTGCTGCTGCTCGACGAGCCCACCGCGGGCATGGGCGACCAGGAGACCTACAACATCACGCGCCTCATCCGCCGGCTGCACCGCGACCAGAAGCTCACGATCGTGCTGATCGAGCACGACATGCGCGTGATCTTCCACCTCGCCGACCGCATCATGGTGCTCGCCGAGGGCGCGCTGCTCGCCGAAGGCACGCCCGACCAGATCGCCTCCGACGAGCGCGTGCAGGCCGCCTATCTCGGGAAGGCCGCATGAACGCGCTCGAAGTCGAAGGACTGCACACCTTCTACGGCAAGAGCCACATCCTGCACGGCGTCTCCATGACCGTGCGCGAGGGCGAGCTCGTCACGCTCCTCGGCCGCAACGGCGCCGGCAAGACCACCACCATCCGCAGCCTCATGGGCCTCACGCGCGCGCGCGAGGGCACGGTGCGCGTGTTCGGGCAGGACACGACGGACTGGCCGGCCTACCGCATCGCCGGGCGCGGCGTGGGCTACGTCCCCGAGGGACGGCGCGTCTTCGCCAACCTCACCGTGGACGAGAACCTGCGCGTGCCGATCGACCGTCCCGGCCCGTGGACCGTCGACAAGGTGTACGAGCTCTTCCCGCGCCTGAAGGAGCGCAGCGCCAACAAGGGCCGCCAGCTCTCCGGCGGCGAGCAGGAGATGCTCGCCATCGGCCGCGCGCTGCTGCTCAATCCCAAGCTGCTGATGCTGGACGAGCCCTCGCAGGGCCTCGCCCCGCTCATCGTGCAGGACGTCTTCCGCATCATCGTGGAGATGCGCAAGCAGGGCATCTCGGTGCTGCTCGTGGAGCAGAACGTGCGCGCCGCGGTGGAGATCGCCGACCGCGCCTACGTGCTGGACGACGGCAAGGTCGTCTACGAGGGCCCGGCGGCGGAGTTCGCGCGCGACGAGGAGCGCGTGCGCGCGCTCGCGGGCGC
>Ga0070681_10005546_pt1 | contig 12193 bp, 6 predicted proteins | sample KBSC83BmetaG_FD_65650 | JGI IMG/M metagenome (GOLD analysis project Ga0070681, IMG submission 65650) | Corn rhizosphere microbial communities from Kellogg Biological Station, Michigan, USA - KBS C8-3B metaG | ecosystem: Host-associated > Plants > Roots > Rhizosphere | place: USA: Michigan...
TCGTCCTGCCAGTGAAAGTCCCAGTTCCGGATCCAGATGAGCGGCACCACGCGTCCGTCGGGCAATGTGGCCTGGGCCTTCATCTCCTTCGCCAGGTAGTGCGCATGCGGATACACGCTCAACACGTCGACGTCGACCGGCAGGATGTAGCGATCCTCGATCGCGTAGTCGGATCGACCCGGCGGGATATCGATGTCCTTCGATCCGATCTTGAAGTCGATTGGGCTTCGCGACGGCGGCGTGTCGCTGAAATAGAAGCCGACGCTGGGCTGCACGCTCTGCGGTTTTCCGACTCGAGGCGCAATCATGTGGAGCTCGAGCACCAGATCGGAACCTTTTTCCAGCCGCCAGGGCATCCCGTCGGGTTCGAAGGACGGCGTCATGCCTGGAGTCCATCCGAGCGCACGGCTCTCAGGATTGCGCGCTGTATCCGAGAACATGCCGCCGCTGAACCCGGGCAGCGGATCGGCCTCGTCGCGCGTTCGCGACGCGCGAGTCCGATCGATGGTCAACGTCGCATGATGAACAACCGCGGCGTTACCCGGACGGACTTCGATGCCTCTCACGTAACGCGTCGTCGCTATCGGAATCGGAATGGCAAAATTGCGGAACACGTCGGTGCTGCCAGGCGGGATCACGAACGGCTCAGGAATTTGAACCACCAGGTCAGGGGTGCCAAGCTGCCACCCGTCCGACCACGTCGGCCGCGCCGGGAGATCTTTCTGATCTCCTTTCGGCGCGCCGGCTTTCACCCATTCCTGGATCAACGCGATCTCTTCCGGCGTCAACCGCCGCTGGTTGACGAACGCGCCAAATCCAGGCTCGGGCAGCCACGGCGGCATCGTGTGATTTGCGGTGACCGTCGCAATCTGACGCGCGCGGCTGATCACGTCGGCGTAGTCGACGAGACTGAAAGGCGCCATCTCGCCAGGCCGATGGCACGTGGCGCAGCGCGCCCAGAGAATCGGCGCGATATCCTTATTGAAGGTGACAGGTGTGGCAGCCTGAATTGATGCGGCAACGCCCAAAAGAGCGGCCGCAACCAGGGCGGTCCGATACGGGCGCAACAAACGATCGAAGAAGGAAAGAGCTTTCACCACCGAGAAAATACTGCGGACACGGAGAATTGTAATTCTCCGTGTCCTCCGTGTCCTCCGTGGTAAAGCTTTTCTCAGTGTCCTCGACGGCAGATCAAAAATCGAGCCGCCCGCCGAACTGGAACCGTCGCGCTTGCATCACCACCAACGGCTTCAGCCACTGACTGTTTGTGGTCGCGAACGTCGTGTTGACCGACACAACCGTCGAGGCGTTCAGGATGTTGAAGATATCCATGTAGCCTTGCAGCCGCTTCCCGCCGATTCGGAATGCCCTCGAGAAGCGTGTGTCGACCTGCGTCTGATAGTCCAGGAAGAGCGTATTTGGCGCCAGCAAGTTCACCGTGCGCGTGTTCGCTCCGGTCAGGGCGATACCGGCGTAGGCGCTGTTGTAGCTGAAATTGGCCTGCACATCCGCGCCTGGCACCGCCTGGACCGAACCGCTCACCTGTATGTCGTACGGAACCGTCACGCCCGCCGAGGCTTTGTAGAGTGCGCGGAACGGCGGCGTTTTTTGACAGAACCGAAGGTTGTCGGGATTCGAGAACGACGTCGTGGAGTATGGTCCATCACAGTCATTGGTGGCCGTACGCTCGGTCGTGATGCCGCCAAGCACGAACCCGCCATGTGAGAGACGGGCATTGCCGGTCACTTCAAAGCCGTTGTAGACGCGCGTATTCCGACCGGAAAACGTGCTGACATTGTCCGTCGGCACCAGGAGCTTCGCCGGATTGAGGTTGTACATCGTGATGACCTCGCCACCGCCGTTGGGGAGTCGACTATCAGTGGGACCAACGATCTTGTACGGCGCGTAGTCCGCCACGATGTCGAAGGCGTTGTTCCTGGTCAGCGAGAGATTCTCGAACGAGCGATGGTAGTAGCCCGCAGTCACAGCAACGCGCGGCAGAATTTCCTGCTGCACCGACACGGTCTCTTCCCAGTTCGTCGGCCGCGGCGTGGTCGGGTCGAATCGCGTCGCCCCGGCTGGCAGGCCGAAGTTCGGATTGATCTTGGGGCCAATTTCGTTGTACTGAGCGGCGCCGGTCGTCAGATCGAGTGCAGTTCCGTTGCCGTCGAGGTCGGTCCAGGTGCGAGTCTCAGAGGCGCTTCGAATCGGGTTCGAGCCTTCAGCAATCGCCAACAGCTGCGATGACAGATACTTCCCGACCGATGCCTTGAGCGCGGTCTTTCCTGTTCCAAACAGATCGTAGACGCCGCCCGCTCGAACTGACCAGTCCTTCCAGCACGGCAGACATGGAATCGCGGCGGCCTCGCGTGCTGGCACGAAGCGCCCAGCCGGTGCGGTCTCGTGAGCGGTCTGCGCATTGAGATAGTCGAACCGGGCGCCGACCGTCATCGTGAGGCGATTGCGTGTCCACTTGTCCTGGGCGAACAGTCCGAGGTCAGCGTTCAATTCTTCGCGCGCCGTCACCGGTGAATTGCGCACATCGATGCTGCTCGCCATGGGGACGCCCTGTGCGTTGTTGAGGAAGGTGACCCGCACGATGTCGCCGTGGGGCTCGACTTTCGTGTGATCCCAGCCGGTCGTGAGGCTCATCCCGAACTTCGCCGCGTGCGAACCGGTGACGTACGAGAGATTGGCAATCGTGTTGTAGCTCGTATTGAACTCCTCGACCGGTGCGGTGCTCGAGGCGTTGCTCGTGATGCCGGTCGACGTGTTGCGTTTCGCCACCTGAAGAATTCCAACATCCGGTTGATATTCCCAGTGATACGTCGATGACGCCACCGATTGGCCGGCTTCGATGAGCAGCCGGCTCGTGGCCGGCCGTGTCCACTTCAGAATGCCGGAGTAGTTGATCGGCGAGTTCACACGCAATCCGGCTTCCGGTGTCGTGGTCGCCGCAAAATCGTAGCGGTCGGTCAGACTCGTCGAGTTGTAGTACCCGAACGAAATCTTGTCTTTCGGTGAGGCCTGCCAGGTCAGTCGGGCGGTGCCGTTCGGTTTGATGTGACCGCCCGTGTCGGCCTGCTTGCCGTTCGGGAAGAACACGTTCGCGACCAGGATGTTGAACTGCGAGAGCTCAAACGCGGAGAAGTACCACAGCTTGTTTTCCTTGATCGGCCCGCCCACGGCGACGTTGTTGTCCCAGTTGAAATCCAGCTTGTTCACCGCCTTGATCCCCTGGTTGCGGAGATTGTCGGTCAGATTGCTGCTCTGCAGGTTGTGGTTCGAACCAAACAGACGCCACGTTCCGGCGAACTTGTTGCCGCCCTCCTTCGGAATGGCGTCCATGCGTACGCCGGCCACTGGCGACTCGGCCGACTGTCCGCCGATGTCGTACACCATCTCGACCTGGGCCAGTTCGTTGACACCGCCGGCAATCGCCTGAGTGCCCGCACCGAGCAACATGTCGTTGCGCATGCCGTCGTAGTTGATGTGCTGGTCAGTGGCGCCTCGCGCGGCCATCGTGTTGATGTAGAAATCCGACAGAATCTGGCCCGCGGACGTGCTGCGCGACGTGACGCCAGGTACCAGATTCGCCTGATCCTGGATCGAACGCATCACAGGCAAGGCCTGCAGGACGTCCTGGTTCACGACCAGCTGTGTGCGTGTGCTCTGCACGTCAACGACCGGCGATGCGCCGGTGACGGTGACGTTCTCTTCCACCGCACCGACCTCGAGCGCCATATTTACCTGGGCTGCAAATGCACCCTCGAGAATGATTCCTTCGCGACGAACGGTTTTGAATCCCTGCAAGGAGAACGCGACGGTGTACGTGCCGGGACGTAAATCAACGATCGAATAGCGTCCGGCGCCGTCAGTAACGACGGTACGCGATTGCTCGATGAGGACGGGGCTTGAAGCTTCGACACTGACGCCGGGCAATACCGCCCCGGAAGCATCCTGAACCAGGCCTGAAATGCTGGCCCGATCGGCCTGCGCGCGCGCGGGTGTCGCCAGCGACACTCCGAGCAGGCACGCGAGCCCGACTTGCACATACAACACGACTCGACCCATGGTGGCTCCTTTTTCGCGAACGTGAGTAAATACTCTGGAGGCCTTCAGGTGTCAATTCAAAATGAGCCTCAATTCTGGGCGCGGCCATGGTCTAATCCCCGTGGTCAAGTGACGACTGGCACCAATCCCGCGCGAGACACGCGCCTCAAGGAGTAAGCGACGATGCGTTCAAGTTTTTGGAGTCTGCTGTTGATTGCGGCGACAGCGCTGTCGGCCGCAGCGCAGGATCGACCGCAGCGGGGCGGTCAGGGCGGATTTCTGGGACGTCCGAGCCCGCCGCAGCCGCAACAACATCAGGGCCTGGACTACTTCCTCGGGTCCTGGAAATTCACGTGGGTCGGGCGCGAAAGCGTCCTCACACCAGGACCACGAAGCGGGACGCTTACGTACACACCCGGAACCGACGCGAACTCGCTGACCATGCAGGTCGAAGGATCCTCGGAAGCCAGCGGGCCTTACAAGGAGTCAGGCGTCACCACGTGGGATGACGCCAAGAAGACGCTCACGACGCGAGAGCGGCTGGCAAACGGCTCAGACGTCCGCTGCGTCGGTGATTGGAGCTCTCCAATCGGCATTCATTTCGAGTGCGATCCCGTCACGCTCTCGGGCCAGACGCTGAAACTGCGGCGCAGCTACCAGATCTTGTCCCCGACATCGTATTCGGTCACCGATGAACTGTCCACCAATGGCGCACAGTTCGTTCGGCTGGGGACCGGCGATTTCCGGAAATGACAGTACAAAAAGGGACGTTTTTGCGTTTCTTTTTCGATCGTTATTTGTGTACGAAGTCGTTGACCGTCTTGTTGAACAAATCAGGCTGATCGACGAACGTCATGTGACCGCTCTGTGGCAGCACCATCAGCTGGGAGCCCGGGATATGCTGCTGCATGTCGCGGGCGATTGATGGATCCGACTCGTCGTGATCGCCGACCGTGATCAGCGTCGGCACCTTGATCGTATTCAGGCGATCGGTGTACTCCACCGACGTCAGGTTGCCGTCGATCACGAATTCTCCATGTGATCCCCACATGGTCCGGTAGAGATCCCACGACATCACACCATTCGCCACTGGATCGAAATTGGGATCGGGCCGCCGCTGGTAGAGATACGGAAAGTAGCCGTCGCCCCACGCCGCCACCATGTATTCCGCCGGATAGCGGTTTTTCTCGAAGTCCTTCCCTTTCCCGAACAATCCCGCCTTCTCGAAGCGGTCGATCTTCGCACGCAGCTCCGGGCTCATCCTGGCCTTCATCTGGTCGAAGATGGCATTCAGCTGCCGCGTGCTCGCGAACGTGCTGGCGAGAATCAAGTGCGTGAGATGAGATTGATATTTCAGCGCGTAGGCCTGCGCGAGAACCCCGCCAAACGAATGGCCAAGCAGGCTGACTTCACCGAGCTGCAGGGCATTCCGGACGCCCTCGACGTCTTCAACCATGTGCTCGACGGTGTAACCCGCCGGATCCTCGAGCTTGCTTGATTTACCGGAGCCGCGTTCGTCGACGAAGATCAGGCGATTGGTTCTGGCGAGCGGAACGAGGTACGGCAGGAAGTAATCGTGAGATGCGCCAGGACCGCCGTGCAGAATCATCAGCGGACGCCCGACACCGAACGCTTTGTAGTAGATCAGCGCCCCGTTCGCGTCGACGTAGCCGTCGTCAATCTGAAGGACGCCGCGCGAGTCAACCGCTGCGGGCGGGGACGGCGTTGGCGCGGCTGCGGACGGCGGTGGTGCAGATGGCGTCTCCCGAGAACAGCTGACGACGGAGAGAGCAACCAGGGACGAGACGGCAAAGGCGCGTAACCGCGTCACCTTACTCAACACCGAAGGCCAGCAGCACATTACCCGGACGGCCGCCGAGCGCACCGTAGCCGGAATTCACGAACAGCATGCCGTTGGCGACTGCTGCTCCGGCTCCGTTGATCGACGCGCCTTTCGCAGCGACCCCATTGACGGTGGTGAAGTCGATGTTCGTGTTGAACTCCCAAAGGATCGAACCGTCCTGTGTCGAGTAGGCTCGCAGACCCCCGTCCATCGCTCCGATGAACAGCACACCAGGAATCACGGTCGCCGCAGCTTCGATGCCTGGCGAGCAGCCGCGGCTCCGTTCTCCGCACAATACCGGCCTCGGCGAAGCCTTCCATGCCCGAGCGCCCGTTTCGAGCACCACGGCGTGGACTTCGCCGGCCGTCGGTTGCCCGGCATCGTTGACGGGAAAATAGGCATTGACGCCATCGGTCGCGGAGCCGAATTCCATGCCGCCCAGTGCACTCCCCTTGCCCACGTGGTACTCCCACACAACAGCGCCCTTTTTGTCCGGATCCAGCGCCCAGCCCACGGCGGATTTCTGGCCAATCACGATCAGGTCTCGTCCGGCTGGTGTGGTCACCAGCATCGGCGGATTGCCAAAGTCGAAGTCCGGTCCGAGGTTGTCGCTGGAGGGACAGTTCGCGGGATTCGGCTGATTGCAGCCAACGACGAAGACGTCTTTCTGCAGCACCTGCGAGATCCAGAGGAGCTTGCCGTTGTCCATGTCGAAGGCCATCACGGCATCGCTCGAGCCCGTCTGCGGCTCCGTATACATGTTTCCCGTCGCCGCATAGACCGCGTGGCGCTTTGCGTCAATGGCGGGCGCGCCCCAGACACCCGCTCCGGACGGTCCCCACCGTACGGCGCCGCCGGCGTTTCGCCCAAGCGTGCGTGGCTCGGTTGGAATCGTGTACGTCTTCCACACGACGTTTCCGTTCGCGATGTTGAGAGCTACGACACTGCCGCGGAAGGTGCAGCATTCGTAGTTCTTGTTGTTCCCCTGGCCTTCTTCGCCCGACGCCACGGGAACGTAGAGCCGGTTCTGATACAACGCCGGCGCACCGGTGATGTGTGACGACGGATGCGTCTCGACGTTCTGCGTCCAGAGTTGCGTGCCGGTCGATGCGTTCAGCGCGTAGACATTCGCCCGGCCGTCGCCGAAATAGAGCGGCGTTGAGGCACCAGAGGAGGCGCCGAGCACAATTGCGGTCCGCACCCCCGATTTCGCCTTGAACGTCCAGATCGTGCAGCCGGTTTTCGCATCGAGCGAATAGACCGTTCCGTCCTGACTCCCGACGAATATGCGCCCGCCAGCAATGGTCGGCTGCGCGCGTGCGGTGTTGGCGTTGGGAAAACCCAGTGCCCACTGCAATTTCAGTTTCGGCGTGTTTTCGGCCGTGAGGCCTGCCTGCGCGGCTGACTGAAAGCGCGCGTTCGAACTGTCCGGTCCCCACCCGTTCCACGATGCGCCTTGGGCGGGATCAAACGGCGCAGGATTCGCGCAACGCGCCGACTCCGACGATGCGGCGGTGGCGGCCGATCGTCCGCCCAGGAACTCGGCCACGGCGCGGCGCTCGGTGTCGCTGAGTTCCGCGCCTTGCTGTCGCATCGCCCCCGTGGTGAGCGTGTCGAGGATCGCTTCAGGCGTGCGCTGACGAAGCGCCGCGACGGTCGGAATCCGTTGATCGTTTCCGGCGTGACAGGTGGCGCAGTGGTCAGTGAACACCGTTGAACCGCTCGGCGACTGCGCAAACGCGGAGGATGACAGGACGAGTACGAACGAGACGACCAGCAGTTTCACGGTTCGATCTCCTGTTCTTCAGCGGGATCCGCCTTAAGGCGGATTGAGCCGGCTGAAGCCGGCTCCACGCGGTTTGCAACCGTCTCCTGCACTGACGAAAACAAAAAACGGAGGGCCACGTTGGCCCTCCGTTCGTGCTAGCGGACTTCGTGCGGGACGCTATTCAAGCGAACGCGGACTTATCTGCCGGCTCCCGTCGACGAACGGACCGGCGCATCGTTCTTCTCGACCGTGCCGAAGTAACCGATGAGCATTTCCTCCCACGTCTGCTCGCCCCACTTCACGGCAGCCGTCGGATCCGGGTTGTACCGGTTCGCTGACGAATTGTCGTAGTGCGCGACGATCATGAGCGTCGAACCTGCCGGCAGGAGCTTGGGCTCCGCCAGCTTGTAGGTGAGCTGCCAGTTGAAGTCGTATTTCGGCACCCGAAGCAGGACCTCTTCCTTGCCGTCCGGATAGATGACCTTGTACATCGCGTCCTTGCCGCGGACGTGCATGTGCGGGTAGAGAGTGGTCAAGTAGGTGTCCTTGCTCACCACCTGCTTTGCCGTCACCTCGTAATTCGGATCGCCGGGCGGAATCGTGAAGGTCGCATTCGGCATTTGGCCGCCGCCTGCGGCGCGCAGCTTCGTGGGCGGCTCCTTCGCCAGCTTCACGCCGATCTGCAGCTTGTCGTCCACCGCCTGGCCGATGGTTGTGTAGTGCATCTGCAGCACGATATCGGCGCCGGCCGGAATCTTCTTGGCGACGCCCTCATCGAACATGTTGTCCAGACGTCCCGGAACGTACCCGCCGAGGCCACCGATCTCTTTGCGCGAGCGGTCGCGCGTGAGGCTCGGTTTCGGATTCGGCCCGCCACTGCCTTCGACCAGATCGCCGATGATGTGATGCAGCACCCGGCGATCGGTGGTCTTGTATTCGAGACCCGTGATCCAGATGTCGTGATCGAGATGCGTGGGAATCGTGACGTAGGTGTACGGCACGGTCCCGTCTGCCGGGATGTGAAAGGGCTCGACCATCTCAAAGATCAAGTCCGGCTTGCCCATCGCCCAGCCTTCAGTGAACTGCGGCGCCTTCGGCAAGTCCGCCTTGTTCCCTTCCGGCGCACCGCTATCAACCCAGTCTTTGATCGTCGCGACTTCCGCGTCACTCAAGCTCGGATCATTTGAGAACTTGCCGATATGTGGATCGGCGCCCCACGGCGGCATCTCGCGCGCCATCACTTTCTGCTTCACCGCGCGCGCCCACGGCCGCGCATCGTCGTATGTGATCAGCGCCATCGGCGCGATTGAGCCCGGCCGGTGACATTCCACACAGCTCTTGTACAGAATCGGCGCAACGTCCTTCGAGAATGTCGGAGGCGCTGCGGCAGCTAATGAAGGCGCCGCGAGGCCCAGTGCCAGGGTGACGAGGAACACACGCATCTTCGGTCCTCCGCGCTTAGTGTAAGGGAAAACGGGGAGGCTGGATCATTGTTCGGAACTGGGGACCCCCGACCCCGCCAGAGCCCGCCTCACCGGAGCTGGCCCCAGCGAAGGTGGGGGGCTCGGGACTTGGGCAAATTCGAGCCTGCCTCGCCGAACGCTCGCGGAAAGCCCCGAGCGACGGCGGGGCTCAGAAATTCGAGGGCCACGACAGGCTTTAGGCTTTACACTTTCGCCGTTAGAGCACCTTGGCTAAGGTCTAAGGCCTAAGGCCAAGGATGTGAGGGAGGTTTCGATGCGCGGACGGAAACCCTCGTTGTTCGGTGCAGCCCTCCTTTCTGGCGCTGCCGCCTTTTTTCTCACAACTTCGCTGGCAGGTCAGACTCAACCGGCAGCTCCCAAGGCTGCCGCCGCGAATTCCGCCCTGCCACGAACACCCGACGGCCATGTGGATCTCCAGGGCACCTACGACGTCGCGACTCTGACGCCGATCGAGCGTCCTCGCAGCGCAAACGGCAAATTGACGATGACGGAGAAGGAAGCGGCCGGCATTGAAAATGCCGAACGCAAACGTGTTTACGATCGGGCGCTGCCGAGCGCGGCCGACCGCGACGCGCCGCCGATCGGGGCGCCAGTCGGTGGGTACAACAATTTCTGGATCGACCGCGGGTCCACCGTGATCCGCGTGGACAACACACCGCGCACATCGCTCGTCATCGATCCACCTGACGGCAAGATTCCCGCGCTGACGGCGGAAGCACAGAAACGCATCACGCAGCAATTCCGCAACGGGCCAAATGCCGACGCGAACGAAGAAAACAATCAGAACGTGTTCCGGCTCGATCCCGAGGCCTACAACGATCCGGAACAGCGGCCGCTCGGCGAACGCTGCCTGCTCGGATTCGGGTCCACGTCAGGGCCGCCCACGCTGCCGAACTACTTCTACAACAATTTGAAGCAGATCGTGCAGACGCCCGGGTACATCATGATCCTGGTCGAGATGGACCACGACGCACGGATCATCCGCATGAATCAGCCGCATCTGCCGTCCAGCGTTCGCAAGTGGATGGGCGACTCGGTCGGTCACTGGGAAGGCGACACGCTGGTCGTGGACACGACGAACTTCACGAGCAAGACGCGGTTCCGCGGATCCACCGATCAACTCCACGTCGTCGAGCGCTTCTGGCGTACCGACAGCAGGACGCTGATGTACCGGTTCACCGTCGAAGATCCGCAGACGTGGACGAAGGCATGGACAGGTGAGTACCCGTGGCCTGCGACTGACCAGCCGCTCTACGAATACGCATGCCACGAGGGGAACTACGCGCTGGCGGATATCCTCCGCGGCGCGCGCGCCGCTGAGAAGCGCGGCGACTTCGACAAGAAGGCTGACGAGAAAAAGTAATCCCGAAGGCTTCAGGCTTCAGGAATGATTTTTCCCGAAGCCCGAAGCAAGGAGTCCGAAGCTCTAAATTCTCCGCCCTACCACTCCACCTGCCCGCCGAATTGGAATCGTCGAGCCTGCACGATCGCATTCGGCTGGAAGTAGTTCGGTCCCACCGTTTCGTTCACCGTCAGAATCGTCGACAGATTCATCACGTTGAACACTTCCATGAATGGCTGCAAGCGCAGACGGTTATGGCGGAACGTGCGGGAGACACGAATGTCGTTCGTCTTCACGTAGGGATAGAACTGCGTCGTCGGGTCGACAACTGTGGTCGTCAGACTGGCAATGTTCGCCGTGAGCGCCGTGCAACCGGTGGCGGCAGCCTGCGCCGCCGAGCATGTGTACGTGTAATCGGACCCGATGCTGATGCCGGGCCGCCACTGGAACGATCCGCTGAACTGAATCTCGTAGGGCAACGTGTAAGCGGCTGAACCCTTATACAAGGTCCGGAACGGCGGCACCTGGCGGCAGAACGCGAGGTTCTTTTCGGTCGTCGGCAAGTTCGGATTCGAACCCTGGAGATCTGTGCAGTTGTCGGTTGCCGTTCGCTCCGTCGTGATGCCCCCAAAGATGAAGCCACGCGGGATGCGGGCGTTCACGCTTACTTCGAATCCGTTGTAGACGCGGGTGTTATTCGTCGACCACGTGCTGATGTTGTTGTTCACAACGACCTGATTCTGGTTATACAGCGTGATCTTCTGCCCCCCGCCATTGGGAAGATTGGCATTCGCCGGTACGGTAATCGTGAACGGCGTGAAGCTGGTCTTCGGATCCAATGCCAGGTTCTGCGTGTACCCGATATCGTAGAACTGACGACGATAGTAGCCACCAGTCACCGACACGCGTGGGAACAGCTCGTGCTGCACTGAGACGCTCTCTTCCCAGTTGGTGGCGCGTGGCAGTCCATCGGCGATTTTCTGGGAGCCGCCCGGGATCGCGAGGTTCAGGTTGGTCGACGCGCCGAGCTCATTGAACTGAACATTGCCGGCCCCGTCCAATGCTGACCCATTCCCGTCGCGATCCGTCCAGGTCCGCGTGTCGGTCTGCCCCGCCATGGGATTCAGGTTTCCCGTAAGCCCGAGCGCTTGTTGTGCGAGGAACTTGCCGACGGAGGTTTTCAGCGCGGTTTTCCCGGTGCCGAACAGATCGTACGAACCGCCGACGCGAATCGACCAGTCGTTCCAGCACGGAATGCAGTCGACCTCGTCGGAATGGCGCGCGGGAACGAATCGACCCGCCGGAACGTCCTCTGCCGGGGCATAACCGTTGAAGTAATCGTAGCGGGCGCCGTAGGTCAGCGTGAGACGATCGATCGTCCACTTGTCCTGAGCGAACAACCCGAGATTCGCTTTCAGGATGTTCTTGCTGATATAGGGTGTGTTGCGAAGGGTCGCCGAGAGCGGTGTCGGAACACCGTTGACGTTCGTGTACGTCAGCACGGACATGTCGCCGTGCGGCTCAACTTTCACGGTTGACGATCCCCATTGCTGGTTCACGCCAGCCTTGAGGTTATGCGAGCCGGTCACGTACGACACGTTGCCGATCGTGTTCCAGATCTCGTTGAAATAGTCCTGAGGCGCTGTGCTCGAGGCCACTGTCCGCACGCTCGTCGTGCGATTGAGGTGCCCGACATCGAACGG
>Ga0070681_10005547_pt1 | contig 12193 bp, 13 predicted proteins | sample KBSC83BmetaG_FD_65650 | JGI IMG/M metagenome (GOLD analysis project Ga0070681, IMG submission 65650) | Corn rhizosphere microbial communities from Kellogg Biological Station, Michigan, USA - KBS C8-3B metaG | ecosystem: Host-associated > Plants > Roots > Rhizosphere | place: USA: Michigan...
AAAGATGCAATCGGCCGGCACAGTGGCTCCTCTCAACGGCTCGCGCGACGCTATACTCGCGGTGATAGGGAGTACGAATCCGATGCCTGAACTACCGGAAGTAGAAACGGTCCGCCGCAACCTCGATCGCCTGCTTGTTGGAGCGACGATCATCGATGTCCGCTTCGGCGATTTTACCGGCTCGATCGCCAACCCGGCACCAGAGATCTTTGCCGAGGAGCTTCGCGGACGTCGTTTTGCCGGCACCGGCCGTCGCGGGAAATACCTCTTGCTGCACCTCGACTCGGGCGATGTCATCGCCATCCATCTGCGGATGACCGGCGATCTGCACGTGACGAGCGCTGACGAGCCGTGGAGCAAGCACCTGCATCTGGCACTCCGACTCGACGACGGTCGCGAACTGCGCTTCGCCGACGTGCGGAAGTTCGGCCGTATCTGGCTGTTGACGCCACCCGAACTTGAGGATCTCGACGAACGGATCGGCCCAGAGCCGCTCGATCCTGCCTTCACGGCCGAGCAGTTTCACGAGCGAATACAAGGCCGGTCGCGCGCCATCAAAGCACTCCTGTTGGAGCAGACATTCCTGGCCGGTGTCGGTAACATCTACGCCGACGAGGCACTCTTCGCGGCGAAAATCCATCCGCTGCGCACCGCGTCTTCCCTCACACTCACCGAAGCGGACGCGTTGCTCGCTGCGATCCGCCTCGCCTTTCAGCGCGCCATCGACCGCGGCGGGACAACGATTCGCAATTACCGCAACGGACTGGGGGAAGCGGGCGGTAACCAACACTATTTGCAGATCTACACGCTGGCAGAGGGCGATCCGTGCCCGTGCTGCGGAACGCCGATCAGCCGGATCGTCGTCGCGCAGCGCGGAACACGGTTTTGTGCGAACTGTCAGCCCTTGGAGGCTCAGGCGTAGGCGCGATCGATCGCGTCGAGCACGTTCGGATCATTCGGATCGAGCACCGCGAAGTCGAATTCGACAAGTTCGGTGTGCTTGATCCCGGCACCGGTCGCGAAGAGAACGGTCTCGTCCTCCTGCTTCAGGAAGCCGCTGGCGCGCAAATTCTTGGCGGCCATGACGATCGCGCCAACTTCCGGGGATGAGTAGATCCCTTCCTTCGACGCCAGTTCGCGCACACCTTCGAGAATCTCGTCGTCGCTGACCGCGATGCAGGTACCGCCACTCTCACGCACCGAATCGAGGATCAAGTAATCGCCGATTGCGCCCGGCACGCGGATGCCCGGCGCGACGGTGTGCGCACCCTGCCAGGGCTCAGCGAAGCGCTCACCCCGCTCAAACGCCCGCACGATCGGCGCGCAATTCTCGGCCTGCACCACGATCATCTTGGGCCGCTTCGAGCCGATCAGGCCCATTTTTTCCAGTTCGTCGAATGCTTTCCACATCCCGACAATGCCGGTGCCACCGCCGGTTGGATAGATAATGGCGTCGGGCACGCGCCAGCCGAGCTGCTCGGCCAGCTCGAGGCCCATCGTCTTCTTGCCTTCGGCGCGATACGGCTCCTTCAGCGTCGAGACATCGAACCAGCCGCGCGCATCGCAGCCGATCTTGCCGATCTTGCCGGCGTCGTTGATCAGTCCCTTGACAAGGTAGACCTTGGCGCCATAGGTGACGCACTCGGCTTTCATGACCGCCGGCGCGTCCTCCGGCATGAAGACGTACGCATCCAGCCCACCGTTGGCCGCATAGGCCGACATCGCGGCGGCAGCGTTGCCCGCCGAAGGAATCGACACCGCCGTCACGCCAAGCTCCTTGGCGCGCGATACGGCGGACGCCAGCCCGCGCGACTTGAAGCTGCCGGTCGGGTTGCGACCTTCGTCTTTGACCATGAGCTTGTCGAAGCCAAAGTGCTTGCCGAGGCGCGGTGTGTTGAGGAGCGCCGTGCCCCCTTCGCCGAGCGTCAGCGCATTGACCGGATTCTGCACCGGCATGATTTCGTGATAGCGCCAGAGATTCCACGGTCGCCCGATCAATGACTCCTTGGTCATCTCCTTGGCCGCAGCCGCCAGATCGTAGCGCGCGTAAAGCACCTTACCGCAGGCCGGACAGGTCGTGATGAGCTTATCGGTCGGATACTGCTCACCGCAGTTGGTGCATTCGAGATGGGTCAAAAAACTGTACACAGGCACTCCTGATCGTCACTCTCCCCGGCCGGCGCAGCCAATCCCACGGGCCACTTCGATTGTAGCCCATAAATGGTGCATGCAGACATATACCGGACGTGGACTGGAAGATTCGCGGCTGCTATACTCTGGCAGAGTCATCAAGTCGCGGGTGTAACTCAGTTGGTAGAGTGTCTGCTTCCCAAGCAGAATGTCGTGGGTTCGAGTCCCATCACCCGCTCCTTCCCCCGATTTCCGCAGGGAATCGGGGTTTTTCCTGCCCCCGTTCGCGGTCACCTCGCTGCACGACAGCCTGCTTTCGGCTCCGGCAGTCGTGGGGCGGCCACCGGCGTCATGAGTTGCCTGCCAGGCAATAGGCAGACGAGCAGGAGGACATCATTATGGGGACGAGCACGCGGATACGGCGGCAGGACAGCGATGCCGCCATCGCCGGGGCGCTGGAGGTCCGTCCGGCGACGGTCGTCCGGATCCGGCACCAGTACGTCACCGGCGGGCTCACCGCGGCCTTGGAGCGTCGCCATCCCCAGCGGGAGTACCCCGCAAGCTCGATGGGGAGCAGGAAGCCCGGCTGATCGCGCTGGCCTGCAGTATGCCGCCCGAGGTCCAGGTCCGCTGGAGCCTGCGGCTCCTGGCCGACGAACTGGTGCGGCTGGAGGTGGACGAGACGATCTCCCACGAGACGGTCCGGAGGACCTTAGAGCAAACGCACTCAAGCCGTGGCTGAGGGAGCAATGGTGCATCTCGCCGGAAGGGCACGCGGAGTTCGCCTAGCACTACGACTCCGCTCATCTGGTCGTGTGTCTGGACGAGACCAGTCCGCAGTTGCTGGCGGAGGTGGGGTCCCCGCTCCGCCCGGGCCGCTGGCCGCGCACGCCGGGAGGATCCGGAGTGCGGCCGCGCGGGCGCCGTCACCGTGTTTCTGGTCAGTGAACCGCTGGCCGGTTGGCTCCAGGTGCGGGTCAGCGACCAGCGCACGCGTCGCGACTGGGCTGCCTGCATCCAAGACTTGGTCGCCGTGCACTACTCGGCGGCCGAGCGCATTGTCATCGTCATTGACCAACTCAATACCCACTGCCCCGCTCGCTCTGCGAGGCATTCCAGCCCGTCGAGGCCAAACGCCTGGCCGACCGGTTGGAGATCCACAACACGCCGAAGCATGGGAGTTGGCTGAACATGGCCGAGATCGAACTGAGCATCCTGGAGCAGCAGTGCCTGGACCGTCGCCTGGGCGACCGGGCGGCGATGGAGCAGGAAGTCGCCGCCTGGTTGGCCCGGCGCAATGCCGCTGGTCAGCGCATTGACGGGCGCTTCACGACCGCCGACGCCCGCATCAAGCTCAAGCGACTCTACCCCGTATATGAGGAGTGACGTTCCACTGGACGTTACAAAACATGTCTCCAGCCAGGAAACAGTGGGCGGACAGCTGAACTCGTCCGCCAAGGCTCCAAACAGACCGGCTCAAGAGAAGACGCGCGGAAGCGATTCTCGCACTTCTCCTGGTCCTTCTGGCAGATGTTCAGATGCAGACCGACGCTGCACGTCCACGTGCGGCATTCTCGACAGCGGCTCCCGCGGCGTCAGAAACTGAGGGTGAAGAGATACTCTTCGGCGACCCGTCCGTTCTCCCAGCGCGCGATAGTCGCCATGACCACCCCGTCATTCATGACACCCGTCACGGACGTCCAGTCACCAGCGCCGATCCGGATCGGATGAGTCATGATTTGCGAGTTGGGATTGGCGTCGATAAAGGACTGCGCCCAGGCTTCGTGATCATCGATCCCCTCGGTTGTCGAGCCGAAGCCGACGACCTTGACGTCGTCGGTGTGCAGTTGCCGGAAGAGCTCCCAGTTCCGGCCGTTCCAGCCCTCAAAATCGAGACGCTCGAAGGCCGCCAGGTTCCGCTCAACCTGCTCCTGACCGGCACAGTCCGCTCCTGGTGCCGCGGTCGTGGAAGTGGCTGTGGCGCTCGTACGATCTACCTGGTCCATCGCATGCTCCGTTGCCGTGATCGAGTCGGGACGGGCCAATGACTGGCGATGGCATCACATTTGTCCGTCGCATAGTCTCGTGGGTCGTTCACCCGCAAGATCGCTACCCCCGTGGCTAGTCTCGTCCACCAGAAGCACGTTCGCAGAGCGACATTTGCGAAAGTCTGTGAGTGGGTCAGTCGTGATTGGTGACGACTCTCGCTGTCCCACGTCAGGAGCACGTTCTAGGGTCAGCCACTCGAAGCGGACAACGTCGTGCGACCGTCAGGTCTGTCGATAGCCATTTCCAGAAGTGCCCGGTGAAGAGAAGATCGGACTGCTCGCCAGAAACTGGCTGAGTTGGGTTATGCTGGACACGACGGACGGCGCATCAATGGCTGGGCGCGATCTTCGGTTCAGATGCGTACGAAGCCCGCGGCCAAAATCTTGAGGAGCGCACATGACGAATCAGCGGGGGATAGTTGCTCAGGATGATAGGTTTTCCAACCTCGCTTCGGCGCTCACCTTTCATGCCTCCTTCGATGACGGGCCGAACGCGGACTATGCATTAGGCAACGGGCAAATTTATAGCGCCATCGTTCAAGGGGCCGAGGAGGTGACCGAACTCATCCCCGGACTGGGTGACCGGCCGCTCGCGCTCATTCCGAGCGGCGGAAAATTTGGTGGTGCTCTGAAATTCACGCGCGAGAATAGTCACGTCGTGGTGTATAAGGCCGAGCGGAATGTCGCATACAGTCCTGAGGAATTCCACGGTACGGCTTCATTCTGGCTCAATCTCGATCCTTCAGCCATACCAGGGCATTACTGCGATCCGTTCCAACTCACGGATAAGGTCTACGATGACGCGTGCATCTGGGTGGACTTCACCAAGAATGTCACTCCGCCAAATTTCCGCCTGGGCGTCTTCGGGGATCGTCGGGCGTGGGACATCAACGGCAGCGGCGAGAGCAGCGAGGAGTTCCACTTCCGTCTGGTCACGGTTGCGGAGCCTCCGTTTGCTGAGGGCCGCTGGACTCACGTCGCGGTCACTTGGGATGGCATAAACGATACGCGGCCGGGTCGCGCCCGACTCTACTTCGATGCGGTTTACCAGGGAGCAACGAACGTGATTCCTGAACATTTCAGTTGGGATATCACGAAGGCGGGCATCCGACTCGGTATGGGACATTTCGTTGGCCTCATAGATGACCTGGCGCTTTTCAACCGACCCCTTTCGGCCGAAGAGCTTCGCCTGCTCTACGGACTTGAGCGAGGCGTGGCGGAACTCCACGGACAATAGCGCACCTTCACCGTCTCCGGGGCAGCGTTGAGGTTTGGCGGGTATGTCCGCAGGGGTTTGTCCGATCGCCTGTCTCCTCCATGGAGATGGACCTTGTTTGTTGCCTTCTCTCAGTCCACAATTTGCATAGACACAGGCATCAAGATAGTATATAACTAACGATCTATACGGAACGTGAATCGATGAGCTTTCTGCGCCGATCAAAGCCGAATCGACCGAAGCCGGAGAGCTACCAGGAGCGACTACGCGCCCTTGGGCGCAAGCTCGATGATGAACAGCTGCGGTTCGCGACGCTCATCGAATTGCCGGACGGCTTCCTGCTCAAAGCCGACGAAATCGGGCTGCGCCGCGAAGGGGAAGTCGGCACGGCCTGGTCGTCGCGCACCTTTTGGCTTAACGACGCCGATGTCTCCGCGCTTGTCGACCTCGGTTACGAACAACGTGGTGAGAAGCGCGACGAGCGCTAGCGATGCCGCTCGACACCCACCTGCTGGCACATATCGAGCACCGGGCAGGTTGAGCATTTTGGAAGCGTGCCGGTGCAGATGTGCTTGCCAAACGGTACCAGCAGTCGATTCAGATCGATCCAGAGATCGTGAGGCATCTTCGCTTCGAGCGCTGCACTCGTACGCTCCGGCGTCTTCTCCGCGATGTAGCCCCAACGGTTTGTGATGCGATGGACGTGAATGTCGACGGCGACTCGGGGCTGGCTGCAGGCGATACCGAGCACGAGATTCGCGCACTTGAGCCCAACACCGTTGAACGACATGAGTGTTTCGGCGTCGCATGGTATCTCCCCGTCGAACTCAGCGAGGGAGCGCTCGGCGATGACACGTATTTGTGCTGCCTTCGGCTCATGGAACGACGACGCGTGAATCAATCGATCTATCTCATCGACGTCGAGTGTCGTCATCGCTCGCGGTGTCCTGGCGCGTTCGAACAGCCCGCGGGCCACGGTCAGGCTCACTTCATCGCGCGTCCGGATCGAGATCATACAGGCGATGAGCTGTTCGAACGGCGAATCGTAGCCGTCGTGCGCCAGTTCGAAGAGCATCGCGGGCGGAAACGGGCGGATCGCTTCGTCGACGCGTTGCAACGCGATCTGGATATCAAACGGTTTCTTTGTCATCGATCTTCGTTCCGTTTCCGTGCGCACTCCACTTGAGCCACACAACTGCTATCGCAAGCGGCGCTCCCTCCGTTTCTCCACCTGATGCCGTATGATCTCTGCATCGCTCCGTTATCGATCACCATTCGCTTTACGCGAGACCAGAGGGAGGGACTCCGATCTTGGCTGAGCACGATAACGATCAGTCGAACCGGCGGCGACCGCTTAAGGTCGGGCTGATCCTGCCGCACTGGGAAGCGGGCATGAGCGGTAAGACGCCTGGCTGGTCCGACATTACCGAAATGGCACAACTCGCCGAAGATATCGGCTTCGATTCACTCTGGCTCGTCGACCACTTCCTCAATCCATACAAATACCGCGGTGAAGACAAAGTTCAGGGGTTTTGGGACTGCTGGACGATTCTGCCGGCGCTTGCCGCGACGACGAAGCATGCCGAACTTGGCACGCTCGTTACCTGCACCGGCTTCCGCAACCCTGCTCTGATGGCCAAGATGGCGGACACCGTGGACGAAATCAGCGGTGGCCGACTGATTCTCGGTATCGGTGCCGGTTGGAATGAATACGAATATCGCGCCTTCGGCTACCCCTACGACCACCGGGTCAGCCGCTTCGAGGAGGCGCTCACGATCATCCACAGCCTGCTGCATGACGGGCACGTCGATTTTCACGGCAAATACTACGAGGCGGCCGACTGCGAACTGCGCCCGCGCGGTCCACGTCCGGGCACGCTTCCGATCATGATCGGTTCATCCAGCGAGCGAATGCTCGGCCTGACGGCGCGTTACGCCGATTCCTGGAATCGCTGGCTGGTCTACGGCCGCAGTCATCCGGACCAGATTCCGGCGGCGCGCGAAAAGGTCGATGCCGCCTGTCACACGGCTGGCCGAGTGCCTGGCACCCTCGATCGCACCGCTTCGATCCAGGTCGATCTGAAAGGGACGCCGGACCCCCAGGGAAACAAGCAGGCGCTCAGCGGCAGCGTCGAGCAGATCGCCGAAACGATTCGCGCCTTCGCTGATGAAGGCATCAGCCATATCCAGATCATGCTTCGACCAAACACTCCTGAAGCGATTGAACAACTGGCCGGCGTGCTCGAGATTCTCGATCGCGGTGAACGCTGAAGCGAGTGACGGCTCGCGACGTTTGACGTGTCACCCACATCCCGGCTATACTAACGGGCGGATACGGCCGCGCAGAACGTGCGTTCACCGCTGCAGGCCTTCCTCCTACGACCGTGGGGGCATAGCTCAGCTGGGAGAGCGCTACAATCGCACTGTAGAGGTCGGGGGTTCGAATCCCCCTGCCTCCACCACGGTTCGACGTTCATCACACCCGCTACGCCTGTAGCATCGTACGATTGTTTTTTCTCGGTACCACCGTTCGTAGCCGCGTTCGTTTAACGCCATTCGGCGTCGCCCGCTCTGGGCGTACCCGCGGCACCGCGACACTCGCTACCGTTCAGGAAGTTCCGACTGAACGCCCGAGAGGGGGCACCCATGGATAAACCCAAATTTCAGCTAATCGGACGCCGTCCGGATCGGCGCGATACGCTTCTCTTTCGAGATCACAAAGGCCGGCACTTCATTCGCCCGTCATGCGGTTCCAAGCTGGTCCGCGTGACGACGCGCGATGCGCAGAGCATCGTGCGACAGTACTCATACAACTCGGTGCTCGATGCCGTCTGGCGCACCGAGATGGATGCGACCGGGCTCGAGTGCCCAATCTCCTTCCCGGATGATGCGTTCACTCAGGAGGCAACGGCGGAATAGTCGACCAGCGCAAGAGGCAACGGCGGAATAGTCGACCAGCGCAAATTGAGACGCACGAAAATGCCCCGGTTCAACCGGGGCATCGCTCTATCTCTCGATCACTCAGGCTGTTCGCCGGCGTCAGGATGCTGGCTGCGGTCGCATACGCGGCGGTGTCGCCGTCTCCGGCCGAGGCTCGACATCCTTGTCCTTGTCAGTCGCCTTCTCATCGTGATTCCGCGCGCCGGCCGGCATAACCGCTGGGCCATGCAGCGTCGGCATCGGCCGTGGATCGTCGAAGAGCGCTTCGATTTCGGTGCCGTCGATCGTTTCCTGCTCAAGCAGCAGCATGGCGATCGCTTCCAGCTTGTCCATGTGTGATGTCAGCACCTGTTTGGCGCGCAGGTAGGCTTCATCGACAAGATCGTGAACTTCCTTGTCGATCTCGTAGGCAACTTCGTCGCTATAGTTGCGATCCTGGCTGATCTCACGCCCGAGGAAAACGAGTTCTTCTTTTTTGCCGAAGGCGAGCGGACCGAGCTTCTTGCTCATGCCGTACTCGGTCACCATGCGCCGGGCCAGGTTTGTCATGCGTTCGATGTCATTGGCCGCGCCGGTCGAGATCTCCTGGAAGATCAATTCTTCGGCAACGTGACCGCCCATGAAGACCGCCAGCTGATCCTCGAACTGTTTCTTCGTCCAGAAGAAGCGATCGACATCCGGCAGGACACGGGTGTAGCCGCCCATCATGCCACGCGCTACGATCGAGACTTTGTGCACCGGGTCGGAGTACGGGAGCATGCGCGCCACCAGTGCGTGGCCTGCCTCGTGATAGGCGGTCATCAACCGCTCACGCTCGCTGATGACGCGGCTCTTGCGCTCCGGTCCGGCGATGACGCGATCGATCGCCTCGGTCAGTTCGCGGTTACCGATCGTCTTCTTATTGCGACGGGCCGCGAGAATGGCAGCTTCGTTGACTAGGTTCTCCAGATCAGCACCGGAGAAGCCAGGGGTTTGACGCGCCAGCACGTTGAGGTCGACTTCGCTTTCCAGCGGCTTGCCACGCGAATGGACCGAAAGAATGGCCAAACGACCAGCGATATCCGGCCGGTCGAGCACGACCTGACGGTCGAAGCGACCTGGACGCAGGAGCGCCGGATCGAGCACGTCGGGTCGGTTGGTGGCGGCAATGATGATGACGTTGGTCGAGCTATCGAAGCCGTCCATTTCGACCAGGATCTGATTCAGCGTCTGCTCACGCTCGTCGTGGCTGCCGCCCAGACCGGCGCCGCGCTGGCGGCCGACCGCATCGATCTCATCAATGAAGACGATACAGGGCGAGTTACGCTTGGCCTGATCAAAGAGATCGCGCACGCGGCTCGCGCCGACGCCGACGAACATCTCGACGAACTCGGAACCACTGATGCTGAAGAACGGCACGCCCGCTTCACCCGCCACCGCGCGTGAGAGGAGCGTTTTGCCGGTGCCCGGAGGGCCGACGAGCAACACGCCGCGCGGAATGCGCGCGCCGAGTGAGGCAAATTTCTCCGGGTATTTCAGGAATTCGACGACTTCGGCGAGTTCTTCCTTGGCTTCTTCAACCCCGGCGACATCTTCGAAGGTGACGGTCGGTTTACTGCCCGTGAACATGCGCGCGCGGCTCTTGCCGAACGACATTGCCTGATTATTCGAGCCTTGCGCCTGCCGCATCATGAAGATAAAGATGCCGACGATGAACAACATCGGGATCAAGATACTGAACGCGCTCAGCCAGCTTCCCCAGGAGCTGCCGCCGTTCGCCTTAACTTCAACCTGATCGGGATTAATGCCAAAATAGCTCAGCGCCTTCCAGACGTCGATATCGCCCGGTGGAAGGCGGGTAACCCGTGTCTGATCGGTGCCGATGTAGTGGACCGTAATCTCGCTGGAGCCCTCTTTGGTGTCGAGTTCGTGGACCTTGCCGGCCTTGATATCGGCTGCCACAGCGTCGAAATTGACGCTCTGCGGGCTACCGCTTCCGTTTAGCCACGTATACCAGATGGCGACAACCGCGATGATCAGGACGATCCATACGAAGCCGTTGCGCAACCATTTGTTGTCTGTCATCCATTACTCTCCGACCGCGCCGTCCGGTAGTCTTCTCCCTGCTAAGAGAACCACGATCATTCGGGCTCGACAGGTATTACCAAATTATAGCAGACAGTTCCGTAAAGTCGGCTCTCACGCAGTGTCGCTGATGTCCGGTGCGCAGACGGCGATAAACGGAAGATTTCGGTATTTTCCCGCGTAATCGAGTCCGTAGCCGACGACGAACTCATCAGGAATCTCGAATCCCACCCAGTCCGCTTCCACCTCCACCGAACGGTAGCGTTCCTTCTTTAGCAATGCAACGATTCGGACGTCGGCTGGTTTTCGCCCGCGAAGCACTTCGGTGAGGTAGTTGAGCGTCAAACCGCTGTCGATGATGTCTTCGACGATCAGAATATGGCGACCTTCGATCGATCGATCGAGATCTTTGAGGATGCGCACGACGCCAGTCGTACTCGTTGCGTCGCCGTAGCTGGAGACAGCCATGAAATCGATATGCAACGGCACGGCCATAGTGCGCGACAGGTCGGCCATGAACATGAAACCACCGGTCAGAACGCCAATCAGCAGCGGATGGCGATCACCATAGAACTCACCGATCTCGCGACCGAGTTCCGTCACACGTGTTTGCAGCGTCTCCTCGCTAATGAGGATGTTCTTGAGGCCGGAATGCAAGTCAATCGCCTGGAGCGTGCTCGCCATCTCGCTGTACGTCTCCCATTTGTTTCATGAGTCGCGCCGTCAAGCGAGAGTGTACATCTTCGTAGTCGTCGGGCGAGACGCCGGCCACCCAGCGGACGACGCCATCGTGTACCAGCAGCGGCAACCGATCGCGCACCGCGATCGGCACCTTGCGATCAACAAGCCAATCTTGCAACCGCTTGTGCCGCCCGTCCGGAAGGAGCAGCCGGTCACCCGCCAAGCGCGTACGCAACACCCAACCCGGCGTGGGGTGCGGTTGATCGATTTCGATACTCCAACTTCGATCGGCAGAGACGGTCATCGACCGCTCTATCGCGATCGTCGTGCCCGGCACGAGCTCCGGCAGCCCGCGGCTTCTGCGCAGCTCCAACTCAAGGTGAGCGACCGATCCAATGAAAACGGTATCGTAGTCGATGAGCGCCGCGATATCCCGCCCGATTTCGATCCGACTGGAAACACGACCGCTGAGCGCCGCCGTCCGCAACGTCTCCACGCGCTCGCGCGCCAACTCGACCCCTTCAGCCGCCGCCCGTACCGCCAGCAACACGATCCGTCGCTGCACGGCCGGCGGCTGATCGCGAAACGCTTCGCGCTCGAGTTGGATGATGCCGCCTGATCGACGGCAACAGGAGTTGAACGCGGCAATCGCCAGTTCGTTCAAGAGATCGACGTCGTCGGCCAGCAGATCGGCATTGCGCGCGATCGAAGCGCTCGCGCCCGGCACGATCCGTTCGAGCGCCGGAATCACCTCGTGCCGGATGGCATTGCGACGGAAACGCGGATCGGCATTCGACTCGTCAACCACCGGCACGAGCCGATGCTCGGCCGCGTACGCTTCAATCTCGCTCCGACGCACACCGAACAGCGGGCGTACCAGCTTGATTGTCGCCCGGGCTTCCCCGGTTGGATCAAGCGGAATACTCCGAGACGAAACCGCACGCATCCCGGCCAATCCGTCCGGACTCGCGCCGCGTGCCAGCCGCAACAGCACCGTTTCCACCTGGTCATCCAGGTTATGCCCCACCGCAACCCGCTCAGTGCCCCACGCGCTCGCCGCCCGCGCCAGTGCCGCGTAGCGCGCCGCGCGTGCCGCTGCTTCGACACCCTGCCC
>Ga0070681_10005550_pt1 | contig 12189 bp, 11 predicted proteins | sample KBSC83BmetaG_FD_65650 | JGI IMG/M metagenome (GOLD analysis project Ga0070681, IMG submission 65650) | Corn rhizosphere microbial communities from Kellogg Biological Station, Michigan, USA - KBS C8-3B metaG | ecosystem: Host-associated > Plants > Roots > Rhizosphere | place: USA: Michigan...
TACACCAGCGCGATCTGATGAGCCGGAACCTGGAGTGGTTTAAGAAATGGGTACTGGGAAGGTAGGGCTGCGCATCTTCCTGTCGCTGGCAGCCGGGATCGGGGCGCAAGGCGGGAACGAGACGGCGGAGTTCAAGACCGCGCAGGCGAGAGCACAATACCAGAAAGCGTTGGAGTACGCTGACAAGGGTCTCTGGCCGGCTGCCATTCTGGAGTTGAACAAGGCGCGGCAGTTAGAACCGGGAAATCCGGAGGTGCTGACCGAACTTGGAATCGCGCATGCTGAACGCCAGGAATGGAAGCAGGCGTTGACGGTTCTCCGCAAGGCCGTAGTTCTGGCCCCCTCTTCGGTTCGGATGCACTACACGCTGGCGCTAACCCTGGATCGCGCGGATCCCGGCAAGGGGGCGGGGATTCCCGAATATCGAAAGGTCCTGAAGTTGGATCCGCGGCACGTGGATTCACTGATCAACCTGGGCATCGACTGGGGAGATCAAAATCCGGCCGAGGCACGGTCGCTATTTGAGCGGGCGATCCGGCTCGCCCCGAACAATGCCAATGCGCATTTGAACCTGGCGCTTCTCCTGAACCGGGAAGCGCAGGGAAACGCCAGCGCCGAGGAATTCCGGGAGGCCATCCGGCTGAACCCGGAATTGATCGAAGCGCGGCGGCAGATGGCGGCGCTGCTGATGTCGCAGCAGCAATGGGATAAAGTCATCGAACAATGCCGGGAAATCCTGAAACGCGAGCCGGACGATGCCAGCACCCGATACACGCTCGGACAGGCGCTGATCCGGAACAAGAACACGGAAGAAGGCAAAAAGGAGCTGGAGCAGGCGCAGGCGCTACGTAAACGCCACCAGCAGTTCCAGGAGGCGCTGGAACTGCAAAATGAGGGAATCCGCGACCTGCGCACGGGTAATGCGTCCGGCGCCACAAAAGCGTTTACTTCCGCCGTACAACTCGATCCTTCTTCGACCAATCACATGTACTTGGGCTTGGCTCTGGCGGCAGCGGGAGACATGAAGTCGGGCATGCGAGAGCTCACCACGGCTCTGGAACTGGACCCCGCCAACGCCCGAGCCCACTTAAACATGGGCACGGTCTACTTACAAGCCGGACAAGAGTATCTGGCTAGGTCTGAGTTTGAAAAAGCGCTGCAGATTGATCCGTGGTTTCCAGAAGCACACAACAACCTGGGGTTGATCTTGTCGAAGAGCGACCATGCCGACCAGGCGGAGCCGCATTTTCGTTTGGCCGCCGAGCTGGATCCCCAATACGTGGAAGCCGTTTTCAATCTCGGTCTGTCTCTTCGCGCAATGAACCGACTGGATGACGCGCTGGGAGCATTTCGCCGTGCAGCGGCGCTTGCGCCGGAAAATCCGCAGGTGCAGTATGCTCTGGGGCTGACGTTGAAGGACAAGGGAGATGTGACGGGCGGGCAAGCGGCGCTCGATCGCGCCGCTGTTCTCGGGCGCCGCAGTCAGTGATCCGCGGATGAGGAAACCATGGATTGGCGCCTTGACGGTCCTGGTATCCACGGCTATCTTCGTGATGTTTCGCCTGCACGCGGCCGGTCAGGAGCGATCCAGTATCCAGTTTCGCCAAGCGGGCGCGCGTGCGGGCCTTAAAGGAATCACAGTCTGTGGAAGCCAGAGCAAAACCTCGGTCATCGAGGTCAACGGTAGCGGCCTGTGCTGGTTCGATTACAACAATGACGGCCTGCTGGATCTGTACGTGGTGAACGGCGGGACGATGGATGATTTAAGGGCAAACAAGAACGGCAGGCCCGGCGCTCATCACAACTACCTGTACCGCAATAATGGAGACGGCACTTTCACTGACGTGACCGAGAAAGCCGGGGTAGGGGGCTTCCGGTGGGGGGCGGGCTGTGCCGCGGCTGACTACAACAACGACGGCTTCGAGGATCTATTTGTCACGAATATCGGAGAGTGTTTTCTTTTCCGCAACAATGGCGATGGTACATTCACGGACGTGGCCAAGACGGCAGGCGTGGCCGGCGGTTTTAACTGGCACACCGGCGCGACTTTTGGCGACTACGACGGCGACGGCTATCTCGATCTTTACGTGGCCGGATACCTCGAGCTGCCACAAATGTTCGATTCACAGAAACAATGCCCCTGGCGGGGAATGCAGGTTTTCTGCGGTCCCGGGGGACTAAAGGGCGCGCCTGACCGGCTGTATCACAACAACGGCGATGGTACTTTCAGCGACGTTACGCGGCAGGCCGGCATGGAAGACCGCGACTTGCTCTACGGCCTTACGGCAACTTTCGAGGATTTCGATAACGACGGCCGTCCGGATTTGTTCGTGGCCAACGACCGCGGCCGGAATTACCTGTACCACAATCTGGGGAACGGAAAATTTGCGGAGGTGGGCGAAACCTGGGGGGTGGCATATCCGGTAGAGGGAAGGGCGCAGGCCAATATGGGAGTGGCGATGGGCGACTACGATCACAACGGAACCATGGACGTATTCGTCACTGCCTTTTCGCAGGATCACTACACGCTCTATCACAATACGGGCAACCGGCTGTTCTTTGACGTTTCGGGCGAAACCGGTCTGGCCTCAGCCACACATCCGTTTCTCGGCTGGGGCGCGTTCTTCGCGGATCTGGATAACGACGGATGGCTGGACCTGTTTACGGCCAATGGGCACGTATATCCGGAAGCCGAAAAAGCGAAGGGCGTCATGGAAAAGTACACGCAGCGGCCGCTTCTATTCCGGCAGTCGGCGCCGGGTGTCTTTACCGACGTGGCTTTGCACTCCGGTCTTGACGGCCTGCCGGTCTACGCATCGCGGGGCGCCGCTTACGCCGATTTCGACAATGACGGGGACATCGATATCGTCTACACGAATCTGGATGCTCCGCCGACGCTGCTCGAAAACGTCAGCAACTCGCCGCACCACTGGGTCGCGATCAAGACCGTAGGAAACCGCAGCAACCGCGATGCGATCGGCGCGCAGTTGAAGCTCACAGCCGGCGAATTGGTCGAGTACGCGTCGGTTCGGTCCGGAGAGAGCTACTTATCCGGCAACGATCCGCGCGTTCATTTCGGCATTGGCGAGAAGAACAAAATCGACGAGCTCGAGATTCGGTGGCCGAGCGGAAAGGTCGAGAAACTACGCAATGTGCCGGTCGACAGAATATTAACAGTCGACGAGGGTAACGGGATCACGCGGACGACTGAACCGCGCCCGCACCTCACCAAGTGAACCATCGTCAGCCCGGGTAGCCGGCGGCGGAGCGTACCACGCGAATCCGATGATCGGTGAACTTGAAATGACCGTGAGGGAAATCAATTTTGGGCATATGACAGTTTATGCACCCATGTTGAGCCACCGGACATATTTTGGCGGATGACGAGACATTCCGCGGCTCGTGGCAGGCCCCGCACTTTGCGTCGTAATACACAGCGCCTTTCACTACCTCCAGATGCGGATCGTGACACGCCACACAACTGATGCGTCTGTCATTGACCGAGGAGTTATAACATCTGCTAGTGGCGAGACGGTACGGTTGGAACCTAACGTTGTTTATATCGTGAGGACCGCTGCTCGAGACTTCCTGCCAGGTCCGATGGCATCCGCCGCAGAAATCCAACTGTTCCTCAACGCTGAGCCCCGAAAGCTTCTCCGGGATAACTGCGGGAACAGTCTTGTTGCTGAAATCGCGCGCATGTAAAAGCGCCGTTCTTATGACATCGTTGGCATCGGACGCCGGGTTCGGGAGCATCCAGGCCCCCGCTGGTATGGCATCCAAAGCAGCGATCCGCCTCCAGCTTTTGGATCGGCCTCCCGGCTGCTTCTTCCAGCCGCGTTGGAGCCGAAGCGTGTCCGATGGTGAGATCCAAACCATTTAGCGCAGCGTAAAAACTGACCTGAGATTCGTACAGCGCCCCGCGAAATTTGTAGAGATAAGTTTGCCCCATCGCGCCGAATCCAAATGCCCAGAGGATAGGCGCGGAGAAAGTTCTCGCGCCGTTGCTTACGGAATAAGTAACTTCTGTCCCTTCCCGGCGGATCAAGTACTTATAGGCGCCGCCGGTAAACGGCAAGGCGGGATGATCTTTAAGGATTCCAGCATCGGCGGCAGATGCGGCTGCGTGCGCCATGGCCTTGCCGGGTTGCGATTGGCTCTCATTCGGATGGCATTTCGCACAGGGATGGGCTGGAGTTTGTGCGGCGGTGTTCGCCAGCGCGACTATTCCGACCGCCAGAACCTGAAGAATTGCGGTGGAGGCGCACCTGGTCACGACGATTTTGCCAAGGCCAGTATACTATTCAGGGCGTTACTATGGTCGTATGTTGTCCGGGACAATGGTGGATCAGTTTCATTGCAATGGTTTCTGTGCGGCTGAAGGCTTTCTCACGCGGGAAGAAGTCGCGGGATTTCTAAAGTCGATGGGACGGGTTTGTGCCGGCGCGACGGTGGAGCGCCATGACGCGACTCGCGTAGAGATGGAGCCCGATCAGGGGCCCGAAGGCAGCCAAGTGCGCCGGATCTACGAGCCGTGCACTTATTATCCGGAATTTCGCGCGTTATCGGATTCAAACAAATTGTTGGACAGAGTGGCGCAGTTGGTGGGCGAGAACGTGCTGTTCCACTACAGCAAGATCAACATGAAGCCGCCGGAGATCGGGTCGGTGGTTGAGTGGCATCAGGATCTTGCGTACTATCCGCTCACCAACACCGATTCGGTGGCGGTTTTGTTCTACCTGGACGATGCGGACCGCGCAAATGGCTGTTTGCAGGTGATCCCCGGCATCCACAGGAATGGCATCTTGAACCATAGCATCGACGGACTTTTCCGTGGGCAGGTCACGGAGAGGGTCGACGCTTCAAAAGCAATCGCACTCGAAGGCGCAGCGGGCACAGCCATCTTCCTGCATGGCATGACGCCCCATGCTTCAGCGCCCAACACCTCGCCGCACGCGCGCAGAACATTGATCCTTGGGTACCGCGCTGCAGACGCTTATCCGATTTACGCCGGTGAAACTACCGTGCATGCGGAGCGACACGTGCGCCTGGTCCGCGGGGAACATTCGCCGCGCGCGCGATTTGAAATGCAGGAGATTCCGATTCCCCGATACCAGGACATACCGAAATCTCTCTACGAGTTACAGCGGCGATTCCGGGAGGAACGGGGGTAGACGCCGGGCGGAGCACAACCACCACGGTTGTGGCTCGGAAGCACGCCGATGTGCGATCAAATGCTTTTTGATTTGTAGCGCTGGGCCACGCGGTTTGTGCGGGGACCCGCGGATTTTTGATCACTTGACGAAAGTGCCGCAGGTCTTCCGCAACCCCGGCGGCAGCCCTGCGCTACAAAAAATGCTCGACCCGATTTGCGACGGTAACGTAGTCGTTGATTCGAAATCGCGTGCCGAACAACGCTATTTCCCGACGTCCTGGGCAATGACGTAAAGGGTGACCCCTTTATCGATGTGCGCGGGAAAGTGCATCATCAACAACGCGCCATCGCGATGCGAGCGGATCTCGAGGGGGGCTGAGGAGTGATCGGAAAAATCGTGCAGGCGGCCGACCATCTCGCCCTGCTTGACGTCGGCGCCAAGTTCGACGAGCGGCTCCCAGATGCCGGTGCGCGGCGCCGGAACGTAATCGTCCAGTTTTGACGCATCCACCAGCCGCGGAGGCGAAGGGCGCCGCTGGTCAATCTTGACGATCTCGCCCGGAAACATGCCGTAATGCCGAAGGACGTTCTTGAAACCTTCATAGGCGTGGCGCACGCCGGCCAGATTCACCGACTCGCCAAATCCAAACTCACCGCCGATGGCGATCTTGCCTTCTTTTTCCGCCTCCTCCGGCAGCAGGCCGGAAGCCATGTCGCTCGTGTATACCAGGATGAACGGCGTATCGAATAACGCCGCGACCAGGTTCATTTCCTCGCGCTGCGCCCGATCCGCAATGGGATGAAAGGATGTGCACAGAGCGAATCCCCCTTCGTTGCCGCCGGCATGTACGTCAATGACGACGCGCACCTGCGGGAAAATTCGCGTTTTCACGAAATTCGCGATGCGGTACGAGATGGAGCCTCGAGGGTTCCCCGGAAACGCCCGGTTCATATTCACACCATCGAGCGGTGAGATGCGGGTATTCGCTACGCATGCGCTTTCGCTCAACTGCGGAACCAGGATCACGCGCCCGGACATCTCCGCCGGGTCGAGATCATGAGCGAGACGCTTGACAGTAACCTGCCCTTCCCACTCATTGCCATGGGTGCCGCCGAAAATGGCGACGCCGGACGCGCGTGCGGGCGAGTTCTTCAGGCCGTTAATCACCGTGAGCGGAACCAGAGAGTTGCCCCAGCTGGAATCGTGATGGAATGCGACGTTGTAGTGATGTTTGCCAGGTTTTTCGAAATCTATTTTCGAGAAGTCGTGAATCAGAGTAGGTCCATGCATGAAAACGGTTAGTATACTATGCAGTTTGACCGGAGCCGCATGAAGATCACGAATGTCGAAGTATTGGTTCTGAAATCTCCCGGACTTTACAACAATCCCGAAGGATCTGAAGAACCGCTCGGCCCCACTTACATGGGCATCGTGCGCGTGACGACCGATGCCGGGATTACAGGTTACTCCGACATGGAGACGGCGGCTTCGGTCGCTAAGGCGGCTGTCGAGGCGCCGCGATGGAGCGAACAAGGCGTGGAGGCCTTCGATGGTCTGGCGTCGCTCATTGTGGGCGAGAATCCATTGGAAGTCGAGCGCCTCTGGTACAAGATGTACCGCGGCAGCATTTATTACGGCCGCCGCGGCGTAGCGATCCAGGCCATTTCCGCCATTGACATTGCGCTGTGGGACATCATGGGCAAGTTCTACCAGCAGCCCATCCACATACTGCTGGGCGGAAAATGGCGGGACAAAGTGCGCGCGTATGCCAGCACGCTATTCCGTCCAACCCCGGAGGCGATGCGCGAGGCCACCAAAAAATATCTCGATCAAGGATTCACCGCGATCAAGTTCGGCTGGGGAGTGTTCGGGAAAGATCCCAATATGGATGTGCGCCTGGTGGAAGCAGCCCGCCAGCAGATGGGATCTCAACATGACTTACTGGTCGATACCGGGTGGTTTATCGAGCGCACACCGAAGCAGGCGATTCAGGTTGTGCGCTCCATCGAATCCTTCCGGCCGTTTTTCGTCGAGGAGATTCTCCACCCCGAGGATTATGACGGCTACCGGCAGGTTGCGGAGAATGTGGATACGCTGATTGCGTGCGGCGAGCAGGAGGCCACCGAGTGGGGTTTCCGGCAACTGATTGAACAAGGCAAAGTCGACATTCTGCAGCCGGATCTCACGCGTTGCGGCGGCTTTACGATTGCCCGCAAAATTGTGCACATGGCTGAATTGGCGAATGTGCTGGTGATCCCGCATTCCTGGTCGTCCGACTTGCTTACCGCGGCGTCACTTCACTTGAACGCGTTCCAACGGCGCGCTGTTTTCGTGGAATTCAACACGTCGCAAGGACCGTTAAGCCGCGCCATGGTTAAGACACCCTTACAGATGACCGACGGCTATGTGCCGGTGCCCAGCGGTCCGGGTCTGGGGTTAGAGGTCAACGAAGAGACACTCGAAAAGTACCGCATCGCGTGATGTTTTTGGAGGTATCCCAGGCGTCACAAGATTTATTGGATTTGCGTGATAACAAGATGCGCCGAGACGGGGCGCGTTCCGCCTCCCAATGGTGTGATCGTTAGTGCAGTGGAATTACCTGCTGGATTACGAACAGTGAGTAATGAATTAATGACTGTTGTAGTCACAAGAGACATTCCAACAATCTGATTGGTACCAGTCGCACGCCCAACAACCGTATAGGCCAGATCAGCCCCATTGAGAGTCAAAATCAGTTGCCCCGCTTCGTCCACGCTCACTTGAAATATTACCTGATAGGTGCCAATGGCCGACAGGTTAAATGTAGACGCATCTATCCGAGTGATGGCAGTACCTGATGTAGGTCCATCTTGCGGGAAAGATACGTCCGTACCGGGCGCAACTGTCGCAGCATTATCGGGAGGCATCAACGCAAAAAAATCAGAAAAACCTATGCTGCCACTCGAACCAGGCGCGCCCGCAGGTCCGATGGGGCCCGGGGCGCCGGTTGCGCCCGTTGCGCCGGCCGGTCCCGCGGGTCCGCTTGGACCCTGCGGTCCGATCGGCCCTTGCACGGCGGCAGCCGCAACGTAATACCCGTTCATGTCGATCACCAGGTCGCTGTTATCGGTAGCCAGCACCTGGATTCCCCCGTCGGCGCCCGCCGGCACGATAGCCGAGTTGTCCACGATGCCACCTTGCAAGGCGTTCAGAACCACCGTCCCGGGCCATGCCGTATCATCCTGCCACGCCGCGACCCAGGCGACCGCGTGTCCGAGCGGAGTGACGGAAATAAAGTTCATCGAATAGGCTGCAGCGACGGGTACGCCACAGTTCGATAAGGGAACTGGAACGACACGCGCCTGAGCAGCAACGAGCGAGGGAGGGCCGAACTGGCCCGTCTTGCCCGAGCCGCCCTGGCCGCGCGTATCCATGACGCGGCAGGGCTTGATGGCAATGAACACCAAGCCGGAGGTGCTACCAGCGGCGGCCGTCTTCTGATTGCTCGACTTGCTGACGCGCCAGTTTTTCAGCGGTATGGCTTCCCGGCGGACCTGCTGCGCAAAGCTCGCCGGCATTAATGCCGCCACGGTGATCAACGCGGCGCCGTGCAACCGCGCCCCTCTGCGTCTCGAAAACGTGGAACACTTACATTCAGAGTTCATCGCTGCAGTCTCCCCTTCGCTACGGTGCATGGAAAAAGAATCATATTGGACACAGAAGAAAACTATAAAAGTGTGGCTATTCGGTTCTCGCCATCAGGCGAAAGCAACGGCAGTGATTATCGCTTGCGCAGCGGCGGCGTTGAGATCATTAAGCAATGTATTCTTGGCACCCGACTGTTCTCTCTTCTGTTTAAGCAGCAGCGAACTACTCTGGCTCGTGCTCTCCTCATCATCAGCGGCAGGCAGTTAAGGGTCAATGTTGCTTTTTGATAGCACTGCACGTACGCCTAGCGGGCACGCTGGGCATCCAATCAACTGGCCGCCGCAGCCCGTGCGGGCATAAGCGCCGCTTGCGGCCGATGAGCATGTGATCACTGCATATGAGCGCGCGAAGCAGGCTGGGTGGATCGGAGTCGTGCGGAATGCAAGCAGGGATCTCAGCACGAATCCAAGACACTTCGACGGTTTCGGTAGGTCTTGAGCAGTCAGGTTTTAGTTGACACCGGCCCGATCGTGGCCATACTTTCGGCATCTGACGAACACCATGGACGGTGTGTAGAGCAGCTTCGGAGCATTCAGGGACCTCTGCTGACCTGCTGGCCGGTACTCACCGAGGCGGCGTGGCTATTACGGTTATATTCGCGGGCTCTCGAGACGCTGATGTCGTCATTCCAAGGCTGGCCCTTTGAGCTCTTCCGCTTCATGAGGCCGACCTGCCCAGCATCGCCGCGATTCTCGCTAAGTATCGGGGCCTGGGGATACAACTCGCCGATGCGTCCCTGATGCATCTGGCGAATCGGGAGGGGATTGAAACCATGTTCACGCTGGACCGGCGCGACTTCGGAGTCCTCCGCCGCGCGCGCGGCAAAAAGTTCCGCATTATTCCCTAAACGGTTTTCTCCAGTGACCACGATTCCGCGAGGCGATCCTGAATCAATTCGCCCCTCAAAAAACTTCATCAAATCTTAACTTGACCTCGCCATTGCGTCACCTTGGTATAAGCCTCTTAGCAATCGAACTCGCTCGTTAGGAGGACCTTCATTCGTGAGAAAAACCGCGCGGATGCTGCCTTGATTGTTTTCATTTTTGGAATATTAACCGCATCGTTTTCCCGGGCCCAAGTCACACTACTCGCCGTGGGCACTCTCGACCAGTCCCGCGCCGGTTCTTTCGCGGATCTTTCCGGCGTCACCTACAAGCTCGAGAACGGCGCCCCTGCGAACTTGCTCGGTGGTTTGGGATCGGGACTCGCTTATGCATCCGGAAATACTTCTCTTGCTCTCCCCAACCGCGGACCGAACGCAGTGGCTTGCGATGCGGCCATGTTGTACCTCGATGATAATGTCCCCTTAGCGCCTCGATAGTCAAAACCCCCACCCAAGTTCCACCAAGGTTGGGGAAACGAACCATCCAACCTTGGAGCAAAGGGATCTTCCACAGGACCTTCTCGAACAGCCAAACGTAGACTGCCGCGAGCGTGCCGCCGCTGCCTACAAATTTCCATATGTCGGATGGACCTTTGATGTTAATGTAAAGGTTCTTAATCGCCTGCAAAAGCGTACCCAAATTGTGGACTGCATGCCAGACATGCTGGTCAATGGCCAGGTGCAGTATCACTCCGACCGCGGATACAAGAAGAATCGAAGTTAAGTACTTTTTGTTGTCGATAACGCTCAAGTGGTCCTCCGGTCTAATCGCGCCAAGGTAGATCCGCGTTGTTTATGCGACAAAACAACATTTCGCTTGGCTAACTCGAAATTCGTTCGACAATCCGCTCGAACCGTTCTTTGGAGTTCAACTCGTCCCAGAAGCCGGGAAAGCCAGACGCGCCCAGGGGTTTGCCGACCGGCCGAATCGACTCAGCAACCAAGTCGTCGATGCCGCCTGAAAAGTCCTCCGCCTGAGCCAATCCGGATAATAGTGTCCTACGAAGCGAAGACACAGTGGTTTCGCTTTGGACTCCTGACACGGAGCCGAGCTTGGTTCTGCACGCACTCAGCGCGGCTGCGAGGAACTCATCGACCTCGCCGTCGGCAGTATGCTCCTCATACTTGTTCCTCAAGATTTCCGCGGCCCGCCAAAACAGGATGGGCCTCTTCGCCTGTAAGGCGAACGCCAGCTCACAGAGCGTCCCGGCGCTACCCGCAAAAAAATCAGAACGTCGGGGGTGACGCCGTTTATCGCGTCGCGCTCCTTGTGGCTCAGGTTTGTCGTGACAAAGAGACAATAATCCTGGCTTTCGTCCCAGTCGCGGGGGCCATCCGGGACTATACCCATGAGCCGAGCGATGTCGCCCGTTCGCGACTGCTCGTCTTTCGCACCCTTCATCGCAGCGTCCTTGACTTTTGTATTGTCGTTGCAGCGGCCGCCCGTAAGCAGAATGCTCTGCGTCCGGGTTACTAGGGCGCCGACTCGCTTCGCGTCGCTGGCCGTAGCGCCTACTGAATGATCGCCGCCCATCACGCCGATGATTGTCCTGCGCTCCATGTTTCTCGCGCCCCTCAACAGTCCAGCGCGACCTCCCCGCAGAACGGCAGAGCCTCGGTCTCCCTAAGCAGTGTATCTAACGTGGGACAGAAGTTCCTCGTGAGTGCCCACGTTCATGCCTGGCTTCTGGCGGGACGATGTGTACGGCCTCGGTCTCTCGGAGCGCTTGAATGACGCGCCATCCAGAAGTTGGGTTGTTCGGCGCCGATGTGACGCAAAACGCCCAACGATTGAACGGGCTTCCCCGGCGCTCCAATGTTGTAGATCGGGAACGATAAACGCACTAGGCTCGCCGATCCACTTGGTTTGTCGGTGTCTCGGACTGTGGCCAGCAGCAGCCTCGCAACCTCGAGGTCGGACCGCCCTTCCGCCAACGTGTTTGGGTAGGATTATTTCAAGAACAGTGGCAAGCGGGTAGGATATTTTCACTAACCGTGGCGAGATTTTTCATCTTCTCTGGCAGGGAGCCCGGTTTGCCCTTCGCCATCAACACCGGCACCTTCAGCTACTTTGACAACCTACATTGTTGTTGTTGTTGCCATTCTGTTCTGAATCCTGCGAGTTCGCCGGTGTCGGTGACTGAACTTCCACTTCAGCCAGCGAATCGAAAAGGTTCATCATCGGAGGCTGCGCTGCAGGCGCTACCACTTCCTCCCTCGGCTTCGCGTCTGGTGTCTTGGCCTTCGCACCGCCGTTTCCCACGGTCTTCTGCTTCTTCTTGTTTTCTTCGCGCGCGACCTTTTCCGCTTCTTCTCTCTCGCGCTGGATCTGCGCCAGGTTGTTGCTCAGCGCCACCTGGCCCACCACAAACTCGCGAAGATGCGTCGGCAGGTCCCGATCGACCTCTTCGGGAGTTCCCGTACAGCAGAGCGGCGTTGTCAACGCGGCGTTCTCACTCTCTC
>Ga0070681_10005551_pt1 | contig 12188 bp, 8 predicted proteins | sample KBSC83BmetaG_FD_65650 | JGI IMG/M metagenome (GOLD analysis project Ga0070681, IMG submission 65650) | Corn rhizosphere microbial communities from Kellogg Biological Station, Michigan, USA - KBS C8-3B metaG | ecosystem: Host-associated > Plants > Roots > Rhizosphere | place: USA: Michigan...
GTGGCTGCCCCGTGCCGCCTCGGCGCCGTTGTAGTATGCTCAGGCATCGAGAGAAGTCGTCTTCGGCAACGAGCGCTCAATGACCTCGCCAGATCGCACGGGCCCGCCGGCCTCCAATCGGAACGTTCCCACTCCGCCGCGTGGTTCCGATCAGACCACGTCAGGGGGGTCGACCGCTCCGCGCATGCCGATGCCGCCGCGGCGGACGCTCACCTGGTTCCTGGTCATACTCGCTCTGAACTTCATCATCGCAAGGGTGCTCTTCCCTCCAACGGACGAGCCGACGACCGTTCCGTACACGCTCTTCCGCGACCAGGTCACCAAGCACAACGTCGCCGCCATCTACAGCCGTGGCGAGCGGATCACCGGGCACTTCCGCGCGCCCGTCACGTATCCTGCTGCCGACAGCGCGCCGAAGACGCCGGCGCCCAAGAAGGTGAGCTCATTTGCGACGACGCTTCCGTCCTTTGTCGGGCCCGACTTCGAGACGCTACTCATCGCCAATGGCGTCGAGATCAGCGCCGAGCCGATTGACCAGGGAAACAGTCCCCTCGCGACGCTGCTCTTCGGCTTCGGACCAGCGCTCCTCATCATCCTCTTTTACGTCTGGCTCTTCCGCCGCGCGGCCAAGCAGGGTGGTGGCATGGGCATGGGTGGGATGCTCGGCATTGGTCGCAGTCAGGCCAAACGCTTCGACATCACGAAGCAAGATCGCGTGACCTTCGAGGACGTCGCCGGCATCGACGAGGCGGAGAACGAGCTCGTCGAGGTCGTCGATTTCCTCAAGGATCCGGCGAAGTACACTCGACTCGGCGGTGCCGCGCCCAAGGGCGTGCTGCTCGTCGGCGCGCCGGGAACGGGGAAGACGCTCCTCGCGAAAGCAGTCGCCGGCGAAGCGGGCGTTCCCTTCTTCTCGATGAGCGGGTCGGAGTTCGTGGAGATGATCGTCGGCGTCGGTGCGGCGCGGGTGCGCGATCTCTTCAAGCAAGCCCGCGAACACGCGCCGGCGATCATCTTCATCGACGAGCTGGATTCGATCGGCCGTGCGCGCGGCCGGAGCGTCCTTGGTGGAGGATCGAGCGAGCAGGAGCAAACGCTCAACCAGATCCTCACCGAGATGGACGGCTTCTCCAGCGAGCAGGGGATCATCGTGCTCGCCGCCACGAACCAGCCGGACATCCTCGACAAGGCACTGCTTCGTCCGGGCCGATTCGACCGGCATGTCGTCGTCAATCTCCCGGACCGTCGCGGACGCGAAGCGATCCTCGCCGTGCACACCAGGCGTGTGCCGCTCGCGCGCGAGGTGAACCTCGCCGAGATCGCGTCGGCCACACCGGGCCTCGCCGGCGCCGACATCAAGAATCTCGTGAACGAAGCAGCGCTCCTCGCGGCGCGGCGCGGCCAGAACGAAGTGCGCCAGCGCGATTTTCTCGATGCGCTCGAGAAGATCGTGCTCGGGCCTGAGCGCCCGCTGATCATGAGCGCGCAGGACCGCGAGCGCATCGCGTACCACGAGGGAGGCCACGCCATTCTCGGTCTCGTCGTCGCCGGCGCTGATCCGGTGCACCGCGTCACCATCGTTCCTCGCGGCCAGGCGTTAGGCGTCACCTACCAGCGCCCCGACAGCGATCGCTACAACTACCCCGAGGGCTACCTTCGCGCCCGCATCATCGGCATGCTCGGCGGACGCGCCGCGGAGGAGATCGTCTACGGCACCAAGACCACGGGCGCGCAGAACGACATCGAGCAGGCGACAACCCTCGCGCGGAACATGGTAACTCGCTGGGGGATGAGCGAGCGGCTCGGCCTCGTGCAGCTCGCGCCGCGTGAGAATCCCTATCTCAACAGCCTCGAAGGGTTCGAGTCCGGCGCACGGCCGTTCAGCGACGAGACGGCACGGGCCATCGATGAGGAAGTACTCAAGATCATCTCGGAGTGTCACGACGAAGCGAAGCGACTGCTCAGCGCGTACCGGTCCCAGTTGGAGGCGCTCGCGCGCGCGCTCCTCGGGCGTGAGACACTCGATGAGCAGGAGATCCTCGAGGTGACTGGATTGCCGGCGGCGCCGACGCTCGACGGGCAACGTGCCGCGCCTCGCGTCGAAGCGGTGCCGCGCGTGCAGGCCGCGGAGCCGATCGCGCGCGCGGACTGAGATCGGTGCGGAGCTCCGAGGAGTGCCGCGCGTGACAGCCGCGACGCCAGCCTCGGGGCCGGCGGAGCTCTATCGTGCAACGGCCGCCGACGTCGCGAGCCAACTTGGCACCGATCTCCGACGCGGATTGACCGATGCCGAGGCGCGCGAACGGCTCGCGCGGCTCGGACCGAACGAGCTCGCCGCCGAGCCGACGATTCCGGCGTGGCGGCGATTCATCGCGCAGTTCACAGACCTGCTTGTCCTCCTGCTTCTCGTCGCGACCGCGATTTCGACCGCGCTCTGGGTCTTCGAGCGGGATACGACGCTTCCCTACGAAGCAATCACGATCTTCGTGGTGGTGCTCCTCAACGCTGTGATGGGCTACCTCCAGGAGTCGCGGGCTGCCGCGGCGATCGCGGCGTTGCGCGCCATTACAGCCGCGGAAGCGACTGTGATCCGCGATGGCGAGCGCCGCCGCGTGGCCGCGCGCACTCTTGTCCCGGGCGATCTCCTCCTCGTCGAGGAAGGAGATACCATCGCCGCCGACGCGCGCGTCGTGACGTCGACCGCGCTCCAGACCGCGGAAGCCGCGCTCACGGGGGAGAGTCTGCCCGTCGACAAGGATGCCGCGCCGCTCGACACGACAGTCTCGTTAGGCGACCAGAGCAACATGCTTTTTGGCGGCACCGCTGTGACCTACGGCCATGGCTCGGCGCTCGTCACCGCCACCGGGATGCGATCGGAGATCGGACGGATCGCCGGCCTGCTCCACGAGACGCGCGACGACGACACGCCACTCCAGAAGGAGCTCGACTACGTCGGCAAGTTGCTTGGTGCGATCGTCGTCGTGATCGCGATCGTCATGATCGCCACGATCATCGTCGTGGAGGACGTCCACGGCCTCGCCGCCATCCTCGACGTCCTCATTCTCGGCGTCGCGCTCGCCGTCGCGGCCGTACCGGAGGGTCTGCCCGCCGTCGTCACGGCCGTCCTCTCGCTCGGCGTTCAGCGGATGGCGAGACGCAATGCCATCGTCAGGCATCTCGGCGCTGTCGAGACGCTGGGCGCGGCGAGCATCATCGCCTCCGATAAGACGGGGACCCTCACGCGGAACGAGATGACGGTGCGTGTCGTGGCGACGGCAAGCGGACGCGTCTCCTTTACCGGGTCCGGCTATGCACCGGAGGGCGAAGTGCGGCGCGACGACGGCGGGTCCATCGAGGGCAGCCTCCACATCGAGTTGGACCGTGCGCTCGCGGCGGCGGACCGGGCGAACAACGCCGAGATCGTGCAACAGGACGGACACTGGACCGCGCAGGGCGACCCTACCGAGGCAGCACTTCTTGTTGCTGCGGCCAAAGCCGGCATCCGCCATGAGGATCTGGACCGGCGACTGCCACGCGAAGCGGAAGTGCCGTTTTCCTCCGAGCGCAAAATCATGAGCACGATCCATCGTGCCGCGGCGGACGCTCGCTTCATCGTGTTCAGCAAGGGTGCGCCGGATGTCCTTCTGCCGCGTTGCTCCCACGAGATCGTCGGCGACGATCGGCGTGTGCTGACGCGCGAGCGCCGGGAGGAGATCCTTCGCGTCAACGAGTCGCTCGCCGACGCCGCGCTGCGCACGTTAGGCGTGGCGGCGCACTGGCTGCCGGCGGAGGTCGTCGCTGACGATACCGACGTCGGCGATGTTGCGCCGCATCTGGAGCGCGACCTCTCGTTCGCGGGCCTGGTCGGCATGATCGACCCGCCGCGCGCCGAGGCGGCGGCAGCCGTGGCCCGTGCGAAGGCTGCCGGGATTCGTCCGGTGATGATCACCGGCGATCATCCGCGCACCGCCGCGGTGATCGCGCGCGAGCTCGGCATCACCGAACAGGAAGCCGCCGTCACGGGCGCCGAGCTCGATGCCATGTCCGAGGAGCAACTCGCGGTTGCGGTGAGGCGCGCGTCCGTCTACGCGCGGGTGAATCCGGAGCACAAGCTGCGCATCGTCAAGGCGCTGCAGCGTCAGGGCGAGATCGTGGCCATGACCGGCGACGGCGTGAATGACGCACCCGCGCTCAAGATGGCGGATATCGGCGTCGCGATGGGAGTGACGGGCACCGACGTCTCCAAGGAGGCGGCCGACGTCGTCCTCGCCGACGACGACTTCGCGACGATCGTGGCGGCCGTCGAGGAGGGCCGCGCCATCTTCGAGAACATTCGCAAGTTCTTGCGCTTTCTCCTTTCGTCGAACATCGGCGAGGTGCTGACGATGTTCTTCGGCGTCATTCTCGCGCCGCGGCTCGGACTCACCGCGGAAGGCGCCAGTGGCGTCGCGCTGCCGCTTCTCGCGACGCAGATCCTCTGGATCAACCTCGTCACCGACGGCGCGCCGGCGCTGGCGTTAGGCGTCGACCCCGCCGAACCGGAGCTGATGGAGCGGCCGCCGCGGCCACGTACAGAGCGCGTCATCACCGGCCAGATGTGGATCGGTATCGTGTTCGTGGGAGTCGTCATGGCGGCGACGACACTGCTCGTCATCGATGCCTCGCTCCCGGGTGGCCTCATCGAGGGTAGCGGCGATCTCACCTACGCGCACACGATGGCATTCACGACGCTGATTCTCGCGCAGCTCTTCAACACGTTCAACTCCAGGTCGGATGAACGGAGCGCGTTCGTCCATCTCTTTACCAATCGGTGGCTCTGGGGCGCGATCGCGCTCTCGTTGTTCCTTCAAGTACTCGTGCTGTACGTTCACCCGCTGCAGCACGCGTTCAATACGGTGCCCCTCACGATGGCGGATTGGCTGCGCTGCGGTGCGGCCGCCAGTACCGTCTTCTGGGCCCGTGAGATCAGCAAGCTCGTAACTCGGCGCCTCAGATTACCGCGCCGAAGAGTCGTCCGACCACGGCCGTGAGCGCCATTGCGAACGCACCCCAGAAGGTGACGCGCACGATGCCCCGGCCGAGGCCCGCTCCGCCTGCTCCGGCCGAGAGCGCGCCTAACGCGGCGAGGAAGACGAGGGAGGTCGCCGAGACCACGATGCCGAGGCGCGATTCGGGGACGAGCGCCGCCGTGACGAGGGGGAGCGCCGCGCCGACGGCGAACGTGGCGGCCGACGCCATCGCCGCCTGGACGGGCCGCGCCGCAAGCGCCTCGGTGATCCCGAGCTCGTCCCGGGCATGCGCCGCGAGGGCGCCGCGTTCGGTGAGCTGCTGAGCGACTTTGGCGGCAAGATCCGGCTCGAGGCCGCGCGACACGTAGATCTGCTCGAGCTCGCGCAACTCCACATCAGGCATGTCACGCAGCTCCCGGCGTTCGCGCGTGAGGTCCGCCTCCTCGGTATCCCGCTGCGAGCTCACCGAGACGTACTCTCCCGCCGCCATCGACATCGCTCCCGATACGAGACCGGCAACGCCGGCGAGGAGAACACTCTGTCGCCCCGTGTTCGCGGCCGCGACGCCAACGACGAGACTCGCCGTCGACACGATCCCGTCATTCGCGCCAAGCACCGCCGCCCGCAACCAGCCGACGCGATGGCTGTAGTGTCGTTCGGGGTACGCTGGATTCGTCATCTGTCGTTGCCGCCTCCGCGGCTTCAATCCGCGTTCACCGTCCGTGTCGAGGCCCAGCTCCGCAGATCCTGCAATCGCTCCTGCATCGTGCGTGACAGCGGCCGCGTCGACGCCAGCTCGCCGAGGAGGACTTCCGTCGTGAGAGCAGCCTTGCCGGAATATGCCGTGAACAGCCCCGCGATGATCGCCTGCTCTATCTCGGCCCCGCTGAAGCCTTCCGACGCTGCGGCAAGACGGCCGAGATCGAACGACGCCGGATCCTGCTTCCGCTTCTTCAGGTGAATCTTCAGGATCGCGCAGCGCGCCTCGGGGCTCGGCAGATCGACGAAGAACACCTCGTCGAAGCGGCCTTTCCGGATGAACTCGGGCGGCAGCTTCGTGACGTCGTTCGACGTAGCGACGACGAACACATCGCCACGCCGCTCTTGAAGCCAAGAGAGAAATGCGCCGAAGACGCGTCGCGAGACGCCACCGTCGTCCTCACCCGAGCCGCCGGCGAACGCTTTTTCCAGCTCGTCGATCCAGAGCACGATCGGGGCGAGCCGCTCCGCCGTCTGCATCGCGCGCTTGAAGTTCTTCTCGCTGTCGCCGACGTACTTGTCGTACAGATTCGCCGGATCGAGCTTGAGCAGCGGCAAGCCCCACTCGTGCGCGACGGCTTTGGCGCAGAGGCTCTTGCCGCACCCGGGCACGCCGAGAAGTAGAACGCCTTTCGGGAATGAAAGCCCGAACTCCGTGGCCCTGAGCGGATCGGCAACGATGTTGCGGCGTTTCGTGAGCCACGCCTTGAGTCCCGCCAGTCCGGCGACGTCGGCCATGCCCTGCTCCGCCGGCCAGTACTCGAGCAGCCCGTCCTGCTGCACCATCTTCCGCTTCGCCTCGAGCGCACGCTCCACGTCCGCGGCGCGCAGGTGGCCATCGTCGATGATGAGCTGATTGAGAACTTTTTCGGCCTCGACGAGCGAGAGACCGGTGAGGTTCTGGATGAGCCGCACGCGGTCTTCGGCGGTGAGGTCGAGCCTCACCGACATTCGCGCCGACTGCTCGCGAACGATGCGCTCAACGAGCGCGCGATAATCCTCGAAGCGGAGCGGCGGCAACCGGAGAATCGTAGCGTGCGGGCGCAGCGAGTCGGGGAGCCGCACGTTCTCGTGCCCGGAGACGACGAGCGCTCCCCTTCGTTGGGAGAACTGCGTCGCGACGTCGCGCACGTGTCGCTCGACCACGGGGTCTGAGAACCAGGCGGCGAGGCCCGCGAAGTGAAAGATCCCCGATCCCTCGCGCTCGACGAGGCGGAGTGCTTCGGCTGGATCCTTCACCGGCTGCGCCGTTTTTTCGTCGAGGAACGCATCGTTGGCGTTCATGCCGCGGCGCAGCCCGCGGCTCCGCGTCCAGGAGTAGTAGTGCAGCTGCAGCTTGGATGCGATCTGCTTGAAGAGCTCCTCGACACGCTCTTCCTCGAGCGTATCAACGATCACCAGACCATAGCGGGAGCGAACGAGGAGCTCGACCTGCTCGAGGAGATCGGGTTCGGCCACGTGTGTGGGGCAAAGGAGAAAGGACGACGCAATGGGCGCCGTTCCCAGACGTCACGGGCATGGCTGTGGTCACCGCACCCCAGAGCGCGAGGAGCCAACGCTCGATGGCAAGGACGTGTCAGATTCCTGTCATGTCCGCGTCGCGCCTTGGCCCACTGGCATTCGCAGCCCTCCTGGGGTTCGCCCGCTCACCCCTCATCGGTCAGGCGGATACGAGCCTATCGTGCGCAGCGGACCTTTCGCTGCTCGAGCGAAAGATGCACGTCGACTACGCCGGCTACGCCATGGAGCTGCGCGGCCAGCGCCTTCGTGATTTCGCCGCGATGAAGGCTGCCACGCAGCTTCGCGCCGATACCACACGTGGCGACGCCTGCTACTTCGTGCTCCGCGATTTCGTGGAGTGGTTCGACGACCCGCACCTCTTTCTATACGAGCGGGCCGCGATCGACAGCGCGGAAACGCGCCGCCGCGCGGCGGCGGTCGAACGCCGTTCCATTTCCGAGTCTGACGCGCGGCGGTACTTCCAGACTCGCGGCGCTCGACTCGACCCGATCGAAGGCATCTGGTACGACCGGGGCTTGCGCGTCGCCATCGTCCCCGACTCCTCGCGTCTGCCGAACGGTTATCTCGCCATCGTCCTTGCCGGAGATACGAGCAGCTGGCCGGCGGGCGCCGTGCGTGCGCGCATCACGCGCCGCGCGGCGAACGCGTATGACGTCGCGCTGAGCACCCCGAGCTACGCGCGGGTGCATCGACGGGGTGCGATCTATCGCCATGTGCTGCTCCGCCTCTCGCCCGGAATCTGGGGAAAGGAATTTCCGGTCGCGCCAGCGGACAGCGGCACACTCGACCCCGTCGATCCGCATCGACCGGTTCTCTATCGCCGCAACGGCACGATGGTCTTCGCCATTCCGTCGCACGACGGCTTTCGGAACGTCGTCGATAGTTTAGTGAACGCCAATCGTGACGCGCTCGCTCACGCGGACCGCATGATCATCGATTTGCGCGGCAACGAAGGCGGTGGCTCGCAAATGACGGAGAGCCTCGAGCCATTCGTCTCACTGGCGAAGGAGAAGCCCAGCCCGTTCCCGACGGACGGCGCGTTCATGCTCTCGTCCGACGACCAGATCTCCTACGCGCGCCGTGGCTTCGGGCCGGAAACCACTGCCTTCGTGCGTAGTCTCGTCGAGCGTCTGCGCGCGCATCCCGGCGAGCTCGTGCCGCTCGACGACCCTGAGACGCCGAAGCGTCCACCGGCGCCGCGAGATTGGGTCGTCTCTTCGGGGCCGCGCGCTGTGGGCGTACTCATCGACCGCGGAACGGTGAGTGCGTCCGAGGTGCTCGTGCTCACCGCCCTTCGCAGCCCTCGCACGACGGTATTCGGAGAGCCGACAGCCGGGGCACTCGACTATCAGACGGCTTCGATCGTCTCGATCTCACCGCGCGAAAAACGGTGGTACCTCGGCTACGGAACGATCACGCGCAGTCGCGAATTGCCGCGGGGCGGAATGCGCGGTCGCGGCATTCCGCCCCAGGTGCCTCTCGATCTGAGCAAGCTCGCCGATCCAGTCGGCTTCGTCGACCGCGCCTTGATGCGATCGCGATAGGCAGGCAACAGCTGACTTAGCGGGACGTTCCTCCCAGCTCGCGATCCAGCTCGCGCATCGCCGCCTCGTAATGGGGATCGACTGGCGGCAACGACTCCGTCCTCTTCGGGGCGCTCGCGGGCGCACCAAAGAGATGCGCGGCCAGCCGGAACGCGCCATAACCGATCAGAGCAAGCACCGCGATCTTCAATGACAGGATCGCCACGCCGATGAGCGCGCCGAGAATTCCCAGAGCTGTTGCCAGGGCGATGATCGAGATGGGAATGACGAGCGCGAGGCCGATGACGACCTTCAAAAGCGTCCAGATGACTCTCATTAGGTTCCTCCGGGTATGGCCGTGCAACCGGCCACACTGTACTACGCAGGAGAGCCGTCGATGATTCGATCGGTTTCCATTTTGCTCGGCTCGCCGAATCCAGGCTCCAGCGTCGCGAGCAGGGCGAACGCGCCCGCGAGGAAGACCGCGAGAAGCACGAAGAGCGCACGCCGCGAGCCTGCCAGGTCGAACCATCCGCCGACGAGGGCCGGGCCGAGCACGCCTGCCGCGCTCTGGACGAGGAGGAACGCGCCAGCCAGTGCACCGGCACGCGCCGTGGTCCCGAGCTCGAACGCCATCGGCGGCAGATTCGCCACCGGGATCGACCACGAGAGACCGAACAGGAACAAGACCGCGACGGCGGCCGGCAGGGTCGGAACGACGTGCATGAGCACCGACGCCAGCGTCATCCCGGCCAGGCCGATGAGCGTCATCCGCCGACGGCCGAAGCGAGCGCCCAGCCATCCCGCCGGCATCGATCCGATCAACGTGGACACGGCAACCGCAATGAAGCCGAGCGACGCATTCGCGACGGTGGTGTGAAACCGCTCGGATCCATGAATGGTGAACCAGCTCGAGAAGGACTGGAACGCCATGTGGAAGAGCAGGCAGGCCGAGAAGAAGCGAACGGCGTCTTTCCCCGTGAGGGCTTCGCGTAATGATCGCAGTGGTGCGATCACGACCTGCTGCTTCTCCGCGCGCGCGGGAAGCGCCGGCTCGCGCAGGAACGCGGCGTAGACGAGCCACACGACAAGCACCAGCGCGCCGCCGAGTGCGAAGGGCAGCGCGGGCCAGGCGCCGAGACTCCGTGCGCCGCCGAGGACGAGCATCGCTCCCAGGCACATCGCGACGCCGAGAATGCCCTCCGTCTTTGGCCGGTGGATCGAAGGGATCAGGTCTGCTAGAAGCGCGAGGAACGGGGCACGCCAGACTGCGATCGCGACATCAGTCACGATCATCGCGAGGAGGAGTGCCAGAAGGCCGAGCCGGTCGGCAAAAGGAATCGCCGCCAGGGCGATCGCCGTTACCGGCAGCGCGGCGAGCAGATACGGAACGCGACGTCCCAGTCGCGTGCGTGTCGCGTCCGACACTGCGCCAACCAGCGGGACGAGACAGAGCGCCAGCACGTTGTCGATCCCCATCGCGCCGCCGACGAGCGCACTGCTGCCAAGATGTCGCTGGAGGAGCGGCGGCACGTAAGAGTCATAGAGCGGAGATACGGCGCCGATGACGAAGCTGCCGCCGCTGAGCAGGAGTGAAGCCGCCCACGGCATGCGCCCACTGCCTGCTATCGACCCACCATGTCCGCTAGCCGGGTGTAGTTGAACCAGCTCGTGATTGCCGTCGCTTTCACCAAGTGGAACGGTTCGGATCACAGTCATGGGTGCGCGACGTCTGGCAAGGTCCACTGCTGCAAGCGAGCGCCAAGAGTACGCCGGGGGCCAGGTGACGCAAGGCTCGCCACCATGGGTCCCGAGCCTCGCGAGCGGCGGGAAGTACATGGGCCACCACGAGTTCGGCGTCTGGCGCACCTCTGCGGGCACGACGACGACCAGCCGATTCACCACGGGCTTTGGACATCATGCCCCGCACGCTGCAGCTGAGTCTCACGTACGATTTCTAGGTCGTCGGTTATGCCGGCGAGAAGACAGTCGGGTTGCGGCCGGCGCTCCGACTCAGCGCGCCGGCAGCGAATCCAATCGCGCGCGTGCCTGGTTCACAATTGGCTGCAAATTGGCGTCTCCCCCGCCCCACAAGCCGATCACGCGATGGTACATGCGCCGGGCATTCTCCACCCGTCCCTGCGCGGCGGCCAAATCCCCTGACAACAGCCACGCGTGCCCCGTCCAAGGGCGCTGGCCATATGCCGATCCGAGGTTTCGCGGAAACCATGCATGCTTGAGCGGTCGCTCAACTTCCTCGAGCCGAGCCAAGGCGCCGGCAGTATCTCGGAGGGCGAGGTGGTTCAGAGCCGAGTAGAGGTTGCCTTCGTCTACGTTTGGGCTCCTCATCGTTCCCGCTTCAGGCGGCGCGAGCCGCTCGTCCATACGCGCGAGCATCTTTCGCGCCTCGCCGGTATCCCCGCTGGCAAGCAATTCGGAGAAGGTCGGCGTACGCGCCGGCGGCGGGCTGGTAGGCGCATTCTGCATCAGCGCCTGAAATCGTTTGCGCGCGGCCACCGTATCGTAAGGCGCTGGTCGATATCGCCCGAACATGGCGTTGAGGCCGGAAATCTCGTAGCGGTTCAGCCGCATCGTGTCACGACCGGGATCGCTGACGGCCTCGTCGAGGACGCGTCGGCCGTCGGTGCCCCGATCGGCTCTGATGAGTGCCTCGATTCGCAGCCAGAACAAGTCGCGTCGACTGTCGGGAGTGCCTAACGCGGCCGCGCGCTCGAGCTCCTCGACCGCAGCCGTCGCATCACCCAACCGTAGTAGTGCCTGGCCGAGGTATTCGTGCGGCTGTCGGTCGTTCGGCGAAACGGTTGCCCAGCGCCGAGCCAACTCGCGCACCTCGGTGAGGTTCTCCCTCCTCGTGGCCTGGCCCTCCTGGATTACTTCGCCATAGGTACCGGGGAATGCGTTCGGCCGCGCCAACCGTGGGACCGTCAACATGCTGTCGCCAGATCTCACAACAGGAGCGACGTGCAGGCAATAGCCGGTGACGTACGAGCAGCCGTCCCGCGTCTCGGCTAAGAGCATTCGGAACAATGGCCGGTACGCACGGTCATAGCTCGGGTTCAGTTCGATCGCATGGCGCAACGCGCGTAAGGCAGGGCCCCAGCTCGTTCGAAACATCAGCCTCGACGAGTCGCCGTCGGGCGCGATCATTTCGTAATCCCTCACCGCGCATCGTCCGAGACTGGCTGCGGCCTCGAGGTTGGTCGGATCGGCGCGCACGGCCGCTTCGTACTGCTGGCACGAGGTTGGTGCGCGCTGGAGCGCGGGTAGCTCGGGTGCGACGATCGCGCAGAGAGCCACGACACCGAGGAGAGAACCGCTCTGCATTGCTCCTCCTTTGTGCTCGAACGAGTTGCCC
>Ga0070681_10005552_pt1 | contig 12187 bp, 29 predicted proteins | sample KBSC83BmetaG_FD_65650 | JGI IMG/M metagenome (GOLD analysis project Ga0070681, IMG submission 65650) | Corn rhizosphere microbial communities from Kellogg Biological Station, Michigan, USA - KBS C8-3B metaG | ecosystem: Host-associated > Plants > Roots > Rhizosphere | place: USA: Michigan...
ACGGTCTTGAGCGCGGCGATCTTGTCGGCCCACTCCGTTTGCAGCGCGGCGACCTTGGTCTGCTCTTCCGTCAGCGTGTTGAGCGCGGCCTTCGTCTGGGCGATCACCGTCGCCAGGAAGTCGGGCGACGTGGCGTAGTCTGGCACCTCGAGCGCCGGGAGCTGGCCGGGGTTCTTTCCGAACGCCGTGTCCGTCGGCGAGAGGTTGAGCGTCCGGCGGCCATTGGCGAGGTAGATCCGCCCCATCACGTCGGCGGCCTTGTAGATCTCGTTCTTGCTGCCGCCCTGCATATCGAGCCGCTCGATCACCTCGTCGCCGTTCCGCTGCTCGTCGGAGTGCGACAGCAACACGACGTCGAGACCGAAGCTGCGCACCAGCTTGATCCAGGCCACGAACTTCGACTTCAGTTCACCGTAGCCCTGAAGCGATAGCGCCCCGCCGCGCCCCATCTTCGGGTTGCCGGCGATGATGTCGCTCGTCAGCACGTCGAGGGCGCGCCCCGTCGTGTCGACGACGACCGTCGAATACGGTGCGAAGTCCTCGGCCGTCATGGCGGCGACGTCGGACCATTTCTCGACCAGCACGGCGTCGCGGCGGTTTCGCGATCGGTAGCTGCCCTTGTCGAAATCCAGCAGCAGCGGCTTCATTGCCGTGAATCCCATCGACGTCTTGCCGACACCCGGAGGCGCGTAGACGCAGACGGTGAGAGTTTTGACTTCGATCGCCTCGGTGCTCTTCGTGATTTTCAGCATGGTTGACTCCCCTGTCGGTGGTGTGTCGTTGGTGTCGTTACGGTTGACCGTCGAACTTGATCTCCGCCCTCGCCTGCTCGATCAGCGCCCGCCCAATGGGCTCCAGCCCGCGCCCCGCAAAGAAGGCGTGAACGCTTTCGAAGACGCCGTCGTCGTCCTCCAGCGATGTCGCAACAGGCTTGATGAACACGATCGTTCCCTCGGGCGTCTCGACATGGCACCGGAAGTGGCCGTCCTGCTTCCAGACGTTGAGCAGCCAGCCGGTCGACGACTCCTCGTGGATGATGCGCGCCTCGGTGGTCACGATGGCCGCCGATCTCGCCGTGGTCGCGTCGGCCAGCCAGCGTCAACCTCGTCTTCAAGCTCGAAGGCGTGGCGGATCATCCGGTCGACGAGGTCATCGGCGCCGACCCGCTTCCCGCGCGCGAACGCCTTCTCGACGTCGTCGACACGAGCCTCGGCAGCCCGGCGATAGGCGATGCGCAGGCCGATGCGGGCACCAACGATCGAGCCGAGCACGAAGCAGACGGCGGCGACGGTGATCATGTTTCGACCCCCGCGAACGCTTCCATCGCTCGCGACGTGAGGTGAAACGCCTTGCAGAGAGGGCACTCGTAGATTCGAAGCCCCGGCACACCACGGCTCGCCGCTGCGGCACCGGCGGCAGTCGCTGTTGAGTACGCCTTCTTCGATCGGCAACTCCGCTGGATGAGAGCTTCGTCAGGCCGTCCACCCATCTCGGCGTCGAGGATCTTCTGCAACTCTTCGAGGTCGGCGCGCAGTTGGCGGATCACACGTCCGGCCGCCTTCAGAACTTCGTCGCGCGTCATCAGGCCGCTCCCGCCGCGCGCTCGCGCAGCTTCGCCTCGACCATGAACCGCACCGATGGCGCCACCGGCATCCCCGACAGCGCCCGCGCCAGCGTCGACACCGAGATGCCGACCGCCTTCGCTGCGGCACCGTGGTCGCCGATCTCCTCGACCAGCGACCGAAGCGCAGCGATCGTTGCCGCCTTCATTGGCCCGTTCGGGTTGATTCGATTCTGCATTTCGCTTTCAACCTGTAGCTTTTTGGTTTGAGCAATGCCCGATGTTTTCTTTACTGGCCGATTCCCTAACGACCGCGCGCCGTTTGCCCCGGTGCCATCGGTGCCATTCATTGGCGCTCCGAAACGATCCAGCGTTGGACCACCGCGACCGCCGCCCGCGCCGCCCGGTCGGTGATGTCCGCTGGCGGAACGCCGTGCCGCTCGGTGAGGTCAGAGAAGGCTTCGACGACCGGCTCGGCGATGAGCCACCCCGGCGGCTCGACTCGGGCGGCGATCTGGCGTTCTATGGCGCCTCCGAGACGTTGCAACCCCTTCCTGAGCAGAACCACCGCTAACGACAGGTCTGATGTTTCGGTCAGGCCAACCGTGAATGAAAGGTGGCTACCGGCCTGATACCAGTCTTGAAGTGCCGGCCCGAGGCGTCCTGCTTCCAGTTGGCGTCGCGCTCGCTTGGCGTAGTCGAGCGCATGGCGGATCCCCGACTGGCGGGCGCTCATAGAACTTCCCTTGGATTGGAGCGCTTCGCGGTGCTCTGCCACGCCGAGCCGCGCCAGGCAGAGCCAGGCCGTGCAGGGCGTTGCATCGCAGTGCCAGGCACCGCTACGGTAAACGTTAGAGGTTCTTTTCGACCTCCCATTTGATGACGACGAACCTGCCGAACGGCCCCTTGCGCGCTGGCCGGAAGTCGCCGAGACCGATCCGTTTCCCGGCGTCGTCGACGAGTTGGCGCACCAGCTGAACCGCGAACATGCTGGTGTCGATCTCCAGCGTGAACGAGACCCGCCACGCATCGAGCCGCGGACGGTGCGCCATCACTCGGCCGCCCGTCGACGGAATTACGACGCTGCGCGAGTCGACCTCCCACTTCGGATCGCCGTCGGGACCGGCGATCGGGCATGCCAGTTCGACGATCGCGACCGCCGCCGGGACCAGCGACGACTTCTGCGTCGTAATCTTCGTGCGTCCCGCCTTGTGGAACGCCCCCGCATCGATGATCGCGCGGAAGATGTTCGGCCCGGGCAGGTGCAGCACGCCATGCTCGTCGAGGTAGAGCTTCTTCTCGGCCTGTTCGCGAGGCGTGCCCTTGTTTCCGGTCAGCACCGCGCTCGTATTGCCGCTCACCGCTAGCGCCGCCGCGTCGGTGAACTTGTTCATCAACAGCGGTGACGTCCCTTGGATTTCTACTTTCACAATCTCCATTCGTCTGTCCTCTCCATCGTTGTGTTCCGATCGTTGAAGCGCTGTCTATGATGAGCATCACGCGGCACCTGCCCTTCGCTTCGCTGCCGCCTGGCGCCCGGTGATGAGGGCGAGGCACTTCGGGCACGTCACGTAGCGGTTCATCGTCACGCCGCGCGCGCCGTTCCTCTCCATGGCGCCGCAGCAGTAGACACCCGCCATCCGAACGCGGTGGACCACGCCATCCGCGCCGACCTTCTTCGCCATGGCGTTCATCGCGGCAACTCCGTGACGCGCCCGTCGCCGTCGATCGCAAAGCTGGCCCTGACGATCTTCGCCCCACGCAGGGAGTGGTGGAGGGCGCGCAGGCCCTTGTCGCCGAGCGCGGGAAGATGGTCGTCTTGCGGCGGTTTCTCGGTTCGGTGGCCGGGTTCGTTTTCGAGAAGAAGGCGATCGGGGAAGCCCATCGATCAACCCTCCTCCGTGACGACCGCGAGCCCATATTTCCTCGACTTGATCGCGATGCGGATCGTCGCGCCTTGCTCGTAGCCCTTCAGGTACGTCGCGCGGGCGAGGCTCGATACCCAGGCCGACGACTTCGGCGAGAGCGCCATCCCGTCGGCGAGGCCCGCTTCGTACGGCAGCGGGATGTCGAGTGCCGATGCGGCCGCCTCGGGCAGCGTCGTCTTCTCGGGCTGGTGCATGAGCACGGCGGCGCCGAGGGCGGACACCCCGCGCACCATCGGGTCTTTCTCCCAGCGCACGTCGACGAGGCTGGAGACGCAGCGGACGCCGTACTCGCTGCACCGGATCCAGATGCCGTTCACCATCGCCCACTCGATCGCGTCGACGATCCGATCGAGGATGGTCGAGGTCGGGCGGGCCTTCAGGATGGCGCTCACGCTCGCACCGCCCCGCGCCGAACGACCCACGCCTCGCCCCAGGCCCCTCGGTAGCGCAGCTCGGCGCCCGGCGGCACATATTCGCGGCCGTTCTCGATGCTCGGGACGTTCGTCACCGCCACCTGACGGAAGCGGTGGACCGGATCGCGCACCCATTCGACCACCAGGAACCGGCCCGGCTCCAGGCGGTGCTCGTGGATGCTTACCAAGTCCGGGTCGGGTGGGATCGAGAACAACACGGGCGGCGGCTCGATGGTCGGCTCGCCCGGGATTCGTCGAAAAAACAGGGTCTCGCGGGGCTGGGGTGCGGCGTGCATCGGGGCTCTCTCCTCTTGTTCGAGGCCCCGCGCTCGGCGACACTCACGCCCAGCTCGCGGAGCCTGTTGCGGCAGGCTTCCGGGTCAGCCGTCGTCGGGCGTTCTCAGCGCTCGGCGGCGGCGTTACTACGTGGTCAGGTGTTCGGCGCGTCCTCCTTAGTCGGCCATCAGGTAGTGACGCAGAAGATCGACCAGGGCGGCGCGTGCTTCGAGCCGCGCGCGCCCGGTGCCGCTGGCGCCCTTCAATTCGTCGGCGCGGACCCGAGCGTCGAGATAGCGATCGAGCGCATCGACCATCTCGTCGGCCGCGTCCTCCATTGGCATCAGCGCACCCCGCCCATCACGAGCCCGCCCTTCGCCGCCACCTCGGGAGCCTCGACAGCTTCCCCGACCACCGCCGCGACTGGGGCATCATCGGCATCGCTGGCGACGAAGCTGCCACGCGCGAGGTCGGTCGTCTCGTGAACCGGCTGGCTCATGACGTGGGTCTCGGAGGCCGCGAGCTGGCCCACCGTCTCGACCTCGGGCGGCCGCGGGGCCGACGCGCAGGCGAGCGGGAGCAGGGCTAGGGCCAGGAACAGGATCAGGGTACGCATCAGGCAGCCTCCTTCAGGTTCTCCAGCATCTCGGTCATCGTCTCGATCGGCAACACCGTCGTTGGTTCAGGGTCGTCGTCCTCCAGTTCGGCCAGGCGCTTTACCTCGCAGATGCCCGCGAGGCGAAGGCGGAACTTCCGATACCCGGCCGTGTAGCTCGGCGGGCGGCGGGTCACTTTCGGAGGGCGGCGCATTACGCCACCTTCCCGGCGCGGTGCTGCGCCACTTCGACCGCCACGGCCAGCTCGTCGCAGCTCATCTGCCGCCAGCCCGGGACCTGGCCGTTGACGCTCCGCAGTCCCAGCGCCGCGATCTTCGGGGCCGTCAGGTAGACCCGGCCGTCCGAGCAGGCGTTCTTGAAGCCAAGCGCGCGGCAGAGCGCCGAGAGGACCGTAGGCGGGCCGGCCAGGACGCCGCCGTCGCGGGAGTGGTTCTCCAGGACCACAACCTTGCTGACCAACTCTTTCATCGTCTCGTTCATGTCCCCAGATAGAGCAACCCGTGTGCCACCGCTATGCTCGTCCTATGTCCGCGTATTCCGCGGGCATATCTAAGCGGACAACCGACCACCGCGTAATGGCCTGCGCACCACGATGCGAGAAATAGCCTTAACTGCCCGGTCGGCGCGGGGTTGTGGGTGCGAATCACGCTACGCACTGCCGCCACGCGTGCTACGCACTGACATTGCGGACGCAATGCCGGAACTACGCGCTTGCACTCAGTTGGCGTGTCGTGCTAGGCGTAAGGGCATATGGCCGATCCAAAGCGCGCCCGAGAAAAGCAGCTCCCACCGGTCACCGTGGGGGACGAGAAATTCGAGCACGCCGAGAAGCGGGCCAAGGCCTGCGACCTGACGCTCAGCGAATACATCCGCTACCGAGTCTACGGCAAAAAGGTGCTTACCTTGGAGCAGATCGAGAAGGTCAAGGAACAAGAGAAGCTGATCGACTGGTAGGTGAACCATGCAGCCGAAGAACGACAACAACCGCGAACACGTCATCCTGAACGAGATCGAGGACGGCAACGACATCCCCACCCGGGAGCGCATCGTCCCGCCTGCCCCTGAGCGGATGACCGGTGCCGACCGGGGAGCCTACGAGGATGCACGGCGGGTGTTCCTGGTGAGGCTGCCGGGGGCGAGGCGGGCGGCGTGAGATACCTCGTGGTGGTTGGCCAGGGCAGCGGCATCGCCCAGCTGACCAATGTCGTGGTCGTCGATGCGGCCTCTGAGAAAGAGGCGAAGGAGCGGGCCTGCGACCTGTCGAACATCATCCGCGAGTCCGCGCGCGAGTGCTACGCGGCGCCGATCGAATCCCTGCCTGACGGCTGGAGCTACTTCACATGACCGGCGTGCAGCCCCGCCCCTTGCGCCGCGCGCGGCGATCTGACCCGCGAGCGTTCATCGAAGCGGTGCAACTCTTGCGTGAAGCGAACAGCGGGCCCCATGGTCGGTGGTTCAACGGCTCGCCGGGCGCTGGATGGCTCGACGATGTCGCGGCGCTGCTCGCACGAGCGGATATCCCGAGTGAGACCGACTGGGACAAGATGGCCGCCAAGGACATCTCGGACATCCAGCGGCAACGGAGAAAGCGAGCCGACCGATGATTGGCGTCCAACCGCGCCCCCTTCGGCACCGAGGTCGCAGCAACCGCCGCGGGCGCAAGGCTGTGCGGCTGGTCAGACGCAGGCACGTCGTCATCCACGCGGCCGATCCGAAGCTCGTGCGATCGCTGGTCGAGGACGCGCCCTGGTTCGCAGGCGGTGCCCGATGAGCGACGCTCCTCGCGAGAAGCTCGCCGCCCTGGCCGAGCGTGGATTCGGGGTCGACGTCGACGGCCGCGTGTTCTGCAAGTCGTGCGGGCGGGATGCCGTGTGGCTGACGTCGGCGCCAGCCGGCGGCGTTGCCGTCGCCGGCTGCCCGAGCGTCCCGCCGTGCCGGCGTCCGAACTCGGTGGCCCTGGTATGAGCGACGCCCCCCCTCCTGGACCCGAGCCGGCGCCGCCGCGGTACCCGCTCGACAGCCCGCTCGTGACGTTCCTCTACGTCCTGATGCGGGACCACCTGCCAACCGGCGCCGTGGCGGACATCGTGAAGAACCACGCGACGCGCCTGGCGGTGTCGTTCACGAACAAGCACCTGGCGGAGTACGCGCGCGAGCTGGCGCAGCAGTTGTACGTGATGTCGCCCGAGGCCCTCGAAGCCCTCACGGCGGCGCTGAGGCTGGAGGCGTCCCGTGGCTGACGCTCCCGGCCCCGCGCCGACGCCAGCGACCTTCGAGACGGTCCGCTATCTCGTGTGCCCGGCCTGCGGCAGTCGCATGTCGAGCATCGACCATCTCAAGATCGGTCAGACGTTCGGGCCTTGGTCGTGCGGCGCGCTGGAGTGCCGAGCCTCGATCAGGGGAACGGTCACGGCCGACGGCGCGGATATCGTCGTTGAATTGCAGGGCGACGAGCACCGGCCGCAATTCGCCATGCTGAAGTTCCGCGATCTCTACCTCGTGCTGCTCGACAAGTACGGGACGACGAATCCGGATTACTTCTATCACTCGCACCAGTGCCCGACGAACCTGCTGCGCGAGGTAGAGCACGTCTTCGACGCCGAGGGTAGCGACCCGCACGGAACGATGCGGTTCGTGGCGCGGGTTCCGTGGTCAAAGGAATCCGGCGAGACCCTGGAGTCGATGGGGGGCATCGCCGAGCTGTTCGCGTTCTTCAAGACCGATGGGCAGCCGGCACCGACCGAGTGGACGGAGGAGAATGCAGGCGTCCTGCCGTTCATCGTCGATGCCCGGCGAGAGGACACGAAGAAACGGAGCCCGAAAGCATGAACGCCACCAAGCCTCCCGGCCCCGCTGATACGCCGTGCCCGGTGTGCGGGCGCGCGATGGTTCCCTACGAAGACCACCCGCCGATGACACCGCCGCGCCTGTGGTGCCCGCATCTCGACTGCCCGTCGCAGCTGCCGCCGCGACCCGACGCCGCGCCCGCCGCCCCCGCTGACTCGGCGCCGCGCGATTCGCAGCCGTTCGTGGCGTCTCGTCCTGAACTGGGAGCGCCATCGATCGTGAGCGTCGGCATCGATTCAAAGGGGAGGGCCAGCATCATGACCGCGGTGGTGGAGTCCTTTGGCGGCGTACCGATCGGGGAGTTCTGCACGCGCGACCGAGCGAGAATCGAGGCGATGAAGCCGGGCATGGTTGGGATCGCGGGGTTGTGCAAGACATGTTCGGCCAAGATCGACGCAGCGAATCCGGCAGAGCCGCAACCGGGCGAGCATCCAGCGCCGTGGCGGTGGGTTGTTGACGACCTCGGCGAATCGAGCCTTTGGGACGCGCTTGGTGCTCCGCTTGCCGTTCACGCTTCCAGCGCCGTCGATGGCAAGGTCGCCGCGCTGATCGAGGCCGCGCCGGAGATGGAAGCGCTGCTGCGCCACCTGGCGTCGCCGCGCGAGGTATCCGGCGGCTGGATGGACGTTAGGTGTCGTGTCTGCGGCGGCGGCATGGCTAACGGACGCTGCGTGTCGGCCCCGGAGTGCCTGGGGCAACAGGCGCGCGTCCTGTTCGCTCGCATCGACGCCGCCGGCAAGTAGCCGCCCGAACTTGGTCACGCCCGCGCGCGGCGCGACGATCGCCGCATGCAGGACGCGATCATCTCCGTCGCCGACCTCATGGATGGTGCGGCGAGCGAGGCCGAGGCGCGCATCGGGATCAAAGAGACCGCGCCGAATTCAGGGCCAGACGTCGATCTCTTCCTTGCTGCTGTCGGGTTGCCGCCCGGTCAGTCGTGGTGTGCTGCTCTGGTTCACTTTTGCTATCGCGTCGCCTCGGCCAAGCTGTCGACGGTGAACCCCTGCCCCCGCACGGGAGGCTGCCTGCGGATGTGGGCGCTTGCCGAGCCGCAGTGGAAGACGAACGTGGCGCGACGGGGCGCGATCTACGTGTTGGATCATCAGCATGGCTTGGGTCACGTCGGTATCGTCACCGAGGTCGACGCGGCGGGGAACGTGGTCTCGGAGATCAGCGGCAACACGAACGCCGCTGGCAGCCGGGAGGGCAACTGCATCGCGCAGCATTTCGGCCCGCCCGAAAAGTCGCACCGCGGGACGCTGATGGGCTTCCTCGACTTCTCGATCGCGGCGGCACCGCTGGTCGCATGAGACTCGTCGATCTCACCCCGCGATGGTTCGCGGAAGAAGGGCGCAGTGGGCAAGGCATTGTCTTCCAGTGCCCGCACTGCCCCGGAAGCAAGACCACGCTGGCAGTCGCGTTCAAGAACCCGCTCGACGGCGGCGCGCCGATTGAGCTGCACACGGAGAAGCTGTACCGACTGATCGATCCTGCCTATTGGGACGGCGATGCGAAGTGCATGGAGGCGGTGCCGCCAGGCGTGCACTGGGCGCGCGAGGCGGATACTTTTGAGACGCTGTCGATCATGCCGTCGGTCGATGCCAGCGCTTCGGGGCACTGGCACGGGTTCGTCACCAAGGGCGAGATTCGCTGATGGACCGCGCCGCCCTCGCCCGCGAGTTGTTCGACTTGCACCAGCGCATCCGCGACCAGGTCCAGACGTTGTTGCTCGTCCCCTCGTCCGAGGTGCGCGACGCTGGCCGGGCAATCCGCGCGCTGGTCGATCGCGCCGAGCACGTCGTCGAGGGCTACGTCGCTTCGGCTGATTCTGGGCGCTTCACAGGGGAGTGAGCCGCGACCGGATCCATCGCTCTGCCTCCTCCCAGGTCGGGTGACCGATCTCCCAAATCACGAACAGCGCGCGGATCGTGTCGAGGCAGTCCTCGCGCACGCGTCGCAGCTCGGTGACGGCGTCGGCTTCAGCTTGGGCGCGGGCGGCCGCCTGGCCGTGCTCGAAGCCCCGCTGGTAACCGTCGCGCTCGGCGAGTTCTACGCCGCTCGCGAACTGCGCCGGCGTCAGGCGGTGGCGGCCGGTGGTCTCAGGGCGCGGCGTCGTCGCGTCGGCTATTGGAAGCGGGACGCCGTCGAGAGTCGTCTTGGCGTCTTCCGCGGCCTTGTCCCATTCGCTCGCGCGCTCGTCGTCATCGGCCATCGCCGGCCCTGGATCATGCGAAGTGCTGATCGCCGCTGGCGTTGCTGCTGAACAGCACGCCGGGCTGGCTTCCGGCAGCCTGTCCGACGCGCACCTTCGCCGTCCCGGCGCCGTTGTCGACGAGCAGCCCCCAACCGCCGTTAGAGAAGCAAGTCCCAGAGGCCCACGTCAGCAGCAGCGGGGTGCCGTTGCCGGTGACATGCATCCCGTTTCCGGTGGCGCCGGCGATCCAGACGTTCCCGAAGTTGATGAACACAACCCCGGTGACGCCACCGCCGAGGTTGATCTTGACGTTGTCGAACGTACCGCCCGTCGACGTCGAATCGAACTGGCAGTCGTTCGCCATGATCAGGCCGTCGCCGGCGGGGCTCGGGTTGGCCGTGCAGTCGACCAGCAGCCCGCCGCCCATGCCGATGTGCTTCACCGACTTGAGCGTGATGTCCGCGGACGCGGTGTAGCGAATCGCCGGCCCCGGCGTATCGCTCATTTGCTTCGAGGCCATGAAGACCGGGTTGACGATCTGCGCCCCGCCGTGAGGCGTGTTGAACCAGATCCCGGCATTGCTGCCGGGCGCGCAGTTGCGCCAGGTCATCTGGCGGAACGGATTGCCGATGACCGTGCCCCAGTCTCCGATGCCGCCGTTGTCCTCGAAGACGACGTGATCGAACTGGTTGTTCATGTCGACGTCGATGGTGTGGCCACCGAGACAGAGGCCGAACGAGAATAGCTGGTAGTTGCTGTCGCCGCCCTTGATCTTCACCGCGGCGCCGGCCGTGCGCTGAACCGGTGCGTCGATGGTCATGCCGGTCAGCGTGCAGCCGCGCAGATTCGTCAAGTTGACGACGTCTAGGTTGTGGTCGGCCAGGATGCTCGTCCTCGCGAAGCCGTCGCCGAAGCAGATCGTCCCCGACAGCACGTAGTTGAGCGTGCCGGTGGTCCTGTAGGTTCCCGCCGGCCACCACAGCAGGCCGCCCTGCGCGAGCCAGTGATTGATCGCCGCCGTGTCATCCGTGACACCGTCGCCGGCCGCGCCGGGGAACGTGGTGCCGCCGACGGTGTAGCTGCTGCGGATGCTGTTGACTTGAACTGACGTCATTGCAACGACCCCCGCGATATTTCCAGCCAGGAACGGAAGATACATGCGGTCACGACGGGCTCGTGCAGACGGCCATCACTTTGTCGATGTGATGCTCGGCGTTCGATGCCGTGCCGTTGTTCGGCGAGGTCGTGATCCAGTGCCCCGCGTTTGTCGGCAGCACGCTCTGATCCTGTGGCGAGCCGCACGCCGCGTAGTTCTTTCCGGTGCCGTCGCCGAGATAGGGCTGGATGTGCGTCCCGTCGGCGATCATCAGGTAGTCGAGGTAGGTCCCGATCGTGAGCGCGACGCCGAGATCGTGCGGCGCCGTCGTGACCAGAACGAGGTTCGTCTGCGACGTCGCCCCGTGCACGCCGAAATAAGTCGAGAGCACGGTCTCGTCCGAGATCGCGCAGAGGTACAAATCGGCCGTCGCATGCAGGGCGACGATCTTCGCTCGCGTGACGACCGCCCAGGAGCCGGTCTTCATGTTCGGCATGATGATGTTTGCCGGCGACGCGGTGCCGTTCTTGTTTCGCGCGAGCTGGGAGCTGCTCGCAGTCGCGCCCGAGCTGACCTTGAGGACGCCGCCCGGGGATGTCGTGAGCAGGGATGTCGCCCCGCTTCCCAGCGCGCCGCCGATCTCGATCTCGGCGCCGCCGGGATTAGGCGTCATCTCTGCCGTCCAGACCGGCGTGTTGAGGGCAGCGATCTGCGTCTCGATGAAGTTGAGCGTCGCCGCGAACCAGTTCGATGGCAGGCCATCCAGCTTCGCCTTGTAGCTGGCCGCCAGTGCGAACGGATCCCCGGCCGTGCCGACGCCCTGGATCGTGACGCCGTCCGAGGTACCTCCACTGCTCGTCCCAGGGAACGGGCTCCAGTCCGTCGCCCCGGTCCCGGTTTTAACCCAGGCCAGGTCGCCGCCTGAATGTTGAACAACGTCTCCGACCGCTGCGCTGAGCCCCTGAATGGACGGATCGAAGGTCACCAATCGTTGCGAGGGAGCAGATGCCATGTAAGCGATCCTGCGGCAACGGCATGGCGTCCCAAATTCGGGACACTTCAGGTGACACGCGCGCCAGCTGCAGGCGCCGCTAAATCGTCACGCCGGGGATGCGGAACATCGCGAGCGAGATCGTGGCGAAGGCGATGCCGACGATCATGCCGATGATGAACGCCTCGAAGCGGGTCATCGCATCAGCGCCAGGACGCAGGCCTGGTTGATGGGCTCGCGGTTCCGCGTCGCGACGACGAACAG
>Ga0070681_10005554_pt1 | contig 12182 bp, 10 predicted proteins | sample KBSC83BmetaG_FD_65650 | JGI IMG/M metagenome (GOLD analysis project Ga0070681, IMG submission 65650) | Corn rhizosphere microbial communities from Kellogg Biological Station, Michigan, USA - KBS C8-3B metaG | ecosystem: Host-associated > Plants > Roots > Rhizosphere | place: USA: Michigan...
GATGCTCACAACGCGCACCCAACAACATCGTTCACGCATCGCTCGAGGCTCGACGTACCGTTTCTGAATCCTGCCCGCTGTGTTCCTGCTGTGCTCGACGTGTGGGCCAATGAAGCTCCAGCCTGTCTAAATACTCTCCCCGCCAGCCGCGAGATCCTCGTAACAGCCTTATGACTTTTTCGTCGCAGTACCCGTCACTTGCGCGTTCTCGATTTCAGCCACGGATTCGGCAACCTCCTGAAGCCGTTCGCTTCCCTCATCCGCCGGCATGAACTGTTCCACCCGGGTATTTCCGCTATCGACGACGAAGACGCTCCCCTTCGCATCCACTGCAATCCCGTAGGGAAAATTGAATTGCCCGGTGCCGTTCCCGAACCCGCCCCATTGGGTAATGAAATTGCCCTCTTTGTCGAACTTCTCAATACGATGATTCCCCGTATCCGACACATAGACATCGCCGGCTCCATCAATCGTGATCCCCCAGGGGGACCGTAATTGACCTGCCTCCTGTGCGTATGTGCTGCTCGCGTGGCCCGGTTCGGAGCTTCCACCCCACTTGGTGAGCAATTGCGGGAGCACGTTGGTGCTCGTGTCAAACTTCTGAACCCGGTGGTTGCCCATGTCGACGACATACACCGACCCGTCCGTCTGGTCCACGGCAACGCCCCGCGGAAAATAGAACTGGCCATCTCCGTTCCCGAAGCTGCCCCAGGACATGATGAACTCCCCGTTCATATCGAACTTCTGCACACGGAAATTGGCGCTGTCGACCACATAGACATACCCGCGCACCCGATCGACTGCGATGCCCCAGGGTGAGTTGAATTGCCCCTCGCCGTTTCCGCGTGACCCGAACTTCATCATATAGGCGCCGAGCTTCCCGTCGAATTTCTGAACGCGGTGATTGTTCGTATCCACCACCCACACGTCACCCCTGCCATCGCATGCGATGCCGGTCGGATTATGGAAGTTGGAATTGGCCCCGCCGAAGTTTCCCCAAAGAATGATGAAGTTCCCGGCATTATCGAATTTCTGAATCCGGTTGTTCCCGTTGTCGACCACGAAGAGCGATCCTTGCTGATCGACGCAGAGCCCATAGATCGGAGCGATGAACTCACCGCCATGGAGCAGGGACGCGCCACGACCGGTCCGACCCCATTGGGATACGCACAGATACCCCGACGTGTTGACCAGAATCGAGCAGCTTGCGGGAGTGGAAACATTCCCTCCCATATCCTTGAACCAGACGTAAATCGTCTTCGGTCCGTCTCCCATCGATAGAATAAACTGGATCGTCGCCCCGAACTTGGTGGCCGGCGTCACGTCAACCCACCCCGGCGTACCAGTCGTGGGAGTCATGGGCGCTTCCGAGATAAAGTATGCCGATACTCCGGTATCGACATCGTTTGCAGAAATTGTCACGACGACTTCCGGAGTATTCGTCATGAAGGCGCCATGATTGACCACCGCGTATGGATTTTGCGGGGCCGTGACATCAATGAGGACCGGTGTCGCCACGACTTCACTCGACAACTCGCTTTCGGCTCCCGACTCGAATACTGCCGTTAGGGCATAGTAATACGGCGTATCGTTCGAGAGACCGGTGTGCACATAGGGATTCATCACCCCTTCAATTTTCGTCGCTGACTGAGTTGTGAGGTTGGGGGTCGTGTTGAAATAGATGTTGTAGGACTGGGCACCGGGGACTTCCATCCAACTCAGGAAAACCTCCGTATCACCGGCTTTAACCGCGACGCTGCGGGGCGGGGGAGTCTCGCTCGGCACCTGATTGGTTGATACCGAATCATTCCCGCGATTGATCTCCTCCTCCGTCGGCACATACTTGAGAATGCGGCCATTGCCGCTATCGACCACGTAGACGCAACCTTCTTTGTCGACCGCAACTCCATAAGGAAAGTTGAGCTGCCCTTCTGATTTGCCGCGGTTTCCCCAGGCACAGAGGAACGTCCCGTTTCCGTCGAATTTCTGAATGCGATGGTTTCCGGTATCGACCACATAGACGTTGCCGAGGGTGTCACAGGCAATTCCCCAGGGGGACTTGAACTGGCCCGGTCCGGCGCCCTCTCGACCCCACTTGGCAAGGAAGCTCCCTCGGGCATCGAACTTTTGGATGCGATTATTGCTTTCATCAGCCACAAAGATATTACCGACAAAGTCGACGGCAACGCCGCGTGGAAAAAAGAACGCACCGTCGAAGCTGCCGTCACGGCCCCACTTGAGTAATGCCTGGCCATCGGACGTGAATTTTTGAATGCGTGAGTTGCTCGTATCGGAGATATACAGATTCCCTTCTACATCCGTCGCCAGACCCCAGGGTACATCGAACTTTCCCAGTTCGGCTCCGCGCCACGCAAATCCGAACTTGCCCCAGGCCTGCATCACGTTGCCGTCGAGGTCAAACTTCTGCACTCGATTATTGCCGCTATCTGCGATGTAGAGTACGTCGTTCGGCCCGATAGCCAACCCCCGGGGATAGTAGAAGCTTCCTTCCTGTGAAGAGGGCTCACCACCCCATCGGGCGAGAAACTTCCCCGTCTTATCCAGTTTCTGGATCGAATGGTTATCGGTATCGGCAACGTAAATGTTCCCGTCCTTGTCGAGCGTGATACCGGTCGGAGAGCTGAACTCCCCATCGTCTACACCTTCCTGGCCGATAACCATGGCTAAAAGATAGGGCGAGGGAATCGCCATGACCTCTTGCGACTCGAGACTCTCCCCCTTTTGCGTCACCACCGTCACGACATAGTGATAGCAGGTCCCGTTGGCCAGATCGTCATGAACAAACGGACATTCCACTCCCTCCAAACACGTGGCCTTATCCTTCTTGACCCCGATGACGGCTTTAAAATCGTCTGCGCTGGCGATCGGGCGCGTGAGTTCGGAAAACTTGATCATCACGCCCTTAGTGGTTTGAAAGTAGAGATTGTAATACATGGCATCGGGAACAGGATCCCAGGTCACGGTGACACGGCCATTTCCTGGTTTTGCGAATACATTCGCCGGTGCCGGCGGAAGTTCTTCCTCTTCAGCAATCGAATCGCCGGCGCCCCATTCGCCCTGGGTTCCTTCGATGGTCAAATGCGTTCGATCGAACCGAAACATCTCGTCGAGCAGCCATGCTTTGATCATTTGTGGTGCCTCGTGTGACAGGACTGGGTGATATCGAAGAACTTAGCCTCTTTCAACGACTTAGAATAAGACTTGCGAGTCTAACAAAGCGTCTTGAAGGGAGTCAACGGGGCCTCGCCACTCTTCCGGTTCGCGAAGACCGCACGAAACAGCAGTACTTTCCCGAATAGAACGCGATAAGGTCCTTAGGCTGTTCGTTCAGGATACGGGTAAGGCGGGGGTCGCAGGGGCACGTACTATAATGCCCTAATGCCTTCCATCACGCGCGGATCTAGCTGGCGGATTTTGAGCTCCTGTTAGGCCTGTTCGACCGGTTCTTCGATGAGCGTCTCGCTGGTCTCGTCCTCGAATACGACCAGGTCCTCACCTTCCGCACGGGCGTTCGTGCCGGGAATTTCATCGGAGTACGGGGCGTCGGAAACCTCGTCCGTCACCATGGATTCTTCTTCAATCGGGAGAAGAGCCTGCTCGGACTCGCCGAGTTCCTTGAATTCGCGCAACGGCGGGAGCTGGCTCAATTCTTGTAGGCCGAAATGCTCGAGAAAGAATTTAGTCGTTCCATACATGATCGGCCGCCCCGGCACGTCCTTTCTGCCGACGATCCGTACCAGCTTGCGCTCGCACAAGGTGCGCAGCACACCGGACGTTTCAACGCCGCGAATCTCTTCGATTTCAGAGCGCACGAGCGGCTGTTTGTAGGCTATGATCGCGAGGGATTCAAGCGCGGAGCGAGAAAGCTTTTGCGCCGCCTTGGCTTTATCCATCCGCTTCAGCCAGGGACCATACTCCTGCTTTGTCACCAGCCGGTACCCTCCCGCGACTTGCACCAACTGAATGCCTCGTCCCTCCTGATCCAAATCGTGAGTGAGAATGTCCAAGGCCTGAACCACTTCGGCTTTTGACACAGTCCCCAGGATGGACATCAGGCGGGCAACAGGGACCGGTTCGGGCGACACGAACAACACCGCTTCAAGAATCGCTTTCAGTTCCCGCACGTCGATGGCCTCCGCCTGGCTGGTCGCAACCTCGTCGCCAGTGTCCTTCCCCGCAGTATCCGGTGCCGCGGCCGGTTCAATGACTTGCGTTGTCCCTGTGAGGATCAGATCGTCTGTATCTTGTTCCACAGTTGAGCTCATGCTCCCCTCCATTCAGCATCATCTAATTCCGCCGGGTCCGGTACGAGCGTGAATGCGCGCGATACCAGAATCGGCCCAAAATGTTCCGCCTGGAATACCCGGGCTGTTCGCAGCCGCATGAGTTCCAGCAATGCCAGAAAGGTGACGATGATGACGAGCCGGTGGCAGGACGATTCGAATAGCTCGACAAAATTCACCGATTCCTGTCCCTCCAACATTTCCAAAATCGCACTCATCCTCTCCCGAACCGTCAAGTTATCGGGGAGGATCTCCATGAACTTCTTGCCGGGATTGCGATCGAGTATTCCCTGCAACGCATCCACAAGATCGAACAAGCTGACATTCTCCAGCAATGTCTCGTCCGACTTCAGTTCCACCGCTGGGGCCTGCTCGCGACTGTAAATTTCCCGCCACAACCGTTCATGCTCGTCCAACTGGCTGGCGGCTTCTTTGAATTTCTTGTATTCCAGCAGTCGCCGCACCAGTTCCTCGCGGGGATCCGGCCCGTCTTCTTCGTCAACGGTCACCTCGTCCGGAGGAAGCAACATCTTCGATTTGATCTGAAGCAAGGTCGCCGCCATGACGAGAAACTCTCCGGCCACAGTCAAATTCAGGTCTTCCATGGCCTCGATATAGGCCAGGTATTGCTGGGCAATCAGGTGGATGGGGATGTCGTAGATGTTGATCTCGCTCTTCTTAATGAGATGGAGCAAGAGATCGAGGGGCCCTTCAAAGTTCTCAATGCGAACCTGATAGGGTAATTCCGGTTGTTCGATGCCGTCGAGGTGGTTATCCACAAGCGGACTTATACCAGGTTTGGGGGAGACGGAGCAAGTTTTCATCTATTAGTAGTGGTAAGGGAGAGAAAGTGCCCCATTACCGCAACCGGATCAGATAGACGATCAGTAGGGCGCTGAATATCAGGAGAGAGAGGATGATCACATACTGTACAGTCTGATTCTCGAGTCCCAACGGTGCCTGGGCCATCGACGACCTGGTGGCTCTTGTAAAGTCAGGACCCTTTTCGAAAAAGACCTTGGAAAAGTCTTCTCGTCCCTTGAACCTGGCATCGGAAAAATCCGCCGTCGACCGGAACATGACCCGGCGGAAGTACGCATCACCATCGAAGAGGGTAAAGGTGAAAAACGCTTCACGGTCGAAGGTCGCTTCAGAGAAGTCCGCCAACCCTTGAAACCGGCTACCGGAAAACCCCGTACCCAGCTTGAAATAGGTGCGGGACAAATTGGCATCCTTCTCAAAGACGACTTCCAAAAACTCCGCCAGTCCGTTGAACCCCGACTGTTGAAACGTGACCGGCCCCTGGAAGACAGACCGGTGAAATCTCGTATGGGGACCGAATGCTGTTTTCTCAGCGGACAGACCACGCAAAAATCTCCCCTGCACAAAATAACTTTCCTGCAGGAACACCGCGCCGGACAACGTCACCGGTTGAGTGAAGACGGCCCGTGAGAGATCCACAATCTTTTCAAATCTGGTTCCGCTAAAGGTCACAGATCCCTTCATGACCAGCAGGCCTTCAGTCGATCGGTGTCTGATCGCCCCACGCACGACTGAGTTGACGATCGTCACGGGACCGGAGATGACGCGCACGTCATTCCCCTGCAGTTCTTTCACTCCCTTAAGTTCAGATGGCAGCGGACCTATCGGCAATGCATCGAGAGATAGATCGCCGAGCACGACCACCCCGGAGAGATCAATCCCCTTCCCGTCCCTGAACGCCTGCAACAGCTGCATCGCCCCCACCGCTCGGGCCTCTCGCTCCTCGTCCCTGCAGTCGGTGCTCAAATGAAGCGTCAAGGCTGGTCCAGGCCCTGATGTTGCCGTCTCCACGCGACAGTTCGAGACAGCCAGAGAAAACGGCAGCCAGAAAGATGCTAGAGATCCAACCAGGATCGAGGCCATGATCACGCGTTTCATGCATGCCCTTATACGGAATGCCGTAGTTCAACGCAAGGCAAGAACGGCTGAATCGCTTTACTGCCCGATTGAACTTGCTACACTTTCGCGAATGGATGGATCGCCGATCGAGTTCCGTTCACACTGAACCACATGGATACGCCCATGATGCCTCGCCAACTTTCTGCCGCCTGCATCCTGGTGATCACACTGCTTTGTGGAGTCCCGGTCTCAGCCCCTGCGGACACGGTCATTGAACTCCCTGTTCTGGCAGCAATTCGCCAGAATAATCTTGGCGTATTCGAGATCCTCATGATGTGGTGGGATAAGAAAACGGAGCCAAACCCTGTTCAACTGCAATGGCTCCTTGCCGGCGTGCGACTCGGGAACACGCATTTAGGCGCGATGGCCCAGGCCTTTGCCTATGCGATCGAACGCACGCCCTCGGTCCCTCATAGCGGCACTGTTTCCGTGCGGGCGATGGCCTATCAACCGACAGGCAGTGATGGACCCAGTGCCGGTGCGGCGATGGCCGTGGGATTCATCGCTCTGTTCAAGGGAGACCACATTCAACGAGGCATCGCCTTAACCGGTACCATTGAATCGGGAGGGCAGATTGGTCCGGTAGGAAGTATTCCGGATAAGGTTCGTGCTGCCGCGCGCGAAGGCTATCGCACCGTATTGGTCCCGCGCGGGCAGATTCATGACGCGCAATGGAACCTGAACGAATTGGGATTTCAGCTCAATGTGACGGTGAAAGAAGTCGATACGATCGATGACGCGTACCAGCTCATGACAGGCCAACGGATTTAGCAGAATGCTGAAACAGTCCGCCAGTTTCGTTCTCGCATCGTTCAGATCCTCAACGTGCCGAAGAAGGCTCTCGGAAGTCGGAACCGCGAACGGCCCACACGAAGTGTGGTTTGTACCTCCTCGGCCCTTCACTCACTGCGGCCTTGCTGAACGGCCTATTTGAGCATTCTGCTAAGACGTGGCTCCCCGCATGATTGCGTCATACTCCGCCTGGGTCAACCGATGCATCCCCAACGTCAATCGCCGCGAGAGTTCCGCCTGGTCGGCAATCTGCAACACGCTGAGCAACAATGCCTGGCTTGCGGCGGACGAGTAGGCCAATCGACGCACCCGATCAATTCGCACATACCCGAACCTGGCCTCAGATCTCAGTTCATCGCTGAGGAACGCATCCAGCGCCGAGAAGTCCAAGACCGGCGACAGGATCTGAAATTCGGCACAGAGACCGACCTTCAGGACATAGACAAGTCCGCGGGACTCCGCATCGAGATAGCTTTGTAAGTTTGTCCGGATCAGCCCGGTACAGAGTCCCCAAAGTCCGTGCCCGAGTTGTAGCTCAGCGCTTTCTTCCGAGGTACGCTCACGCAAAGCCCCGGCCACGAACAAAAAATGACTCATCGGCGGTTCATCACAGAGTGCTCAGCGGGAGGGTGACACGTATGTGGAAGGACTTCACGATACGGAAAACGACTCACCACGTGATCGGCCCGGCTGACTCAGTCGAGTCTCCTAAACCTGCATCACATGCAAGTTTCAGTGCGTATGGTAATCGTCTGCGTCGTCCAACAGGCCTTCCGGTTTTTCAAGGAAATCGGCATCTTCATCTTCGCCGTCCAGCGTGAGCTCTTCTTCCACATCTTCTTCGATCTCACCCGGCACATCCACATCATCCTCTACCAGCTCTTCTTCGAGATCAGTGTCCTTCGGAATCGGCCTGGACATCGCCGGCTTCTGAGGCTCCTCGTTGTCAAATGACTTGACCGGCTTCTTGTCGGGGGCTGGAGCGGGGACTGCTGCCGGCTTGGACGAAACGGATGACACCTTCTTCATCTTCTTGGATGCCACCGCGGAAGATTTCTTCGAAGAACGCTTCGCGACCTTCTTCGCAACATTTTTTGCAACCTTCTTCGCAACTTTCTTCGCAGCAGTCTTCTTTACCGATTTCTTACCCGGCTTCTTCGCGACTTTCCTGCCTGCCTTCTTCACGACTCGCTTGGCTTTGGCTTTAGCCTTTTTTTTGACCGCCTTCTTCTTGTTCTTCGCCATCGAATTTCTCCTCTCTCATCCGTTGGATGTCTAACGCGGCCTCCATCTAGCATGAACCTGGGGGGTCTTGCAACTCACGCGCAGACTCCCGCTATCTAGAGACAACTGCCGCCGCGTTTCCGACCAGGGCTTCACTCGGTTTTACCAGGCACAGGGGTCTGCCTTGGCAATAACAGGCCGAGAAGTATCGTCATGGGCTCACGTATACGGTCATCATCGCTGGCAAACTTTCAGCCCCCTTCACCCTATCCGGCCCCGCCATGTCGGTGACTGTGAGCGCAAACGTGAACGACTTTGCCTCGGAAACCGGCGGAGCAACAAACGACGCCTTGGCTTCGTTCACATTGCTCAGAGTCACACGATGCCCTCGAATCTGCTTCCATGAATAGCTCAGCGGATCGCCATCCGGGTCATTACTGAGGAGGCCGTCGAGGATAACCAGGCTGCCGGTTTTGACATGTAACTCCGGCACAGTTCGCGCAATTGGCGCATGGTTCTCTGCGTCATCGGCTTCCACGTGTACCTCAACCGTCCCTGACTTTCCACGGTGCTCAACGCTAACTCGGGCCCTCCCGTTCCCCATCACATGGAGAACCCCTCTGGTATCTACCTGCACGACAGACTCATCCGAAGAGCGATAGATGCTTCCGGAATTTGGAGCTGTGACCGGCCGGACCACGCCATCGGCAAATTGCCCGACAGCTGGCACCACCAGGCGCTGTCCGATCGTATCCAATCGCCAGGGCTTTTCTACGGCGAACTCAATGCTGGTGAGCAGGGCCGCCGGCTCGACAGTCACGAGCACCTCGTCAAAGTCCTCATATCCAGCCAACCGGCCTCTCGTGACTTCTCCCACGGCAAGCAGCCGCATCATCCCCAGAGCGTCGATCGGGATTGCAATCGCCCCGGAAAAAGGGGAGCCGTCCTCGGCCGGGCTAAATGGAGCCGGGTTGGCCTGATGTGAAGCCATCGGCTCCTCGTCGCCTCGATACCAATAGTATTTGACGCTACGAAGATTCACATCTTTCCTGACCTCAACTGCTACAGGCACCGTCTCCCCGGATCTCAACACCGCCCCTGCCATCGGTGTCGCCAATGTCAGCGCCCATACCGGTCGACACCAGTCATCGCCGGCTGCAGCAGTCAACACAACCAGCATCGCCCCCCAGCGGAGGAACAACCGGGCCACTGACGGGACCTGTTCCATTTCTCCCTCTTCTTCAGGCGTGGCTTGGGCCAAAATATCTGCTCGATGGCTTCATTCGAACCGGAGGATCGTACAATCGAGCCGGCGCGTCAAGGGGATCAGGCCGCTGATCCTTGCCGGCTGGCCCCCTGTTCTCTGAGGACCGGCGTGTTAGAATACAAGGCATGCAGAAGATGAATCCTTCTCAGTCGAACTGCCTCAAAAGCTATAGGAACGGAAGAGACTGAGGGAGCCCCGCATGAACCCACGCCTGCTTATAGTCGTCATCGTGATCGGTGGACTGTTGTCCGCTTGGCCTACAACTGCGACAGCCCCCTATACGGCCATTATTATCGAAAGCGGATCCCCCTATTTTGTCCCGAAGTCTGTGACCGTTTCCACCGGGTCCCCGATCATGTGGAAAAATCCCACCCCCAGTGAACATACGGTGACTCATACCGGTTGCTTGGAGGAGGAGGGGAATACCTGCGCCTTCGATTCCGGCTTAATGCTCCCGAACGGCTCCTTCGCAGTTCCGGGACTCGCTCCCGGCCAATATCCCTACATCTGTCGGATCCACCCCATTATGAGTGGAATCATTACCGTCACGGACTCGTTTGCCCCTTCACAACTGTAACGTCCAACGCTTCCCCCTCCCCGTTCATAAACGACGCTTCACGATTATTGAGGTCTTGCGGGAATCCAGGCCCGTCGTGTAGTCTGCGGCGCTTAACCCATCACGTCGATCATGAAGCCAGCTGTCGCAGTTCACCAACCGCTCTGCCTTACCGGAGAGACGCTCAATCTCCTGGCCTGGCACATCCCCGATCTCGTCGCCTATCAACCTCATCAGGACGAATGGTGGTTCGCTCCGTTGGATGACAACCTGCCAATCGTGCGATTGAATCGCACCGGCCTGGACATGTTACAGGCGATGAACGGCCATACGACGGTGGCGGCATTGCTGGAAAAATACGGGACGAAGATCTGCGGACCGGAAGGACAGCCGGGACAATGGCATTTGGAACATTGGTCCCTCCCGACTTATTCCTTGTGTTATTACGGTACGGAGCCCCCGGGCGGTCACCGTCACAAGGCGAAGTGGGATCTTCTCCTTCAACAAATCCGTGAAGGCTGGTCGGGGCAGCAAGGATTCGAGGGAGAAGAGCATCTTGAAGACTTTCATCACCACGAACTGACCGATAGCGGCGAGGACGACGGCCACTTCGACCTGATCGAGACGACCGTTTCACATCTCTTCCGTGAACCGAACGAGACGCTCAACGGCTTGACCTATGGCCGGCTCCTCATGAAGCAATTGCGGAAGCTGGGCTGGTTCGCCCCTAAACCCCATATCATCGTGGAAGTCGGCGGCGGACTCGGATATCTCGCCCGTGAGTTGGGCAAGGAGCTTCTCCCTTTTGAAAAGCAAACCATCCGGTACATCTCCCTCGACATCACCCAGCCATTCCTCAAGCTGCAGGTCTCCCGCGCCAGGGCTGGAGGCTGGAGCGGCATCGGCACTCGCGCCAACGGCGAATGGCTACCCTTTAAGGACAACTCCGTCGACCTCGTCATCGACAACGAGAACATGGCCGACATGACCCCGGTGAAGTTGACGAGGAAAGAACTCGTCGAGGGAACAGGCGACACGCCGCAACATCAGGAAGCGTTGGATTGGATCAGACGAGTCCGGCTGCCGCTCGGCACGAACCTGCCGGATGACGTCATCTTCAATCTCGGCCCCTTTCGATTCGTGGCGGAACTGTGGCGGGTGTTGAAGCCGGGCGGCAGGGCGTTTCTCACGGAATTCGGGGTCGAAGAAGGCTGGCCGGCACCGGTCAAGCTACCGGGCCACACTGAGTACGAAGTCCAATACAGCCATCTACGCCAGGCTATCCGCTGGCTGGGGTTTCAAGAGCGGTATCTTTCGCTGCCCCAGTTCCTCGCCATGAAACCTGATACCAAAGTGCTCTGCACCGGCGCGGCCTATACCATTCAGCGATTCTGCCAGGCCATGAACAAGCCCTTCATCGTGCGGGCCTACACGGAGAAGGAGTTGCAGCAGGCGCTGGGCGACATGCTCCCGAAACTCCACGGCTGCCACTACCACGACGTGGCAGATCCTGCCTGGTTCGGCCTCATCGACTTCAAAGTCTTGTTACTTGAAAAGCCAGGCGGGGCTCCGAAAGCCAGCTTCTCGGAGAACCAAGGCTATCGGTGGTATTCACAGCGGTGATCCGAAGCCGTTAGCCGTCAGCTATCAGCTATCAGCAGAAATTCCGAATGTACCATTCAAAGCTGATGGCTGAGATCTGATTCCTTCCTTGCTACAACTGGTCGATGCGAGCAGGAACGGACAGTCCGATCGCCTTACTGAGGAGGGGACAAGAATAATTGATCGAACTGAACGCTCGGTCAATGCACCATTGGGATTGCTCCGTTCGGAAAACTAGAATGTCTCCGTTAATTTCATTTTGTTGAGACGCTCAATGTCCTCGAGGTGCTTATCTCTTTGTGCTTCCTCAGAATCCACGGCCTGCTCCTTCAGCCGAATGAGCGACACCACTGAGGCTAATCGAACAGGGATATTAAACAGTTTCGCGTCTATCGCATCCTTCGCGACTTCAGAATACGTTGGCCCATGTATTTTGGGAGTGAGGAGTTCGGCGTAATAAAGCCGTTTCAACCGCACTTGCAGTCCAGGTTTTGTG
>Ga0070681_10005557_pt1 | contig 12178 bp, 10 predicted proteins | sample KBSC83BmetaG_FD_65650 | JGI IMG/M metagenome (GOLD analysis project Ga0070681, IMG submission 65650) | Corn rhizosphere microbial communities from Kellogg Biological Station, Michigan, USA - KBS C8-3B metaG | ecosystem: Host-associated > Plants > Roots > Rhizosphere | place: USA: Michigan...
GTCGTCAGCATGTCGGCGACGACCTTCGCCGTGATCGGCACGCGCGCCGAGCGCGGGCGCCGGTCCTGCCGCGCATAGCCGAAGTAGGGAATCGCAGCGGTGACGCGCGCCGCCGATGCGCGCTTCAGCGCATCGACCATCACCAGTACTTCCATCAGGTTGTCGTTGGTCGGCGCGCACGTGGACTGCAGCACGAACACGTCGCGGCCGCGCACGTTCTCGAGCAGCTCGACCATCACCTCGCCGTCGGAGAATCGCCCGACGACCGCGCGGCCGAGGCTGATGTTCAGGTGCCGGCAGACCGCTTCGGCGAGTTTGGGATTCGCGTTGCCGGTGAAGATGCGCATGCGCTCGAAGGCCATCGGTCGACGGGGGGCGATGGCGCGCGCGCGGGGTTTCGCATCGCGCGGCGCCGGAAATCGCGAATCACGAGGAAGGGCTGGGGAGGAAGGATTCGAACCCTCGAATGCCGGAATCAAAATCCGGTGCCTTAACCAACTTGGCGACTCCCCAGCGGAAACGACTCGACGCGCTGGTCCGCCATCGCGACGGACCCCTTGATTCAGGCAGCGAACGACGCCAGCGGATGCCGCGCGAGCGTTCGCACGACGCACCCGGGAATCTCCGCCGGCAGCAATGCCAACGCTCGCTTTGCATCGTGCTCGGCATCGAACATCGCGAACACGGATGCGCCGGAGCCGCTCATGCGGGCACGCGGCGACGCCCGCCGCAACGCCTGCACGGCATCGCGAACCTGCGAAAACCTCGGGACCACGACGGCCTCGAGATCGTTGTGCCCGTAACCTTCGGAAAAGACGTTCATTTTCGCCGACGGCGTCGCGCGTGTCAATTCGGCAGCCGCGAAGATCGACGCTGTCTGCACGTGCACGCGCGGCATCGCAAGCGCGACGAAGCGCGCAGGAACGGTCATCGGCGTCAACTCGTCGCCGATGCCGCGCGCGAGCGCCGGACCATCGCCCAAAAAGAACGGAACGTCGGCGCCGAGCGTGATGCCGATCGCCGCGAGCTCGCGTCGCGACAGCCCGAGCGACCATAGGCGATTGAGACCGAGCAGCACGCTCGCCGCGTCCGAGCTGCCGCCGCCGAGGCCCGCGCCCTGCGGAATGCGCTTGACGAGCCGGATCGATGCGCCGCGCGATGCGCCGCTCGCCTGCCGCAGCGCATGCGCGGCGCGAAGCGAAAGATCGTCGCGCTCGTCGATGCCGGACACGTCGGCGAGGCGCACGATCGCATCGTCGTCGCGCGACGCAAGCTCGACCGTGTCGGCGAGATCGATCGGCACGAACAGCGACTCGAGCGTGTGATAGCCGTCGGCGCGCCGGCCGGTGACGTGCAGGAACAGGTTGAGCTTCGCCGGCGCGGTGAGCGTCAGCGTTTGCGCGTTCACGGAGCCTAACTACGACGGTCGATCACGACGCGCACCTCGATCGGATCGGCGCCCGGGTACGACGCCGTGACGCGAAGCGGCGCCGGCGAGTCGTCGGCGTACGCATACAGGATGTGCCAGCCGTCCTGCCGCAATTCCGACACGCGCCCTGCGGCGTCGCGATCGACGTCGTACGCAGCGCCGGGACGCGGGCGCGCGCGAATCCACGATGCGAGACCGTCGACGGGAATGGTGACGCCGAAGGCGCGCTCGGTGAGCGCCCGCCATGTCGGCGCAGTCTCGGTGCGTCCGTCCGAAAGCTGGACCGTTGCGCCGCTCGCATCGCCATCGAGCTTCGCGAGCGTCTGGCCGAGCGGCGTCGACAGCTCGATCGCGTCGTGCGCAGGCGTGTGGCGCCATGCGAAGCTGCCGGCGACGCCGGCATCTCCGCGGCGCGCGGAGATGCGTCCGCCGAAATCGAACGGCGAATCGGCCGTCGAGAACGCAGGTTGCGAAACCGGTGCCGTGGGTGGCGTCGCGCACGCGCCCAGCGCCATCGCGGCCACCGCGACCACGCGTCTCATCGACGCGAAGCGATCACGGCGCAAAGCGCTTCACGGTCTCCTTCAGCACCGCGTTGTCGGGATTGGAATCGAGTTGCGCCTTCCAGACGGCGAGCGCCTTCGCGTGCTCGCCCTTGCGCCATAACACTTCGCCGAGATGCGCGGCGATCTCGGCATCGGGGCGTCCGTCGAGCGCCTGCTGCAGGTATCGCTCGGCGTCGTCGAAGCGCCCGAGACGGTAGAACGCCCAGCCGAGGCTGTCGAGAATGAACGGATCGGTCGGCGAGAGCTTGTGCGCGCGCTCGATGAACGCCAGCCCCTCGTCGGTGCGCGACGTGCGATCGACGAGCGTGTAGCCAAGCGCGTTCAGCGCCTGGGCGTCGTCCGGGCGCAGCGCGATCAACTCCTTGAGCTTCGACTCGGCCTCGTCGACCCTGTCGAGCTTCTCGGCGACCATCGCCAGGTCGTACATCAGGTCGGGCGTGTCGGGATTGTCGGCCAGGCCCTGCACGAGAATGTCGTACGCGCCGGCATCGTCGCCGGCGTCGCGCATGAGCTGCGCCTCCGCCTGCCTCAACTGCACCTTCTGGTCGCGCGTCACCGCGTTGAGGCTCGCGAACCACGCCTTCGCCTTTGCGAGATTGCCTTGTTTCCCGTACATCGCGCCGATCCGCAGCTTGGCGAGCCAGGCACGGTCGCCGTCGGTGACCGCCTGGTAATGCTCGATCGCCTTGCCCCACTGCTTCGTTTCCTCGGCGATCTGCGCGAGGTAGAGGTCGATGACGCCGGGCTCGCCGTAGCCCGCGGACTTGAGATCGGTCAGCAGCCGGGATGCTTCCGGATAGTCCTTCATCTCGAGCGCGATCGTCGCTACCGCGAATTCGAGGTCGCGCGACTTCGGCTCGCGATCCCACAGCTTCTGCATCAGCGCGCGCGCCTCGGTGTAGCGCTTGCGCTCGACGTAGCGTTGCGCGAGCGCGCCGGCGGCACTCTTCGCGTCGGGGTTCGCGGCGACGAACGTTTCGAGCGACTTGATCGCATCGAGCGGCGATTCGCGCGACACGATGTCGGCTTCGAGGATCACCGCACGCTCCCACGACGGCCGCAGCGCGAGCGCCTTCGCGATTTCGTCGCGCGCCTCCTTCGCCGCAGCGGAATCGTCGATGCCGACACCGTAGGCCGCCAACGCGACCGCGTAGTGCGCTTCGGGCGTTTTCGGATACGGCTTCGCGACCTCGCGCACGAGCGAAAGCACAGCGTGCTTGTCCGACTGGTCGGAAAAAAGACGGTTCAACTGCATGAAGACGTCGCCGACCCCGCTGCCCGATACCGCCGCGTTGGCGAGCACGCGCTCGATGCGCGCACGCAACTCCTCGCTCGCCGCCGTGTTCGGAATCGCGCCGGTGTTGTTGTTCGCTTCGAGTGCCGCCAGCACCTGCTTCGGGCGCTCCGCCGCCGGATCGAGCCGCGTCCACAGGTCCGCAGCGTCGTGAACGAGCGTGCGGTCGCGCGCGGCGATCGCCACTTCGGTGGCGCGTTCGGCGAAACGCGCATCCTGCGTCGAGCGCGCGGCATCGAGGTACGCACGGGCCGAAACCGCGAGATCGCCGCGCTGCAGCGCGACGTCGCCGAGCAGGAGCCGGTAGAAGAGATCCGCGTTGAGATCGACGTCGGACGGACTGGCGGTCGTGGCCGCGGCGCTCGACGGCGCCGGCGTCGACGGCTCGCTCGCGGCGGGTATCGCGGGCTCGGGCGCGGCGGGCGGCGCGCGGTCGGGAGCAGCGGGCTGTTGCGCGCAGGCGGACGCAGCGAGCGCGATGGCGACGCCGATCATCACGCGACGCAGGGTGAAACGGGGATTCATCGAGGCAGATCCAGGCGGTGCGGCATGGGAACCCAACAGATTAAGCTATAGTCGCGGCGCTCACAAACGGCCTGGTAACCAACGAGCGCCGCCCGCTCCGCATGCAGCGGCCCCCTTGTGCCGCGACGTTTTCCTTCGAATGCCCGAACTCCCGGAAGTCGAGACGACCCGGCGCGGCATCGCGCCGCACGTGATCGGCCGGCGCGTCGAGCGGATCGTCGTCTACGACTCGCGGTTGCGCTGGCCGGTTCCCGCCGATCTCGACTCGCGCATGCGCGGACGCACGATCGATCGCGTCGACCGCCGCAGCAAGTACCTGCTGTTCCACGCGGGCGATTCCGCCCTCCTCGTGCACCTCGGCATGACCGGGACGTTGCGGCTGTTCCGTAACCCCCATCCGCGGCGCACGCACGATCACGTCGACATCGTGCTCGACGACGGCACGCTGCTCCGCTATCACGATCCGCGCCGCTTCGGCGCGATGCTTTGGCTTGCCGCAAGCCGCGACGGTCATCCGCTGCTCGATTCGCTCGGACCGGAGCCGTTCGACGCAGATTTCGATGCGGAGTACCTCTGGCGCGCGACGCGCTCGCGCCGTGCGCCGATCAAGGCCGCGCTGATGGACAACCGCGTCGTCACCGGCGTCGGGAACATCTACGCGAACGAAGCGCTGTTCCGCGCGGCCATTCATCCCGGCACGAGGGCCAATCGATTGTCGAGGCCGCGGCTCGCGCGGCTCGTCGACGCGGTGCGCGACGTGCTCTCGGCGGCGATCGCGAAGGGCGGCAGCACGCTGCGCGACTACGTCGGCTCCGACGGCGCATCCGGCTATTTCCAGCTCGAATACTTCGTCTACGGCCGCGAGGGAGACCGTTGTCGCGTCTGCGGCGGCACGATCAGGCAGTCGAGGCAGGGCGGCCGCTCGTCGTTCTACTGCACCCGCTGCCAGCGCCGGTAATCGTCCCATGCCACGGAACGGCATGTGACGACGCCGCTCGGCGCGCCTTCGTCACCCTCGACCGACGTCCGGCGCGCTGTGACCGACGAACGCGCGGTCCGCGCACGAAGGTCGATCGCATCGGATGCGCCGGCCGCGACGCGATGATTCCGCACGGCACGACTCCTGCTTCCGCGGTCTCGATCGGCCGCCGAGCCTCGCGTGAAGAAAATCTTCCCCCAACCTGCCCCACGGGCGGCATGAATCCGTCCCGCGATCTCGCCGCCCGCTTCGAAGCGTACGCCGACTGGCGACGCAGGCTTTCGGCCGGCGTCTCGTCACTTTTCGACTGGCTCTCCCAACAGGACCTCGCCGATGCGCAGGTCGAGGCGAAGGTCCAGCGCATCCTCGAACGGCTGCAGCACGACAAGCTCGTCGTCGCTTTCGTCGCCGAGTTCTCGCGCGGCAAATCGGAGCTCATCAATGCGATCTTCTTCGCCGACTTCGGGCAACGCCTGTTGCCGTCATCGGCCGGGCGCACGACGATGTGCCCGACCGAACTGCTTCACGACCCCTCGCGCCCGCCGTCCATCCGGCTGCTTCCGATCGAGACGAGGCTGAACGACGCGACGGTCACCGAATTCAAGGACTACGCCGACGAGTGGGTGACGTTCCCGCTCGACCTGGGCGCCGCGGAGCGCATGGCGGAGGCGCTCGCGCGCGTGTCGCAGGTCAAGCGCGTTCCGATCGCGCTTGCCCGCAAGTACGGTCTTTTCAGCGAGCGCGACGAGGACATCCTGTCGGCGCTCGAGCGCGGCGACGAGGGCAGCGTCGACATTCCGTGCTGGCGGCACGCGGTCATCAATTTCCCGCATCCGTTGTTGCAGCAGGGACTCGTGATCCTCGACACGCCGGGCTTGAACGCGATCGGAACCGAGCCCGAGCTCACGCTCAATCTTCTGCCGAACGCGCACGCCGTCCTGTTCCTGCTCGCGGCGGACGCGGGCGTCACGAAGACCGATCTCGACGTCTGGAACGATCATCTCGTCGGCGACGATGCGCCGACGCGCGGCGCGCGCCTCGTGATCCTGAACAAGATCGACGGTTTGTGGGACGAGTTGAAGCAGGAGGTCGAGATCAACGCCGAGATCGACCGGCAGGTCGAGACCAGCGCCGCGCTTCTCGGCATCTCCCCTGCGCAGGTGTTCGCGGTGTCGGCGCAGAAGGCACTCCTGGCGAAGGTGAACGGCGACGACGCGCTGCTCGCGCGGAGCCGCCTGCCGGTGCTCGAGCATTCGCTTTCGCGCAAGCTGATTCCCGCGAAACGCGAGCTCGTCGGCGTCGCGACGCAAAGCGAGCTGCGCGTGCTGACGTCGTCGATCCGCACGATCCTCGACGCCCGCGCCGCGTCGATCGGCGAGCAGCTCGTCGAACTGATCGCGCTGCGCGGCAAGAACCAGGACGTCGTCGAGCACATGATGGCGCGCGTCAAGGAGGAGAAGGAAATCTTCGAGCGCGGGCTCGCGCGCTACACGGCGCTGCGCACGGTGTTCACGCAGCACACGAACGATCTCTTCGACGTGATCGGCCTGTCGTCGTTGCGCGAGAACGCGGCGAAGACGCGCGAGCGCATCGAGGACAGCCCGTTCACGAAGGGCCTGCGCGACGCGATGGGGGAATTCTTCGGGCGCCTGCGCACCGACTTCGATCAGGCCGGGCGCCAGGCCGCCGAGATCCACGACCTGATGCGCGCGATGTACGCCCGATTCGCGCACGAGCATGGCATCGAGATGTTCGTGCCGCCGCAGTTCTCGGTGCTCAAGTACCTGAAGGAAATCGAGCGGATGGAGCGCGCGTACAACACGCACTTCAACACGCTCTGGAACATGGTCAGCAAGGCGAAGTACCCGCTGATGAAGCAGTTCTTCGAGACCGTCGCGTCGCGCGCGCGGCACATCTACAAGGTCGCGAACCGCGACGTCGAGGCATGGCTCAAGGCGGTGATGTCGCCGCTCGAGACGCAGGTGCGCGAGCATCACATCCAGCTTCGCCGCCGCCTCGACAGCATCCGCCGCATTCACCGCGCAAGCGACGAGCTCGAGAACCGGATCGTCGAGCTCGAGCAGCAGCGCGAGGCGCTCGACACGCAGCGCGAGGGATTGCGTCAGCAGATCGCGATGGTCGACATGATCATCGAGGCGCCGGAGGCGCTGCCGCTCGCCGCGAACGCTTAGGGCCAGGGAGGAGTTTTCGCGTAGCGAAAAGTCGTCTCGGACCCTACTTCGGTTTTGCCGCCATCAGCGCTTCGTACTTGAGCTGTAGCTGCTCGCGCGTTTCGACGTGGTCCGGATTCACCGGAATGCAGTCGACCGGGCACACCTCGCGGCACTGCGGCTTGTCGAAGTGCCCGACGCATTCGGTGCACTTCGACGGATCGATCTCGTAGATCTCGACGCCCTGCGAGATCGCCTCGTTCGGGCATTCGGGCTCGCAGACGTCGCAGTTGATGCACTCGTCGGTGATGATCAGCGCCACCGGTGCAATTCTCCGTTGAATCGCGGCTTGCGCCGCTCGTTGCTATCGGCCCACCCTGCGGCGCAGGCACTCGGCGACGTGCGGGTGGACGAACTTGCCGATGTCGCCGCCGAAGCGCGCGATCTCGCGCACGATCGTCGCCGAGATGAACATGTATTTCTCGTCGGGCGTCAGGAACAATGTTTCGACGTCCGGATTCAGGTTGCGGTTCATTCCCGCCATCTGGAACTCGTACTCGAAGTCCGAAACCGCCCGGAGGCCGCGCACGATCACCTGCGCGTTCTGCTCGACCGCCAAGTCCATCAGCAACGTCGAAAAACCGATGACTTCGACGTTCGCGAACGGCCGCAGCACCTCGCGCGCCATCGCGATGCGCTCGTCCGTCGGGAAGAACGGCTTCTTCGTGGCGCTGTCCGCGACGGCAACGACGACGGCATCGAAGAGCCGCGCCGCGCGCCGGACGAGGTCCTCGTGGCCGCGCGTGAACGGGTCGAACGTGCCGGGATAGAGGACTTTCATCGGGGCGCCACGCTCACGGAACCGTCGAGCGCGAGCAGATGATAATGCACGTTGCCGGCACGTCCGTGCCGCAGCCGTTCGAATCCCGCAGGGGCGCGGAGCTCGCGGGCCGCTTCGGCGTAGATGCGTGCGCCCGGCGCGAGGCGCGCTGGAAGCGCCGCGAGCAATCGCTCCCACGGATCGTCGGCGAACGGCGGATCGAGAAACACGACGTCGAACAGGCGTCGTTCGCGCGCGAGATACCGAAGCGCGTCGTCGACGTGCGTCTCGATGCCCGGCAGGTCGAGCGCACCCGCGGTCGCTTTCAGCACACGGATCAGCGCAGGGTTGCAATCGACGGCGACCGACGACGCCGCGCCGCGCGACTGCGCTTCCAGCGAAAGCGCCCCGGTCCCCGCGTAGAGATCGAGCGTCGACGCGCCGGTGAGGTCCTGGCCGAGCCAGTTGAAGAGCGTCTCGCGGACGCGGTCGGGCGTCGGACGAAGGCCGGGGACGTCCGGCACGGGAATCGGCCGGCCCCGGTGACGCCCGCCGATGATGCGCACGCGATGGGGTCCCGACGATACGACCGTGCCTCGGCGAGCAGCGGCGCGGTGCGGCATCGGGCGGGGCGGCGGCGTCATGCAGACGGCGGCGAGAGCAAGGCGTGGAATTGCGTCACGAATCCCCATGTGGGGCCGGGTAGAATCCCAATTTCCCCGCGGCCCGTCAAAGCTCCCGGCCCGCGCCCCGCCCCTCCCCATGTTCGACCTCTTCAAACGCAAGCCGGCTGCGAAGGCGCCGGCGCCCGCCGAATCGTCCGTCGAGCCGCCGACCGCCGCGCCGACCACGACAGCCTTGTCCGAGACAAGCGCCGAACCACCGGAAGCGACCGCGACTGTCGAAGCGCCTGCCGCGACCGGCTCCGAGAAACGGTCGTGGCGCGAGCGCCTCAAGTCCGGGCTCGGCCTCTCGCGCGACAAGCTGTCCGGGGCGCTGTCCGGAGTCTTCCGGCGCCGCGTGCTGGACGAGGCGGCGCTCGAGGAGCTCGAAACGGCGCTCCTGATGGCCGATTGCGGCGTGGAAGCGACGGACCACCTGCTCGGCGAGCTTCGCGCCCGCTACCGCAACGCCGGCGGCGACGCCGATCCGCGGACGCTCCTGCGCGCCGCGTTCGCCGATCTCGTCCGTACCCTCGAAGCGCCGTTCGAGATGGAGGCCGGGGCGAAGAGGCCGTTCGTCATCCTGCTCGCCGGCGTGAACGGGGCCGGCAAGACGACGTCGATCGGCAAGATCGCGAAGTGGCTGCAGCAGCGGCGGCTCTCGGTGTTGCTGGCGGCCGGTGACACGTTCCGGGCCGCCGCGCGCGAGCAGCTCGCGGTCTGGGGCGAACGGAACAACGTCGCCGTGATCCAGCAAGCCGGCGGCGATCCGGGCGCCGTGATGTTCGACGCGCTCGGCGCAGCGGCGAGCCGCGGCGTCGACGTCGTACTCGCGGACACCGCGGGACGGCTGCCGACACAGGGACACCTGATGGACGAGCTTCGGAAGATCAAGCGGGTCCTCGGTAAGGCGAGGGACGGGGCGCCCGACGAAGCGTGGCTCGTCCTCGATGCGAACACCGGCCAGAACGCGCTCGCGCAGGTCAAGGCGTTCGACGCGGCGGTCGGGCTGACCGGCATCATCCTGACCAAGCTCGACGGCAGCGCAAAGGGCGGGATCGTCGCGGCGATCGCTCGTCAGCACCCGATTCCGCTGCGGTTCATCGGCGTCGGCGAGGGTCTCGACGACCTGCGGCCCTTCGTTGCGGACGAGTTCGTCGATGCGCTGGTTCCGACCGAGGAAGACGCGGACCCGGGCCGACGCGGATAGCGACCGCTTACTCGCTAGCGGCGCCGCTTTTGTTGCATCGCGCCGAACTGCTACAACCCGGGGCGGTCCACCTTGATGAAGCGTGGCCGGATGACCGACCACCCCCAAATCCCCAAATCCCGACAGAAATGGTCGGGAACTTCTCGAACCCTTAGCACTCTGATCGACCGAGTGCTAAAGTGGCGGACCCCGGCACTCCGATCCATTCGGTCCGCCGTCGAAAGGAGACATTTGAATGACCGGAAGTGCGCTGGCGTTCCCGACCCCGGCCTCGCTCGGGAGTCTCGATCACTACATCCAGGCGGTGAACCGCTTTCCGCTGCTCACACCCGAGCAGGAGACGGAGCTCGGCCGGCGCTGGCGTGATCACGAGGACGTCGATGCGGCGCGCCAGCTCGTGCTGTCGCACCTGCGGCTCGTCGTGGCTGTTTCCCGGAACTACCTCGGTTACGGGCTGCCGCAGGCCGACCTGATCCAGGAGGGCAACATCGGGCTGATGAAGGCGGTCCGCCGCTTCGACCCCGAACGTGGCGTGCGGCTCGTGTCGTTCGCGCTGCACTGGATCAAGGCGGAAATCCACGAGCACGTGCTGCGCAACTGGCGGCTCGTCAAGATCGCGACGACGAAGGCGCAACGCAAGCTATTCTTCAACCTTCGCAGCATGAAGACTTCGTCGGCGGCGCTGACGCCCGACGAGGCGAACCGGATCGCGGCCGATCTCGGCGTGAAGCCCGAGGAAGTCTTCGAGATGGAGAAGCGGATCTCGGGCGGCGACGTCTCGCTCGATCCGACGCCGGGCGACGAGGACACCGTCGCGCCGATCGCCTACCTGTCCGACTCGGAAGACGAGCCGGCGCAGATCCTCGAGCGCGCGCAGACGGCTGCGAATCGCAGCGCGGGCCTGCGCTCGGCGATGGCGAAGCTCGATCCGCGGAGCCGCCGCATCATCGAGGCGCGCTGGCTTCGCGAGGACGACTCCGCGACGCTGCAGGAGCTCGCCGACGAGTACGGCGTGTCCGCGGAGCGGATTCGCCAGATCGAAAGCAAGGCGCTGAAGACGATGCGCTCGGAAATGGTGACGCTCCAGTAATCGCTTGCTTCGCAACAGCAAGAACGCCGGCTTCGTGCCGGCGTTTTTTTATGCGATGCATCGGGACATTGCTGCGTCAGCCACCGACGCGACCATAGCGGGCGAGGGCCGGCGACGGGCGACTGGGAGTGGCGGCCGGCCGTAGCGGGTGGCGCCGACGAGCGAGGCGTGGTTGCACCGCCAAGGAGGCGCCGGGACCCGCAGGTCGACGTTTACAGACTCGGAGCCCGAGCCGGCCCTCGCGCTTACAACTCCACCTGAGTGCCGAGTTCGACGACACGATTCGTCGGCACCTGGAAGAATTCCGACGCCTTCGTCGCGTTCTTCGACATCGACACGAAAAGCTTCTCGCGCCACAGCGCCATCCCCGGCGTCGCCGTCGCGATCAGCGTCTCGCGCGAGACGAAGAACGACGTCTCCATCATGTCGAACGTGAAGCCGCGACGGCCGCTGTCCTCGAGCAGCGCCGGCACGTCGGGATCGTCCTTGAAGCCATAGTCGGCGACCATGCGGAAGAAGTTGCAGCCGAGCGGCGTGATCTCGTAGCGTTCCTCGTCGGGCACGTACGGAATGTCCTGCGTGACGATCGTCAGGAACACGACGCGCTCGTGCAGCACCTTGTTGTGCTTCAGGTTATGCAGCAGCGCGTGCGGCACGCGGTTCTGCGCCGACGTGAGGAATATCGCCGTTCCCGGCACGCGCGTCGGCGGCGACGCCTCGATGCTCTGGATGAAGAGGTCGAGCGGCATCGCTTCGTCGGCGAGCCGACGCATCAAGAGCGAGCGCCCGCGTTTCCACGTCGTCAGCAGCGTGAAGACGATCCCGCCAATGAGCAGCGGGAACCAGCCGCCCTCGGGGATCTTGAGCGAGTTGGACGCGAGGAACGTAAGGTCGATCGACAGCAGCGGCAGCGTGATCGCGATCGCGACGACGAGCGGCCAATTCCACAGCCTCCGCATCACGACGAAGATCAGGATCGAGTCGATCAGCATCGCCATCGTCACCGCAATGCCGTACGCGCCGGCGAGATTGTCCGAATTGCGAAAACCGACGACGAGCCCGACGATCGCCGCGAGCAGCATCCAGTTGATGAACGGGATGTAGATCTGGCCGATTGCGCGCTCCGACGTATGCAGGATGGTGAGGCGCGGGCAGTAGCCCATCTGGATTGCCGCGCGCGTCAGCGAGAAGGCGCCGGAGATCACCGCCTGCGACGCGATGATCGCGGCTGCCGTCGCGAGCAGCAGCAGCGGCACGCGGCCCCAGTCGGGCGCGAGCAGGTAGAACGGATTCTGGATTGCGGCCGGGTTGTCGAGCACGAGCGCCGCCTGCCCGAAGTAGTTGAGGAGCAGCGCCGGGAACACGAAGAAGAGCCAGGCGCGGCGGATCGGGCTGCGACCGAAGTGCCCCATGTCCGCGTAGAGCGCCTCCG